>Ga0207718_100084_pt1 | contig 115436 bp, 118 predicted proteins | sample A23M2SouthBayCA_FD_187749 | JGI IMG/M metagenome (GOLD analysis project Ga0207718, IMG submission 187749) | Aerobic enrichment media microbial communities from Eden Landing Ponds, California, USA - A23 M2 (SPAdes) | ecosystem: Environmental > Aquatic > Marine > Unclassified | place: Emeryville...
GAGCTGCTCGGGTTCGACGGCGCGATCATGACCGACTCCGGGAGCTTCCAGCTCGCCGAGTACGGCGAGATCGACACCACGACGACCGAGATCCTGGAGTTCCAGCGCGACATCGGCAGCGACGTGGGAACCCCGGTCGACATCCCCACGCCGCCGGACGCGAGCCGCGAGCAGGCAGAGTCCGATCTGGAGATCACTCGCCGGGCCCTGGCCGACGCCGAGGCGGTCGACGTGGGCGACATGCTCGTGAACGCGCCCGTGCAGGGGAGCACCTACTCGGATCTCAGGGAGCGGGCCGGGCGGGATGCTGCCGCGACCGACCTCGACGTGTTCCCGGTCGGCGCGGTCGTTCCGATGATGAACAGCTACCGCTACGACGACATGGTCGACGCCGTCGCCGCCGCGAAACGCGGGCTCGCGGAGGACTGCCCGGTCCACCTGTTCGGCGCGGGACACCCGATGATGTTCGCCCTCGCGGTCGCGCTCGGCTGTGATCTGTTCGATTCGGCCGCCTACGCGCTGATGGCACGCGACGGGCGGTACCTCACCGTGTCCGGCACGGAGCAACTGGACGACCTTGACTACCTCCCGTGTTCGTGCCCCATCTGCCACGAGCACACGCCCGACGAACTTCGGGCGGCAGGGAGCGACGAACAGGAGTCACTCCTCGCCGAGCACAACCTCCACGTCACCTTCGAGGAACTGCGCCGCGTGAAGCAGTCGATCCGCGACGGCGACCTGCTGGAACTCGTCGAGAAGCGCGCCCGCGGGCACCCCGCGATGACCGACGGCTATCGCGCGCTGCTGGAGCACGCCGACCAACTGGAGCGCATCGACAGCGCCTCGAAGGGGACGTTCTTCGGCGTCTCCCACGAGTCCGCCCGGCGTCCCGAGGTGCGCCGTCACCACGAGCGCCTCGCGCGCCTGTCGGTGCCCGACAGCCTGCTGTGTTCTGAGTACGGCACGCCCTCCGACCACGACTACGACGAGGTGTGGCGCGTCGTTCCGCCCTTCGGTCCGTTCCCCCGTGCGCTCTCGGAGACGTACCCGCTGACCGCCGAGGTGCCCGACCACACCGACGCGGCCGCCGAGCGCGCCGCCGCCGAGGGGGTCCGCGCGCTGGTCGATACGAATCCCGGGACCGAAGTCACGCTCGCACACGAAGCCTGGAGCGCGGACGCGCTCGGGATCGTTCCCGACTCGGTGACGCTGGAGGACTTGCACGCCGGCCCACACGCTGACGCCGACACGCCGGCCGCCGGCGCGGGCGGATCGGCCGAATCCCGAAGCGAAAGCGAATAACGCCCGGGCCGCACACCTCGGGGCATGACCGACTACTTCGAGGTCCACGAGCGGGACGGGGCCGCCCGCCTCGGGGAACTCCGCCTCGATTCGCCTCTGCAGACCCCGGCGCTCGCGGACGACGTGACCCGCGACGCCGGGTCGCTGTGGAACGCCGAGCGTGACGCTCCGGCGGGCGACGACGCGGTGCTCACGATCCTCCCGCACCGCGCGTATCCCGCGGGAACCCGCGAGGAGGTCGTCGACGCGTTCGCTCCCGACTACGCCGAGTCGGCCGCCGCCGTCGACGGGCCGAGCGCCGCAGTGATAACCAGCGACGCGCCCACGACGGGCGGCGCCATCGACGCCCCCGTGGACGCGTACGTGCTCTCGAACGCGCAGGGCGTCGTCGGCCACGCCTCGGCGTTCGCCGACGCGGTGATCGACGTTCGCGAGGCGGTCCCCGCCGACACCGCGCTCTATCTCTCGGGGGTCGCCACCCCCCTGAACGTCGCGACGCTCGTGTACGCCGGCGTCGACCTCGTCGACGCGAATCGGGCGAAGGTGAAGGGATCGCAGGGCAAGTATCTCACCGACGAGGGGGAGCGCTTCCTGGAGGATCTCGACGAGCTGCCGTGTTCGTGCCCCGCCTGTCAAGTGCCGCGCGAGGAATTCGACCGCGCCGCCTGCGAGCAGCACAACGTGAACGCGCTGGAGGCGGAGCTTCGACGTGTCCGGCGGCGTATCCGCGAGGGCCGTCTCCGCGACTACGTCGAGGGGCAGGCCCGCCACGAGCAGTGGCTCACCGCCGCGTTCCGCGAGTTGGACCAGCAGTACGGCTACGTCGAGGAGCGCGCGCCCGTCGCGCGAAACAACGAACTCGCGGCGGCGACGAGCGACACGATCCGCCGCCCGGAGATCCAGCGGTTCGCCCAGCGCGTGAGCGAGCGCTACGTCAACCGCTTCCGCAACCCGCTCGTGCTGGTGCCCTGCTCGGCGCGCAAGCCGTACTCCGAGAGCCAGAGCCACGGCCAGTTCCACGACGCCATCCAGTTCCGCGCGCACCTCGCGTCGATGACCTCGCCCATCGGCGTCGTTCCCCAAGAGTTGGAACTCACCTATCCCGCCCAGCACTACGACACCGTCGTGACGGGCCGGTGGAGCGAGGACGAGAAGCAGTTCGTCGCGGAGGTGCTCCGGCGGTATCTGGAGCGCAACGAGTACCCCAGAGTGATCGCCCACGTCCCCGAGGACGGCTACCGGGAGATCTGCGAGCGCGTCGAGGAACAGGTCGACGTGCCCTTCGAGTACACCGTCGAGGATCACCCGACGACGACGGAGTCCATCGGGAACCTCATGTCCACGCTCGACGGCGAGCTGAAGTACACGAAACGCGAGCGCCAGCACAACACCGTCCGCGCCATCGCCGACTACATGCTCGGCGACGGCGCCGGCGACGACCTCTTCGACGAGTTGAACACGCGCTCGCGGTACCCGAAGCTGCAGGTCCGCGACGACGACGAGGAACTGCTGGCGACGATGGTTCCCACCTACGGCGCGCTGGCGTTCACCCTCGCGGGCGCCCGCCGGTGGGCCGACAGCGACGCGCCGACGAAGACGGTGGAGATCGACTCGTTCGTCCCGCAGGGGAGCGTCCTCGCGCCCGGCGTCGTGGACGCGGACGACGACATCCGCGTCGGCGACGAGGTGGTCGTCGAGGGGCCGCGGGCGTTCGCCGTCGGCCGTGCGGAGATGCACGGCGCGGAGATGCGCTCGTCGACGCGAGGCATCGCGGTCGACGTGCGCCACAGCGAGGAGTCGTAACCGAAAGCTTGCGACCGCCGACCGTGCCCCCGGCTCAGACCTCCTCCCAGTCGACGCGGTCGCGGTACTCCTCGCGCAGCAGGTGACATTTGATCCCGTGGCCGTCGCTCGCCTCGTGGACCGCCGGCTCCTCCCGTTCGCACACGTCGCCGATCTTGTGCGGGCACCGCGGATGGAACCGACAGCCCGACGGGACGTTCGAGGGGTCGGGAACGTCGCCCTCGAGGACGATCCGGTCGTCGGCGTCGACTCGCCCCGGTATCGCGGACAGGAGCGCCTCCGTGTACGGGTTGTACGGCGGCGCGAACACTTCCTCGGTCGTCCCCGTCTCGACCAGTTCTCCGAGGTACATCACGGCGACGCGGTCGCAGATGTGCTCGATCACGGAGAGGTTGTGGCTGATGAACAGGTACGACAGTCCCAGGTCCTCCTGCAGGTCCGACAGGAGGTTGAGGATCTGCGCCTGGATCGAGACGTCGAGCCCCGACACCGGCTCGTCGAGGACGATCAGCTCGGGGTTGACCGCGAGCGCCCGCGCGATGGCGACGCGCTGTTGTTGCCCGCCCGAGAGGTCGCCAGGCTTTCGCTCCAGGTGGCGCTCGTCGAGACCGACCTCGGTGACCAGCTCGCGCGCGCGCTCTCGCCGCTCGTCGCCGTCCGCGAGGCCGTGGAGCTTCATCGGCCGCCGGAGGATCTGCCCGACCGTTCGTCGGGGATTGAGGCTCGACTGCGGGTTCTGGAACACCACCTGCAGGTCGCGGCGAACCTCCCGGAGTTCAGACTTCGAGGCGGCCGTGATGTCTCGCCCCTGATAGACGACGGTCCCCTCGGTCGGTTCGTGGAGCCGGAGGATGGCCCGCGCGGCCGTGGACTTGCCGCAGCCGGACTCGCCCACGAGTCCCAGCGTCTCCCCGGCGCCGATCTCGAGGTCGATCCCGTCGACGGCCTTGACGGTCTCCCCGCGGCCGAGGAGGTCGTCGATAACGTTCCCCGTCTCGAAGTGCTTCTTCAGCCCGGTCGCCGAGAGGACGGGTCCGTCGCGGCGTCCCCCGACGCCGTCCGCGTCCGGGACGCCCGGGGTCGCGCCGTCGGTCGCGGTGGCGCGCCAGGAGAGCGTCCGCGGTTCGTGGTCGTAGGTGTACTCCATCTCGTCGATCTTCTCGTGGCGGTAGCACGCGACCTCCCGCGTCTCCCCGTCGACGGCGATCGTCTCGATGTCCGGGTGGGCGGTCCGGCAGTCCTCGGTCGCGCCGGGACACCGGTCGGCGTACTTACAGCCGCGAAAGTCGCCGCCCGTGAGGTCCGGCATCGACCCCTCGATGACCCGGAGCCGGTCCGGCTCCGCGGCGTCGTCGCCGACCGCGTCGGCGTCGAGTCCGGGGTTGCTCGCAAGCAGCCCCTTCGTGTACGGATGGTGCGGTTCGGCGAACATCGACTCGACCCGCCCGGACTCGACGACGCTCCCGCCGTACATCACGACCACGCGGTCACACACCTCGCGGACGACGCCCAAGTCGTGGGTGATGAACAGCACGCTCATGCCGAACTCGTCGCGGAGCTCGACCAGCAGGTCGAGGATCTGCGCCTGGATCGTCACGTCGAGCGCGGTCGTCGGCTCGTCGGCGACGAGCAGGTCCGGCTCGCTCGCGATCGCGATCCCGAAGACGATCCGCTGTTTCTGTCCGCCGGAGAACTGGTGGGGGTACTCGTCGTACCGGGCGGTCGCGTTCGGGATCCCGACGCGCTCCATGATCTCGATCGATCGCCGCTTGACCGCCTCGCCGGACATCGAGGGGTCGTTGCTTCGGACCGCCTCGGCGACCTGCTTGCCGACGGTCATCGTGGGATTCAGCGTGCCCGTCGGGTCCTGAAACACCATGCTGGCGTCCGTGCCGCGGAACTCCCGGAGTTCGGACTCGCTCATCGAGAGCACGTCCCGGCCGTCGAAGTCGGCGGTGCCGCCGACGATCTCCCCCGGGGAGTCGATGAGCCGGAGGATGGACTCGGCGGTGGCGCTCTTGCCCGCGCCGGACTCGCCCACGAGGCCGACGATCTCGCCTTGGTCGAGGTGGAGATCGACCCCGTCGACGGCCCGGACCGTCCCCTCCTCCGTCCGGAACACCGTCTCCAGTCCCCGGACGGTGAGCAGGCGGTCGTCGGCGGTCGTCGCGGTCGTGTTCGGTTCTGCGTCGGTCTGCGGTGTAGAGTGACTACTCATCGGTGACTCCGAATTCGGTGCTTGCGTCCGGATCCAGGATGTCGCGGATGCCGTCCCCGAAGAGGTTGAACCCGAGAACCGTCACCGCGATCCCGAGCCCCGGGAAGATCGCCATCCACGGCGCCTGCGTGAGGTACTGCTTCGCCTGCTGGAGCATCAGCCCCCACGACGGCGTCGGGGGCTGGGCGCCCAGGCCGAGGAACGACAGCCCCGCGGCCGCCAGAATGGCGAACGAGATGCTGATGCTCGCTTGGACGATGATCGGCGCGGCCGCGTTGGGCAACACCTCCCTGAAGAGGACGTACGAGTCCCGCTCGCCCAGCGCACGGGCGGCCTCGACGAACTCCTCTTGGGAGACGGAGATCGCCTCCGATCTGGTCACCCGCGCGAAGTACGGAATGTACACGAGTCCGAGCGCGAGGATCGCGTTGTTGAGCGTCGGTCCGATCACCGCCGTGATCGTCATCGCGACGAGGATCGGCGGGAAACTCATCAACACGTCCATCGTCCGCATGACCGCGTCGTCGACCGCGCCGCCGGCGTAGCCGGCCAGCCCGCCCAGCGGGACGCCGAACGCCGAGGCGATCGCGACGCTCGACAGTCCCACGTAGAGGCTGATGCGAACGCCCAGCAGCGTCCGGGAGAACATGTCGCGGCCGAAGTTGTCCGTCCCGAACGGATGCTCCGCGCTCGGGGAGGCGAAGCGGTTCTGGATGTCGACCTGATTGGCCGCCTCCTGGGAGATCAGCATCGGGGAGAAGATCGCCAGCACGACCAGCCCGATGATGAGGCCGAGGCCCACGGCGGCCTTCGTGTTGTGCCGAATGCTCCGGGCGAGCCTGTAGAGGCGCTCGCGCTGGTACTCGTCGACGAACCGGGCGGTTCCGGTCTCCGCGGCCATCAGCCCTCACCTCCGGCGATGACGCGCGGATCGATGACCGCGTACAGGAGGTCGACCACGAGGTTGCTGGTCATGAACACGACCGCGATGGTGAGCACCGACCCCTGGATCAGCGGCGCGTCGCGGTTGAGCAGCGCGTTGAACGCGAGCCGGCCGAGTCCGGGGTACGCGAACAGCTGCTCGATGATGATGATCCCGCCGAACAGGAAGCCAAGCTGGAAGCCGATCACGGTCAACACAGGGAGGAACGCGTTCCGGAGCGCGTGCCGGAGGACGATCCGCCGGCTCGTCAGCCCCTTCATACGCGCGAGGTCGATGTACCCCGAGCGGAGCTCCTCGATGAGCGACGAGCGGGTCATCCGCGTGATGTGCGCCATCAGGCTGAACCCGAGCGCGCCCGCCGGCAGGAGGACGTGTGCGAACGCTCCCGCGAGGTCCTCCGTCGGGCTCACGTACCCGGAGGGCGGCAACAGCGAGGCGTACCGCGCGATCAGGAGGATGAGCAGCATTCCCCAGAAGAAGTTCGGCAGGCTGATCCCGGTGAACGCGGCGACGCTCGTCAGGAAGTCCTTCCACGTGTTCTGCTCGACGGCTGCGACGATCCCCATCGGAATGGCGACGATGACCGCGATGGTCAACGCCGTGAACGCGAGGAACGCGCTCGCGGGGAACCGCTGGGCGATGAGCGTCGCGACGGGGTCGCCGAACCGAAGCGACCGACCCAGATCGCCCTGCAGAACTCCGGCGATCCAGTCGATGTACCTGATGTACACGGGCTGGTTGAGTCCGAGTTGTTGTCGAAGCACCTCCACTTGCTCCTGGCTGCCGCTGGTCCCCAGGATCATCACCGCCACGTCGCCCGGCAGGACGTTCACGAGCGCGAACGTGATGACGGAGGCACCGAACAGCGTTCCGACGAGGAAGACGAGCCGACGGGCCGCATAGCGTGTCAGGCTCATGTGGCGGTTCGGCTCACCCCTGATCCATCCACACCCGACCGAAGCCGAGTTCGCTGTTGTTCGGCGAGAGCATCGTGTCCATCCCGTGGACGTGGTCCTTCGCGGCGAGCGTCCCGTCGCGGAACCACAGCATCACGTCCGGGACGTCCTCGTGGATGATGGACTGCGCCTCCTGGTAGAGCGGGATCGCCTCCTCGCGACCCGAGGCCTGGGCGGCGTCGGCGACGGCCTGGTCGTACTCGTCGCTGGCGTAGCCGCGGAAGTTGAACGACCCGTCGCTGGTCCACAGGGAGGTGTACAGGTACGCCGGCTCCCAGAAGGTGAAGAAGTTCACCATCGAGAGGGTGAAGTCCCCGTTCGCGAACACCTGCGAGAGCCAGTCGCTCCACTGGAGCTGCTGGATCTCCACGTTCAAGCCCGCCTGCTGGAAGAACTGCTGCATGAGCGTCGCGGCGTCGACGTGCCACGGGTAGTTCGTGGTCACCTTGAACGTGAGGTCGAACTCCCCGACGTCGTACTGCGACTGCTCGAACAGCTCGGCCGCCCGGTCGAAGTCCTGTCCGCGCGGCGAGATGTCCTCGTTGCGGAACGCGCTGGCGGGGAAGCTCGGGCTCGCGGTCGGCTCGCCGTTGCCGAACAGCGCGCCGTCGACGAGCGCCTGCTTGTCGATACAGAAGTCGACGGCCTTCCGGAAGTCGGGGTCGTCGAACGGCGGCTCGTTGTTGTTCATGTTGAGGAACGCCCACGACAGCGGCGACCACGTCCGCGTCTTGATGTCGTCGCCCTCGTTCCCGACCACGTCGTTGATGTCGTCGAGCGGGATGTCGTTGATGACGTCGTAGCTCCCCTCCTGGATCCCGGTGAGGCGGCTGTCGGGGTCGGTGACGGTGCGCTCCTCGACGGTGTCGAGGTACGGGCCCTCGCCCCAGTAGTCGTCGAACGCCTCCAGCTCGGCGCGGTTCCCCTGCTGGCGCATGACGAACTCGAAGGGACCGGTGCCGACCGGCTCGTCGCCGATCGTGTCGCCCGAGTCGGCCGGGACGATGGACGTGCCCGAGAACGCGAGCTGCCGGAGGAACGGCTGATACCGCTCGGACTGGTTGACGACGACGGTGTAGTCGTCCTCGACCTCGACCGAGTCGGTCGAGCCGAAGACGAACTGCATGATCGCGCCCGTCTCGGGGTCGGCGATGCGGTCGAAGCTGTACTTCACGTCCTCTGCGGTGAGCTCCGTCCCGTCGTGGAACGTCACGCCCTCCCGGAGCGTGAACGTGTACGTCATGAGGTCGTCGCTGACCTCCCAGTCGGTGGCGAGTCCGGGACTGGCGACGTCCGGGTCGGTGGACAGCTCCAGGTCCCTCGTCAGGCCGACGAGGGCGTCGTAGACGCTGTTGAGGAAGCGGCCGGTGCTGGCGGTCGCGGTCTGGTGGATGTCGAGGTTCTGCGTCACCTCGCTGTGGCCCCAGACGAGCGTGCCGCCCTCCTGGATCTCGCCGGGGTCGGCGGTGGTCGTCTCCCCGCCGTCCCCGTCGCCACCGCCGCCGCCGGCGGTATCGGTCGGTTCCTCGGTGCCGTCGCCGCCGCCGGCGCAGCCGGCGATGGCGGTCATGCCGCCGGCGCCCGCGAGGCCGGTTGCCTTCAGGAAGCGGCGGCGGTCGACGTCTGTCGGGTCGAAGTCGGTGTTGTCGGTCATACGTTTGGGTTCGTTAGTACTTCAGTCCGAAGTTCAGTATCTCGTCGGGGTACTCCCCGAGCATCTCGTCGGTCGACGCCGGGAGGTCCTCCTCGGTCTGCTTGCCCAGCTCGAACGCGTCGCGGAGGTCCTCGACCGGGTCGTCGGAGTTGTCGATGCGGAGGTTGTGGTACAGCTTGGGGTCGGGCGAGTGGACGAGCAGCGCCGCGCTGATCTTCCCGCGTTTGTCGCCGCCGGCGCCCTGGCCGGCTTCGAGGGCGGTCATGAGGCGCTCGGCGAGCTCCCCCTCGGTCTCTTGGAACGTCTCGCTGATGTCCTCGATCACGTCGCCGTTCGCGAGCATGTTGCCCGCGACCGTGTGGTCGTCCCGTTCGAGGTGGCCGTTCCAGTCGACGCAGTCGTCGCCGCTGAAGGCGAACGTCCGGCCGTCGCCGTCGATGCCGTGGAGTTGCCGGTAGCTGGCGTGCTCGTCGTCCTCCAGCAACGCGTCACACGCCGTCGGCACGCTCACGCCGCGGTCGGCGAGGTCGACGGCGTTGGCGCCGTGAGACACCTTGACGAACGATTGGGTCGCCACCGCGGCGTTCTCGCTCACGAACGGACACAGCGCTCCGACGCCCACGAGCGCGGTGCTGACGGCGACGCCGAACTCCCCGGCGTCGGGATCGCGTGCCGCGATCGAGAACGTTCCGGGGACGAACCCCCCGGTTCGGCGCTCGTCCTTGCTACTCCTTTTCATGTGATGTCACACCATGTCAAGGATATCGGAGAAGGATAAGCTATGGGGTCGTGAACCATGTTTCCGGATCTATTCGCGATTATTCACTTAGTGTGTGAATAATCTCTTGATCATGCGGTTTCTGTGATACGCATACCAAATATATCTGGTGTGCAGTTCAAATGATAGTCCGTTCAGTGTGCGGCCCGCGCCGTCGCTATTCGGTCGCGGACCCGAGCCGCGCGAGCGTCGCTTCGTCGAACCACTCGGCGACGAGCTGTAGTCCGATCGGCCGGTCCTCACTCCTCCCCGCCGGGACCGACAGCGCGGGGTTCCCGGTGAGGTTGAACGGGCTCGTGTTCGTGATCGTCCCGATCACGTCGGCGGTCGTCGTCACCTCGCCGAAGTCCGGCGCGGTCGTCGGGGTGGTCGGGAGCGCCAGCGCGTCCACGTCGTCGAAGCGCCGGTCGACCGCCGCGGTGAACCGCTCGCGGACGTTCTGGGCGCCGGCGTACGCGCGCCCCTCGGTCGCCTCGTACAGCGCCTCGAAGGTGACGGCGCTGTCGACGACGCCGTCTCCCAGCCCGTCCCAGTCGATGTCGGCCGCCGCCGCGCGCCACGGGTCGGCGTAGCCGGTGCCGCTGGCGCGGACGAGCCCCCGGTTCGCGAGCAGCGAGGCGAACTCCGTGTTCGCGATCACGACGACGGCGGAGGCCATCTCGTCGAACCGCGGGAGCGACACCTCGGTGGTCTCGACGCCCGCGGCCTCCAGATCCGCGAGGGTCGCGTTCACCGCGTCGCGGACCTCCGGATCGGCCCCCTCCATCGCCTCCCGAACGACGCCGACGGTCTCCCCGTCGACGGGCTCGCCGACCGCCGCGTGCGTGTTCTCGGTCGGACGAGCCAGGCGAGACGAGAGGTCGCGACGGTCCGGCCCCGCGATGGCGTCGTACACGCGGAACGCCGTCGACACCGACGACGCCAGCGGGCCGACGTGGTCCAGCGACGGCGCGAGGTCGCCGAACCCGAACCGGGGGACGCTCCGGTGCGTCGGCTTGAGCCCGACGACCCCGCAGTAGGAGGCGGGGATCCGGACGCTGCCGCCCGTGTCGCTCCCCAGCGCCGCGTCGACGAGGTCGGCGGCGACGGCCGCCCCGCTCCCGCTCGAGGAACCGCCGGGGACGCCGTCGTCGGTCGCCGGGTTCCGGGTCGGCCCGTGCGCGCAGGTCTCGCCGGTCGTCGTCAGCGCGAACTCGTCCATGTTGGTGGTGCCGAGGAGTCGCGCGCCCGCCGCCTCCAGCCGTTCGACGACGGTCGCGTCGTACCGCGGGACGAAGTCGACGCCGGCGGACCCGCACGTCATCGGCACCCCCGCCACGGCCATGTTGTCCTTCACGGCGACGCTGAGTCCGTCCAGCGGCCCGTCGCCACTCCGTCCCTCCACCCGGTAGCGGAAGGCGTTGTATTCGTCGTCACCCGGTGCGTACTCGTGGGGAGCGCATTCGTCAGTCGACGGCTCGAACACGGCCACCGTCGCGGCGGCGTCGGTCGCGTCGGCGGCGTACCGCTCGACGTCGCTCGGATCGAGCGCGACGCCGAGGCGGTCGGACGCCGCTTCGACGTGGTGTTCGCTGACCATGTGGTATGTGGGCATGCGCATCTCGGTATATCATTGTTCCCTCGACGGCGAGCCATCGTCCGCGAGGCGAACGCCTACAACCGTCCCCCCGAACCCACGGGTATGACCGACGAACACGCGCCGGCGGGAACGCGCGTCGGCGTCGACGTGGGCGGCACGTTCACGGACCTCGTGACGGTCCGCGACGGTCGCGTCCGCGTCGACAAGACGCCGTCCACCCCGGCCGCGCCCGACGAGGGCGTCGTGACGGGCCTGCGTGGGCTCGACGCGCCCCTCGCCGAGGTCGACTTCCTCGGCCACGGAACGACCGTCGCGACCAACGCCGTGCTGGAGGGCGAGTGGGCCGACACCGCGCTCCTCACGACCGAGGGGTTCCGCGACGCCGTCGAGATCGGCCGTCAGACCCGTCCCGACATCTACGACTTCGAGGCGACCAAGCCCGACCCGGTTGTCCCCCGCGACCGCCGGTTCGAGGTTTCCGAGCGGGTTGACGAGCGCGGCGAGGTACTCCGTGAGCTGGATGAGGCCGCCCTCCGCGACCTCGCCGCCGATCTCCGCGAGTCCGGGATCGACAGCGTCGCCGTCGCCCTCCTCTTCTCCTTCGAACATCCGGCCCACGAGCGTCGCGTCCGGGAGATCCTCCGTGAGGAGGGCGTCGACGCCAGCGTCTCCCTCTCGTCGGACGTGCTCCCGGAGATCCGCGAGTACGAGCGCACCCTGACGACCGCGATGAACGCCGCGCTCAAGCCCGTGATGGACGCGTATCTCGGCGCACTCGCCGACGCCGTCGGCGACATCGGGATCGACGCCCCCCTGCGCGTGATGGGGTCGAACGGCGGGCTGATGGCCGCGGAGGCGTCCCGCGAGCGCCCCGTGAACACCCTGCTGTCCGGACCGGCGGCGGGCGTCCGCGGCGCCACCCACGTCGCCGGCCGCCGGGGCGTCGACGACCTGATCACGATGGACATGGGCGGCACCTCCTGCGACGTGAGCCTCGTGCGCGACGGCGACCCGCTCGTGACGACCGACACCGAGGTGGGCGACTACCCCGTCTCGGTGCCGACCGTCGACATCCACACCGTCGGCGCCGGCGGCGGCTCCGTCGGCTACGTCGACACGGGCGGCGCCCTGCGCGTCGGGCCGCGCTCGGCGGGCGCCCAGCCAGGCCCGGTCTGCTACAACCGCGGGGGGACCGAGCCGACCGTCACCGACGCCCACCTCGTGCTCGGCCGTATCGACCCCTCGGGGTTCCTCCCGGACGCGCTCTCGCGCGACGCCGACGCCGTCCGAGACGCCTTCGCCCCGCTGGCGGAGGCCGTCGCCGGCGACCCCGACGCGACCGAGGCCGCCGCCCGCGGGTTGCTCGACGTGGCGAACGCGAACATGCGTCGGGCGCTCCGTGTGGTCAGCGTCGAGCGCGGCTACGACCCCCGCGAGTTCGCGCTCGTCGCCTTCGGCGGCGCCGGCCCCCTCCACGCGACCGCGCTGGCCGACGCCCTCGACGTCCCCGAGGTGATCGTCCCGCGGGCCGCCGGCGTCCTCTCGGCGCTGGGGCTGCTCATCAGCGACGTGGTGTACGACTACTCCACCTCGATGGTGCGCCGATGGGACGACGTCGACCCCGCAGCCCTCCGCGACGCCTACGAGTCGTTCGAGGCCGAGGGACGGGCGGAACTGCGCGACGCCGGCCGCGCGGACGACGAGCTGGCCTTCGAGCGCACGCTCGATCTGCGCTACGCCGGGCAGTCGTTCGACCTGTCGGTGCCGGTCGAGGGCGCGCTCGACGCGGACGAGCTCGCGGCCGTCGAGGAGCGCTTCCACGCGGCCCACGAGCGCCGGTACGGGCACGCCTCGCCCGAGGAACCGGTGGAGCTGGTGACCGTCAGACTCCGGGCGAGGGGCCTCGTCGAGCCGCCGGAGTTGGCCGTCGAGGAGCGCGCCGGCGACCCCGCAGACGCCGTGCGGGAGACCCGGCGGGTGGGCTTTGCGGACGGCGACCGCGACACGCCGGTGTACGACCGGTCGCTGCTCCCGACGGACGCCGCCTTCGACGGCCCCGCGGTCGTCGAGGGAACGGAGAGCACCGTCGTCGTTCACCCGGGCCAGCGCGCCCGCGTCGACGGCGATGCCAATCTGGTCGTCGAGCCCGGGGGTGACGGGGAATGAGCGCCGACGGCTCTGACCCCGCGATCGATTCGGTCACCCTCGAAGTGATCCGGAACGGCTGCGAGGCGGTCGCCGAGGAGATGAACGCGACGCTCGTGCGCACGGGCTACTCCCCGAACATCAAGGAGCGGCAGGACTGCTCGACGGCGCTGTTCGACGCCGACGGCGAGATGATCGCACAGGCGGAGACGATGCCGGTCCACCTCGGTGCGATGCCGTACTCCGTCGCCGCGGCGGTCGAGGCGTTCCCGCCGGAGACGCTGCGCCCCGGGGACTCGATCCTCCTGAACGACCCGTTCCGCGGCGGCGCGCACCTCCCGGACTTGACGCTCGTGACGCCGATACACGACAGCGTGGCGCGAGGCGCCACGGGATCGAGCGGGGAGCGGAGCGACCCGCGAGACGACGCCGGCGCCGAGGTGATCGCCTTCGCCGCCAACCGCGCGCACCACGCCGACATCGGCGGCTCGACCGCCGGGTCGGTGGCGGCCGACTCGACCGAGATCTATCAGGAGGGCCTGCGCATCCCGCCGGTGAAGTTCGAGCGGGGCACCGGCGCGGTCGCCGCGGACGGCACGCCGGAGGGAGAGGTTCGGGAGGACGTGCTGTCGATGATCCTCGCGAACGTCCGCACGCCGGAGGAGCGCCGCGGCGACCTCCGCGCGCAGGTGGCCGCGAACGCGACCGGTCGGAGACGCTTCCGCGACCTCGCGGCGGAGCACGGCGACGAGCTCGCGCCCGCCCTCGAAGCGATCAAGGACTACTCCGAGCGCCGGATGCGCGCCGAACTCGCGGACCTGCCCGACGGCACCTACGAGTTCGCGGACGCGCTCGACGACGACGGCCGCGGCAACGAGGACCTCGCGGTCGAGGTGGCGCTGACGGTCGACGGCGACGAGGTGACCGTCGACTTCACCGGGACGGCAGACCAGACCGACGGCCCGATCAACGCCGTGCTCGCGGTCACCGCGTCGGCGACGTACTACGCCGTCCGCTGCGTGACGGACCCGGACATCCCGCCGAACCACGGCTGCTATCGCCCGATCGACATCGTCGCGCCCGAGGGCACGATCGTGAACCCGACCCCTCCGGCGGCGGTCGTCGGGGGGAACCTCGAGACGAGCCAGCGCGTTACGGACGTGGTGCTCGGCGCGCTCGCGCAGGTGGCCCCCGAGGCCGTCGCCGCCGCCGGACAGGGAACGATGAACAACGTCACGCTCGGCGGCACCGACCCGCGGGGCGACGGCGACTCGCCGTACGCCTTCTACGAGACCCAAGGCGGCGGCTTCGGCGGTCGCGCCGGCGGCGACGGCATGGACGGCGTCCACGTCCACATGAGCAACACGCTGAACACGCCCGCCGAGGTCCTCGAGACCGCCTACCCGCTCCGGATCGAGCGGTACGAGCTCCGCCCCGACTCCGGCGGCGCGGGGGAACATCGCGGGGGGCTGGGCCTCCGGCGAGACATCCGCGTGCGCGAGCACACCGCGCGGCTCAGCCTGCTCGCCGAGCGGCACGAGTCGCGCCCGTACGGCCTGAACGGGGGCGGGGAGGGTGCCAACGGCGCGGCGTCGCTCGTCGACGATGACGGCGAAGAACTCGAACGCCTGCCCGCGAAGCACACCCGCGATCTGCCCCCCGGCTCGGTCGTCAGCGTCCGAACGCCCGGCGGGGGCGGCTACGGCGACCCGGCGGACCGCGACGCCGCGGCCATCGAGCGTGACCTGCGACTCGGGAAGCTCACTCTCGAGGCGGCGCGCGTGCGGTACGGCTACGAGGGGACGACCGACGTGACCGAGGGAGGCGACTGACCCGCCGCGGATCCGTTGAAACGTCCGTCAGCTACGGGATTCCGATGTGTGTTGGCACGTACGGCCAACACGCCACGTGCCTCGGTCTACTGAGGGTCACAGCCATCCGTCGGGAAGTTCGTCCTCGTGGGCATCGAGCATCTCCAGCAGCGGGCGGATCTCCTCGAAGTCCGGCCCTTTCGAGACCTCGTTGGTGTCCCGGTTCCACGTGATGAACCCGTAGCTCTCCAGCTTCGGGAGGTTGACGTGCTTCATTCCGATGAGGCGCTCGAGCTCCTCCTCGTTCGACTCGTCCGGATCGATCTTCACCGAGTCGTCGTCCTGCGGGTTGTGGACGAGCAGTGCACGCAGCAATTTCCGGCGCTGGATATGTCCGAGCGCATCGAGACAGTCATCGAGCGTCCGTATAGATCGGGCACGTTCCATACCGTCAAAAGACTCTTCAAGGGGAAGTAGACCGTCAGTATTCGCGGAGGACTGTGTGAGGAGTAAGCGAGTGACAGCGGACCGAGTTCGCCGGACGGAAGTACGGATCGCTGAAGGAGCGATACGTGGCGACCACGGGCTCCGCCTTCGGTACGGCAACTCTCTGTTGCCGAGTGGCCACTACGTGGCTGTGAGGATTTGACTATCGCTCGGTGCTGTTTCGTGTGCGGAACAACCGACACCCCCCGATCGAGCGCGAGGGTCGCACCGACAGTCCGAACCGGACTACCGCGGCACGAAGGGTTTAGCCGCCGCCCCCACACGACACCGATATGCTCGACGCAGGCGACGACGCCCCCGACGTAACCGCACCGATGGCGACCCCCGAGGCGGCAGGGGAGACCGACCGCGGCAGCTACACCGGCGACGACGTGCGGGAGTTCTCGCTGTCCGAGGCCCTCGATGACGGACCGGTCGTGCTCGCGTTCTACCCCGGCGTCTACTCTCGCACCTGCACGCAGGAGCTGTGTGAACTGCGTGACTGGAAGGCGGACCTCGCGGCGGCGGACGCCCCGCTGTACGGCGTCAGCGTCGACTCGCCGTGGTCGCTGTTGGCGTTCATCGACGAGTACGACCTCCAGTACCCGCTCGTCTCGGGGTTCAACAACGACGTGATCGCCGACTTCGGGGTTCGCCGCGGGGGGCGAAGCGCCCCGAAGAACGCGAGCGGGGAGGGAACCGACCCGCGAGAACGCGAGGAGTCGATCATGCGGGGGATCGCGAACCGCGCGGTGTTCGTCGTCGCGCCCGACGGGACGGTGACGTACACCTGGAAGGCGACGGAGCCGCTGACGTTCCCCGACACCGACGAGGTGGAGGCGGCGGTGGCTGAGGCCGCCGCGGCGGAGTAGGGCACGACCGCCCCGCTCCCGGTTCTCCCGCTCCGGCGCGACCGCAACCGCGGCGGCGACGGGCGGAAGATTTGTCTTTCGGGCTGGAGTTCCCCCGGACGATGCCCTCCACCATACGCGGATCCGGAAGCCTCGACCGGCAGATCGCCTTCGCGCTCGCGGCCGCCGTCGTCGCGGGCGTCGTCGGCACCGCACAGGGACTCGTCACGACGCTGATCGACCTCTCTCGCGACACCGTCTGGCTGATCACCGCCGCCGGCGCGCTGTCGGCGCTCGCGAGCGCGCTCGTCGCGGGCGCGGCGGGCTACGCCGCCGGACTGGGCGATGTCGACGCGGGTACCGTCCTGCGGACCGCGGTCGTGTTCACGGTCGTCGCGGTGGCCGTCTTTGCCGGCGCGACGGTCGGGTTCGGGCTGCTCGTCCCGGACGGACGCGTCGGCCCGCCGCTGGTCGCGGCCGCGGGCGTCCTCGATCGGACGGTCCCGTTCGTCGCCGGTGGCGTCGCGGGCGCCGCGCTCTCGCTCGCCCGTGGCGCAAGCTACTCGGCGACCGACCCGAACTGACGGACATGACGATCGAACCGGAGGAGGCCCTCCCGACCGAGGGGCTCGTCTGCGTCGTCGGCGCCGGCGGCAAGAAGACGACCCTGTACACGCTGGCGAACCGCCTCGACCGCGCGGTCGTCACCGCGACGGTCCGCATCCCGATATTCGACGACCACGTCGCGCGTGTCGGCGTCACCGAGGACCCTGTCGACGTACTGGCGGCGGCGAAGGAGTGCGACTTCCCGCTCGGTCTCGTCCCCGAACAGGAGCGCGACGACCGCTATCTCGGCTACGACACCGACGCCGTCGCGTCGATCGCCGACGCCCACGACGGGCCGGTGCTCGTGAAGGCCGACGGCGCGCGGATGCGGGAGTTCAAGGCGCCCAGCGACCGCGAACCGCAGATCCCCACGAACGCCGACGCCGTGGTCCCGATCGCCTCCGCGCACGTCGTCGGCGAGCCGCTGACCGACGAGCGCGTTCACCGTCCCGAGCGCGTGGCGGCGGTCGCAGGGATCGACGAGGGCGAGGAGATCACCGCCGATGCGGTCGGTCGCGTCCTCGCGTCCCCCGCGGGCGGACTGAAGGACGTGCCGTCCGGAGCCGAGACGGTCGCGCTCGTCAACAAGGTGGACGACGCCGCCGACGAGGCCGTCGCGCGTGAGATCGCCCGCGCGGCGTTCGCGGCCGACGAGGCCGGTCGGCTCGACCGCGTGGTGCTCGCGGCGCTCGGGGAGGGACGGATCGTCGACGTGCTCGACGCGTAGCTACCGCGTGGCCAACGCCTCGGCGGCCGTCTCGAACTCCTCGCGGGTGTTGAGGTTCTCGAAGCTCCGATCGTCGACGCCGAGGGCGTCGAGGTCGTCGGCGCCGACCTCCGCGTACTCGAGGTCGAACAGCGGCGCGATGATCTTGCGGTCGCCCCGCGCCAGCGCGTCGTCGCAGGCGTCGGCCATCGGGCCGGCGCGGTAGGCCGCGTGGGTCGTCTGGAACCACTCGTCGTCGACACGGGGAACGACGGCGTCGAGGTCGGCGCCGTCGATCCGGTCGAACAGCGCGTCGACGAGCGCCGGGTCGACGAACGGCATGTCGCAGGCGACGACGAAGGCGGGGGCGTCGGACCCGCCCCACCCCTCGACGCCCCGGAGCACCGTCCGGATGCCCGCCATCGGTCCCTCGTCGGGGTCGGGATCCTCGGCGTAGCGGACGGGGTTCGCGTATCCCTCCATCGCGTCCTCGATGGCCGCGCGTTGGTCCGGGCGGCAGTTGACGACCAAGCGGTCGGTCACGTCCGCGAGGCGGTCGGCGACGCGGCGGATCATCGGCGTGCCGGCCAGATCGGCGACGGCCTTGTCGCGGTCGCCGAAGCGGGTCGAGCGCCCGCCGGCGACGACGGCGGCGTATCGGGGCATACCCGGAGATGGGTCACGGCGAGTGAAAACGCCTGCGTGCGTGACACTCGAGCCAGCGCGACTCGCCCCCTGGCAAACCCTTATCGGCGTCGACTGTTTCCACGGTGACGATGACACGGACCCGGGTGCTCCACGTCGACCTCTCGGCCGGGACCGCCGCGTTCGAGACGGTCCCCGAGGCGTGGCGGCGCCGCTATCTCGGCGGCAAGGGGCTCGGCGCCCGGTACCTGTACGACGAGCTGTCGCCCGGAGCCGACCCGCGCGGTCCCGAGAACCTCCTCGGGTTCATGCTCGGCCCGCTGTCGGGCGCGCTCCCCGGCGAGTCGCGCTACGCCGCGGTGACGAAGTCGCCGCTGACGGGGGCGTTCCTCGACTCCTACTCCGGAGGGACGTTCCCCGACCGGCTGGCGGGGTCGCTGCCCGACTGCCTCGGCGTGCTGGTAACGGGCGCCGCCGACGAGCAGCGGGCGCTGGTCGTCGGCGACGGCGAGCCCCGGCTCGAACCCGCGGGAGACCTCGCGGGCGCCGACACCGTCGAGACGGCGGAGGCGTATCCCGACGCGGCGGTCGCGTGCATCGGGCCCGCCGGGGAGCGGGAGGTCGCGTACGCGACGATCGCCTCCGACGCCGGCGATCATCACGCGGGTCGCGGCGGCGCGGGCGCGGTGATGGGCTCGAAGCGCCTCAAGGCGGTCGTCGCGCGCGGCGACCCACCCGAGGTGCCCGACGAGCTCGCGACGCTGCGCGAGACGTACGCCGACGCGTTCGCCGCCGACGACACCGGCAAATGGCAGACGGCGGGCGAGACGCTGGAATCGATCGACTTCGCCGCGGAGGTGGGCGTGTTGCCCGCGAACGGCTGGCGCGACACCGCAAACGAGATCGACGGCATCGGGATCGAGGCGGCCACCGAGGCGGCCGCCGGCCGCGAGCACCCCGAGGAGGACGTGCCCGGCGGCTTCCGCGTCGAGACCGACGACGGGGAGACGGTTCCCCGCGGGGCCGCGCCGATGACGCTCGGCGCCGGGCTGGGGATGGACGACTTCGACGCGGTCGCGGCGCTGGGCGAGGCGTGCGACCGCCTCGGCGTCGACGTGATCACCGCCGGCAACGCCGTCGCGTGGGCGGTGCGCGCGGGCGAGGCCGACTTCGGCTTCGGCGACGAGGACGGCGCGCGCGGCCTCATCGAGCGGATCGCCCGGCGCGCGGACGGCGACGACCTCGCGGACGCGCTCGCGGAGGGCGTCGACGCCGCCGCCGAGCGCTACGGCGGCGACGAGTTCGTGCCGACGGTGAAGTCGATGGAGCTCCCCGCCTACGACCCTCGTGGCGCGCTCGGGATGGCGCTGGCGTACGCGACCGCCGACCGCGGCGGCTGTCACCGCCGCGCGCGACCCATCGAGGAGGAGGTGTTCCGCGAGGACTGGGACACCGCCCGCCGCGTCGAGGCGGTCGTCGGCGCACAGAACGCCCGCGCGGTGTTGTGGAGTCTCGTCGTCGACGACTTCGCCGGCGAGACGCTGTGGGACGACCTGGGCGCGGAGTGGCTCGACGCGCTCGGCGTCCCGCACGACGACCTCCGCCGCGTCGGCGACCGCGTGTGGACGCTCGTGCGGCTGTTCAACGCCCGCGAGGGGTTCGACCGCGACGCCGACGTCCTCCCGCCGCAGTTCGCCGAGCCGCTCCCGGCCGGCGATGCGCCCGCGGCCGGCCGCGCCGTCGACGCCGAGGCGTTCGAGCGGCTGCTCGACGCCTACTACGCCGCCCGCGGGTGGGACGACCGCGGGATCCCCACGGCCGAGCGCTGTGCCGCGTTGGACCTCCCGACCGACGCGCCCGATCGACGCACCGACCGCCCGCGAGCCGACGACTGACACCCAGCGATGCCAGACAAGATCGACCTCGACGAACTCGACGTACAGCCCGACGACGACGAGCGACCCAACCGCGGCGACTGGTTCTGGGACGACGACGCCGCCGGCGACGGCGAGGACCGGATCGACGACGGCGACTCGATCGACGCCGAGGACGCGGGACCGACCGCCGGCGACAACGCGGGACCGACCGCCGACGACGCCGGGACCGAGAGCGGCGCCGGCGCTGGTAGCCCCGATTCGGATACCGACGACGTCGCCGGCGCACCCGACGCGACCGACGGCTGGCGCTCGGGAGCCGCCCGCGCGGACGAACTGGGTGCGAACGAGCCGGAGCCGCCGGAGTACGACGACGACCTCGGTGCGGATCTGTCGTCGGCGACCCCGCGGGTGCCGCACGCGGACGACGACAAGCCCGTCGGCATCCCTCGAGAGTCCGGCGGCGGCGGCGGCGTCTCGGCGGACGCGCGCGACGAGGAGACACAAGAACAGCCCGAGGCGACGGGCCCCCACGGCGAGACGAAGAGCGAGATGACGATGGCGCTGTCGTACCGGGCGATACGGTCGCTGTCGAACCTCCACGCCGCGCTCGCGGACGCCGAGACGTGGACCGACTACGTCGGCATCGTCGGCGACGTGGACGCCCACGTGATCAACAAGTACCAGCGCGACCATCAGCTGGATCTGGACTTCTTCAACGGCACCGGCACCGGCCCGAGCGAACGTCTCGAGGAGGTCGGCCCGAACTCGATGTTCTACGCCGAGCGGATGGTGCTGGTCGGCGTCGAATCGGCGGGCGAGCGCGCGTGGGCCGAGCGCGCCGGCTGGGAGTTCATCCCGCTGGCGGAGGCCGCCGAGGCGTCGGGGTGGACGCTCGAGGACGGCGCGGACGACGGCGTCGACGACGCGGACGGCGAGGCCACCGACGACGCCGGCTGACTGGGGGTCGGGACTCCTCACGGGTCGGCCGACGCGACGTCCGACCTCCCGTCCGAACGGAGGTACACTTTTTGCGATCCCCGTGTCAATGAATCGCTATGGGACTTCGAAACGCGGTATCGCAAAGCTGGGTGCTGACCGCGATGGCGACCGGGATCGGCCTGTGGTGCGCGTACATCGCCGTGCAGACGTTCTCCGCGACCGAGAACATGTGGGCGTTCTCCGGATCGTACGTCGGGCAGAACGCCGTCGGCGGTCTCGCCGGCGTCGCGGTGCTCGTCGGCATCGTCGTACTCCTGTTCGTCTACCTGGGCGAACTCGGCGAGTCCGACCCCGCGCCGCGAGCGTGGCCGCCCGAGGAGTGAGCCCCGGCGCGACCGCCGCCGGCGTCGATGGATCGAGGGACAAGGCTAACACGCCGGATTCCGTTCGTCCGTTCATGCAGTACGAGTGCGTCGACTGCGGCACGATGACGCGCGTCGGCTCCCCCGAGGAGGAAGTCCGCCGGGAGTGTCCGGTGTGTGAAACGGTGACCCTGTGGGAGCCGGCGTTCGAGGGTCAGGGGGTGTCGTTCTGATGGCCGTCTCCTTCGAGCCGAGCGACCGGCTCGTCGAGGCCGCCAACGAGTGGGCCGAGCAGCGCATGATGGAGGACGAGCGGGCGCTGGAGGTGAAACTCGAACAGGCGTTGTTGGAGATCGAACACCTCGTCTCCGGCGGGACGGAGGTCACCTTCGAGGTCGAGGACGGGGGCGAGCGCGTCCGGTTCTCCCCGAGCGACGACCTCGAGACGTTCCTCGAACGACAGGCCGAGGAGTCCGGGCTGTCGGCCGAACGGCTGCTGCGGCTGCACGTCGACCTGTTCGCGAACGTGTTCCTCGAGGGGGACGCCGAGCGACCGCCGAACGCGCCGCCGACGGAGTAGCGCACCCGCCGTCGCGGGCGCCGACACTGTTCGCGACCGCGCGCCTTCGCCGGTTCCCGCTCGTCGGGAACGACCCCGCCCCGGTTTTTCACGTCCCCCCGTAGGCCCACGTGGGTGAAGACGGATGCCGGCTACCACGACTGCGACCGGAACGGTCGCTCGACGGGACCAGATCGAAACCGGGACCGAAGCGCTCGTCGGCGCGCTCCTCGCGGCGGGGATCGCCGGACACGTCGCGCTCGGCATCGCCGCGCTCACGTTCCTCGCCGGGGTGGTTCCGGCGCTGCTGTGAACTCGGGCGGGGCGTGACCGGTCGAGGCCTTCGGTGGCGGCGCGTCGGCGCGGTGTCGAGCCGCGGCGGGACAACAGCTAAGTTCTCGGATCCTGATCACAGGTGCATGGCGACCGAGGACACCGGCTGGCGACCGAAGGGCGCACTGGAAGAGTACAAGGGCCACGAGGTCTGGGAGTACGAGAGCGGCCCGCACGAGGAGAACCGCCGCGAGAGCGAGGGCGAGGTCGAGATCGACGACGCCGTCGCCGAGGACGACGAGTAGCCGCCGAGCGATCGGCGCCGCCGGACCGTCGCGACGCTCGCGGTTACGTCCCGCCGATCAGGTGATCGTGAGCGGGAACGCTCGCTTCTCTCGCGGCGGAACGACGAAGTTGGCCCGCGACTGGGTGCTGATGAACTCGAGGATGCCGTTGTTCTCCCGGTCGGTGATGTCCGGGTGGTCGTCACGGAGGTACCAGCCGTTCATCGACTTCCGCGTCCGCCGGAAGTGCGCGAGTTTGCGCTGGTAGCTGAGGAAGTGGACGCCGGTCCGGCCGCGGTCGACGGTGTTGAAGTCCCGACGGAGCATGAGCGGCTCGCCGTCACGGCGGACGCGCGCGACCTTCTCGTGGTGGCCGACGCTGCCGTGGTCGCGGCCGTGCTCGCGCACCGCGTCGGCGAACGGCACGTCAGTCCCGAGGTCGGCCACGTCCTCGACGGTGAACTCGGGGGAGAACATCTTCTCCACCCGGCTCCCCTCGTCGAAGGAGAACCACTTCGGGAGGTCGAAGGTGATGTGCGAGAGGTGGGCGGTGGTGCCGCCGGCCAGCGGGCCGTCCTCGATGGCGACGCGGTCCTCGCCGGCCTGCGACCCCTCGCGCCCGGAGAAGAACCCCGAGAACATCGGCGCGTCCGCCTCCAATCCCTCTACGTCGACGTGCTCTGCGGGCAGTCCCTCGCCGAGGAAGCCCGTCCGGTGGTCGCGGCGGCGAAACACGCCGTCGAGGGTGTGTTCGACCGTTTCGCCGTTCAGCTCCGATCGCGAGCCGAACAGCGCGCTCTCGGCGGCCGGGAGGTGCGACTGCACGTCCGACTCCAGCACGAGCATCGCGTCGAAGCGCTGAAGCGCCTCGTCGTCGGTGCGGGTGAGCACCTCGGGGTGCTCGATCGGGACGCGCCCGAGCGCGTCGTTGTCGTCGAAGTACTTCGACCCCCACGCGAGGGTGTGAAACAGCCCGTCGGGCGCCCAGTCGTACGCCGCCTCCACGGTCCGGAGCGCGCGCTCGACGGTCTCGGCGGCCTCCTCGGAGGGGTCGCGCTTCAGGTCCAACAGGAGGATGCGTCGGTGGCGCGCCTGGAGCTCGTTGCCGTCGGCGTCGCGCCGGAGCACGTCGCGCTGTGCGAACTGTCTGCTCGGTACCGAGTGCGGATTCGCGTCGAGCGGGAGCCCGGGCGGCGCGCCGGTCGTACAGCCGGCGACGCTGACTCCGGCCGCGACCGCGAGCTTCCCCAGCATACTCCGTCGGGACGGCATTCTAACACGTTTCACGGCTCACGCGGGCAAAAGCGTTCGGTCGCCGCGGACCCGGGGGTCGGGGCGACGCGTCGGCGACCGTCGACCCCGACACAAACGCTATGGGTCCGCGGACCGAGCGATCGCCTATCATGGGCGGAACACACGCGAACCTCCCGCTCGCGCTCGGTCCCGCGTTCTTGGTGCTCGGCGTCGGCGTGCTCGTCCTCGCGCTGGCGACGTACGACGCGTACCGATCGTACGACGCGGCGGGGGGCGTTGACGGCGCGTCCGAGGGGGTCGGCGGCACGGCGGGGAGCGTCGATGACGCGTCGGGGGGTGGCGTCGATGAGTAGTCCGACCGCGCCCGCCGAGGGCGGCGCCCGTCCGGGGGAGGTCGCCGACGGCGCCGACGCCGGCGACGACCGCGGTCGACTCGCCGGTGCGCTGTACTGGGTACGGATCGGCGCCTACACGCTCGCGTCGCTGCTCGCGCTCTCGTTGCTCATGGTGGGCACCGTGGCCGTCATCGCGGAGGTCAAGGGCACTTGGCACTGGGCGATCCACCTCGAATCGACGATCAGCTACATGGGTATCCTGATGGGGGGGCTGCTCGCGCTGTTGGTCCCGCTCCTCCTCGTCTCGCTGACCGCGAGAGTGGTGTACGATGTCTGACCGACTCTCCCGGGCGTCCGACCGACTCTCCGGCGCGTGGCTCGCGCGAGGGTTCGCGGCGCTGTCGGTGCTCGGGCTCGTCCTCTCGGTCGCGGGCGTCGCGGCGATGGCGATCGCCGCCGAGTCGATCGGGCGGAAGACGTGGGGCGCGTACTTCGCGATGGAACAGGCGATGGCGATCGGCACTCCCGTCGCCGTCGCCTTCGCGGGGCTGTCGGTGCTGGGCGGGTTCGCGGTCGTGTACACCACGGACGCGTCGACCGCGGGATCGACGAGGCGCCCCTCGGACGACTGAGGCGGAGCGGGCGGCACACCGCCGGAGAATCGCGTCGGTCTCGGTGGCTCTTACGCCATCTGCGCGACGATCTCGTCCTCGAACTCGACGAGGCCGGCGAGGATCTCCGCGGCCGCGAGGAACAGGGGTTCGTCCGTCTCCTCGCGGATGTCGGCGACCGCGTCGTCGACCCACGTCATGAGGTGGTTGTCGAGGAAGACGCGCTCGTAGCCGAACGTCTCGTCGCGCCCCTCGCGCTGTTTCGTGACGAGCCATCGCAGGAACGCGAGCTCGACGGCGACGAAGTCGTTCTCCTCGGGGTACTCCTCGGGCGGCGTCCAGCCGGCGGCGCCGTAGCTGGCCTCCACTTCCGCGAGCCCCTCGCCGATGAACTCCGTGTCCTCGCGGTAGTTCGTCTCGTGCAGCAGGACCGGCGGGCGCGGGCCGACGAACACCTCGGTGTACTTCCGGCGAAGCTCGGTGTGGAGCTCCTCGACGTCGTCGCCCTCGTGGGCGTCCACGAACGCCCGGACGTGCTCGAAGCCGGCGTCGAGGCGGTCGTTGACGCTGTTCTCCGGGGTGCGCATGTCGCCCGAGAGGAGGTGCGAGAGGAACTCCTCGGTCGGCGCGTCGTGGAACACCTCGATGCAGAAGTCGATCAGTTCGATCCGGGCGTCGTAGACGGCGAGTTCGTCGGTGCTCATGGTGTCTGTGGGTGGGAAGTGGGCGGTTGGATGTTATCGGTTGTCGAACAGCAACTGCGCGCGACAGTCGCCGCAGTACTCGAAGACGCTGTGGTCGGAGTCGGGCGCGATCCCCTCGACGAGGTCGCCGACCTCCGACTGGATGTGCTCGGCGGAGGCCGCCGAGGTGAACGGGTCGCCGCAGCGGACGCACTCCAGCATCTCGCCGTCGTGGACGGTCTCCCAGCGCGAGTCGTCATCGGCGACGGCGCCCTCTCCAGCGGTCCGGTTCTCGGGCAGCCGCGAGAGGTCCAGTCCCCGTTCCATCGTGATCGCGGTCTCGGGACAGCCCTCCTCACAGAGGCCGCAGTTGACGCAGTCCTCGTGGTTGAACTGGAGGTTCCCGTCGTCGGTCCGGCGAATGGCGTCGGTCGGGCACAGCGTCGAACACGTCGGCGTGAGGTTGCAGGCGTCGTTCACGGACATCACGCCGAAGTCCTTCAGCCCGCGGATCTCCTCGCGCTCGGGCTCGGCGAACTCGAGGATCCGGCGAACCGACTCCAGCGTCCAGTCGTGGCTGTTGAACGCGGGGTTCTGCTTGTCATCGCGGACGACGCCCGTCGAGCGGTGCTCGCCCTCGGGGACGGGCGTCGGGTCCAGCGTCAGCTCGGTGAACCGGCCGATCTCCTCGGCGAACGCGGCGGGTTCGCGCGGGTCGGGCGCGAAGAAGGCGACGCGCTCGCCCAGTCCGAGATCGCTCGTCGCGCGGTTGAGCCGGTCGACGAGCTCGGCCTTCGGGTCCGGTCCGGAGTGGAGGCAGTCGCCCCCGCAGCCGACGATGGCGACGCCGGCCGCGCCCGCGGCGAGCGCGTGCATGACGTGTCCCTCGCCGACGGTGTCGGTGCAGTTCACCTCGACCGGGAGCACCGGCGGGTAGGTGATGTCCTCGCCGGCGGCCGCGCGCCGGCCGTACTCGTCGAGCGCCGCGGCGGCGCGCTCGTCGCAGGTGAACGCGATCACGGGCGTCTCGATGCCGCCGTCGCCGCCGGTGAACGGCCAGATGCCGCCCTCGTCGGTCTCGCGGCTGAGCAGCGCCTCGACCTCGCGGGCGATCCGCTCGTTCGACGGCTCCCGAAGCGACGTCGCGCCGGTCGGGCACGACGAGGTGCACGCGCCGCAGTTCTCGCAGGCGGTCAGATCGAACTCGACCTCGTCGACGGCGGGGCGGTCGACGGCGTCGTGTGGACAGGCGTCGACGCAGGCGGTACAGCCCTGCTGGCCGGAGTCGCCCGCGGCGCACACGTCCATCTCCAGATCGAGGTACTTCGGCTTCTCGACCCCGCCCAACAGCGACTCCACGGAGGCGATCGTCCCGGCGTCGACCGGGCCCGTGTAGTAGCCGATGCGGCCGGCCCGCGCGGTCGACGTGCCGGCCGGATCGACGACTTGGTCGGCATCGAGGGTGCTCGTAACGCCCGACAGATCGATCGCGTCGGTGGGACAGCAGTCGGTCCACTCGCCCTCCGGGGCGTCCGGGTGAATGTCGACGGGGCGGCGCGTCACCATCCCGTCGGGACCCTCCTTCACGCACTTCATACAGGAGATGCAATCATCGGTGACGCACGCCTCCACCTGTACCTCGAACTCGCCGAACCGGCCCTCGACGGCGACGAGGCGGCCACGCTCGACGGCCACATCCGAGAGATCCGCGTCGGCGTCGGCGTACTCCGCGCCGTCCGCGAGAAGTGTCACCTCGGCGGAATCAGCGAGCGCGGCCGCGGTCTCGGCGTCGCCCACGACGAGGACCTGCTCGCCCGCTTCTCGGGAAACGGTGCGCGTGGCGGCCTCGTACTCCAGCCCGGTCCGTCGGGCGTTGATCAGCCGCGCGGTCTTGTCGGTCGCGTCGTCGCGCTCGTGGACCCAGCCCGCCCGCTCGCGGTGGTCGACGTAGGCGGCCGCGTCCGGGTGGAGCCCGTTGCGCTCGACGAGGTCGTCGAACTTCGCCCTACAGCCGTCATCGCAGGCGCCCACGATCAGCTGATCGAGGTCGTACTCGTCGATCAGTCCATCGACGGCGGGGAGCGCGTCCCGGCACAGTTGCTCCGAGGACGCGACCACGTCGACGTCGCGGACCCCGTCGCGGACCGACTCCAGATCCACGTCGCAGGTCCCCCCGCACGAACAGACGAATGCCCCGACGTTCATCGTCGAAGCCAACGGAGTGGTGCGTATATACCTTGCGCCGATAAACCGCAAGAAGGCATTATCCCGGGTGATCTTTCCGGTAGATTTAGGTGTGCCAAAATAATTCAGTCACGCTCGTGGCGAAGATTAAAGGAGGTTGATTACATGGACTGTCACGATAGCGCACCAACCAGTGGTGAATGTCAACACAACACAATGAGCACGGAACCGGTCTCACTGGACCTAGACAGACGGTCGTTCATGAAGGCGAGCGCGTTGGCCGGCGCGGTCGCCCTCGGTGGCGGCGGCGCGGGACAAGCGCTGGCGCAGAGCGACGAGGAAGAAGAGGACGGAACGGACACAGATCACAACGAGCTGACGAAGACGATCTGCAACTACTGCTCGGTCGGCTGCGGCTTCCACGGCGAGAAGAAGGGTAACTCCTTCGTCGGAATGGAGCCGTGGGAGGACCACCCGGTCAACAACGGATCGCTCTGCTCGAAGGGCGCCGGCATCTACGAGACGGAGCACTCCGAGAAGCGACTGAAGTCGCCGATGCGGAAGGTCGACGGCGGCTGGGAGAAGCTCTCGTGGGACGAGGCGTACTCCACGGTCGCCGACGAGCTGACCCGGATCAAGAACGAGTACGGGGCCGACAGCACGATGTGGCTCGGAAGCGCACACCACTCCAACGAGGAGTCGTACGCGTTCCGAAAGCTCACGTCGCTGTGGGGCACGAACAACGTCGACCACCAGGCGCGGATCTGCCACTCGACGACGGTCGCCGGCCTCGCGAACACGTGGGGCTACGGGGCGATGACGAACTCGATCAACGATTATCGGAACTTCGATATGAATCTGATAATCGGGCAGAACCCCGCCGAGGCCCACCCGATCGCGATGCAGCACATCCTCGAGGGCCAGAAGCGCGGCGGCGACATCGTCGTCGTCGAGCCGCGGTTCACGAAGACCGCGGCCCACGCCGACTACTTCTACCGCCTGCGTCCGGGGACGGACGTGGCGCTGATGATGGGCGTGATCAAGCAGCTCCGCGACCGCGGGGAGCTGGACGACGAGATGCTCGAGGGACGCGTGCAGGCGTGGCCGGACGTCGAGAACGACCTCGACGACTACGACATCGAGACGGTGTCGGACATCACCTGGCTCTCGACCGACGAGATCGAGGAGCTGACCGACCTCATCGTCGAGAACCAGCCGAAGATGCAGATCGAGTGGGCGATGGGCGGGACCCAGCACAACAACGGGACCCAGAACATCCGCTCGTACGCGATGCTCTCGCTGGGCGCCGGCGCGGCGGCCCAGTCGGGCGGCGGCCTGCAGGTCATGCGCGGGCACGCGAACGTCCAGGGCGCGACCGACCTCGCGGTCGCGAGCCACATCCTGCCGGGCTACTACTCGGTCGGCTCGCCCGGCTCGTGGCAGTGGTGGTGCGACGTCTGGTCGCGAACGCCACAGACGTCGGGCACCATCGACTTCGAGGAACTGTATCAGGAGTACGACCAGATGCCGGCGGAGAAGTACGTCCGGCAGTCGGCCAACACCGAGAACGCCGACGACATCGACGAGTCGTTCCCGGCGGAGAACTCGATGATGTTCCAGAAGGGCCTGACGGTGGCCCGCTGGTTCGACGCCGCGCTCCCGCAGGAGGAGCGGCTCAACGAGACGCCGATCTACCAGCCCAACGAGCTGAAGGCGGCGATCGTGTGGGGCCACTCGCTCAACTCCATCTCCGAGATGGAGAAACAGCGCAAGGCGATCGAGAACCTCGACCTGCTGGTCGTGGTGGACGTGTTCCCGTCGGTGGCGTCGGTGCTGGCCGACGTGGACCAGTCCGACACGGAGGTCGTCCTGCTTGCGGCCTCCAGCCAGTACGAGCACTACCGCTCGCTGACGAACTCCCACCGCGCGACCCAGTGGTCCGAGCCGGTACGCTCGCCGGGCCACAACTCGCGTCCCGACCTGCAGATCATGCAGGAACTCGCCGGCCACCTCGGCCTGGGCGAGCACTTCGACTGGGGTTCGGGTCCGTCGCTGTACAACGGCAAGTCGACGTACGAGTCCGTCATCCGGGAGTTCAATCTCGGGATGCGGACCATCGGCTACTGTCAGGACCCCGAGCGCCTCCAGCAACATCTGGAGTACGACTACGCCTTCTCCACCGAGGACGCGAAGGCGGACGCGCCCGGCACGCCGGTCGACGGCGAGTACTGGATGCTCCCGTGGCCGTGCTGGGGCGAGGGGCACCCGGGGACGCCGATCCTCTGGAACGACGACATGGACCCCCGCGACGGGGGCCAGGACTTCCGCACCCGGTGGGGCGTCCAAGCGCCCACGCCCGAGGAGTGGGAGGAGATGTCGACCGACGAGCCGTACCCGATGCAGACGACGTACGACGAACAGGGCGAGGAGGGACTCAGCCTGCTGCGTGACTCCTACGAGCCCGAGTGGTGGGACGGCACGGTCGAGGGCGTCCCGCAGTACCCCGGCTTCGCGACGACGATGCCTGACGACCCGTACAACGCGGACGCGCTGACGATCCCGTACGAGTACGCGCTCCGCGAGGACACGTCGGTCGCCGACGCCGCCGAGGCGATGAACCAGACGTACGACTGGGCCGACTTCGACACGGACTTCTACGGCCAGTTCGACAACCCGCAGCCGGACGCGCCGACCGGGCGCGGTCGCGCCCGCGGCGTCGTCTGGAGCTTCCTCGACACCACGCCCGTCCACCGCGAGCCCATCGAGAGCCCGCGGCCGGACCTCGTCGAGCAGTGGCCCGCGAACGGTCAGCAGCGGAACTTCTACCGCCTCGACCAGAACAACAGCACGACACAGGAGGAGTCCATGCAGCGACTCACCGACGCCGGCGCGTTCGACGAGCAGTCGGGCGACGCCGAGTGGACGATCCTCACGAGCGGCCGTCAGGTCGAACACCAGGGCGGCGGCTCCGAGACGCGCTCGAACAAACACACCGCCGACCTCCAGCCGCACATGTACGTGGAGATCAACCCGGACATGGCCGAGCGACTGGGCGTCGACGGCGGCGACCTCGTGGTCGCCTCGACGACCGACCGCGGGTCGATCCTCGTGAAGGCCCGGGTCACCCACCGGCCGAACGACAGCGAGACGTTCTTCCCGTTCCACTGGGGCGGGATGTTCAAGGGCGAGTCCCTGGAGGACCGCTACCCCGAGGGGACGGTGCCGTACGCCATCGGGGAACCGGTGAACGCGATCACCTCCCGCGGCTACGACGTGGAGACGCAGATGCAGGAGACGAAGGCGTCGATGGTCCGGCTCCAGAAGGCGACTCCCTCGGTGGTCGAGGACCTGTCGATGCGGCCCGTCGAGGAGGACGGCCTCTCGGAGAACGTCGTCGACGTCGAGTCGTACGAGTTCCCGCAGGACCGCGACGGCTTCGGCCGGCAGAAGGACTTCGACGTCCGCGACAACAGCACGGTTCAGTGATTCCCAATGGCAACTAACGAAACCAGCAAGCAGGTGATGAGTCAGGGGGTGATGAGCACCGGCGACGGGGCTCGTATCTTCCCCGACGTCGAAGCCTGTATCGACTGCGGCGGCTGCGTCGTCGCGTGCAAGCGCACGTGGGACGTGCCCAGAGACGAACAGCGCATCAGCATCTCGACGATGCTGGAGGGTCAGCGCGCCGAGCCGATGGAACGGTACAACACCAACAGCGGCGGCGCGCTCGGACAGGACGGCGCCTCGCCCGGTGAGACGGCGATCCCGATGCAGTGTTACCACTGCGAGGAGGCGCCGTGCGTCTCCGTCTGCCCGACGGACTCGCTGATCAAGAAGGACGACGGGTTCGTCGACGTTCGCGACAACCTCTGCGTCGGCTGCCAGTACTGTCTGTCCGCATGCCCGTTCGGCGCGCCGCAGTTCCCCGGCTCGGACGAGGGGGCCGCGCGGCTGTTCGGCAACGGCGGCACGATGGACAAGTGTACGATGTGCGAGGAGCGCCAGGACGTCGGCAAGGGGCCCGCCTGCGCCGAGGAGTGCGCGACCGACGCGCTGCTCGTGGGTGACGCACAGGAGATCTCGAACGAGCTCGACCGTCGCGGCTCCGACTCGTTCTTCAACGGCGTCGCCATGGAGATCATCTTCGGCGAGGACGCCGACGAGTTCGAGGGGAGCAACGCATGAGCTACCGAGAGCACCTCCCGGAGACCAAGGGCTACCCGCGGACGGCGATCGCGATCAACGCGGTCGTCGCGCTCGCGGTGACGGCGCTGATCCTGTGGTGGGCCGCGGACTTCGCGGTGTTCTACGAGGAGCTGTTCCGCATCCAGCCCGTCGCCGAGGGCGCCAACGCGGGCGTCGGGTCCGACTGGACCTCGGGTAATCAGGTCGCGTGGCTCGACTTCCTGATCGCGATCACGCACGCGGCCGACGTGATCATGGGCGTGTTCATCCTGTTCATGGTGTTCCTCCACTGGGGCGCGTTCCGCCGGCTCGCCGGCCGGATGCGCCAGTCCGGCGAGACGGGATCGAGCGCGGTCGCCGCCGACGGCGGGCGCGTGACTGACGACGCCGCCGGCGAGGACGCCACGGACGACGACTCCGCCGCCACCGACGGAGGTGAGCGTCGATGACGCAGCTCGATCACGGGAAGTTCAGCAAGATGACGACCACGTTCCACACGCTGCTGGCGCTGGACGTGTTCGTGCTGTTCTTCTCGGGCTACAGCCTCATGTTCAACGACGAGCTGTGGTGGATGGTGAACCTCATGGGTGGCTCAAGCGGCGTCTCCGCGGTCCACCGAATCGCGGGCGGCGGGCTGATCGCGCTCATCGTCTTCTGGATGCTGATGATGGTGACGACCGATACCGGCCGCGGCAACTTCCGGGAGATCCTGCCGTCGAAGGGTGACTTCGACGCGTTCATCCAGGACGTACAGTTCCTCCTGGGGAACGCCGACGAGCGCCACCCGAACGCCCGCCAGTTCGCTGGCGGCACGGCCGACGAGATCCCGCTGCTCACCTACATCGGCAAGGGCGTCGTGTTCATCTTCGCGATCGAACTGGCGCTGCTGACGATCTCGGGGATCCTCATCTGGTCGAAGACGGGCGTGATGGACCTCTTGGCGACGAAGACCGCCGCCGCGGCGTTCGTCACGTTCCACGGCCTGCTGGGCGTCATCATGCTGATGGGGGTCATGTTCCACATCTTCGAGCACGGCTTCCACCCGGCGCTGTACCCGGTGGAGGTCAAGGCGTTCATTCCGAAGTCGATGATCCCCGAGGACCACGACGACGACACCGAGGGAACGGGCATCGAGCAACTCGAACTCTCCCCGTCTTGGAATATGGCGTCGACGGTCGTCGGCGCGATGACGGTGATCGGCATCGTGTCGGTCCTGCTCGGCAGCCTGTTCGACGAGGGGTATCCGGTCCCCCGCGAGATCGCGATCGGCGGGGGTCTGACCGACATCCTGCTGACCGTCGGCATCAACATGGGCGTGTTCGTGCTGCTGCTCGGACTCGTCCTCCAGATGTACGGCAACCTGCTGCGCGTCCGCTGGCAGAGGCGGCTGGAGCAGGAGGACTCGGAGCCGGCGACCGCCACCGACGGCGGGCACGTCGAGTCCGACGACTAGAGCGAGACGACGAAGCCGTCTCGGACCGTCGGCGGTGAGGTGTCCGGCCGACCGTCGGGAGGCCGGGCCCGAACCGCCCACCGATGAAATGCGAGACGCTCGCGAGCGTGCCGTCGACCTGCGCCGCGCGAGACCGGTGCGTCCGGTTCTCGCGGGAACGATTTTATCGTCGCACCGAGAACCGACCGAGCGTGCACGCCCTCCATCGTCGTTCCCCGTTCTCCGAGACGACGACCGCGATCCTCGCCGCCATCGTCGCCGCCGTCGGCTACACCCTGATCGTGCTCGGATACAGCCTCCTTCCGTCGTCGGGCGTCTCGATCTCGGGGACGCTGTGGCACGCGGTCGCGATACAGTCGGCGTTCGCGCTCGGAACCGTCGGCGTCCCGATCGCTTTGTGGCTTCGAGCGGACCTCCGGAGTCCGGTCGCGCTGCTCGCCGTGATCCTCCTGTTCTGGCACGTGTTGGTCGAGTTCCCGCCGATCGGGAGCGGGCAGGGCGACTCGCCGGGGTTCCTCTTCGTGTTCGTGTTCGCGCCGTTCTACGTCCTCGTGTACGCGCTGCTCGCGGGGGGCGAGTACTGGCTCGGGAAGCGTGACGTGTCGGTTCCGGGCTGAGGTCGATCGAACGCTCGGCGCGGACGGCGGTGATCCGCTCAGGCCTCGACGCCGAGGCGCAACGCCTCCTCGCTCAGATCGACCGTCACGTCGTTGCTCGTGTGGGTGTTGATCTGTTCGACGTTTCGCGTGAGGACCTCGAGGATGTCCTTCGGCTCGGGGTACACGAGCATGTTGCCGTCGTCGTCCTCCATCACGAGCTGGGTGTCCGACAGCTGGATCTGGTTCCCCTCGATGCTGGCGACGACCGCCGGCAGCGCCTGGGCGGCGCCGCTGTCTCCCTCGGTCACCTTCGTGATGTAGATGCTGTCCAGTCCGATGAGGTCCTTGTACTCGCGGACGGTCTCGGCGCACTCCACCATGTCGTTCGACACCTCGGTCTTCGACGGGTTGCCGTGTTCGCCCGCGAGACAGTGCTTGCAGACGCGCAGCTCCATTCGCATACCCCGCCGTCGGCGGCCCGTCCGGATATATATTCGCCCCGCGGCACCGGCGACGACACCCGGCCGACTGGTCGTCGTCCCCGGAAGCTCCAGTCTCGGCACGGACTTTTATTAGGCGCCGGAGTGACCCGCGAATTATGGTTTCGACGCTCCTCAATACGGTGTACAGCGTGGTCGTGCTCGTGGTGGCGCTCGTCGGGCTGGCGATCGTCCTCAGGGCCAGCGGCGCGGGCCCGGAGGGAACCACACGAATGGAGCTGACGGTGGTCGCGGTGGCGTTGTTCGTCATCGGGCTCGTCGCCAGCGTCCTAGGGTACCTCTGATCCCGCCGGCAGCACCGATCGGACGGGGGCGGTAGCGGTGCTCCGGAATCCTCACGAGTGCGACCGCTGCGGGACGACGATCCGACCCGGCGACGAGTACGCCGCCGTCGACGGTATCGCCCCCGACGGCGACCTGCGTGTGTTGCTGTGTTCGTCGTGTTCGGGTGCGCTGTCGCGGTTCCTCGACGGGGAGTGACCGATCGATCCGCTCCCCGCCGATCGCCTCGCCCGTCGGCGGGGCGCGAGGGCGAGTGATTCGCCCGACGGAAGCCTTTACTCGCGCCCGCCGAACCCGGAGACATGGACGTGGATCTGGACCTCGGTATCCCGCGCGGCGTGCTCGAATCGCTCCCGGACGACGACGGCGCCGCCGAGCAGGACATCCGTCGAGCCGTCGTCGGCTACCGACAGGCGCTGGAGGACGGCTTCGCCGACGCGGCCGACGAGTCGGAGGCCGCCGCGGTCGCGGTCGACTTCCTGGAGTACGCCGAGGAGCGCGCGGAGATCTACGACGAGTTCGTGCCGGAACTGCGCGCGTGGGGGCAGTCGCCCATCTACGCGATCGCGTGGCGCGACCTGTACATCGAACTGGCCGGACAGGTGTACGAGGTCGACTGGCTCGCCGAGCGTATCGACCGGGAACGGAACTACCGGCTCGTGGACGACGGGATCCGGTTCGGGAAGGACTAGGCGGGATCGAATCCGGTTCAAACGGTGTTCTAGGCGAGGGGGACCGCGACAGCCACGGCGGCGGCGACCGTCTCGACCGGATCGGCGACGACGACCGCGAAAGCCCCCGACCGCTCGCGGTCGAGTCCTCGATGCGCTCCTCGCGCTCGCCTCCGGCTCGCGCTGTGGTGCTCTCGTCGGAGTCTCCCGCGAGCGGCCGGCCCCTTTCAGTCCCACCCGTGGCTCGGACGAGCTATCGTCGCCGCCCGACCGACGCTCGTGCCGCCGCGGTCGGTCGGCCGTCGTCGCAGTGGACTCGCTTCGGAGGACGGTTCGCCTCAGTCGTCCGCGGTCGCCGCGTCGCCCGCCCGCTCGGCGCGCTCGCGCTCGGACAACAGCGGCGTCCCGTCGGCCTTCGGGCCGAGCGTCGGCCCGAACGGCGGGCCGTCGTCGGGGTCGATCCGGCGACGCTGCCGGTAGTCGGTCGACCGCTCGACGGGGACGCGACCGACCGAAGCTATCAGGTCGACGTAGTCGTCGAAGCTGCGGAACTCGCCGAAGGAGCCGCCGGCGCGCTTGGTGATCTCCTCGGAGAGGATGGTGCCCATGAAGTCGTTGGCGCCACACGAGAGCGTCTTCAGCGCCTTCTCGTCGCCGTACTTCACCCACGATGTCTGGACGTTCTCGACGTTGTCGAGGAACAGTCTGGAGACGGCGATCAGGAGTTCGTCCTCGGCGTCGCTGGCGCCGCCGTCGACGACCCCGTGCTCGTACAGCGGCGTGCGCTCGTGGACGAACGAGAGGGGAACGAACTCCGTGATGCCGCCGGTGCGATCCTGAAGATCCCGCACCCGCTTCAGGTGCATCGCGCGATGCATCTCGTTGTCGACGTGGCCGTACATGATCGTCGCGGTGGTGTCGAGGCCGGCGGCCATCGCGCCCTCCATCGCGTCGACCCATCCCTGCGAGTCGATCTTCCCGGGGCAGATCACGTCGCGCACCTCGTCGACGAGGATCTCGGCGGCCGTCCCGGGCGCCGAGTCGAGGCCGGCGTCGGCGAGCGTCCGGTACACCTCCTCGTAGCTCCAGTCGGTGCCGCGGCGGGCGTGGTACGCCTCCTCGGGCGTCATCGAGTGGACGTGGACGCCGTCGACGCTCATCGCGTCCAGCTGCTCGACGTAGGTGCCCGGGTCGGTGGCGTACGTCTCCGGCGGCTTGTAGTTCGCCGCGCTCGCGGCGTCGTCGATCCCACGGAGGATCTCGTGGTGCTCGTCGTTCAGGGCGAGCGTCGGGTGGAGCCCGGAGACGGAGGTCACCTCGTAGATCCCGCGGTCGACGGCGCCGGCGACCGCCTCGCGCGACTCGGCGGGGGTCTTGGTGAAGCCCGCGTGGTCGGCCGCGTGGTCGGCCTCGAACTGGTGGGCGGTGTCCTTGAAGTTGCAGAACAGACAGCCGGTGTTGCAGGCGGTGGTGACGTTGTTGTTGAGGTTCGCGACGAACGTCACCTCGTCGCCGACGACCTCGGCGCGCCGGCGGTCGGCCGCCTCCAGCACCGCCTCCTTGCGCTCGCGGTCGATGCCGGGGGCGTCGCTGCCGGTGGTGAGCAGTTCGACCGCGTCGTCGACCGTCAGTCGGGTCCCGTCGCGCGCCTTCGTCAGCGCGTTCTCGAACGACTGGTCGGTCTCGGGGACGTGTTCGAACCCGAGATCGTCGGGGTCGAGGTCGGCCGCTGACGGTCGCGTCATCGTGGTATCGGTGTCGGCACGGCGTGAAAAACGGGGCGGTCGCGGCCCCCGTGGCCTCACTCACGGACGTGTTCCAGTATCTGGAGGAACCGGAACGCCAGTTCGTTCCGCTGGGCGTACGTCGAGGCCGCGACCGCCCGTAGCTCGTCGACCCGGTCGGCATACCCCTCGTTGACGACCAACTCGAGTTCGGCGTCCGACCGCGCGCCGAAGTCGGTCGCGACCTCCCGGAGGGCCGCCTCGGACGCCGGGGGGACGTTCGGGCTCCAGAACTGGAAGCGATGCGTCTCGGCGGGTCCGAACACGCGGTCGACGTACTGCCGCGCGTGCTCGAACTTCCTCGCCACCCGCTCGCCGTTCTCCTCGGCGGTTCCGTAGCCGAGCCCCCGCAGGTGGGTCGCGACCTCGCAGGTGATGACCTCCCGGTCGCCGCTCGGCTGGATACCGATCACGTCGACCTCCATCTGTTCGCCCTCCAGCGGGGAGTGTTGCCCGTACGCGACGACCTCGCACTCCTCGATCAGTTTGAGGTATGCGCCCACCAACATCTCGCCCGCCCTCGGCTGCGTCGCCATGGACGACCTCTCTCGATGGTCCGAGTAAACGTGGTGATCTGTCGCACAGGGATCGGTTCCGACGGGATCCTCGCCTCACCGACGCGTTGATGCCCGCTCGGCCACGCGAGTGTGACAATGGCACGCGAGACGAACGGGGCACCTGACTCACCGGAGCCGCCCGGTCACGACGTGAGCTTCCTCGGGGACCTGGCGCTCGACGGGGAGGTGAGTCTCGGCGCCGCCGACCGCGACGAGCACGCGACCGACTACGCCACCGACGACGCCGACGCGGTTCGTCCCGACGCGGTCGTGTACCCGGAGTCGACCGCGGACGTGTCGGCCGTCGTCGCCGCCGCGGACGAGCGGGGCGTCCCGGTCACGGCGTACGCGGCCGGCACCGGGCTGGAGGACGGGGCGGTCCCGTCGTCCGCCGGGATCAGTCTCGACCTGACTCGAATGGACGCGATCCACGAGATCCGGCCCGACGACCTACAGGTCGACGTGGGCCCGGGCGCCATCGGCGCCGACGTGGACGAGGCGGTCGCGACGCACGGCCTGTTCTTCCCGCCGCTTCCCTCCTCGGGCGATATCTCCACGGTCGGCGGGATGATCGCCACCGACGCCTCGGGGATGCGGACGGTGAAGTACGGCGAGGTGGCCGACTGGGTGCTCGAACTGGAGGTCGTGCTCGCCGACGGCTCCGTGACGACGGTGGGGTCGAAGGCGGCCAAGACGTCCAGCGGCTACAACCTCAAGGAGCTGATCGTCGGCAGCGAGGGCACCCTGGGGATCGTCACGCGCGCCACGCTCGAACTCGCGGGCAGACCGGAGGAGATCAGGGGCGGCCGGGCCACCTTCCCGACGCTCGACGACGCGACCGCCGCCATCTCCGACGCCGTCACGGCCGGCGTCGACGTGGCCAAGATCGAGCTGTTCGACGCCGAGACGGCGATGCTCGCCAACGCCTACAGCGACGCCGACCTCCCCGAGCGCCCGATGGTGTTCGTGGAGTTCCACGCGAACCACGGGGTCGACGAGGAGGTCGACTTCTGCCGGGCGGTGTTCGAGGCGCACGACGTCGAGCAGTTCGAGATGGCCGGCGGCGAGCGGATGGAGCAGCTGTGGCAGGCGCGCAAGGACGTCACCTACGCGGCGGAGGCGTACGACCCCGACCGCGAGATGGGCCAACCGGGCGACGTGACGGTGCCCATCGGCTCGTACCCCGAGATGATCCGGGCGGTGAAGGAGGTCGCCGACGAGTACGACCTGTTCGTCCCCTGCTTCGGGCACGCCGGCGACGGCAACCTCCACTACTTCGTCCTGCAGAATCCGGACGACCCCGAGGAGGTCGAGCGCGCGGAGGCCGCCTACGGCGAACTGGTCGGGCGCGCCCTGGAGTTGGGCGGCACCGCCACCGGCGAACACGGCATCGGCGCGGGCAAGCGGAAGTACCTGGAGCGGGAACACGGCGAGGCCGCCGTCGCGGCGATGCGGGCGATCAAGGGGGCGCTCGACCCGAACGGGACGCTCAACCCCGGGAAGGTCGTGCCCGAGGGGTGACGGTCGCGATCGGCACACAAACGTGGACATCTGGGGTCCTGTCTCCGCCGAGATACGCACGTGAGTGGAAGGATTCTTGCCCCCCGCGTGCGCCCCACCGACCATGACGAGCGTCAAGGAGTTCGTCGTCGAGCGCGACCCGACCGCCGACGAGCTCGGCGCCGGCCGGTTCGCCTTCACGGACGACTACTCCGTCTTCGACTGGGGGAAGATGCCGGACCCGATCCCGGGAAAGGGGGCGTCCCTGTGCACGATGGGGGCGTACAACTTCGAGTTGCTGGAGGACGCCGGGGTCCCCACGCACTACCGCGGGGTCGGCCCGGACGCCGAACCGCTGGCGGCCCTCGACGAACCGCCCCGCGAGCTCGCCATCGAGTTGGCGACGGTGCCGGATCTCCCCTTCTCGGACGGCGCGTACGACTACGACGCGTTCCACGCCGAGGCCGACGGGGCGGCGGGCTACGTCGTCCCGCTGGAGATCGTGTTCCGCAACACCGTCCCCGTCGGCTCCAGCCTCCGCTCGCGTGCGGCTCCGGGCGACGTGGGACTCGACCACGAGGAATGGCCGGCCGAGGTCGTCGAGCTTCCGGAGCCGGTGGTGGAGTTCTCCACGAAGTACGAGGAGCAGGACCGCTATCTCGACGCCGACGAGGCCGACCGGATCGCCGGCGCGGCGCCGCTGTCGGCGCTGGAGTCGGTCGCCCGCGAGGTGAACGACCTGGTCACCGAGCGCGCCGCCGAGGCGGGGTTCGTCCACGAGGACGGCAAGATCGAGTGCGTGTACGCCGACGGCGAGGTGCGCGTCGCCGACGTGGTCGGCACGTTCGACGAGAACCGCTTCGCGTACGACGGTCAGGAGGTCTCCAAGGAGGTCGTCCGCCAGCACTACAAACGGATCGCGCCCGAGTGGGTCGAAGCAGTGAGCGAGGCGAAGGCGCGCGCCGGCGAGGAGGGCGTCGCCGACTGGCGGCCGCTGTGTGCGGTCGAGCCCCCGACGCTCGACCCGGACGTGATCGAGCGCGTCGCGGACATGTACGCCGCCGGAACGAACGCCTACACCGGCACGGAGTGGTTCGACGCGCCGACCGTCGGCGACGCGGTCGACGCCGTCCGCGACCTCTGAGCGGCCGAACGGGTCCCGGTGTCGGTGGTCGACCCCGCTGCCTCAGAACGCGGGCAGCGGGTCCGGCAACGAGCCGAGCAGGTCCGTCGTGTAGTACAGCAGCAGCGCCAGCGCGACGAGCGCGACGAGCAACAGAAACAGCGTCAGGGCGGCGTCGACGGCCCCCGTCGCACCGGCGCGCCGCGACATGAGTACCGAGTGAACGCGCCGGGGCCGCTAAAGGGTGCCGACGATCGTCCTCACTCCGAGCCCGCCGCGACGCCGCCCAGATCGTACGCCTCGGGATCGACGCCCTCGCGGAAGTGGGTGCGGCCGCGCCGGACGACGATGGCGTCGTCGAGGTGCGCCTGTAGCCCGGCGACGAGCGCCTCGGCCTCCAGCGGCTGGCCGCGTTCCTTCAGATCCTCGGGGCCGTCGTCGGGGGCGACCGAGAACGCCCGCTGGGCGATGATCGGCCCCTGATCGAGGTCGGTCGTCACGTAGTGGGCGGTGGCGCCGTGGACGCGCGCGCCGCCCTCGACGGCCTGCCGGTACGCCTCCGCGCCGGGATACGCCGGCAGCAGCGACGGATGGACGTTGACGATTCGCCCCTCGTAGCGGAAGACGACCTCCGGCGAGAGGATGCGCATGAACCGCGCGAGCACCAGACAGTCCACGTCGTACTCGTCGAGCACGCGCAGGAGTTCGCGCTCGTCGTGGGAGCCGCCGGCGTCGCCCACGTCGACGAACGGCACCTCGTACTCGTCGGCGAGCGACCGGAGGGTATCGTGGTTGCCGATCATCACCGGCACCTCCGCGTCGAGCGTTCCGTCCTCGCACGCCTCGAGCACGGCGCGCGGGGCGTGGTCCTCCTTCGTCACGAGCAGCGCGGCCTTGCGCGCCGCGTCGGCGTCCGCGAGGCGGACCCGGATGTCGACGCCGAGTTCGGTTCCGAGGTCCCGAAGGTCCTCCTCCAGCGTTGCGGGCTTGCACACCATCCCGTCGGTGTCGGCGTGCAGGCGCATCCGGAACACCCCGTCGCGCACGTCCTGGTCGAGGTCCTCGATGTTGCATCCCCGCTCGAACAGCAGGGAAGTGACGCGGGCGACCAGTCCCGTCGCGTCGTCCCCGACGACGACGATCTCGGTGTCCCAGCGTCTCGGATTCGGGCGGTCGGCCGCGGTCATATCGACCGTTTGCTCTCGGGCGAGTAAACACGTGTCGTTCCACGCGACGACTGCCGTACACGAACGTGGATATCGAATCCGTCCCGAAACGGATTTTGCGCATGAACTCGCAGAGTCGAACGATGACCGGCTACACCGCCACGGTGACGGTCCGCCTGAAGCACGGCGTGCTCGACCCGGAGGCTGAGACGACGCAGCGGGCGCTCGAACGGCTCGGCTTCGAGCTGGACGACCTGCGCTCGGCCGACCGATTCGAGATCGACCTGGACGCCGCCGACGCCGACGAGGCGGCCGAACGCGCCGGCGAGATGGCCGACCGGCTGCTCGCGAACCCGACCATCCACGACTACGAGGTGGCGGTCGAGGAACTCGAATGACCACGGCCGTTCCGCTCCCCGCCCACGAACTCCACCGGGGGTGGGGTTCGTGACCGTTTCCGTGATCCAGTTCGGCGGCTCGAACTGCGACCGCGACGCCGTCCGCGCGCTCGCGCACCTCGGCGTCGACGCCGAGCGCGTCTGGCACGAGGACGGGCTGCCGGACGACACCGACGGGATCGTCATCCCCGGCGGCTTCTCCTACGGCGACTACCTCCGCGCCGGCGCGATGGCCGCCCGCCAGCCCATCATGGCGGAAATCCGTGACGCGGCCGAGTCGGGAACGCCCGTGCTCGGCGTCTGTAACGGCGCCCAGATCGGCTGTGAGGCCGGGCTCACCGACGGCGCGTTCACGACGAACCGCTCGGCGCGCTTCCAGTGTGAACACGTCAACCTGCGCGTCGAGCGCGCGGACACGCCCTGGACCGCGGCCTACGACGAGGGCGACGTGATCGAGGTGCCGATCGCCCACGGCGAGGGCCGCTTCGAGATCCGGGGAGAACGTCTCGAAACGCTGGAGGCGGACGATCGCGTCCTCTTCCGCTACTGCGACGCCGACGGGAACGTCACCGACGAGACGAACCCGAACGGGTCGACCGCCAACGTCGCGGGCCTGCTCGGCGCCCGCGAGACCGTCGCGGTGATGATGCCTCACCCCGAGCGCGCGACCCTCCCGGACGTGGGCGGGACCGACGGACAGGGCGTCCTCCGCGCGTTCTCGGAGTAGCGACTACGGCGGCGAAACGGACCGCGGTAGGCCGTTCATACTGCCGACCAAACCTCCCGACGGCGTCGATATATCCTCCTATCGCTCACTCGCCGGGGGAACCCGCGTCAGTAGCTGCTTACCGACGCTGACGACTGTATAACAATCCGAATACGGACCGGGTGTTCCCCCGTGAACGACGACCGACGAGCCCTCCTCCGTCGACTCGCCGTCCTCTCGGCCGGCGTCGGTCTCGCAGGCTGCGGGTCGGTGACCGACCCCGGGCCGCGGGAGGACGACACGGCGACCCCGACCGAGGAGGCGACCCGAACGACCGAGCGATCGACACCGAGACAGCTCGCCAGCGAGTGGGGGTTCGACGACGTGGTCGACCTCGTCGATGCGGGCGCGGATCCGACAGGGGAGACGCCGATCGACGACGTGTTCGAGGACGCCGTGGGGGCGGAGACCCTCCTGTATCTCCCCCGGGGAACCTACCGACTCGAAGGCTCGGTCTCGGCCGACGACGCCTCGCGGATCGGCCTCGCGGGCGACGGCGCGACGGTCGTTCCGCCGGACGGCAACGACGATGTCCTGTTCGGGTTCGGCTGGAGCGAACCGATCGATGCGGCGTTCTGCCGGGGGATCACCTTCGACTTCACCGCCGAGAACACCGGCGGGCGCCCGCTGCTCGCGCGCGCGAACGACGCCGTCCTCGTCGAGGACGTCACGGTTCGCGGCGAGGCGGACGTCGAACAGGACCTCGTCCGCGTCGACGTGACCGGGTCGGGCGGTTCGGGGATGGTCAGGCGGCTCCACCTTCCCGACGGTGCGCCGGGTGACACCAAGGTGACGGGGTGTGAGGTCGGCGACAGCAACCGCGGCGACGTGTCGTTCGTCGACTGTCGGATCGACGGGTTCCCCGACAACGGCCTGTACGCGAACCCACCGGACGGAAGCGTCCACGTGATCGGCGGCCGCTATCGGAACAACGGCATCGCGGGCGTTCGCGTCGAGGTCGACGACGACGCGATCGTTCGGGGCGTCCACGTCCGCTGTGACGATGCGGCAGGCGCGGGTGATAACATGCGCGGGATCCGCCTGCGCGCGGGTCACTCGGTCCTCGTCGAGGACTGCGTCGTCGAGATGTTGGAGGTCACCTCCAGCGACGGCGGGATCACGTTCGCCTCCGAGCTGGGTGGGGGGACGGTCAGAAACTGTCTGATCCGCGTCGACGCCGACGACGTGAACGGGATCCGGATCAAACGCGCCGCCGACGCGGAGAGTCAGGACGGACGGTTCGTCTGCGATTCGGTCACCATCACCGGCGACGCCAGCGGCGGCGGCGCCATTCAGGCGTCGGACCGGACCGGACTGTCCTTCCGCGACATGTGTATCCACCAGCCGGGGGCCGATCGGGACGGACTCCGCGCGGACTACGTCGACGGCGAGTTCGTCGACTCGCGGGTGTCCGTAACCGGGGACGCGTTCGTCCTCACCGATTCACGGATCGACCGCCGGAACGTGACGGTGGTGGATAGTACGGCGGAGGGCGACGGGGACAGAACCCCCTGCGGGGCTATCGACGTCGGAAGCGACGAATCGATCGACGTCTGAACCGCGGGCGTCCGAGACGGACACCTACGAGCCGAGTGGTCCCGGCGTTTCCTCAGGCGACCCCTCCGCTTACCGCGCGCGCTCGGCCGCGACCGACTCGCCGCCGGCGTGATGTCGTTCGAGCGGTCCGACGACCGTTCCGCACCCGGGACACACGGGGTAGCCGAGGCCGTCGTACTCGATCCCGAACGACGGCGCCGACGCGCCACAGTCGTCGCAGGTGAAGATCGCTCGGTCGACTATCTCCATATACATGTCACACGGTGTCAAGATACATAACTGTATGCCGAGCGTCTGACGCGGCGGGACGAACGGACGCACCGCTGACGGATGGCTACTGGTGAACACACTGATCCGTGGGTGAGCCCGTCCCGTATCTCGACGATCCGCACTGAGGGTCCACCGGCTCGACAGCGCCGGGTCCGGACTCAGCGCGCCAGCGGCTGATTGAACCCGGTCTCCTCCTCCAGCACCAGCTCCCAAGTACGCTCGCACTCGCAGGACACCTGCTCGAACACCGACGGGTCCTGCCGGAGGTCGAAGTCCTTGATCGCCGTCTGGACGCGGTCGTCGCACTCGCCGCAGTTGTGGGGACCGCGGTCGGAGCCGGCGCCGACCGGGTCCGAGACGACGATCGCGTCGGCGTCCGCGGTGCGCTCCAGCACGGCCGCGACCGACCACAGCCACGGCGGCCGGTAGCCGCCGCGGAAGTGGAGTTCGTCGACCATCGTGTACCGCTGGACGTTGCAGGGGTTCATCGAGACGGTGTGGCAGTTGTCGACCGCGGCACAGCGCTCGACCGAGGAGACCATATCGTCGAGGGCCTCCGACTCCGCGAGGAACGGCGGCTTCAACAGGAGGTACGCCTTCACGCCGGCGCCGGCGTCGGCGGCCTCCGCGCAGGCGTCCTCGAAGTCCGAGAACGCGAAGTACTTGTTCACGCAGTCGTGACGGACCCGGTCGGTGGCGGTCTCGAGCCCGACCGCCACGTCGGTCTCGAGGCCGTGGTCGGTGAACTCCGAGAGCTTCTCCGCGGAGACGAAGTCGGGGAGCGACTCGACGACCATACGCTCGCGGTCGGAGAACGTCTCGGCGATGGCCCGGCGGCTCTCGGCGGGCACCTCGCGCTCGTCGAGGAACGAGCCGGAGGTGTAGATCTTGATCAGGTCGGCCGACTCGTCGGCCTCGTCGGCCTCGTGTTCGAGGCAGACGTCGATCTGGTCCATGAGCGCCTCGTGGGAGACGCTGCCGCCCTCGACGGACTCGGCGACGTAGCCGCACATCGTGCACCCGCCGGCGCGGGCCCATCGACAGCCGCCGGTGTTGAGGATGATCGTGAGGCTGGTCTTGACGCCGTCGGGGGTGTTGTCCTCGTCGAGCCACACGCGGGTGGGCTCGTGGGCGTCGTACGTCTCGTCGCGCTCGGCCCGGATGTCGCGCATGACCGCGTTGTGGGCGTCCATCCCGCGGTCCCGCTCGTGGACCTCGGGGCTCGGCTGGCTCATTACCGGACGTGGGCGAGGCCCGCGGAAAACCGCTTCGCTCACGCCTCGCGGGCTCGCACCGGGTCACTCGGAGCCGTCGCAGTGGTCGTCGCGATCGGCGTCGTCGCCGTCGACCTCTCCGCGCCGCCACACCAGCGCCCCGACGACCGCACCGGCCGCGTTGGCGACGGCGTCGAGCGCGGACGGGTCGCGCCCGGGGACGACGCTCTGAACCACCTCGACGCCCGCGCCGATCCCCGTCGAGACCGCGACGACCCCGAGGAGCGGAAGGAGGGCGGCGGGTTCGCCACTGCCGTCTCGCGGGAGTCGGTGAGCGATCGCCCGTCCAAGGGTGAACGCGACGGCCGCATAGCCGACGAAGTGCGCCAAGAGATCGGCCCCCGGCGGCGCGACGTCGGGCGTCGGCTCCCCCGCCGCGTCGGTCGGCCCCGGCACGAGCGACGAGGTAACGACGATGGCCGTCACCGCGGCAAATATAGCGAGGCGTCGAGCGTCGGCGTCCATGGTTCGGATCCGGTGACTGCGCCGGAAATATGTTCGTTGGTGCGGCACAGGTCGATCCGTGTAGGGAAACCGAATCTAGTTACATCCGCGTGGCAACGGCTAACAGAATTCGGTCCCATATAACTAGTGTAGATTAACCATGACAGACCTCGGTGGCTTTCAGGACCACGTCGCGCACGTGGACCTTTCGGCGGGCGACGTATCGTACGCGGGTATCGACGACGAGGACGCGAAGAAGTACATCGGCGCGCGCGGCCTCGGCGTGAAATACGTCTTCGAGGCGGGGCCGGACGTGGACCCGCTGGGCCCGGAGAACCGGCTGGCGTTCATGAACGGCCCGCTCACGGGCACGCAGACCGTGATGAGCGGACGGATCGCGGTCGTCACGAAGTCCCCGCTGACGGGGACCGTCACCGACAGCCACCACGGCGGCTGGTCCGGCGCGCGACTGAAGTGGTCCGGCTTCGACGGCCTCGTCTTCGACGGCGCCAGCGACGACCCGGTGTACGCCGTCGTCGAGGACGGCGAGGTCGAGCTGCGCGACGCCTCCCACGTGGCGGGGAAGGGCGTCCACGACACCATCGACACCCTCGGCGAGGAGGTCGACGGCACCGTCGGCCGCAACGTCTCCGTGATGGCGATCGGCCCCGGCGGCGAGAACGGCGTCAAATACGCCTGTATCGTCAACGAGGACGACCGCGCCTCGGGCCGCGGCGGCACCGGCGCGGTGATGGGCTCGAAGAACCTCAAGGCGGTCGTCGTGAAGTCGGGCACTAGGATGCCCAAGCCGAAGAAGCCCGACGTGTTCCAGGAGGGGTACCAGCAGGCGATGCAGGTCATCCAGGAGTCCGACGTGACCGCGCCCAACGAGGGCGGCCTCTCGCTGTACGGCACGAACGTCCTGATGAACGCGGGCGAGGAGATGGACGGACTCCCGACGAAGAACGGGAAGTACACGTCCACGTCCGCGATGCGTGACGCCGAGGGCGCCGACATCGACGCCGAGCGCGTCTCCGGCGAGAACGTTCGCGAGAACATCCTCGTCGACGAGCCGACGTGTCACTCCTGTCCGGTCGCCTGTAAGAAGGAGGTCGAGGTGTCGGTGACGCACAAGGGCGAGGAGCTGAACGTCCGCACCGAGTCCTACGAGTACGAGTCGGCGTACGCGCTGGGCCCCAACTCCGCGCACACCGAGCGCGACGAGATCGCCGTCATGATCGAGCGGTGCAACGACATGGGCGTCGACACCATCGAGATGGGCAACATGATGGCCATGGCGATGGAGATGTCCGAGGAGGGCAAGCTCGACGATCTCGACGAGCAGCTCGACTGGGGCGACACCGAGCGCATGATCGACCTCATCGACGAGACGGCCCACCGCGACGGCGAGCTCCCCGACGCGCTCGCCGAGGGCGCGAACGGCCTCGCCGAGCGCTTCGACGCCCACGACAACTCGCTGGCGGTCAAGGGGCAGACGATCCCGGCGTACGACCCGCGCTGCATGAAGGGCATGGGTATCGCGTACGCGACCTCCAACCGGGGGGCGTGCCACCTGCGTGCGTACACGCCCTCGGCGGAGATCCTCGGCATCCCGCAGAAGGTCGACCCCTACGAGCACGAGGGGAAGGGCGAGCTGACTGTCACCTTCCAGGACCTGCACGCCATCTCGGACTCGTTCGACATCTGCAAGTTCAACGCGTTCGCCGAGGGGATCGAGGAGTACGTCATGCAGTACAACGGTATGACGGGCCTCGACGTGACGGAGGACGACCTGTTCGAGGCGGGCGAGCGGATCTACACGCTCGAGCGCTACTACAACAACCTCAACGGCTTCGATGGCGCGGACGACTCGCTGCCGGCGCGGTTCCTCGAGGGCGGTATCCCCGGACAGGGCGCCTCCGAGGGCGAGTACTGCGAGCTGCCGGAGATGAAAGAGGAGTACTACGAGGTCCGCGGCTGGGTCGACGGCGTCGTCCCCGACGAGAAGCTCGACGAGCTCGGCATCGACATCGGGCCGGGCACGGGCGTCTCCTCGGGCGACTCGGGCGTCGCGCCCGCTGACGACTAACGACCACTTTTCCGGGGGCATGTCCTCGCGCGCCTCCGGCGCGCTGCGGCCAGACCCCCGCAAAACCCGTCGATGATCAAAATGCCGCTCGCTCGCCAGCCTCGCGGCTGGCTCGCTCGCGGTACAACTACTGGTGCTCAGTGCCACCTTGGGGCCGACGCTCATCGCCCCGATTTATGACCTCTCCGTGAGGATCGCGGCCCGTGTCCAGTGAGTCCCCGCCCACCCTCCGAGAGTCGCTGAGTTCCCGAACCGGGATCGCGGTCGTCGTCCTGTTCGTCCTCGTCAGCCTCTACGCCGTCCTCATCGCGTCGCAGATCCTCGCGGTCGTCTACTTCGCGTCCGTCGCGTTCCTCCTGTGGCTGCTGTACCGCTTCGTCCGCGCCCACGAGCGCATCGCGGTCGCGCAGGAGCGCCGCGCCGCCGTCGCCGCCGACGACGCGAGCGACGACCCGGCGGCGACGGACGCCGACGGCGTCGACCGCCCCGCCTCAGGCGTCGCCGAACCGGGCGATCAGCCAGACGGTGAGCGCGACCGCGAGGAGTGAGACGCCGGCGACCGCGAGGAACGCGGCCCGGCGCCCCGCAGTCTCGATGAGGTAGCCGAACGCCGGCGGCGAGACGGCGTTGCCGAGCATGACGCCGACGGTCGTGATCGCGAAGCTCGTCCCCGTCGCTCCCGACGGCGAGAGCGCGTCGGTCAGTTTCGAGCGCGCCGGCCCGGCGATCGAGCGCGCGCCGCCGACGAGGAGGACGAGGCCGACGGCCGCGAGCGGGCCGACGGTCCCGAGCGCGAACACACCCACGAGGAGGCCCACGGTCGCGAAGCTGGCGATCATCACCGGGCCGGCGCTGATCCGATCGGAGAGGTCGCCGCCGACGAAGACGGCGACCGCGCCGACGAGATACGAGCCCGTGAGCGCGAGGTTCGCCCGCGACAGCGACAGCCCGTAGCCGTCCTGCAGGAAGACGACGACGTAGCTGGTGAATCCCCAGCTCGAGGTGGAGCTGACCAGCGCCAGCAGCGCCAGCGCGAGCACGCCCGGCGCGGCCACGAGCTCCCGGAGGTACGCTCGGGTCCGAGCGACCCACGAGCCGCGCGAGCGTGAGTCGGCAGAGTCGGCGCCGTCCGCGTCGCCGTCGGCGGCCACGTTCGGCGCGGTGACCGCGTCGTCGACGCGGGCGGCGAACAGCCACGTGACGGCGACGGCATACGCGAGTCCGACGGCGCCGATGAGGCCGACGCCGATCCGCCAGGAGTAGCCCGCCGAGACGACGCCGGCGATGAGCACCGGCGGCGTCGCGAAGCCGACGGACCCGCCGAAGCCGTAGAGGCTGTAGGCTCGGCCCATCAGGTCGTCGGGCGTCGCATCGGAGATGAGCGGGTAGTGGGCCGGGTGGTGGCCCGCGACGCCGATGCCGATGACCGCCTGCGCGACGAGCAGCCACTCGTAGGTGGGTGCGACGGCGGCGGCGAGCACTCCGACCGCTCCGAGCACCGACGAGAGCCCGAGCGCGATCGTCCGGTCGTAGCGGTCCGCGAGTCGACCGAACGGGAGTTGAAACGCGGTGTTGGTCGCGCCCTGTACGCCGAGGGCGACACCCAGCGCCGCCAGTCCGACGGTGAACTCGCCCGAGAGCACCGCCAAGATCGGCGGAAACAACACGAGATACGCGTGGTTGAGGTACTGCGAGGCGGAGACGGCGCCGACGACCACCCACGTCTCGCGAGGCGCCCGACGGGCGGCCGACAGCAGCGACTCGGTCATCGGCGGGCGTTCCGCCGAGAGAGGGGTGTAGGCGGGCCCTCCGGCAAGCGCCGCCGTCTCCGCCCGGTTCCGGGCGTCAGTTCCGGGCTCACAGCAGGAAGCGCGCGACGTGGAGTCCGATCATCCCGGCGGCGACCGTCCACAGCACGTCCTCCGTCCGCCAGGCGGCGGCGACCGCCGCGGCGCCGCCGAGCAGTTCCGGCGTAAGTGCCGCCTCGACGGTCGCGCTCGCGGGCGCGAAGTCCGGCGCGACGAGCGCCGCCAACACGGCGGCTGGAACGTACACGAGCGCGCGCTCCAGCCACGGGGGGACCTCGTCGACGCGGCCGAACAGGTGGATGAACGAGAGCCGGATCGCGAACGTCGCCAGCCCGCCGGCGACGATCACCGCCCAGATCGACAGCGGTCCGTAGCTCGTCGCCATCAGTGTCCCTCCGCGGGGTCGGCGTTGCCCCCGCCACCGCCGCCGTCCCCGTCGCCGTCCACGACCCCGGCGTTCTCGAGTGCGATCCCCGTCGCGACGCCGACGACGGCGCCGACGATCAACCCGGCGTTGAACGGGAGGCCGGCGCCGAGCACCGCGACCGCGGCGGCGACGACGGCGGCCCCGAGGCTCGGCGCGTCCGAGACCGCGGGGACCAGCAGCGCGAGAAACACCAGCGGGACCGCGAAGCCGAGGCGCCAGCTGTCGGGAACGGCGGCGCCGAAGACGACGCCGACGACGGTCCCCGCCTGCCAGACGACCCACAGCGTGAGGCCGACGCCGAGGTAGTAGTACGGGCGCCGGGTCGTCGAGCCGCGGTCGCGATCGCCCGCGTAGCGGGCCAGCGCCAGCGCGTACGCCTGGTCGGTGAGGACGTACGCGCAGCCGGCGCGCACGCGTGCAGACAACTCGCGGAAGTAGGGTGCGATCGACGCGGAGTACATCAGCATTCGGAGGTTCACGACGACGACGGTGAGCACGACGACGCCGAGGGCGGCGTCGCGCCCGAGCAGATCGATGGCGGCGAGCTGGGAGGCGCCGGCGAAGACGACGACGGAGAGGCCCACGGTCTGCAGCGGGCTGAGTCCCGCCTCGACGCCGGCGACGCCGGCGACGAGCGCGAACGGAACGATCCCGAGCAACAGCGGGAGCGCGTCGCGGATCCCGTCGCGGAGGTCGGGTGGTACGCGGCTGTCCATGTGTGTGCGGCGGCGCGCGCACTCAAGGGGGCACCGGTCTCGGCAGCGGAAGCGAGGGACGGCCCGCGCTTGCGGGGAGAGAACTCGTGGGCGCCCCGACAGCGTACCGGACGGTCACTCCCCGATGACGACCGCTTCGCGGAGCTCCAATGCCGACTCGAACTCCCGCCGTCGTCGCTGTTTCGTCCCGAGTCGCAGGAGGTGCTGCTCGTGGGCCCGTCGGAGCGCGTCGGTCTCGCGTCGGTTCACACCGAGTTCGTCGCCGATGTCGCTCCAGTGGCCGTCGGGGACGAGGTACGTCGCGGCGCCGGCGTCGTCGGCCCCGTCGACGCGCTCGTAGCTTCGGTCGTACGTCTCGCGTCGCGTTCGGAGGTGCTCGTCGGCGGCCCGGAGGAGTTCCGGGAGGCGTCCGGCGCCGACGCTGGCCGTCGCGGCCGCGATCATGAGGGCGTTGGGATCGATCGGGTGTCCCATCGCTCGCGTGTCGGGGTCGTACGACGGATCGGCCGCGTCGTCTGTCCGCTCGGGGTCGCCGTCTCCGTCGCGGCCGCCGTCGCGACCGGACATCACCCGCCGGCGCGCATCGCCTTCCGTCCGAAGCGCTCGATCAGGTCGTCGAGCACCGCGGGGTCGCCATCGAAGGTGACGGTCACCTCGGTGAGCGTGATGGCGCCCGCGGCGGCGACCTTCTCCGCGGCGACGGACGCCCGCCAGCCGTCGCCGGCGACCTCGCGCACCTCCTCGTCGGGGCCGTCGGCCTCGCCGCCGAGGTGCCGGAGATATCGGACGGCGAGGCGCCGGGAGATGCCGCGGTACGCCTCGACTCGGGTCTCGGTCCCGTCGCCGTCCGTGGCGGCGGCACCGGCGTCGCTGTCGGCGCCGCCGTCGCCGCCGTCGGTCCGCGCGCCGGAACCGCCGGGATCGTCGCCAGCGCGGCCGCAGTCGACGGCGCCGCCGGCAACCGGCGGGAACACGGCGAGGGTGTCCCCGTCGGAGACCGCGGTTTCGACGCCGTCCATGTGGAGGACCTCGCGGCCGTTGAGCAGGACGTTGATCTGGGGCTTGAGATCCCCGTCTTCGAGGAGGTTGCCCGCGAGTCCGTCGTAGTCGGATTCAAGCGCCATGAGCACGTCCCCGACCGTGCTCGCGTCGGGAAACGACCGGTCGACGATCTTCGAGCCGACCGCCTCCCGAAAGGTGGCGAAGAACTTCAGCGTGAGCTCCATAGGGACACGTGGGCGGAGACGGACAAAAATACGCGGGGAGTGCGCGGTCGAACGCAGTGAGACCGCGACAGCGAACGGCGAACGGAGTGAGCCGTGAGCGAGTGCGATGCCGATCGGTGGGAGGCCTCGAAGCGAGCGGGGAGGAACGACCCGCGAGCACTGCGCGGTCGACCCGAAAACCGTTATCCGTATCCCTTCGGTGCACCGACAACGCGGTATGACCGACGCTATCGACCAAGATCTTTACGAGCGGACGAAGGCGCTGTTGGAGCCGGGGGACATCGAACTCCTCGGGATGGTCGTCCACACGTCGCTAGGCGGCCAAGAGGATCTGGAGATGCAGGAGCTGACCGTCGATCTCAACGAGGTCATCGCCCAGCACGCGGGTAAGGGCGAGTCGTACATCTACGCCGGCAACGACGACACGGACTTCTCCTCGAACCAGTTCCAGGGGCTCACGCTCGAGGACGAGGAGTTCGTCTGGGAGTGTCAACAGCTGCTCCGCGAGGGGACGTTCGACCTCGTGTTCTACTACGAGGCGGGCGTCGACCAACAGGCGCTCGGCGAGGACGTACGCGCGCTCGACGGCGTCACCGACGTGACGCTCGTTCCCTGAGGGATCTGCGGTCCGGTATCGGGTCACACGAACGCGACGCTTATCCTCACGGCGTCCCGAGCGCGGGTATGGACCAAGTCGGGACGGACGCCGACCTCTCGACGCTCGAACGCGCCGTCGTCAACGCCTTCCAGGGCGGCTTCCCGGTGACCGAACGCCCGTGGGAGCCGGCCGCGGCGGCGCTGTCGGAGCGCGGCGTCGACGTCGACGCCGCCGAACTGCTCGCGACCGTCCGCGATCTGGACGAGCGCGGCGTGCTCTCGCGCTTCGGCGCGCTCGTCAACGCCGAGGAGATCGGCGGTACCGCGACGCTCGTGGCGATGCACGCCCCCGAGGAGCGCTACGACGAGGTGGCAGAGACTGTCAACGGCTTCCGCGAGGTCGCGCACAACTACGAGCGCGAGCACCCGCATCTCAACATGTGGTTCGTCGTCTCGGTCGCGAGCGAGGACGAGGTCGAGCGCGTGCTCGCGGACATCGAGGACGCCACCGGCCAGGAGACGTACAACCTCCCGAAACGGGAGGAGTTCCACGTCGGCGCGAAGTTCCTGCTTGAGGGACCCGTGAGCGAGGGCGACCTGAACCTGTCGCAGCTCGGCCCCGACGTGGAGCCCTCCGCGGGGCGCGGGATCACCGCCCGCGAGCGCGACCTCGTCGTCGAGGTACAGGGCGGCCTGCCGATCACAGGGACGCCGTACGCGGACGTGGCCGACGCGATCGACCAGCCCGTCGAGTGGGTGGTCGAGACGATCAAGCGCTTCAACGAGGAGGGGAAGGTGCGCCGGGTCGGCGTCATCCCGAACCACTACGCGCTCGGCTACTCCGAGAACGGGATGACCGTCTGGGACGTGCCCGACGATCTGCTCTCGGAGGTCGGCCCCGCCGTCGCGTCGCTCGGGTTCGTCACCCACTGTTATCACCGCCCGCGCCACGAGGGCGTGTGGCCGTACAACTTCTTCGCGATGACCCACGGCCGCGACGAGGCCGAGTCCGAGCGCCGCATCGAGCAGGTTCGCGAGACGATGGCGGAGTTCTGGGACGTGGAGGACGACGAGTGGGACTCGCTGTTCTCCACGCGAATCCTGAAGAAGACGGGCATCCGGCTGGACGAGCGCGCCGACGCACAGGTGCGAAGCGAGGACGGCGAGCCCACGGACGCGTGATGGCGAACCGAACGCGGTCGCGGCAGGTGTGGGGGAGCCGCCGAGCGCGGCCGCCGGCTCGCCCCGAACGAGTTCGCCCGCGGTCCACGGATCGCGGTTCGGGGAGCGATCTTTATGTAGTTCGGACGAAATCGCCGGACGATGGGGAGGCAGACCGGTGATCCCGCTGCTGCACGACTTCGAGGGGGAGACCGTGCTCGTCGTCGGCGGCGGGCCGGTGGGCGCGCGCAAGGCCCGCACGTTCGCCCGGGAGGCGCGCACGGTCGTCGTCAGCCCCGCGTTCGTCGACCGCGAGTTCGGCGACGCGGAGCTCGTTCGTGCGGCGCCCGCGCCCGAGGAGGTGGCCGACTGGGTCGAGCGCCTCGACCCGGCGCTGGCCGTCGCGGCGACGAACGACGACGAGGTGAACGAGGCGGTCGAGCGCGCCGCCCGGGAGGCCGGCGCGCTCGTGAATCGGGCGGACCGCTCGGGCGGGCGCGACGCCGGCAGCGTCGTCGTTCCGGCGACGGTCCGCGACGATCCGGTCGTCGCGGCCGTCGCGACCGGCGGCGCGGCGCCCGCGCTCTCGAAGGAGTTGCGCCGGCGGCTCGAGGCGGAGATCGAGGGGGCGGGACCGATGGCCGACCTACTCGCGGAGATCAGGGCCGACCTCAAGGCGGCCGACGTCCCGCCGACCGACCGACGGAAGGCGGTTCGCGCGGTGGTCGGATCGTCGGACGTTTGGAAGGCTTTACAAGAGGGACTCTCCAACGCCCGACAGGAAGCGGACCGAGTCATGGAGGCGACCAATGATTGACACCGGCGTCATCGCGGGCGTAAGCGTGAGCCACACGAACGCGTCCGTCGAGGAGATCGAGTCCGCCCAGACCGCGGACGCGACGACGCTCGTGTCGGATCTGCTCTCGCGCGAGGGGATCGAGGAGGCGTTCGCCATCCAGACGTGCAACCGGGCGGAGGCGTACGTCGCCGCGGACGACGCCGCCGTCGCGCGGGCGGCGGTGGAGGCGCTCTCTCCCGACGTTCGCGAGGGCGCCATCAGTCACCTCGACCACGAGGCCAGCCTGCGACACCTCATGCGCGTCGCGGCGGGGCTGGAGTCGCTCGTGCTCGGCGAGGACCAGATCCTCGGGCAACTGCGCGACGCCGCGGAGGCGGCCCGCGAGGTCGGCGGGCTGTCGGGCGGCGTGCTCGACGACGCGCTCTCGAAGGCTCGGCAGGTCGGCAAGCGGGCCCGCGCGGAGACGGCGATCAACGAGGGATCGCTGTCGCTCGGGTCGGCGGCCGTCGAACTCGCCGCCCGGGAGATCGACCTCGCCGACGCCTCGGCGCTGGTCGTCGGCGCCGGCGAGATGGGCCTGCTCTCGGCGCGGGCACTTGACGCCTCGCCGGTCTCTCGGATCGTCGTCGCAAACCGGACGCTCCGGACCGCCGAGCACGTCGCGTCCGACCTCGACACCGACTCGACGGCGATCGAACTCGACGACCTGTCCGCGGCGGCAACGCGCGCGGACGTCGTCATCGCGGCGACCGGCGCGGACGACCCGACCGTCCGGGACGAGACGGTCGCCGACGCGGGCGAGACGCTGTGTATCGACCTCGGACAGCCCCGCGACGTCGCTCCGGACGCCGGAGGCGAGCGCGTCGCAGTCCGCGACATCGACGACCTCGAAACCGTCACTGACGAGGCGCGCGAGCGGCGCGCCGCCGCCGCGAACGCCGTCGAGGAGATGATCGACGCGGAGTTCGACCGCCTCCTCGAGGAGTTCAAGCGGAAGCGCGCCGACGACGCCGTCTCCGCGATGTACGAGTCGGCCGAGCGGACGAAACAGCGCGAGTTGCGTGAGGCGATGGCGAAGCTCGAGGCCCACGGCGAACTGACCGACGACCAGCGGGAGGTTGTCGCCGGCCTCGCGGACGCCCTCGTCGGTCAGCTCCTCGCGGCGCCGACGAAGAGCCTCCGCGAGGCGGCCGCCGAGGACGACTGGGCGACGATCCACACGGCGATGCAACTGTTCGACCCCGAGTTCGACGGTCCGCCGTCGACGCCCGGCGGCGCGCGATCGGCTGACGGCGGCGCTGACGCTCCCGACGGCGTGCTCGAACAGCTCTCCGAGGACTGAGCCGCAGTCGTCCAGTTTTCTACAGACGATCTAGTGGAATATTCCCTCCGTGTTCCCTAGGGGAAACTGTGATGTGCGATGCCGTCACACGTTGCTGTATGCAAGGAGCGAGTCACGGTGTCGGTCGGATCTCGACCGAACCGGTCGAACTGGGGGTCGAGTCGGTATGCCGGGCCACGGCGTGCGGACATCCGGACGTGGCCGTCGGGCTCGCCGTCCTGGGGCTGACGGCGGCGCTCGCCCTCTTCGCGGGGGCAGTGCTTACGCGGCTCGACGGCGCGCGGGAGGCGCTCGCGCGGGAGGCGACTCGCACGCGCGCCGAGCGGGACGCGTTCGAGCGGTTCCGCCGCCGCGTCGCGAATCTGGAGTCGAGCGAACGCGGGCGTCCAATGCCGACCGGCGGGGGAACGAACGTCCTGACGGTGCCGGCCAGCGGGGCCGCCGGCGGCGACGGGTTGGTTGACGCCCGTCGAGCCTACCGTGAGACGGTCATGGCGACGGCCCACTACGAGGAGGAGTACGACGAGACGCTCGCGACGAACGTCGCCGAGGAGTTCTCCGCGCCGGTCGCGAGCGCGCTCGCCGAGGAGGGCGGGACGCTGACCCCGTCGCTGCGGACGACACTCGCGAGCGGTGCCCGGCGGGCGAGCGAGGAGCGCACGGATCTGCTCTCGAAGCTGGAGACCGAGCGGTCGTCGATCGAGGCGGCCGAGTCGACGCTCGCGCCCGCGGTCGACGCGGGCGAGGGCGTCGTCGACCGCGAGCTGTCGCACGCGACCTACACCGATCTGGTCGCGGAGTACGAGCGCCTGGAGTGGCACGAGGGGCGCGTCGAGTCGCTGTTGTCCGACCGGCAGACTCGAATCCACGACGAGGAGGGCGACCGCCGCCACTGGTTCGACTACCTCTACCGCTCGTTATCGTCGCCGTACCCGGTGCTGTCGGCGGGTGCGGAAACGATCTCGTTGATCGACGACGCGAAATCCGCGCTGGCGTCGGCCGCGAGCAAACGCTGACGCATCCGGGACGCGTCTCGATCGTTTCCGTCCGATCGTTTCCGTCCGAGCGTCTGTGCCGTTCTCACGGGTCGAATCCCCGAGGTACGCTTTTGCCCCGGGCGGCCGTCCGTGTACGCGTGAGCGACGTACTCGAGGCCGACGAGATCGCGACAGAACTGCCCGACGGCTGGCATCACGACGCCGACACCGACGAGATCGCCCGCACCTTCGAGTTCGACTCCTACCTCGAGGGCGTCGGCTTCGCGGCCGGCGCGGGCGGCCTCGCCGAGGAGGCGTTCCACCACCCGTCGATGACGGTCGAGTGGCGCGAGGTCGAGGTCCGGCTCACCACCCACGACGCCGGCGGCGTCACCGGGAAGGACATCGACCTGGCGGAGCGACTGAACGAACTCGCGGAGTGACCGGGGGAGCCGATGGACGCGTCGTACGTGTTCCGCGTTCGGTTCACGCTCTCGCCGCGGCGCGCGCGGATCGATCCGGACGTCTTCGAGACGGTGCTTCGGATTCCCGCGCCGCGGCCGGGCGAGGAGGGGTGGCTGCTGTTTCGCGACGCGCTGTGGCGCGGCGAGGCGAACGACGAGGAGCACGTCCGCACGCTGTGTGCCGACCGGCTCCCTGCGGGAGTCGAGGTGTCGTCCGCGACGTTCGCGGAGTTCGAGACCGACGAGGCGTACCTCGACGCGCTGCGCGATGCCGTCGGCGACGACCTCGCGGCGTTCCGCGCCGACTCGGTCCGCGAGGCGCTGCACAAGTACTTCGGCTCGTCGATCCGGGTGGACTCGCGGGGAAGCGAGGGGACCGGGGAGCCGACCGACGAGTCGGCGGGTTCGACCGCGGACCGTGGGTAAGCGGCGACAAACCCGGCTGTTACCGGCCGTTAGGGTGCGAAGATATAACAGCGGGAACGACCTACTCCAGGTTCCTCCGATGGTCCCCGACACGTACGACTTCTGGCTGTTCGACCTCGACGGCACGCTCGTCGACGCGGAGTGGTCGTACACCCGCGAGGTGTTCGACCGGGTCGGATCCCGAATCGGCTACGAGTTCTCCGACCGACAGTCGGAGGTGCTGTGGCACGGGCTGGCCGGCGCGCGCGACCCGCTGCTTCGCGAGTGGGGGCTCGATCCGGGCGAGTTCTGGCCGGCGTTCCACGCCGTCGAGGACCCGCAAGCGCGAGCCGAGGCCTCGTACCTCCACGACGACGCCGCGCGACTGCTCGACGACCTCCACGAGCAGGACGTTCCGGTGGGGCTCGTCACCCACTGCGCGGAGTTTCTCGCGCGGCCGGTCACCGACCGCCTCGACCTGACCGGCCGCTTCGACACGTTCCTCTCGTGTTCGGACGAGACGGGATGGAAGCCCGCCCCCGACCCGCTCCACATCGCGATGGACGACATCGGCGTCGACCCGACGAGCCAGCGCGGCGTCTACCTCGGCGACGGCGACAGCGACGTGGGCGCCGCCTGGAACGCGGGCCTCGACGCCGTCCACGTCGAGCGCCACGGGCACGAGGAGCGGGGACGGTGCGTCCGCGCGGACCACCGGGTGTGGAGCTTCGACGACCTCCCGCGGGCCGGCACCGCCGACGCCGTGTGGCGATCGGGGGTCGCCCGCGCGGACGGCTCCGGCTTCGACGGCGACGTCACCGACTGACCGCGGGCGTCGCTGGACGTGGTCAGTCGCCCGCGCTCGCCCCGGGACTCGAGTTCTCCTCCTCCGCGTTCTCCGCGGCGTCGACCCGTTCGCCGCGCAACAGGCGCGCGGCGATGGAGAACGTCTGCTCGCGCGAGCGGCGCGTCGGGTAGTGGGCGGCCATGTAGCGTGCGGCGGCGACGAGGCAGTCGCGTCGCTCGTCAGGGTCGTCTCGGGCGTCGAACTGCCGACACGCCGCCTCGTACGCCTGAAACGTGTGGAAGTTCGTGTCCTCGACCAGCAGCGCGTTCCCCAGTTCCGCCTTCAGCCGGTCGGGGTCGCCGCCGGCGGCGAGGTAGTTCGCGACCGCGTCGCCCGCCTGCTGTACCTTCCCCTGCCGCTCGAACGCCATGCGGAGCGACTCCACCGTCGCCTCCGGATCCGCGTCGGGGTCGCCCGTCGCCTCGGGCGCCGGCGGCGTGTTGAGGAACCGGTCGAGGTAGACGTTCACCGCGGCGTCGAACACGCCCCGATACAGCGCCGTCGAGTCGGTTCGCTCGGCCGCGCGGTGAACCGCGTTCGCGAAGGTGAACGTGTGATGGACCGTGTTCCAGTCGGCGAACTCGTTGCTCGTGGCGAACAGCGCGACGCGCTTGGCGGCCGCGAACGACACCGCGCTCGCGAGCTGTTCGACGGTCGCGCCGTCTCTGATCGCCCCCTCCAACGCGTCGAACACCGCCTCGGGGTCGGCGGCGTGCAGGCGCTCGGTGAAGTCGTCGGGTTCGCTCCACGTCTTCCCGTCGCCGGCGGCGACGAGGTCGTCGAGGCGGGCGAACGTGTCCTCGCACATCGCCGCGAGGTCGTCCGGCTGGCGCCACGACGAGGTCTCCTCGGCGCGGTCGGCGGTCGCCAGGCCGCGCACGAGCGAGGAGAGCACCTCGGCGGTGCGCTCCTCGTCGTCCCAGCCGACCAGGTCCAGCGCCTCCGTCGCCTTGTTCACGTAGTCGAAGGTGTGGCCCGTGTCGAGGTAGCGGTGGTCCGTCGCCGCGGTGACGAGCAGCTCGGTCAGCGTCTCGCGGTCGTAGCCGGCGGCGATGGCGGTGCGCAGCACGCGCTCGGCGCCGTCGGCGTCGCGCACCTCGACGTTCTCACGGAACCACGACAGCAGGCGCTCGACGGGAACGTCCGTGGCGGCGAACGCCTCCTGATCGAACTTCGGCGCCGCGCCGTCGCAGTCGCCGGCGACCTCCGTGAGGCCCTGATACAGCGCGCGCTTGCGGTCCTGCTCGTCCAGATCCGGCAGGCGGTTCGCGAGGGCGACGAGGATCGTGAGCCCGGAACTCCAGCCGTCGGCGCGGTTGCGGACGCCGAACGCGACGCCGCGCTCGACCACCTCCTCCGGGTCGACCCCGCTGTCGAGAAGCGCGACGGCCGACTTCGCGAGCACGAGTCGGAGGTTCTGCTCCAGTCCGTCGTCGAGGCGCTCGCGCCAATGGACCCCCGGCGGCTCCGCGCGTCGGGGCTCCGGCGAGACGTACACCGTCCCTTCGCCGGACTCGCCTCGCTCGTCCAGCGTGCTGACAGTCACTACGTTCCCGTCAGCGTCCCGGATCTCGGTCGGGTACGTGTCCACGTCGTCGGCCCACGGATCGAACGTGTCGCCGCAGGAGAGTTCGAACCGGGCGTGGTGCCAGTGGCAGGTGAGCACGCCCTCATCGACGCTTCCCTCCGTGAGCGGAAACCCCATGTGCGGACAGCGGTTGTTCACCGCCCGAACCTCGCCCTCGTGGTGGAACACCGCGATCGGCGTCCCGTCGACGGCCGTCAGCGCGCGGCCCTCCTCGCGGAGGTCGTCGAGGTCGACCGCCTCGCGGAACTCGCCGTGGCTCGTGTCATCGACTGCCATGATCGACGAGACGACGCGGGCGGGGAAGTAGCTTCTCGGAAGCGGAGTTCTGTAAGAACGTGAAGGTGTTCGCCGTCCTCAGTCGGCGGTGGCCGGGGTCCGCGACCCGTTCTCCGCCATCTCGAGCACGTCGTCGAAGAAGCTCAGCGAGTCGTGCGGGCCGGGGTTCGCCTCTGGGTGGTACTGCCGGGTGACGACGGCGCACTCGTCGCTCTTGAGTCCCTCGGCGGTGTCGTCGTTGACGTTCACCTGCGTCACCTCGAGGTCGCCGGGGTCGGCGACCGAGTACCCGTGGTTCTGGGTCGTCATGACGACCTGCCCGGTCTCCACGTCGCGCACGGGCTGGTTGACGCCGTGGTGGCCGAAGGCCATCTTCTCGGTGTCGCCGCCGAACGCGCGGGCGACGATCTGCTGGCCGAGACAGATGCCCGCCAGCGGGATCTCGCCGGAGAGTTCCTCGACGAGCGCCTGCGCGGCCTCGAAGTTCGCGGGGTCGCCGGGGCCGTTCGAGATGAACAGCACGTCCGGGTCCAACTCCGCGACCGTCTCGGCGTCCACGTCGTACGGCAGCACGTGCACGTCCGCGCCGCGCTCGGCCAGCGAGGAGGAGATGGAGCCCTTCATCCCGCAGTCGACGAGCGCCACGTCGTACTCGCCGCCCCCCTCGACGGTGTACGGCTCGTCCGTCGACACCTGCTTGCCGATGTCGAGGTGGTCGGACATCTCGACGCACTGTTCCAGTTCCTCCGTGGCCGCCTCGGGAGTCGCGTCCGGTCCGGCGGCGATTCCGCAGGCCATCGCGCCCTCCTCGCGCACGCTCGTGACGATGTCGCGGGTGTCGAGGTGGTCGACCGCCGGCACGCCCTCCGACTCGAGCCACTCGGCCACGTCGTCGGTGAACTCGCGGGCGATCGCGGCGTTCGGGTGGACGCGATCGGACTCGAACCGCTCGTCTCGGACGCCGTAATTGCCGATCAACGGGTAGGAGAACGTCAGGATCTGCTCCTCGTAGGAGGGATCCGTGAGCGACTCCTCGTACCCCGTGTACGCGGTCGTGAAGACCAGTTCACCACGTGTCCGGCCCGGCGCGCGGGCGCGTGCCTCGAAGACACGGCCGTCGGCCAGGGCGACGTAGGCGTCCGCCATTACGAGATACACATCGTCGGCCGGAACATAAGTGCGTCGTTCGAAGCTCAGTTACGAAATTCGCAATCTCTTTGCCGCACCTCCGGCAAGGGCGTGCATGGACGACTTGGACCGGCGCATCCTCAACCTCCTGCGACGGGACGCCCGGACGCCGTACACCGAGATCGCCGAGGAGGTCGGCACCAGCGAGGGGACGGTGCGCAACCGCGTCGACCGAATGACGAGCGACGGCGTGATCGAGCGGTTCACCGTCACCACGCGCACGGGGAACGTGAAGGCGATGGTGGAGATCAGCGTCGACATGAACGTCAACACCAGCGCCGTCTCCGAGCGGCTGGCCGACTGGGAGGAGGTCGACTTCGTCTGGCAGGTGTCCGGGCAAGAGGACATCGTCCTCATCGTCGACTGCGTCGACACCCGGGCGGTCAACGAACTCATCACGCGCGCCCGCGAGCTCGACGAGATCGAGGGGACGAAGACGCGACTCATTCTGGACGAGCGGCTCGGCTAGGTCGCCGACCGGATCGCGGCGACGAGGCGACCGGCCGCGGTCGACCGAAGCGGTCATGGTCCGCCCTCACGACCCACGGCGTATGAGCACGGAGGACGCCGGCGCGAGCGACGCCGCGGCGACCGCGAGCGAGGAACAGGGACACGAGAACGCCCTCCAGGACGTGATCGCCGTCGACAGCGACGACAACCCGCAGGGCACGGTGAACCGACTGGACGCCCACACCGGCGACGGCATCCGCCACCGCGCGTTCACCTGCCTCGTCTTCGACTCGAACGGTCGCCTCCTGCTGGGCCAGCGCGCGCCCGGCAAGCGCCTGTGGGGCACCTACTGGGACGGAACGGTCGCCTCCCACCCCGTCGAGGGGCAGACGCAGAAGGAGGCCACTCGCCAGCGGTTGGAGGAGGAACTCGGCATCACCCCGGACCAGTACGACGACGTGACGCTCACCGACCGCTTCGAGTACAAGCGCTACTTCGAGAACGCGGGGCTGGAGTGGGAGGTCTGTGCCGTCCTGCAGGTCACGCTGGAGGACGACGCGCTCGACCCCGACGAGGAGGAGATCGCGGGCCTGCTGTGGGTCGACTACGAACACCTCCACGAGCACCCCGAGTGGTACCGCCAGCTGCGCCTGTGCCCGTGGTTCGAGATCGCCATGCGGCGCGACTTCGAGTAGGCCGGCGACCGTGTCCGCGGATCGTCTCCTGCTGCCGGCGGCCGTCCGCGACGCGCTCCACGAGCGCCGCGTCGCCGGCGCGGCCACGGAGGTGTGCGGCGTGCTCGTCGGCGACGGCGCGAGCGACGCGGACGCGGCCGACCGCGTCGCGGAGGCGGTCCCCGTCGCCAACGTCGCCGCCGATCCCGAGCGCTTCTACGAACTGGACCCCGCGGAGACCGTCGCGACCATCGAGGACGCCGAGTCCCGCGGTCGCGACGTGATCGGATTCTACCACAGCCACCCGCGTGGCCCGGCCGAACCCTCCGAGACGGACCGCGACCGAGCGACGTGGACGGGGTACGTCTACGCGATCGTCGCGCCGGAGGAGATCGTCGCGTACCGCTGGACCGGCGAGGCGTTCCGACCGCTCCGGGTCGAAACGCCGTAATGCCCCCACCGTCAACGTCGGGTATGACCGACAGCGACGCCGACGCGGGCGACGCGGACGCGCCCGCTCGCGGCGACGACCCCTCGCCGGAGCCGGACCTCTACGACGACCTCTCGGGACAGGCCGCGCTCGTCACTGGCGCCAACCGCGGCATCGGCGCCGAGATCGCGAGCAACCTCGCCGAGTTGGGCGCGACCGTCTACGCGGGCGTCCGCAGCGTCACCTACGACCTCCCCGACGAGTACGAGCGGGTGACCCTCGACGTGAGTCAGGAGGGCGACATCCAGGACGCGCTCAACCGGATCGGCGAGGACGAGGACGGCCTCGACGTCCTCGTCAACAACGCCGGTGTCGGGCACTTCGGCGCGCCCCTGCACGAGGAACAGACCCACCACATCGACCACTCCATCTCGGTGAACCTCCGCGGGCCGATGTTGCTGTGCAAGTACGCGATCTCGCCGATGCTGAACACGGAGACGCCGCGGATCGTCAACGTCTCCTCGGGGATGGGCGCGCTCGGCGAGGAGCAGTCCGGCGGGTCGCCCGCCTATCGCGTGACGAAGACGGGCCTCAACGGGCTCACGAAGTACCTCAACGGCGAGTACGCCGACGAGGGACTCATCGCCAACTCGGTGTGTCCCGGCTGGGTCCACACGGAGATGGGGGGCGAGGACGCCCCGAGAACGCCCGCCGAGGGCGCCGAAACGCCGACGTGGCTCGCGCGGTTCCGGGACGGTCCCGGCGGGCGCTTCTGGCGCGACCGTGAGATCATCGACTGGTGAGGGCACCGCGAGCGGTGGGACCGCCGCGGCCGACGTCGCCGCGCCTCACAGCGGGAGGAGGTCGCGGAACTCCCGGATCTCCTCGTCCATGACGCCGTAGGCGGTGACCCGCCGGCCGTTGTGCGAGAAGACGGCGTACCGCGGGCTGCGAACGCCGACGATCCGCTCGGTCGGGATCGAGACGTAGTCGTAGCCGTCGGTGCCGGCTTGGTCGAACCCGACGACCCACGGCCAGCCCTCGATGACGAACGCCGCCGAGAGCACCACCGGCTCGCCGTCCTCGTAGTACACCTTCGCGACCGGGGTCTCGTCGGCGATCGGGGCGCCGGCGTCCGCCGTGCTCGCCTCGCCGACCGTCGCCGGGGCCGCCTCCTCGTCGAATTCAGGTCGGGTGTGCCCGTCGTCGCTCTCCGATCGCGTGCGCCCGTCGTGGGTCGGGGTCTCCGCGTCTTCACTCATGGTCTCCCGATCGTTGTGACAGGACATAATCACGTAGTGAGCCGTGCTCGCTCGCCACAGCCCGCGGGCCCGATCTCGCCCGGCTCCGGCGCTATCAAACCGTTTATACCGGTCCGACGGGAATCGCGGTGTATGCCGAGAGAGCAGAAGCAGGTCCGCGAACTGCAAGAAGGGAGCTACGTGATGATGGAGGACTCCCCCTGCAAGATCAACGCCTACAGCACCGCAAAGCCCGGAAAGCACGGGAGCGCGAAGGCCCGTATCGAGGGCAAGGGCGTCTTCGACGAGAAGAAGCGGTCGCTCTCACAGCCGGTCGACGCGAAGGTGTGGGTGCCGATCATCCAGCGAAAGCAGGGCCAGGTCGTCTCCGTTTCCGGCAACGACGCCCAGGTCATGGACCTCGACACCTACGAGACCTTCACGATGCGCATCCCCGAGGACGAGGACTTCACGCCGGACCAGAACATCGAGTACCTCGAGTACGAGGGACAACGGAAGGTCGTCGGGTAATCCATGCGATTCCCCGGCGCGGACGTCGATCGCGACGAGGCGGCGTACGTCCTGACGGGCGCCCCGCTCGACGCGACGACGACGTTCCAGCCGGGGACTCGCTTCGGACCCGAGCGGGTCCGAAAGTTCGCCGCAACCTACGACGACTACGACCGACGGACGGACTCGTTCTTCTCCGATCTCCGCGTCCACGACGCGGGCGACGTGCCCGCGTGGGACGCGCTCGACGCCTACCTCGATCACCTGACCGCCGAGCTGCGCGCGGCGGTCATCGAGGACGCCGTCCCCCTCCTCCTGGGCGGCGAGCACACCGTCACATGGGCGGGCGTGCGCGCGACCGACCCCGACGTGCTCGTCACGGTCGACGCGCACCTGGACCTCCGCGACGAGTACGACGGCAACCCCCTGAATCACGCGTGTGTCGTCCGCCGGTGCCTCGACGGGTACGACGGCGACCTCGGGCGACTCGACGACTACCCGACGGTCGACGAGGTGGTGGTCCTCGGCGCGCGCACCGGCTCCCCCGAGGAGTGGGAGCGCGCCGACGCGCCCGACGTGACCGTCGTCGCGCCGGAGGACGTGGCGGAGTGGATCCGCGAGTTCGACGGGTTCGGGGGCCGCGACGCGTACCTCTCGGTCGACATCGACGGCGCCGACCCCGGCTTCGCGCCCGGGACCGGAACGATGGAGCCGTTCGGGCTCGCTCCGCGAGAGCTGCGCGACGCCGTGCGCGCGGTCGCGCCCCACTGCGTCGCCGTCGACGCGGTGGAGGTGAACGACCGCGACGACGGGCAGGCGGCGGCGCTGGCGGGGAAACTGCTGCGCGAGGCGGTGTACTCTCACGCCGACGCGAACTGACTCCCTCCTCCGGTCGGGACGAGCCGCGCCGCCGACGCGGTGGCTACAAACGGCCGCCGGTCGAAGCCCACTCCATGCAGCGATCCGCGTTCGTCGACCGACTCGACGAGAAGCTTGACACCGACGCGTACGCCGACCTCGACGCCTCCCCCAACGGCCTGCAGGTCGGATCGCGCGCCGGGGAGATCGAGACCGTCGCGTTCGCGGTCGACGCGGTCGAGGCGACCGCCGAGGCCGCCGTCGATCTCGGGGCCGACGCGCTCGTCACCCACCACGGGATGATCTGGGGCGGCCTCGATCGCGTGACTGGTCGCGAGTACGACCGCATCGAGCCGCTCGTCGCGAACGACGTGTCCCTGTACGTCTCGCATCTCCCGCTCGACGGCCAGCAGGAACTGGGCAACGCCGCCGGGGTCGCGGACGTGCTCGGCCTCGTCGACCGCGAGCCGTTCGGCGAGATCGGCCCGGAGTACGTCGGCCAGCGCGGCGTCGCCCCCGACGGCTACACCGCCGGGGAGTTGGCGGAGACGCTGGAGGCGGCGCTGGACCACGGCGGCGAGGGTGTGCAGGTACTCGACTTCGGCCCGGACGAGATCGAGGACGTGGGGATCGTCACCGGCAGCGGGAGCGACTGGCTGCGCGAGGTCGAGGAGTTGGGGCTCGACGCGCTCGTCACCGGCGAGGGGAAGGGGAAGGCGTACCACGAGGCGCGCGAGGCCGGCGTCTCCGTGTTCCTCGCGGGCCACTACGCGACCGAGACGTTCGGCGTGCACGCCCTGCAGTCGCTCGCGGACGACTGGGGGCTGGAGACGCACTACATCGACCACCCCACGGGGCTGTAAACGACGGGAATAACGGCGGCTGTGACGACGAGGACACCGGCGGCGACGACGGCAGCGACGGCCCTGACGACGGCAACGGATCGGCCGGGTACGGCACCCCCGTCGTTCGCGAACCACTCGCTTCAAGCGTCCCCCGGACGCACGCCCGACAATGAGCGACGAGGACACCGGCGGCGACGAGGGGGAGTGGGAACCGCCCCACCGCGAGACGTTCGACCACGACCCGCTGGGACACGCGCGGGTCCGCGGCGGCATGACCGTCGCGGAGCTGGTCGACCAGTACGGACACGCCGGCATCGGCGCGGAGTCGGTCCACGGCGCCGCGGACGTGCTCTCGGAGATGTGGGCCGACGACGACTGCACCGTGTTCGTCTCACTGGCTGGCGCGATGGTCCCCACCGGGATGCGCCGCATCGTCGCCGACCTCATCCGCGACGGCTACGTCGACGCGCTCGTGACGACGGGGGCGAACCTCACCCACGACGCGATCGAGGCGATCGGCGGCAAACACCACCACGGAGCCGAACGGCAGGAGGGCAAGTCGCTGCGGGAGCACGACGAGCAACTGCGCGACGAGGAGGTCGACCGCATCTACAACGTCTATCTCCCGCAGGAGCACTTCGCGGAGTTCGAGGGACACCTCCGCGAGGAAGTCTTCCCGCCGCTTTCCGAGCGCGACGGCGCCGTCTCGATCGCCGAGTTGACGGCGGAACTGGGCCGCGCGAACGCCGCGGTGAACGAGCGTGAGGACGTCGACGAGGGCCCCGGCGTCGCCGCCGCCGCGTACGAACACGACGTGCCGATCTACTGTCCCGCAGTCCAGGACTCGGTGCTCGGGTTACAGGCGTGGATGTACAGCCAGACCTCCGACCTGACGCTCGACGCGCTGGCGGACATGACGCCGCTGACTGACCTGGCGTTCGAAGCCGACGCCGCGGGCTGTCTGCTGATCGGCGGGGGCGTCCCGAAGAACTTCACCCTTCAGACGATGCTCGTGACGCCGCGGGCGTACGACTACGCGGTACAGATCACGATGGATCCGGAGGCGACCGGCGGGCTCTCCGGGGCGACGCTGGAGGAGGCGCGATCGTGGGGCAAACTGGAGAAGGACGCCGAAAACGCCTCCGTCTACGGGGACGCGACGGTGTTCCTGCCGCTGCTCGTCGCGGCGGCGCGCGAGCGGGTCGAAGTCGAGTAGGACTGGTAGCCGCTACCCGTCGATCTGTTCTTCGCGTACGTGTCGTTCGAGTTCCGCTGCGGAGTCGAATCCCCTGCCACAGTCGTGACAGAAGACGCGGTCGGAGCCGGTGAGACTCATGTGTATCGGTCGCATACCTTCGGGACGCTCTTGAAAGCGATGGCTCGTGACAACGGTTGCCACGTCAGGTTCGACCGTTGACATCGACGGCGGTTTGGTTCCCGGGTACCGATCGGTCAGGGGTGTCGCGGCGCGTGGTCGTCGGCGTAGCGGGGCCACGGAAGCCGCGACAGGCCGTCGCCGGCGCTGTCGGGAAGCGCCCTCCGGATTCCGGCGACGAACGGCCCGGGGTCGTCGAGGGTGAGGTAGTCGAAGTGGGGTTCGCGGGCGATCGAGGCGCCGATCTCCCGGAGCGTCCCGGGGATCGAGGGCCGCTCGACGTGGGGCGAGTCCTCCCTCAGGACGCTCATCAGGTAGCCGATCTCGCCGTAGAGCATGTGGGTTCCGACGCCCACCTCGTAGCCGTCGTCGATCGCGTCCGCCTGCCCGGTCGCCGCCAGCCAGTAGTACCAGGGGAAGTCGGCGCCCGCGTGGACCGTCGACGGGAGCGACTGCCACATCCGCGGGTTGATCTCGGTCAGGACGAACTCGCCGCTCGTGGCGTCGCGCATGTACTCGATGCACGCGAGTCCGTGCCAGTCGAGCTCGTCCAGCAGCGCCCGCCCGACACGCTCCAACTCGGGATCGGATATCGATCGTCGATAGACGCCGCCGCCGCCGGTGTAGGAGTTTCCTCGGATCTGTCGGTGTTGGAAGGTCGCGAGCGGTTCGCCGTGGTCGTACAGCCCGGTGAACATGAACTCGCCGTCGGTTCGGACGAACTCCTGCACGATGGGGTCGTGACCCATCCCGGCGCGGATCTCCGCCACGTCGGGGGTCTCGCCGCGGCCGACGTGGTGGATGTCCTTCACGACGTCGACGTCGGCTGGCCCCAGTTCCTCGAGGAACGCGTCCGTGAGGACGTTGTACCGCGATTTGATCAGTAACTCCGGGGTCCAGTCGTCGACGTCGGAGAGGCGCCGGGTCTCGGGTACCGGGACGCCGGCCGCCTCCGCGGCCGCCGCGAGCCGGAGACGGTCGAACACGCGCTCCAGTTGCGCCATCGACGGAACGACCAGAGAGACGTGTTCGGCGAACGACGCCTCGTACCGCGACAGCAGGTAGGTGTCCTCCGGACGCACCGGGATGATCGTCCGCACGTCCTCGCGTTCCGCCAACGCCAGGAGCGCGTCCCGATACGTCAGCAGGTCCGCCCGCGGCGGCGGCAGGGTGACCGACTCCTCGCAGTAGCGCGATGCGGCCGCCGGAACGTCCGTCTTCTCCGAGGCGACGACCGTGCCGACGCCCTGTCGGGCGAGCGACCGGACGCACGTACACGTCGCCCCGTCGTGACCCGTCGGGATCAGTACGCGCTCGCGCTCGTCGTTCGCGGTGTCCATTCGTTCCGCGACGTTGGACGGTATCCGCGATTAGTATTCGGCGCCGATCCACGAGTACGGCGGGGATAACCGGCCGATACCTCGAGCCTCAGGTCCGCCCGAGGATTCGCGGTCGAACCGGTGTGGCGACTACGACCCCCCGGCGAGGATCGGCCCGACCGCGCGCTCGTCGGGTCCGCGGGGCGTCGCTACAGCCGCTGGCTCCGGTGCGGGGCGGACGCTCACGTCACGGAAGACTACCGGGTCGCTCCGTCGCTCGCGCTCCTGATCGCGGTCGTTCGTCGACCCGCCCGTGTCCGACCCGGTGGCATTCGACTCGTTCGCGCCCGATTCCTGAACCACGTAGCGCTGCCCGACCATCGGATCCAACAGGCTGTCGACGGGGGCTCGGTCGTCGCGTAAGAGGGGGACGTCGTCCGTCCGCGGCGCGGCGGCGTACGTCCGGATCTCCGCGTCGAGGTCGATGCCGATGTCGCGCCGCTCGTTGCGCGCGAGCAACTGCGCCTCCGAGAGCCGAGTGTCGTTCTTCGTGGCGATCACTTCGATGTTCTGGACGACGCCGCCTCCGGCGGTCGGGAAGCTGTATACTTGCGGGAACACCCGCGACATGGTACGATACTCCGCGCGGTAGAACTGCGAGGCGGGGCCGTCGGCGGCCGAGATGACGTTCGCGAACACGATCCCGTCGTCTTCGAGCCGGTCGCTCGCCAGCGACATGAACTCCCGCGTGGTCAGCTCGAACGGCACCTTGTCCTTCTGGTAGGCGTCGAGGACGATCAGGTCGTAGGTGTGGTTCGTCTCCCGAAGGAACTGCCGACCGCCCTCGTTGTGGATGTTCAGCCGCTCGGACTCCTCGACGCGGAAGTACTCCTTCGCCGTCGCGATCACCGCCGGGTCGATCTCGGCGACGTCGACGGTCACGTCGTCGTACTCGTTGACGAACCGCTTCGGGCCGGTGAACCCGCCGCCGCCGATGAACAACACCCGATCGATCTCGTCGGGGTCGTCCGCGTAGAGGTACGGGAGATGGAAGTAGCGCGTGTACTGGAACACGTGCCGGTTCGGCTCGTCCAGATCCATCGCGCTGTGGCGCTGGCCGCCGAGATACAGCGTGCGGGTGTCGCCGAGGTCGACGACCCGCAGGCTCTGGTACGGCGTCTGCGTCTCGTGGACGACCTCCCCCTCGACGGTGTAGCCCGCCGCGCCGGTCGCGGCCGACGCGACGAGCAGCAGCGCGACGAAGCCGGTGACGGTCGCGCGCTCGCGGCCGATCGGCCGACTGATCGCGACCGCGGTCGCGATCGAGACGACCCCGAACGTCAACGCGATCTGGTCGATCCCGAGCGACGGGATCAGGAGGTAGGTGGTCGCGAACGCCCCGACGATGCTGCCGACGGTGCCGAGCATGTACACGTGGCCCGACGCCTCGCCGAGTCCCTCCTTCGCGGACAGTTCGGCGGCGTACGGGCTGACGTAGCCGAGGAGGTACGTCGGTGGCCCGAACAACAGCGTCACCGCCGGCAGCGACGCGACCCGGCTCGGGAGCGGGAACCCCGACGTGGCGCGCAGGAGCACGTCGCCGACGAGGATCAGCCCGGCGACGTAGGCGGCCGTCAGCAGGAACACGCGGGCCATCCGGCCGTTCGTCGCGCGCTCGGCGGCCTGCTTGCCGCCGCGGTGGTAGCCGTAGCTGAGCGCCGCGAGGAACACGCCGATGATGGTGCCCCATGTGTAGATGCTGCTGCCGAACTGCGGGGCGATCATCCGCCCGGCGAGGATCTCGAGGCCCATGCTCGCGACCCCGGAAACGAACACGGCGATCTCCGGCCTGCTCAGTCGGAGGGTGTCGAAGCTGCGGGTCGTACCCATTGTCGGTGCCACGGGTCGGAACGGCATAACTGTTCGACGGCTGCGGCCCGGACACGGGTCGCGGCCGTCGGCCGGCAGGAGAAACGCACTTGCGTCGGGGCGGGGTAGTGTCGGGTGGCCGATGACGAGGCGACCGCTCCGAGCCCGGGTGGCTCCGGCGCGACGACGAGCCCTATGAGTGCCGAGGCCAGTTTTCTATCCATACATTTACGAGGAGAAGTGAACGAACGTCAGAGAATCGCGTCTGCTACTCTCTGAGAGAGGACGATTGTAATCAAAAGGGAATAGAGCGCACTCTGAGGCGTTACATAGGCCCCAGTCACTACTATCGAGGTGTCGACTCTACTAGTCGAGAGATGAGTTTCACGGCGAGAATCGGTAACTTCCGACGATACCCGTGAGAACGCCGCTTCCAGAGATCTTCTTCAGGATACTTTCGAACTCCTGGTAGCGGTCGGGAAGGAACGCGGTGACGAACTCTTCGTGCTCGATATCTCTCTCGCCGGGCTCGGAGTTACGAGCGTCTTCGAGGTCGTCCTGCAACTGCTCGACTTGCAGTTGAAGTTCTTCGACCTTCGACTCGTTCTGACTGTACGCGAGGAATTCTTCCTGACGGACAGTGTGAGCCTCCTGTATCAGTTCGTAGAGATGCTTTGACCGACTACGGTAGCCCTTGCTCCTCGGCCTCCTGCATCCACTCTTCGGCGTGCTTGCGACTCGGGTAGCTGGCGACGTAGGTCGTCTCTTCGGAGAGGCCGACCGCGGTCTCCCACTCGGTCTGCTGTGGCTCATCGTTGCTCATTCGTGTCTCACAACAAATAATTGCGACTGGAGGCACCTAGGCATCTGGATAGGTGCGTCCCATGTGTTGACCGTGGCTCTGCTGTCGAACTGATGTTGTCGCAAGAACTAACGGACAATCATCTGATGAGAGACGTGTGCAAACTCGTACTGAAACACTCGCATCTCTGTATCTCGATGGGTTCTTCGATATCCCATCATACCAACGTAGTTACTCGTGGGAGGAGCCACAGTTAGCAGACCTCATTGACGACCTCCGATATCTACCTGAGGAGTCCAACCACTTCTTCGGGAACATCATCCTCGACAAGAAGGACGAGCAGTACCAAACAGATAGAGGCAGGCGCTTCGACGTGTATGACGTTGTTGACGGCCAACAGCGATTGACGACCGCGCTCATTCTCCTTCACGTCGCAACGCAGTTTGATGACGTAGTCGATGAAACCGTCTCGGAGGACAACCTGATCTTCCCTGTTGACGAGCGTCCCCGACTGATGCCGCAGGATCAGGACGAGGAGTTCTTCCGCGATAGCCTGTTCGGTAGTGCGAGTTTGGAGTGCAAAACCCCGTCACAGGAGCGTCTTGAATACGCAAAGGAGTATTTCGAGTCGAAATTCGAAGACCTCCCTGCTCGAGAGATCTCCGAACGACTACGATATGACTGCAAAATCAACGTCGTAGAGATAGACAACGAATCAGAGGCGGCATCGATCTTCGAGAGCCTGAACGACCGAGGGAAGCCCTTGTCCTCGCTCGATAAAACGAAGAGCTTCCTGATGTACATGGACGACCGCTCCAGCAATCGCGGGGCTCTCGAAACCAAGATCAAGCAGCGATTCGGGAGCATCTACCGCGAGCTGTTCGTCCTCTCAAACGGGCACGATCGAGTGAGCGATTTCGACGAGGATAGTGTACAGCGGTTCCACTGGGGGGTCTACGACGGATACGATTCTGATGAGTATTTCAACGGTCTCGATACGCTCAAAGACCGGCTGCGAGAGCGATACCGGAACGGGGAGTACGATACCGTTCAGGAGGAGATCGAGGAGTACACACAGAACCTTCGTGAAGCAGCGTCAGCGTTCGCTGCGTTGTTTACTCCGTCGCAGCGTCCCGACGAAGTCGAATCCGCACTGAAACGCCTGCTCGCACTCGGAAGAGTTGCGAACGTTCTCCCCGTCCTGATGGCGGCACAGATGGAGTACGGTGACGATGAACCCGACAAGATGGCTGATATCGTCCGGGCGTGTGAAACGCTCGTCTTCCGAGTCTATGCTACTGACGGCAGGCGGGCCGATACGGGACGGGGCAGATTAGTTCGCCTCGCTCATTCGGTTCATACAGACGATTCGTATCTATTCGAGGACGTCCTCAATCGTCTCGACTCGATCACTCGTATCTACACTGATGACGGTCGCTTTGAGCGCAAGCTTCGTGATCCGGACTTCTACGAATCGATGTCGAGTCAGGACATTCGGTATCTGTTCTACCACCACGGGCAGAACTTAGACATCGAGATACGTGAGGACGTACAACGCGACCTCGAACAAATCCTCTCTACCTCGTTCGAGGTCGAACATATCCTCGCTCGGAAGCTCCCCGAGGAACGTATCCCGGAGAATCTCCGCGGTGAGTTCGACGAGCATGTCCACCGTCTCGGGAACCTCACCGTCGCGAGCGGGTACTGGAATAAGAACTACGGCAACCTCCCGTTCGAGCAGAAGAAGATCGCTCCGGAAGGACGCGAGGCCGAATACAAGTCATCGAACCTGCGAGTGCAGCAGAGCCTCGCTGACTATGACGAGTTCGGACGCGCAGAGATTGAGGAGCGGGAACAGAAGATAGTCGACTTCGCACTCGAAGAGTGGGAGATCGCGTCTGAACCACAACCGTCGGGCGGGTCGAGTACCGGCGACTCTGATGACGTAGTGTACGAGAGTCTCCCGGACAGTTTCTTCCGGCGGTTGACGAACCGACAGGAGGCGTTCATTCGAATCCTGCTCGATAACGGGGGGTGGATGATGAACGAGGATGTCCGTCAGCGGATGGAGGACGAATATGACCTTTCGACGGGTGGTGGTCAAGCGATTTCCGGCATCCTCTCGGGATTCACCCGGAAATACAGCGAAGACTTCACTTACCGTCTCATCGATTACGAATGGATGGGGGACCAGATGCAGTATCGCCTACATCCCGATTCGGGATATATCAATGAACTACGTGACCGATTGGAGGTGCAAGAATAACGATGCCCACATTTCCTACAGCGGAACTTCCAGTCCCAGAATCCTGGGAGGAGTTCGAGGCGATAGTCGCAGATGTGATTGAGCGAAAATGGAATGACCCCTACACAACCAGGAATGGACGCCAAGGTCAAGCTCAAGACGGAGTCGATATCTATGGAAACCCATCTCATCTGGACGGTGAACTCGCAGGCGTCCAGTGTAAGAATATGGCAGATGTCGACCTCGATGTAGTTGAGGATGAAGTTGAGAAAGCCAAAGATTTCGAACCACCGCTCTCGGAGTTCATATTCGCCTGTGCTGCGCCGTCTGATGCCCCGTTGCAGCAGGAAGTCAGAGAGCTTTCAGAGGAGTTGATCGAGGATGGGCTGTTTGACCTTCGTATTTTATTCTGGGACGATTTGAGTTTAGCACTTTCAGATGACCGTGAACTCCTTGAGAAACATTATCCTCAATTCATAGAGGAAAACGAATCACTTGATAGCGTCAAGAAAACAATCTTAGAGTCCAACGTCTCTGATTGGACCTATGACGACACTGAAGGACGCTACACATACGAGCCAGATGTTGATTTGAGAATTGAACGGGATGACTTTGAGAACCGTGAGGAGTTCCACGAGGATTGGGCTCAATTTGGTCCGCACATCGGAAAGAAGTTCACAGTCACCATCTTCTATGGGTCATCTCCCGTTCTCAAAGAGTACGTCGTCGCAGTCGATGACTCACGCGCTGACATTCCTATGCCGGACATTGAGACACATAGCTTGACACCCTATGAGTACCAGCTTGGCAAAATTCTGAATATCGCATCTGCATGGAACTACGACAAGTATCTGCGACGTACAGACGTGACTGTTGAACACTGACTTCCCAATCAGACAACCTCGAATACAAGTATCAGGCAGTGCTGCTGAAGCAGGTCTACATTCTCTCGAAGGGCGCACCGCTTGAAGAGTGGTACGATAGAGTGAGCTGATTACGGATTGAGCGGCGTCTATAGCTCTGCTAAACACATTTACTATGGATAGATTGTGAGTCGTGAGTGCCGAGGCCAGCCTCCGTCTCCCACTCGCTTACCGCCCCCCCTGATCCACGTGCCTGAACACGCCTGGTCTCCGCGGCAACGACCGACGCACACTCCCGGAGACGACGATACCAGTGTGCCCACGCTCGAAGTTCGGGAACGACCGCAAGCGGGCGTACGGCGAATCGAACGGTCTCGATCCGGAACAGTTCACCCGTTCGGTGCTCGACGATCGGCGAACACGGGCAACCCTTCACTCGTTCCGTGGACTGTCGGCTAACGGGAACTCGACGACGAACGTGGTCCCACCACGATCGTTGTCCTCTGCCCTGACGACGCCGTCGTAGCGGGCGACGAGTGTCTGAACGAGATACAGTCCGAGACCCGTCCCCTCGCTGTCCAGTCCCTGCGTCCCCTGTTCGAAGATGACGTCCCGCATGTCGTCGGGGATCCCGGGGCCGTTGTCGGCGACCTCGATGCGAACGCGATCTGCAGTTACAGCCATCGACACGCCGATTTCGGGGCTATCGGCGTCGTTGTGAAGCACGGCGTTCTGGATCAGGTTACGGAACACGGAGCCGAGCATGTCGTCTGCGCGGACCGACGCCTCCGGGAGCTGGCCGGCGATCGCGATCTCCGCGTCCGGATGGCTCGACTGCAGGTCGCCGATGCGATCTCGGAGCACGCACGTGACGTCGGTTCGGCTCAACGTCCCGTCTGCTTCCAACAGGAGTTCCGTCACCTCGCGCGCGGAGGTCGTGATCCCGATCGCTTCCCGGGCGGCCCGCAGGACAGTGTCGAGGTACTCCGTGCCGGCGTCGTCGACGTGTTCTTCGAGGAACTCGGCGTATCCGACGACGATGTTGAGGTTGTTCTGGATGTCGTGGCGAACGATCTGGTTGAGCACGCCGAGATTGTCACGCTGAGATTCGAGCGTTTGCTCGTACGCCTTGAGCTCCGTGATGTCACGAGCGTAGCCGAGGACCGCCGGATTGTCACTTCCGGCAACCGTGTACGGGATCTTCGTCGTGCGAAAGATCCGGGTCTCGCCGTCGGCGGTCGTCAGCTCTTCCTCGGGGATGTCGAGCGGTTCGCCCGACTCCATGACGTGGAGGTCGTCCTCCCGAAAGTCGTCCGACTGGTCGGCGTCGGGGATGATCTCGGATTCGGTCTTTCCTTCGACCGACGCCGGGTCCATGCCGTACGCGTCCGCGGTCGTCTCGTTCGCGAGGAGGTATCGGCCGTCCTCGTCCTTCGCGAAGATCAGGTCGGGAACCAGATCGATGATCTGGCGCAGTTCCGACCGAGTGCGTTCGAGCGTCTCCTCGTACTCCCTCCGATCGGAGACGTCGAGGTGGATCCCGACCGCACGGACCGGCTCCCCCTCCTCGGTCCGTTCGACGACCTTCCCGGCGTCCCTGATCCACTTCCACTCGCCGTCGGCGGTCCGCATCCGGTGTTCACAGTCGTACAGTGGTGCGTCGCCGGCGACGTGCGCGTTCAGCTCGGCCTCCACACGATCCATGTCGTCGGGGTGAACCCGTGATTCCCACGTCTCGAGGTGGGAGTCGATGTCGTCGGGCGACAGCCCCAGCATCTCGGCCCATTGGTCGTTGAACTCCACCGCGTCGGTTCGCATGTCCCAGTCCCAGATACCGAGGCCCGCTCCGTCGACGGCCAGATCCAGTCGGTTCTTGATCTCGCGGAGCTCTTCGCGCTGCTCGACGCGCTCGGTGATGTCTTGGAACATCCCAATGGCGCCGACCACCGCTTCGTCGTCGAGTTGCGGTTCGCCGACCGACCTGACCCACCGGAGGTCGTCGTCCGCGGTCGTGATCCGGACCTCCACGTCGTAGGCCTCGCCCTCCTCGGTCAGTCGGTCGAGCGCGTCCCTCATCGTCTGACGGTCGTCTGGATGATAGCACTCGAGCGCGTCGTCCACCGAGACGTCAGCGTCGGTCGGCAACCCGTGAATTCGGTACACCTCGTCGGTCCACCGGAGCGTTCCCTCCCGCAGGTCGGCCTCCCATCCCCCGATCGAGGCAGCCGCCTGCGTCCTCTCCAAAAACTCCTTGGTTCGCTCGAGTTCACGCTCGCGCCGCTTTCGGTCGGTGATCTCGCGGTCGACCGCGATGTATCGATCGCTCCCGTCGACGTCCACCTTGTTGACCCAGACCTCGACCGGGAACACTTCACCGTCGCACCGGCGGTGTTTCCCCTCCACTTTGATCACGTCGCCCTCGTCCATCTCGGCCCACAGCTCCTGCAGTTCCTCGCGGTCGTGCCCGACCTCGAACTCGGCGACGTTCATCGCCAACAGCGTCTCCCGGTCGATCCCGAGCGTCTCGCACTCGGTCTCGTTCACGTCCACGACCCGTCCGTCGGCGTCGTGAACGACGATCCCGTCGGGCGACTTATCGAACAGTGCGCGGAGCCGAGTTCGCTGGCGGCTCGCCGTTCGCTCGCGTTCGTTCCGGGCGGAGATGTCACGGTTCGTGCAGACGAGCCGGCCGTCGTCGAGCGTCTCGAGTTCCACCTCCTGATGGACGTCGCCCCCGTCTCGATCTCGTCCGATCAACTCGCCCGCCCATCGGCCCTCGGACTCGACGGTCGGCAGCACTGTCGCTTCGATCTCCTCACGCTCGGCTTCACTGTAGATGCGCTTCCAACTGGACCCAACGAGTTCCGACGGCTCGAAGCCAAACATCTCGGCGTGAAGCCGGTTCGTGTACACGTACTCGCCGTCCTCGAGGACCGCAACTCCGGCCGCGGCGACGTCGACGGCCTCGGACAGGACGTCCGGTGCCGCGTCGCTCCGGTCACGCAGACACAGCGTCGTGCCGTCTTGATCGGGATATACACGTACCTCGAATCGACGGCCGCTCGGGTCGTGGACCGCCTCGAACCGAGCGGCCTCACCGGTCTCCGTTGATCGACGAAGTGTTTCGCCGGCGCGCTCCCCGAAACGATCGGCGAACAGATCATGCGCCGTCTGCTCGACGAGGGCGAGTGTTCCGCTCCGGAGAAGCTCCGACGCCGCGTCGTTTGCGTACGTCACGGTGCCCGTGGTGTCGAGTACGAGCGTCGGCTCACGAATTCGCCCGAGAGCGTTACACGCCGTTGTGTCCGCTGAAGACTCTTGTGTCGTCATCCCTTTGATGCGTCGTCCACCCGTCGAACGTGGGTCCGGAATATTATTGTTGGGATGCGATTCTCGATCGGCAGCAGATCGCGACCGCCGTCGGCTCCCTCACTCCCCGGGCCACTCGTCGGCAGAGAGCGGTTCGCCCGAGAGGAACGCCTCGATCCCTTCGCTGGCGTCCGCAGTCGTACAGAGCCCGGCGAACTGCTCGTTGGAGTAGTCCAGCGCCTCGTGGTACGGCATGTCCTCCATCTCGTAGTACGCGTGTTTCCCCATCTGCACGGCCGCGGGGCTCTTCGAGGCCATGGTTTCCGCGAGTTCGACGGCGCCGTCGACGTGGTCGCCCTCGGGGGTGACTCGGTTGATGACTCCCCACTCCAGGGCGGTCTCCGCGTCGATCAGTTCTCCAGTGAGCACCATCTCCAGACATCGCTTGCGCGTGAGCGTCTTCATCAACGGGACCGACGGTCCCATGCAGAACAGCCCGACCTTCGGCGCGGTCGCCCCGAACATCGTCCCCTCGGCGGCCACGGCGAGGTCGCACGCCGCCACCAGCCCGAGGCCGTTCGCGGCCGCGTGGCCGTGCGCCGCCGCGACGACGGGCGTGTGCATCTCCGCGAGGGTGTGGAACGGGTCCTCCATCCGAGCGACCCACTCCTCGTACTCGGCTTTCGTGTCGTAGTCGCCGTGCTCGGAGACGTCGATGCCCGCGGAGAACGCGTCGCCCGCGCCGTCGACGACGATCGCCCGCACGTCGTCGCGCTCGTCGAGGTCGTGCAGGGCATCGTCGAGGTCGATCGCCAACTCGGTGCTGAACGTGTTCATCGCCTCCGGCCGATCGAGGGTGATACGACCGACGTAGCCGTCGCGGTCGACGTCGACGGTGTCGTACGCTCCGTCTTCGAGCGGATCGGTCTCTGATGCCATGGTTGGCGATCCGTGAGCGCCACCATAGTAGTTCGCTCCCACCGCGTCGCGACCGCCGGGGTGCCCCGTCCGTCCGCGCCGACGCGGTTCGCGCGTCGACGGCCGGACTCGGATCGGTCGATGGCACGTGAGTTGATATCGGTCCGCGACATCTGCGGTCGTGTGACGCCACAGCGTCGGTTCCTCCTCGTCGCCACCGCGGTCGTCGTCGCGGCGGCGGCGGCGGTCGTCGCGCCGGTCGCACAGTACGTCCTGTTCGGGATGCTGCTCGCGTACGTCCTCCGGCCGGTCCACGATCGGCTCGGACCGAGAATCGGCGAGCGGCCGTCGGCGGCGGTCCTCGTCGCGGTCTCGACCGCCACGGTCCTCGCCCCGATCGCGATCGTGCTCGCGGTGGCGTTGCGCGAACTCCTCCGCCTGCGCGCGGCGATCGCGGACGGCGCCGTCGACCTGGAGACGGTGGAACTCCTCGCGGCCGTCGGCGGCGTCGACCTGCGCGCCGAACTCGATCGGTTGACGCGGCGCGGGCTCGAGTCGGGGATGGGGCGGATCCTCGACCTGTTCGGCGGGCTCACCGAGGTGCTCGTGGGGCTCACCGTGCTGCTGTTCGTCGTCTACTACCTCCTCGCCGACGGGGACAGACTGCTCGCGTGGACGGCACGTCTCGTTCCGCTCGACGCGGCGACACGGGCGGCCCTCCGTCGGGACCTCGATCGGATCACTTGGGGCGTCGTCGTCGGCAACGTCGCCGTCGCGGTCGTTCAAGGCGTGCTCACCGGCGTCGTGTTCGGGCTCGTCGGGATCTCGAACGTCGCGTTCTGGATCGTGGTGACGACGCTGCTGTCGCTGCTCCCGCTGATCGGCGCGTCGGTCGTGTGGCTCCCGATGTCCGCCTTCCTGTTCGTGGCGGGACGCCCGGTCGACGGCGCGGTCGTGTTCGCGCTCGGGGCCGCGGTGATCAGCCTCTCGGACAACTACCTGCGACCGGTGATCACGGGGCACGAGGCGCGGGTGAGCCCGGGACTGATGGTGGTTGGGATCTTCGGAGGTGTCCTCGCGCTCGGGTTCGTGGGCCTGTTCGTCGGCCCCATCGTGCTCGCGTTCGGGGCGGTCCTCGTGGAGACGCTCGTTGGGGCTGCCGGGACCGACGCCGAGAGCCAGGGGGACGCCGGCGCAGTCGGGGCCGGAGCGGCCGCCGACGAGGAGGAGGCCGACGGCGGCGTCGAATCGGTCGACGACGCGGGTGTGTGAGGTTCTTTAGCCCCCGGCGTCGCATTCGGCAGCATGGACGGCCACGCGTCCGGTGGTGCGCCGCGAACGTCCCGCGAGCGAGTACGGTTTTATCTGCTCGATCACCGGACACGGCTCGGACAGGCGATCGACATCGCGCTGCTGGCGCTGAACCTCGCGTTCGTCGGCGTGTTCGTCGCTCAGAGCTACGATCTCGCCCGGTCGACTCGGAACGTACTGTGGCGCGTCGAGGTCGCTATCGCCGCCGTGTTCGCAGTCGAGTACGTGCTCCGACTGTACGGCGCCCGCGACCGCGTCGACGAGGCCACTGATCCGTACACGATCGTCGATCTGTTCTCGGTGGTGCCGACGCTCGCGGCGATTCTCGCCGTCGGTCCCGTGCTCGGCGTCAATATCGGCTTTCTCCGGGCGATCCGCGTCGTCCGCGTGCTGCGCTTCTACCGGTTCACGCAAGACGAGGAGTTCTTCTTCGGGACCGTCGAGATCGGTACGCTCCGGGCGACGAAACTCCTGCTCACGGTGCTCGTGATCTTCTTCGTCGGCGCGGGCCTGTTCTACAGCGCGGAGTCGGCCGTGAACCCCGGCGTCGGGAACTTCGGCGACGCGTTCTACTACATGGTCATCGCGCTCACGACCGTGGGCTTCGGCGACATCATCCCGCGGACCGAACTCGGGCGGTGGATAACCGTCGGGGGCGTTCTCGCGGCCATCGTCCTCGTCCCGTGGCAAGCGAGCAAGATCGTCCGCGCGTGGACCCGCGGCGACCGTGTCGACGTGACCTGCCCGAACTGCGGGCTCACGGGCCACGACCCCGACGCCTCCCACTGTAAGGCCTGCGGCAACGTCATCTACCAGGAGTACGACTCGGACGAGTGACCCCGCCCGTGGGTGCAGGTCCCGCCCACGGTGCGGGGTCGGTCCGGAACTCCGACACCGAAGTTATGAGCTATGAGTACACGGACCGGGCGTCAGGTATTCGCACGGGCCTGACATCTCTGAATTTCGAGTATCGCTCCCCTCGTTGTGACGGATCGGGCATCGTGATCGGATACAACCGACCGTATATAGACGAATAGCCATCGATATCGGTTGTCTCAAAATATTTGTCCGGAAAGAATCCATGTCACAAAACGAATGCGGAACGCTTTTCCAGTCGACGGGCATTCGTTCAGTCGCAATGGCAAACGGTAAGGTTGACTTCTTCAACGACACTGGCGGCTACGGTTTCATCGCGACTGAGGACTCCGACGACGACGTGTTCTTCCACATGGAGGATGTCGGCGGCGAGGATCTGACGGAAGGGACCGAGATCGAATTCGACATCGAACAGGCCCCCAAGGGCCCGCGCGCGACGAACGTCGTCCGCGCATAATTACGGCTCACACCGTCGCCTGACGGCGACATCACTGTGATTCCGCTTCTTCACTGACGCAACCGACCGACAGCGACGCTCCCGTTCGGCTACCCGTCCGAAAATGGGGCGTCCGAGAGCGATCGATGTGCGGCGTTCGGCTTCGCCGCCGTCGCTCCGGTCGTCTCGTCGTGCGGTGCCGAGCGTCGCGTATCGCGCGACTTACTCGGGCATCTCCGTCGTGGTCGCCGGTGCTTCCGTCTCGGTTTCGTTCGACGACGACTCGGTCTCGGTTCCCTCCGCGGTTTCAGTTTCCTCCGGCAGTTCGGTACTCATCGGCGTCTCGGTCTCGTTCGCCGGCATCTCGGTCTCGTCGCCCTCGTCGGCGTCGCTCGGGAGCGTCACCGACGTGGTCGCGTCGTTCACGAGCGAGAGCTGGAAGCCCGGTCCGCTGGCGTTCTCCGCCTCGAGGTACCCGACCGCGTACGCGGTGTACGCCGAGCCGTCCTCGAGCGACACGTCGACGGTGGCGACGACGCTCCCGTCGTTGTCCTCGGTCGCCGCGCGGATCTCGAGGGTGTACTCGCCCGCGGGAACCGTCATGTAGTCGGACACGCCGGCGTAGGACACGTTGTCGGCGATGACCGTGTCGCTGCCCTCCACGGTGACGTCGACCGCCGGCGCGTCCGGCGACAGGTGCGCGACGGCGACCGCGGCTTCACCCTCTGCGGGCTGGAGCGCGTCGTCGCGGATGAACAGCGGCGCGAACGACTGGCTCGCGTTCTCGCTCACCTCGCCGCTGGCGGCGATCGTCGTCACCGACCGCGGCTCGATGCTGACGTTCGCGTCGTATACCGTGTCGCCAGATTCGGCGGCGGTGATCGTCAGTCTGTACTCTCCGGCGGCTACTTCGAGGTAGTCGGACGCTTCGCCGAGTTCGATGCCGCTCACGACCGTCTCGTTGTCCAGTGCGACGTCGACGGCGGGCGCGTCGGCCGACGCGTGGACGACGCGGAGGTATGAGGTCTCCTGCGTCGACGGTCCGTCGGCCGCCTGCATGGCTGCCGGTGTCGCCCCGGCCAACCCGCCGAGGGTCGCCCCGCTGACGACCACGCTCCCGGCGAGGATCATCACGAACGCTACCGTAAGTGTCTTGATTGGTGGATCGCGCATCGCGGTTGAACGACACGTCTGCACGGTGGTTTGTTATGGACCGACCCGCACGACGCGGCCGTCGCGACGAGGTTCGCGACCGGCGCGTAGCGTCGTCGTACTCCCGTCGGTCGACCATCTCGATCGCGGTCGACGGAGTCGCCGACGGGTGTGGGTACGCTCTCCGTTCGCGAAGAAACGAGTCGTTTCGGCCCCGCCGTCGCCGACGCCCGAACTCATCGCGACGCCGACCCCGCCGCTCCGCTACTCCCGGGATCAGGCGGAGCCTTCAGTACCCGTTTCGGTGCCGGCCGACTCGGTGGCAGTTCCGGTCCCGGTGTCGGTACCGGTTCCCGTCTCGGTGCCCGTTCCCGTCTCGGTGCCCGTCCCCGTCTCAGTCCCGTTCTCCGTCCCGCTGGGCGTCTCCGTCTCCATCGCGGCGCCGCCGGCGTCGACCGTGAGCAGCACCTCGAACGGAGCGTCGGCCGCCTCTCCGTCGGGAGTGAGATAGCCGGCCGCGAACGCCGACGACACCGTTCCGGCGGCGAGTTCGACGTCGACGGTCGCGACTGGCCCGGAATCGCCCGCCGTGTCGGTGGCCGCGGATTCCGTGTCGGTGGCCGCGGATTCCGTGTCGGTGGCCGCGGATTCCGTGTCGGTGGCTGCGGACTCCGTCTCCGTGCCCGCGACCGTACCGGTCGCGGTGCCGTTCTCGGTCCCCATCTCGCCCCCCTCGGCGGCGGCGATCTCGAGCGAGTACGATCCCGCGGGCACTTCCGCGTAGTCGCTGGCCTCGCCGAACGCGACGCTCTCGACGAGCGTGTCCCCGTCGGCGACGCCGACGCTGACCGGCGGCGCGTCGGGCGAGGCGTGCACCACGCGGACCGCGGCGTCGTCGTCGGGTGCCTCGACGCGGTCCTCCAGCGGCGTCACGGCGAACTCTTGGTTCTGTCCGGACACCTCGCCGAAGGCGGCGACGGTGAACGCACCGTTATCGAACTCCACCTCCTGCTCGAACACGGCCTCCTCCTCGCCGGTGGCGGTGACCGCTACCGGATACGTCCCCGGATCGAGCGCGTAGTAGCTGCTCACCGAACCGTACGCGACGTCGGTGAGGATCTCCGACCCCGCGACGGACACGTCGACGTTCGGCGCGTCCGGCGAGAGGTGGGCGATGCGGACGACCGCCATTCCGTCCTCGACTGCGCCGGCCGGGTCGTCGGTCTCCTCCGGTGGCTCGGCCGTCTCCGTTTCCTCGGCTTCGGTCTCCTCCGTCGGCGTCTCCTCGTCGGTCACCTCCTCGACCGTGCCGACGGTTTCGTCGGTCGCGTTCGTGGTGTTGTTCGTCCCCGCCCCACAGCCGGCGAGGCCGACACCGACTGCAGCGCCGAGCGCCGCTGTGAGCTGTCTTCGTGATACCGTTCGTCGAGTCATGCAATCACTCCCGTCTGTAGCCTATCGCTTTGTTATGCGTCAGCGGGGAGATCACACGGTCAGATTACGCCCGGGAGGCGACGTCGACGGCTCGACTACTCCGCTCGAACGCTCCCGTCGTCGGCGTGAGCGCTTCTCGGGACGGACGCTCGGCCGACCGGCTCGTGGTGTGCGTAAGTTGTCCGTACGCGGGATCGTGGGCGAGCCTACCCGGTCGTGATGACCTCGACCACGTCGCGGTGGTCGAGGACGGTGTCCGCACCCACCTGCCGGCCGCTCCGGCAGTCGATCCCGTGGAGGAAGCCGTCGCCGATGTCCGAGTGCAGCGTGTACGCGAAGTCCTCGGCGGTGGCGTACCCGGGGAGGACGAAGCAGTCCCGGAACGGCCCCTTGCTCCAGTTGCCGCTCGCGCTCCCGGGGAAGACGGCCTTCGCGTCGAGTTCGTCGAACAGCGCCGCCTCGATCACCGACTGGACGCCCGTGCCGCCGTACTCGGTGACGAACTCGCGGATGGTCTCCAGCCCGTCCGCCTGCTCGTCGCTCACGTCGCCGACGATCTCGAAGTCCGCGTCGCCCTGGGTGTAGTCGACGACGCCGGCCTCGTCGGCCTTCTTCAGCGACCCCTCGGCGTGAGCGCTGGCGGGGACGACGGTGAGGTGCTCGTACTCGGGATCGGTCGTGATCTCGTCGTAGTTCTCGCGGGCGGCGGGGGTGTCCATCTTGTTCGCCGCGATCACCATCGGCTTCGTTCGCTTTCGGATCTCCCGGGCGAGCTCGAACCGGTCGTCGTCGTCCCACGTCTCGGGGTCCAGTTCCAGATCGGCCGCGAGCACGGTCCGTTTGATCTCGTCTTTGTTCGTGCGGAACGCGCTCATCTGCTCGGCGAGGACCTCCTCGACGCCGATCTCGTCGCCGGGGTTCGGTCCCCGATACATCGATTCGAACTTCTCGATACCCTTCTCGAGGATGTCGAGGTACCACTGGTCCAGTTCCGCCTCGAGGAAGTCGATGTCCTCGCGGGGGTCGTGGCCCTCGGTGGGCTCGCCCTCGACGTCCGTCTCGCCGGAGAAGTCGACGACGTGGACGAGCACGTCCGCCTCGTTGAGGTCCGAGAGGAACTGGTTGCCGAGGCCCTTCCCCTCGTGGGCGCCGGGGATGAGCCCGGCTACGTCGACCAGCTTGACGGGGACGAACCGGGTATCGTCGCGGCAGAACCCGTGGTTGGGCTCGCACGTCTCCTCGAACTCGGGGGCCGGGCAGTCGACGCCGACGTACGCCTCGCCGACGCTGGGGTCGATCGTCGTGAAGGGATATGCGCCCTCGGGCACGTCGTTCATCGTCGCCGCGTTGAAGAAGCTCGATTTCCCGACGGACGGCTTTCCGACGAGACCGATCTTGTAGCTCATTATCCCCGCTGGGCCGTCGCGACTGAAACCCGTTTCTACCGCAGGGCGACTGTGCCGTCCGTTCACACGGATCTCGGAGCGGGAGCGGTTCGACTGGAACCCGCGATCCGGCCGCGAGGCCGATCCGACTCCACCTCGCCGTGGTCTCCCGATTCCGCGGGAGCCACGGCACGGACTCTCTCGGAAGCCCTATACGTGAAACTACCCTCCATTGCCCCATGAACTACGCCGACGCGCTCGACAGAGCCTACGACGAGTTGCCGGACACGCCCGCCGACGCCGGCGAGCGCCTGCAGGTCCCCGACCCCGAGGGACAGACCGACGGGGCGTTCACCCGCCTGACGAACCTCGCTGACATCGCCGACGCGCTCTCGCGCGACGCCGAGCACCTCCACAGCGCCATCCAGCGCCAGCTCGGGACGAACGGCCAGTTCGAGGAGGGCGTCGCCCGGTACAACGGGTCGTTCTCCATCGCCGACTTCGACGCCGCGATCGACGAGTACATCGCCGAGTTCGTCACCTGCTCGGAGTGCGGACTCCCCGACACGATCCTCAAGACGGAGGACGGCGTCCGGATGCTGCGCTGTCAGGCGTGCGGCGCGTTCCGTCCCGTCCAGAAGCGCTCGTCGGCCGCGAGCCAGCGCTCGCAGGCCCCCGACATCGAGGAGGGCAAGACGTACGAGCTGGAGATCACCGGCACCGGCCGCAAGGGCGACGGCGTCGCGGAGAAAGGGGAGTTCACAATCTTCGTCTCCGGCGCGCAGGAGGGCCAGACGGTTCAGGCGTACGTCCACAACATCTCGGGCAACCTCGCGTTCGCCCGCCCGACGTAACCGGCGACCCACGGGCGCCGCCCACTTGCGCCGTCCCGGCGCGTCGTCCGCTCGGTTCTCGCGTTCCTCGTGGTTCTCGCGTTCACCGCGGCGCTCTCAGCGTTGACAGTCGGGGCACAACCTACTTTCCTCGCGGCGATCGCCTCGCGGTATGGCGCGCCTCGACATCTCCGAGGGCTTCGACGTCCACGACCACCGGAGCAAGCTGAAGCTTCTCAAACAGGACGCCGGGTCGATGACGCTGGCGAACCGTGAGGGACTCGGCTGTCCCGCCTGCGGCGACCCGTTCGAGCGACTGTTCGTCAGCGACGACGAGACGGTGACGTTCGCGTCGCCGCCGAACGGCCCCGTCTGCCTCGCGCGCACCGACGAGCGGCTGCTCGTCATGACGCACTGAGGGCTGTCCGTCGTGACCCACTGAGCCGCCGCGGGGGCGCCCCCGCAACCTCGCTCCCTCACACCACCCGGTTTCGCATCCCGTCCGGGTCGCCATCGGCGAGGCGACGGTAGTTCTCCGCGACGATCTCCGTCCACCGCTCGGCCTTGTGCGGGGTGCTCCCGGCCATGTGCGGCGTCACGATGACGTTCGAGAGATTCCACAGCCGCGAATCGGCCGGCAGCGGCTCCTCCTCGAACACGTCGAGCGCCGCCCCGCGGATCAGGTGCGAACCCAGCGCGCCGACGAGCGCCTCCTGATCACAGACCTCGCCGCGGGCGACGTTGACGAGCACGCCGTCGCCGCCGAGGAGACGGAGTTCGTCGCCGCCGATCAGCCCCTCGGTCTCGTCGGTGAGCGGGCACGCGAGCACGAGGTAGTCGGCGGCGAGGCACACCTCGTGGAGGTCCTCGGGCCCCCGGGGCTCGTCGACCGCGTCGGGCATCGAGTCGAGGTCGCGCTTCACGCCCCACACGTCCATCCCGAACGCGCTCGTGAGTTCGGCCACGCGGGTGCCGATGGCGCCGACGCCGACGATCCCCACGGTCTTGCCGCGCAACTCGCCGCCCTCGCGGCGCTCCCAGCGCGAGTCCGCTTGCTGGCGAGCGAGCGCGTGGAGGCCGCGCTCGAAGCTCAGCAGGTAGCCGAGCACCTGTTCGCCGATCGGCTCGGCGTGGACGCCCGCCGAGTTGGTAAGCGCGACCCCCCGGTCGGCGAGGTCGTCGACCGGGAGGTAGTCGGTGCCCGAGGACAGCGCCTGCACCCAGCGCAGGGAGTCCGCGCGGTCGAGCAGGTCCTCGGGAAGTCGGCCGACGACGACCCCGTCGGCGTCGGCGACGTGGTCGTCGGTCTCCTCGGGCGTCGCCGCGGCGACGACGCGGTCGGCGGGGAGGCCGTCGTCGACGAGACGGTCGCGGAGGTCGGCGCCACGGTCTGGGCCGACGGTGTGGGCAAGGAGGAGCGTCGGCGAGTCGACGGACTCGTCGGTCATGTCGACCGCGTCGACCGGTCGCGAGAAAAGGTCAGCGGTGACTCCCGCTCACTCCTCGGGCTCGAAGTCCAGCGCCACGGAGTTGATACAGAAGCGCTCGCCCGTCGGCTCCGGGCCGTCCTGGAAGACGTGGCCGAGGTGGCCGTCGCAGGTGGCGCACTTCACCTCGACGCGGGACATCCCGTGGCGGTCGTCGTCCTCCAGCGTGACCGTCGACTCGTCGGCGGCGTAGAAGCTGGGCCAGCCGCAGCCGGAGTCGTACTTCGTCTCGGACTCGAAGATCACGGTGCCACAGCCCGCGCACTTGTAGACGCCGTCGTCCTTCCGGTCGACGTGCTCGCCGGAGAAGCGCGCCTCCGTGCCGCGCTCGCGGAGGATCTCGTACTCCTCCTCGGTGAGTCGCTCGCGCCACTCCTCGTCGCTGTCGGGAACCTCCTCGGGCTCGGGGGCCGCGTCGGCTGAGTCGCTCATACCGAAGGAAGGGCGTCGAGACGCATGAACCCACGGTCGAGTCACTCCGGAAACAGCTCTTCCTCGCACTCGATCCCGTCGATCCGCTCGCGGTCCTCGGGGTCGAGGCTGAGGTCGGCCGCCGCGAGGTTCGCGCGGAGGTGGCGCTCGCTCGACGCCTTCGGGATCGTGACGACGCCCTCCTTGTCGGAGAGCCACGCGATGCTCACCGCCTCCGGCGTCGCGTCGTGTTTCTCCGCGACCGCGCGCACCGCCTCGATCTCCCGGACGCGACCGCCGGCGAGCGGCGAGTACGCGACCAGCCGGTAGCCGTGCTCGACTGCGTGCTCGCGGAGCGCGGGGCGCTGAAACAGGGGGTGGTACTCGGTCTGGTGCGCCGCGAGCGGGGCGTCGAGCAGTTCGATCGCCTCGTCGAGGTCGTCGCGTTCGAAGTTCGAGACGCCGACGTGGCCGACGAGTCCGTCGTCGACCAGCTCGTCGAACGCCGCCAGCGTGCCGGCGGGTTCGTAGCCGCCCCTCGGTCGGTGAACGTACAGTAGGTCCACCGCGTCGAGGCCGAGCCGATCCAGGCTGGCCTCCGTCGAGGTGCGCACGTCGTCGGGCGCGAGGCGGTCGATCCACGTCTTCGTGGCGACAGTCACGTCCTCGCGGGCGACGACGCCCGCCTCGACGGCCGCGGCGAGCCCCGCGCCGACGGTCGCCTCGTTCTCGTACACCTGCGCGGTATCGAGGTGCCGGTAGCCCAGTCGCAGCGCCGTTTCGACCGCGGCAGCGCCCTCGTCGCCCTCGAGCCCCATCGTACCGAGGCCGACGGGCGGGAGATCGAGATCCGTGTCCATGTGCGCCGGTCGAGGGGCGGCGGGAAAGCGTCGACGGTCAGTTACAGATCGCCTGGAGGTCCGCGAGCCCGTCGATGTCGTACGTCGGCGTGACCGAGAGGGTCCAGTCCTCGCGATGCGGGCGACGGATGAACGCCGAGTCGATCCCGGCGTTGTCGGCCGCCTCGATGTCGGACTCGTTGTCGCCGACGAACAGCGCCGTCTCGGCGTTCAGGTCCGCGAGCGCCCGGTCGATGTAGTGGCTGTTTGGCTTCTTGCGCCGGAGGCTCTCGACGGTCGGCTCGCGACCGTAGGCGGTGTCGAAGAGGTCGGCGACCCCGAAGTGATCGAGCAGGAACTCCACCGTCTCGTGTTGGTTCGAGGAGACGACGCCCATCGGCGTCGAGAGGTCGCGTAACACGTCGATGTCGTCGTACAGGCGCTTGTTGCCCGCGTGAACCTCGCGCCGCTGGGCCTCGAACGCCGTCCGGTCGCGCATCGCCCAGAACTCCCGCGGCGTGAGGTCGTAGGTGTCACACACCTCCTCGACCTGCCCGGGCGAGACGCCGACGACCATCGACTCGACGTGCTCTGGGTCGGGATCGGCCACCGAGAGCGCCTCGAAGGCGTCCCAGGCGGCCTCGTGGAGCACGTCGTAGTGGGTGCGCCCCACGAGCACCCCGTCGTTGTCGAAGACGATCGCGTCGTACATGGCGGTAGTGGCGCGCCATCCCGCATAAGGGTTTCACCCGTGGCCGGACGCGGACCCGACGGGTCCACCGCCCGTCGATCCGGTCGCCCCCGAGCGCCCGCAAGCGATACGGACCCGGCGTCCCTGGACACGGTGATGGCACACATCGGCATCGTCGGCGCCGGCCTCGCGGGCGCCGGCGCGACGTACGCGCTCCGGTCGACCGATCACGACGTGACGTTGCTGGAGAAGTCCCGCGGCGTCGGCGGACGGGCGGCCACGCGGCGGCGCGACGGCTGCCGGTACGACCACGGCGCCAACTACGTGAAGCTCCCCGACGAGCGGACCGGCGACCTGATCCGCGACCTCGGGGAGGACGGCCTCGTCGACATCGAGGAGCCGGTGTGGACGTTCGGCGCCGACGGCGAGATCACCCCCGGCGACGGCGACGACGAGCACAAGTACACGTGGGAGGCGGGGATCACGCAGTTCGCCAAACGGCTGCTCGACGAGGCCGACGCCGAGGTGCGAACGACGACCAGAGCCGAATCGATCGTCCGAGACGGGGCCGCCGGCCGCGACGGCTGGAGCGGCGGCTCGGGCGGGGCCGCCGACGGCGACGGCGCGTGGACGGTCACGGACACCGACGGCGACGACCACGGTCCGTTCGACGCGCTGTTGCTCACCCCGCCGGCGCCCCAGACCGCCGACCTGCTCGCGGCGACCGAGTGGTCGGACGACGGCGGCGCCCTCGCGGATCTGCGTGCGGCCGTCGAGGCGACCGAGTTCCGCACGGTGCGGACGCTCGTGTTGCACTACCCCTTCGAACTCGACGTGCCGTGGTACGGGCTCGTGGACGTGGACAAGTCCAACGAGATCGGCTGGCTCTCGCGCGAGGAGTGCAAGCGGGGGCACGTCCCCGACGGCGAGGGCCTGCTGATCGCGCAGATGAGCCCGGAGTGGTCGACCGCCCACTACGACGACCCGCTCGAGGAGGCGGCCGACGCGGCGGCGACGCTCGCGGCCGACCTCGTCGGCGACGCCCGGCTCACGGCGCCGGACTGGGTCGACGATCAGGGCTGGCGCCACGCGCTCCCGAACGAGGGACTCGACGCCGAGGCGGTCGCCGCCGCCAGGGACGCGGGGTTGTTCGTCGCCGGCGACTGGGTCGCCGGCCGCGGTCGCGCCGCCGAGGCGCTGTGGAACGGGATCGACGCCGGCGAGTCGATCGCCGAGCGGCGATAGGGGACACCGGCCTGCGTCGACTGGAGCCGACCGCTGCCGCCGACAGCGTCCGTATTGTCCGCTGTCGAAACCGACTCGTCGTCGTCGCCCGGATCGCGATCAGAGACCCGATGTCGGACGACGCCATCCCCGAGCGTTCGGACCGCGACTCCTCCGTCACGGTCGAGTCCGGCGCGCGCCTGCACTTCGGCTTCGCCAACCTCTCGCTGGCGCACGAGCGGCTCTACGGGGCCGTCGGCGTCGCCCTCGACGCACCCCGCGTCCGGCTGCGCGTCGCGCCCGCGCCCGTCGTCGAGACGGACCACGATGCCGTCCGCGGCTACGCCGAACGCGCGCGTGACCTGCTCGGCGTCGACGGCGCCCGCGTCGCCGTCGAGTCGGAGCTCCCGCGCCACATGGGCCTGGGGAGCGGAACCCAGCTCGCGCTCGCGACGCTCGCGGGCGTCGCCGGCGCGCACGGGCGCGACCCGGCGGTGCGCGAACGCGCGCCCGCGCTGGGGCGAGGCGGTCGCTCGGGGGTGGGCGTCGCGACGTTCGAGGACGGCGGGTTCGTCCTCGACGCCGGGCACCCGACCGGTCGGTTCACCACCGACCGCCCCGCCGACGGCGACTGGCGCGTTCCCGCGGTCGCCGCGCGCCACCGCGTCCCCGACGACTGGCGCTTCCTCCTCGTCGTCCCCGACGCCGACCCCGGCCGCGCGGGCGACGCCGAGGACTCCGCCATCCGACGCGCGGTCGAGGACGCCGACCCCGCCGTCGCCGACCGGGTCGCCGGCGCGATCCAGCGCCGCCTGCTCCCCGCGATCGCCGAGGAATCGGCCGAGCGCTTCGGCGCCGCCGTCGAGGAGATCGGCCGGCTCAACGGCGCGTGGTTCGCCGACGAGCAGGGCGGCGTCTACCGCCCGCCGGTGGGCGACATCGTGGCCGAGGTGGGCGACGATCCGGCCGTCTACGGCGCCGGCCAGTCCTCGTGGGGACCGGCCGTCTACGGCGTCACCGACGCGGCGCGTGCCGACGCCGCACGCGAGGCCGGGGTCGACGCGCTCGCGGCCGCCGGCGTCGACGGGGAGGTTCGGGTCGTGAGGCCGCGGAACCGCGGCGCCGAGCTCGGCGTCGAGCGGCACAACGCCTAAGCGCGCGCCCGAGCGAGGGGAGGCATGGACCGGATCCCGTTCGGCGTCGCCCAGCTCGACTCGGTGTTGGGTGGTGGAGCCCCCGAGGGCAGCGTCGTGCTCGTCGCCGGCGAGTCCGGCGCCGGCGCTCGGGAGTTCGCCTACACGAGCGCCGCGATGAACGCCCTCGCCCGCGTCGACGAGGAGATGTTCGACCTCTACTACGGCGACCTCGACGACGCGGCGGCGGTCCCGCCGGAGGTCCACTACCTCTCGTTCACCACCGACGCCGACTACATCGAGCGCGAACTGCGCTACACGATGGCCGACGAGATCGTCGACGCCGCCGTCGACGGGATCGAGTTCGCCGACCTCTCGCCGGAGTACTTCCAGCTGTCGCCCATCCCGCGCGAGTGGTACATGGGCGCAACCAGCAACATCCACGACCTCGGAAGGGCCGGCAACCGCGACGGCGTCCTCTCGGCGTTCGGCGAGTACCTGACTGACAACGCCGTCGGCAACCTCGTCGTGATCGACGCCGTCACCGACCTCGTCGGCGCCTCCGGGGGGGAGGTCGAGTGGGAGGACGTGGCGATGCTCGTCCGCGGGCTCGCGAAGGCGGTCCACTCGTGGGGTGGGCTGCTGATCGCGCTCGTCAACACGGACGCGATCACCGACCGACAGCTCGGCCAACTCGTCGACGGCAGCAGCGGGACGCTCCAGTTCAGCTGGGAGTCCGGCGGCTCGAAGCGCGCACGGACGATGGTCGTCCGGGAGTTCCGTGGCGTGCTCTCCCAACTCGAGTCGGAGAACATCGTCCGGTTCGAGACGGAGATCCACGACGGCGGCCTCGACATCAGCGACGTGCGGAAGATCCGGTGACGGCCGCCACCGCTCCGGCCTCCGGCGACCCGCGGCGGTGAACCGCGGGTCGGCGACTCCCCTCGGACGGCCGTTCGCCGAACGCGCGTGACCTGCTCGGCGTCGACGGCGCCCACCGACGCCGAGTCTGTCAGCACCTTGTACCGTTTTCGATATCCGGGCCGGTACTATTTAGCTGCACACGGTCTACGTGGGGATAGATGGATGGAGACCAGGTCGAGGAGCTCCCGGATGTTCTCCGCGAGTGGGTTGGGGCCCACGCCGAGGAGACGGGTCGATCGCGCGGGGAGGTGCTGGCCCGGGCGGTCACGCTCGCGCGGCTGCTCGACGAGCACGGCGACGATCTCCCCGAACCGGCCTCGATCGGTTCCGAGACGGTCGACCACGAGGAGATCGCCGGCCGGGTCGTCGATCTGAACGCCCGCGTCGACGGACTGGACCGGGAGCTCGACGAGAAGATCGACGACATCCGCTCGCGGGTGATCCAAGTCAAACGCGAGACCGACGCGAAGGCCGACGCCGACCACGATCACCCGACGCTTCGGGAGGCGGCCGAATCGGCCGAGGGGCTGAACGCGGATATCGACGCGCTCCGCGCGGACCTCTCGGAGCTCGAGGAGACGTTCGAAACCGGATTCGCGAACTACGAGGAGGTGCTGGAGTACCTCACGGACACCGCCGACGAGCACGACGAGAAGCTCTCCCGGATCGCCGCCGTGCTCTCCGACGTTCGAACCCGCGTCTCGACGCTCGAATCCCGCGAGGCGCGCCGGCTCGCGGCCGCCGACCTCAAACGGGAGGCCAACCGACTCGGGATCGCGACGGCCGACTGCGACAGCTGCGGCGAGAGGGTTCGGCTCGGACTGCTGTCGAGTCCGGAGTGTCCCCACTGCGGGAGCACGTTCGAGACGGTCGAGCCGAGCTTGGGCTTCTTCGGGTCGCCGTCGCTCACGATCGGCACCCGGCCCGCGCTGGACGGTGAAACGTTCGACGAACAGGAGTCGCAGTCGATCTTCGAGGAGGAGTAGATGGCCGACGATCCCGACACCGACGGCAACGCTCGCGACGAGACGGATGCGGATACGGAGGGATCCCCGCGCGTACGGAACCCGTTCTCGGGGACCGACTCGACGGACGACGATCGGGACCAGATCGACGGCCACGAGGCCGGCGACGGGAGCGACGGAACCGACGTGGCGGACGGGACCCCCGACCGTCGCCGCGACGCCCCGCTCGGCGATCTCGCTGGACGGGTCGGCGAGCGAAGCCGCGATCGCGACGCCCGAGGCGACCGCGACCCCTTCGAGGAGGTCGACGTCGGCGACATCGACACCGAGGAACTGTGGGAGTCGATCGACGCCGGAGGGACCGACGGATCGGATGCGGACGGCCTCGGCCACTACGACCCGCCCGAGGAGGCGGCTCAGCGTCTCGAGGAGACCGAAACACGTGACATCCGCCCCGAGCACGTGCTGGACAAGCGGGAGTACTGTCAGCGCTGTCCGTACCTTTCGGCGCCGCCGGACGTGGCATGCGGCCACGACGACACCGATATCATCGAGGTCGTCGACGACGAGCGCTTCCGCGTCCGCGGGTGCCCGATGGTGACCACCGACGGCAAGCCGAACTTTGCCGCCGGCGACGACGCGAACTCAGACACAGCGGCGGCCGGGACGGCAGGGTCGACTGAACCGGCCGAGATAATCGAGACGACCGAGACGACCGGCACAGGTTCCCCCGCGGACTCGTCGACCGTCGACGACGCGTAAGCCATACCGGTACAGACCGGGTACAGTCGGCCATGCAGTTTTGCGACGAGTGCGGGTCGATGATGCGCACCGAGGACGGTGTGATGGTGTGTTCCTCCTGCGGCGCCACCGCCGAGCGCGACGAGGAGCGCGCCGCCGAGTTCGTCTCGACCGAAGCCCAGACCCACGACGACGTGATCGAGACCGAGGAGGGCGCGAACTTCGAGGGGAAGCCCACCTCCGACGACGTGATCTGCGACGAGTGCGGTCACACCGTCGCGTGGTACACGATCAAACAGACGGGCGCCGCCGACGAGCCGCCGACGCGCTTCTTCAAGTGCAAACAGTGTGGTTACCGCTGGCGCGAGTACAACTGACGACGGGCTTTTCGCGCTGCTGTGAGGCGTCGGGACGACTATTGCCCTCCACGACCGCGTCCGCGACCGACTCGGACCGTGGCGCGCTCATGTTCGCGGTGTTTCTCGCCGGGCTCGCGGCGGCGTCGACCAACGGATCACAGCGCGTCGAGTAGCCACTCCCCCACCGCGTCGCCCACCTTGCCCGCCTGCCCGACGAAGAAGTGGTCGGCGGAGAACTCCCGGAGGGCAAAGTCGAGCTCCCGCGCGCGCTCGACCACCGGCTCCCAGTCGGCGGTGTCATCGCGGGTTCCGTACACCACCTGCGCGGGACAGTCGATGTCACCCATCGTCGCGACGGCGTCGAGGTCGGCTGCGAGTCGCGCGGTCGGCGCGAGCGCGGAGGCGGCGTCGACATCGCCCTCCGCACCCACCAGCAGCGCCAGACACCCGCCGAAGCTGAATCCGAACAGGCCGACGCGGTCGTACCGCTCGCGCGCCCACGCGACGGCGTTGCGCGCGTCGGCGCGTTCGCCGTACCCCTCGTCCCAGTCGCCGTAGTCGAAGCGGAGGCAGTCGACGCCGCCGGCCGTCAGAACCGCCGAGACCGCTCGGAGACGTTCGTCGCCGCGGTGGCCGCGGTGCTGCGGGTGGGGCGGGCACGCGACGACGCAGGCGTCGGCCCGAGGGCGTCCGGTTCCCCCCGCGTCGCCCGCGCGGTCGAGCGACCCCCGAACGTCGCGGCCGCCGGGAACGAGTACGTCGGTCACGCGCTCGACTCCGGTCGCTCGGCTGAAAACGGTAGCGGGTGAACTGCTCACGCGGGTGAGATTTATACGGCCAGTTCACTTACTCCGGCCTATGGGTATCCTCTCGCGCACCTCCTACGTCATCCGCTCGAAGATCAACGCGATCCTCAACCGGGCGGAGGACCCGACGGAGACGCTCGACTACAGCTACGAACAGATGCGCGACGAACTGCAGGAGGTCAAACAGGGTATCGCCGATCTGACGACCCAGAAGAAGCGCCTGGAGATCCAGAAACGCCGGCTGGAGGAGAACGTCGAGAAGCACAACGAACAGGCGCGAGAGGCCGTCCAGCAGGACCGCGACGACCTCGCCCGCAAGGCGCTGGAGAAGAAGAAGTCGAAGATGAACCAGATCGAGGACCTGGAGACCCAGATCGCCGAACTCCAGAACACTCAGGACCAACTCGTCGACAAGAAGGACAAGCTCCAGGGTCGCATCGAGGAGTTCAAAACGAAGAAGGAGACGATGAAGGCGCGCTACGAGGCCGCCGAGGCGTCGACGCGGGTGTCGGAGGCGATGTCGGGCGTCGGCGACGAGATGGCGGACGTGAGCCGCGCCATCGAGAACGCCGAGTCGCGCACCGAGGAGATGGAGGCGCGCTCGCAGGCGATGGACGAACTGCAGGACACCGGCGCGTTCGACGACGCGCTCTCCGACGAGGACGAGATCGACCGCGAGCTGCAGTCCGGCCGCACGGACCGCGAGGTGGACGCCGAGCTGGAGACGTTGCGTGCGGAACTCGGGAAGTCGTCGGGAGACGCCGAGGTCGACGCGGCGGATGCCGACTCGGAGGCCGACGCCGACGCGCCCGCGGACCCGGAAGTCGAAGCCGAACTGGAAGAGCTACAGCAGGAAGAGGACGCCGACGCCTCGAACTGAGGCGGCGACCCTCGGACCGGTCGACCGGACACGAGGGGTGAGTGGAAACCCCTGTCGGCGACGACTTACTCGTCACGGGACGCGGTTTCTCGGAGCGTGAACGCACCGATCGAGAGCGTCCGCTTCGTCACCGTCGCGATCCGGAGGACGTACGACAGGAGGATCGCGAACGGGAGGAGCCCGACGGCCGCGGCCAGACTCACGAGCAGCGGACCCGCGAGGTACGGCCCGGTCGCCGGCGGCGCGGGCATGATCACGGGGAGGTACAGCACCGCCCCAAACGCGACGATGAGGGAGGGGATCGCCCCCCACAGTACCGCCCGCGAGAGGTTGACCAGTTCCCACTGGAAGTACAGCGTTTTGAAGTGTTCTCTCGCGGGACCGAACAGCTCCAACACCTCCTCCAGCCGCGAGAGCGTAGTCGCTTGCTCGTCCGTGAGGTCGTGGTCGGCTCGGAGGCGACGTGTCTCGTACAGCTTCCACGAGTAGTTGAAGTCGAGCGCGGCGGAGACGACATCGAACGTTCCGAACTCCGCCCCGTCGAGGTCGTCGGCGACGGCGTCCGCGTTGCCGCGCACGCTGTCGAGGAGTCGCTCCGCGTCGTCCGCGAGGTCGTCGTCGTCCGCGACCGCGTCGGCGACGGCGTCGCCACGCTCTCTGGCCCCGACAACAAGCGACCGAAGGAAGGAGGCCGGCTCGGGGGACGTCACGTCGCGGCCGAGGGCGTCGGCCACGTCGCTCCGGAACTCGGTCGCACCCTCCATCCGCTCGCGCTGGTCGCCGACGGCACCCAGCTCCTGCGAGAGCACGAGCTGGTTCAGCGTCAAGACCAGCGTGACGACGGTGATCACGCCCCCGATGAGCGGCTGGAACGCCGTCTCGATGGGGTCGCCGTCGGCGAGCAGCGTCGCCGGGCCGGGGACGAGGACGCCAGCGGCGAACAGCAGGAAGAACACGGTCGCGAGAAAGCCTGCTGCGACGAGCCACCGGTCGGCGTCGACGAGGAGCCGGAGTTTCAGCCGGCTCGTCCCGGCCCGCTCGCGCATCGTGTCCTCGGGGGCGTCGCTCACTACCGCGCCGCTTGCGGGCCGGCCGAAAAAACGCGTCGGCCGTTCCAACGCGGATGGGACCCCGCCGCCGACGCGCGCCGGCGGTGTGCGGGACTCGGCACCGACAGACGAAAGTCGCCCCGGGCGGAAGGGCCGGTATGAGCGACCTCGACGCGGAGGTACAGACCGCCAGCGACTTCGGGGGCGACGGGCCGCCGGTGGAGGAGAAGCCGTACAAGATCATCTTCGAGGCCAACGCCTGCTTCGGCGCGGGCAAGTGCGCGGAGGTCGCGGACAACTGGGAGATGGACATCGCCAGCGGCATGGCGAAGCCGAAGTCGTACTACGTCGGCGAGGACGAGTTGGAAGAGAACATCCGCGCGGCGGAGGTGTGTCCCGCAAAGAAGGACGTGGGCTGCATCCACGTCGTCGACCGTCGCACGGACGAGGAACTGGCCCCGGACCCGCACGGGGACGGGACCCTCAGCGTCGACTGGTGAGGACGCTCAGTCGTTCAGGGTGACGGTGTCTTCCCCGGTCAGCCGCGGGTTGATCCCGGAGACGGTGTGGGGACGGAAGCCCTCGACGGTGTCCCGCACGCCGAAGCTGTTCTTGAGGTTGTACGCGGGAAGATGGGCCCGGTCCTCCAGTATCGTCGTCGTCGCCTCCGTGTAGAGCCGATTACGCTCCTCGCGGTCGGCGGACTGCCGCGCCTGGGTCAGCTTGTCGGCGACCTCCTCGTTGCGGTAGTAGCAGCCGTTGGTTCCGCCCTCCACCTCGGGGTGGAACATGTAGTAGAGGTAGCCGTCGGGGTCGAACTCGTCGACCCAGCCGAGCGTGTACATGTTGTAGTCGTCCTCGTTCCCGGTGGAGTACTTGTCGAGGAACGCACCCCAGTCCAGCCGCTGGACCTCGACGTTGCTCCAGCCGGCCTCCTGAAGCCCGTTGCCGACCGAGACGCCGATCTGTTCGCGCTTGTCGTCCGGCGGGACGATGATCTTCCAGTTGTAGTCCGTGGGTACGCCGGCCTCCTCCAGCAACTGGGCGGCCATGTCGACGTCCTTGTCGTGGGAGATGTCCGCCCACTCGTCGGTCGGGAAGTCCCAGGCGTCGGTGACGGTATCGGGCATCGGCGCGGTCTGGCGCGTGCCCGCCGGCTCGATGTAGTTCTGGACGGCCTGATCCATCGAGACCGCGTAGTCGATGGCCTCCCGGACCTTCGGGTCGGCGGGGGGCCCCTCGTTGCAGTTGAACGAGAGGTAGTAGTAGCCCAGTCCCTGCCGCTCCGCCACGGAGGAGCCCTCTTGGCTCTCCACGGTCGAGTACAGTTTCGGCGGCACCGTCTGGACGATGTCGTACTCGCCATTCTTCAGCGTCGTCACCCGCGTCGTCGGCTCCTCGACCGGGCCGAAGACCGCCCGCTCGAGGCTCGGCGCGTCCCCGTGGTACTCGTCCCAGCGCTCCATGACGACCTCGTCGCCCTCGGTGGCCGACTCCAGCGTGAACGGCCCGGAGCCGACTGGATCCCGGTTGAACGACTCCTTGTTCTCCTCGCGGTAGGCCTTCGGCACCGGGGCCCACGCGAGCTTGTGGCGGAACGGCCCGAAGGCGAACTTCAGGTCGAACTGCACCGTCCGCTCGTCGACGACGGTGATTGAGTCGATCATCGTGAACTCCGACCCGTTGTTGGTCTCCTCGCGCCCCGGCGCGAGGAAGGAGTACTTCACGTCCTCGGCGGTGATCGGCTCGCCGTTGTGGAACGTGACCCCCTCGCGGAGCTCGACGACGTACTGCGTGGCGTCGTCGTTTACCTCGGGTTCGCCGGCGGCGAGTTGGGGAACGAGCTCGGTCCCCTCGCCGTACGTGTAGAGGCTGTCGAAGACCTGTTCGACGACCTGCAGCGACGGGACGTCGTTGGCCTTCAGCGGGTCGAAGTCGATCGGCGACTTCGACTGCGCGAAGTTCAGCGTCCCGCCGCCGGTCGCCGCGGCGGTCGATTCGCCGTCGCTCGTCTCGGCCGTGTCGGTCTCGGACTCGCTACCTTCCGACCCGCCGCCGGTGCAGCCGGCGAGGCCGATCGCGCTCGCGGCGCCGGCGCCGGCGAGGACCCGCCGTCGTGTGATCGCGTCAAGCGTTTCGTCAGTCGTGTCTCTCACGACGGTACCGACGTGTTTCCACACTTATTGATCCGTCGTTCCCCGCATACTTGTCCTCGGTCTCGGATCCGCAGCAAGGATCCCCGGCGGGCGACCGAAATCCACTTGCACCGTCCGGCGAAACGACGACCCGCGCGAGGGTGGCTGAGCTTGGCCAAAGGCGGCGGACTTAAGATCCGCTCCCTCAGGGGTTCAAGGGTTCAAATCCCTTCCCTCGCATGAGTGGGGCCAACGGCCCCCGAATCGCCACGGAACGATTTGAAGTAGACGGCGGCGAGCGTCAGCGAGCCGACGGCGTGGTTCAAATCCCTTCCCTCGCACTTCGGTTCCTCCGAGCGTTCGCGCGTCACTCCTCCCAGTCGCCGCCGACGCGGTCGTACCCCATCAGCTCCTCGCCCGCGTGCTCGGTGAACGTCACCTTGAGGTTCTCCTCGGGGACGCTCCACCCGTCGATCAGGTACTCCATCGTCGCGAGCGCGAACGCCCGCTTCAACTCGAACGGGCGTCCCTCGCGAACGTCCGCGTCGAGGAACACCAGCGGCCCGTCGACCGCACGACCGAGGTGGAGGTCCGACGGGTCGCGCTCGCGGACCGTGACCGCGACGTGACCGCGCGTCGTCTCCATGTGCTCGGTGTACAGGTCGGTGACTGTCGCGGCGAGCGCCTCCTTCTCGGCGGCCGTCGGGTCGGCGTCCGTGTCGAACTGCAGGTGTGGCACGTCCGGACCTCGCACTCGGGGGAACCTACGCGTTCCGACGACCACGAAACGACCGCAAGCGGTTTCCGTTTCTAATGAGATGTAATTACCATGCTTCCGACCGAGGGCCTGTCGCGGCCGGACGCGCTCCTCGCGCTCATCGGCGTGAGCCTGCTCGCGGCCGTTCTCGCGACGGCTGCGCTCGGCGTGCCGTTTCGGGTGACGGCGCCCGCGGGTTCGGCGGTCGGCGGCCTCGCCATCGCCGACGGCGTGTTCCGCAATCCGCCGACCGACGGGTGAGTATCCGTCGCTGGCGGTTGCAGTGCCGAGCCGACGCTCGGTGGATGGATGCGACGGTGTTTGCAGTCGACAGCGGTCGCTCGACGGTGTGAAACGTGGGAGGAACGCGCGCCGGTGAAAAGAGCGGCGCGCGTTCCGCCCTGAATTGGTCCCCGCTGACGCTTCGGCCCTCCAGACGAAGCGTCACCTGTGACAAACGGGTGCGAGTACTTAATGATGTTGACGCCGGCCGTACCGTCCCTAACCGAAACCGGCGGTTGTGCGGCGCGTACGCCCCAGCGACGGAGGTCCCGATCGTTGCGACCAGCGCACGGTTCAATTTAGCTCACTGCCGTGCGGGATGCGACGGAGCGAGCCGCGGCCCGTCGCCGAGGAGTCGCTCGCGGAGGGTCTCCCCGGCGGTCGGCTCCGCGAGGAGATCTCGCGCGCGCAGTTCCGGTACGAGGAGATCGACCACGTCGTCGAGGCTCCCGGTGCGAAGCACCTCCTTCACGTTGAAGCCGTCGACGCCCACCTCCTCGTGCCAGTGCTGCAGTTCGTCGGCCACCTGTTCGGGCGTGCCCACGACGACGGGCGAGGTGGTTCCGAGCCCCGAGAACTGCGCGACCTCGCGGACGGTCCACTCTCGATCCGGTTCGGACTTGGTGAAGGCGTTCATCGTCCCCTGGATCGCGTCGGTCTCGATGTGCTCGATCTTCTGATCCGGGTCGAGTTCCGAGAGATCCATGTCGAGGAACCCGGACAGCAGCGCGAGCGTCGCCTCCACGTCGACCGTCTCCAGCAGGCGCTCGTACTTCGCCTCCGCGGCCGCCTCCGTCTCGGCGACGACGGGGACGACACCCGGGAAGAACGCGAGGTCGTCGGGATCCCTGCCGAGGTCGGCGGCGCGCTCGCGCAGGTCGTCCATGTACTCGCGGACGCCGCGCTCGGTGGGCTGCGAGCAGAACACCGCCTCCGCGTTGGCGGCGGCGAAATCGCGCCCGCGGTCGGAGGAGCCCGCCTGGAAGATCACCGGCGAGCGCTGCGGCGACGGCTCGCAGCCGTGCGGCCCGGGCACGTCGAAGAACTCGCCCTCGTGGTCGATCGCGTGGACCTTCGCCGGGTCCGTGAAGACGCCGGACTCGCGGTCTCGGACGACGGCGTCGTCGTCCCACGAGTCCTCCCACAGCGCGTAGCAGACGTCCATGAACTCGTCGGCGCGGTCGTATCGCGTCCCCTTGTCCATGCGTTCGTCGAGGCCGAGGTTCGCCGCCGCCGACTCCAGATAGGAGGTGACGACGTTGAACGCGACGCGGCCGTCGGTGAGGTGATCGAGCGTGGAGAACTCCCGCGCGAGCTGGTACGGGTGGGTGTAGGTGGTCGACTTCGTGACCGCGAACCCGAGCGAGTCGGTGGCCTCGGCCATCGCGGGCACGAGGTAGCCGGGGTCGTTCGAGGGGGTCTGGACGGCGTGCTCGATGGCCGTCTCGCGGTCGTCGCCGTACACGTCGTAGATGCCGCGCACGTCCGCGAAGAAGACGGCCGCGAAGCCGCCGCGCTCGGCGGTCCGGGCCACGTCGGTCCAGTACTCCCTGTCCGTGTACTCGGCCGAGCGGTCCGCCGGGTGGGTCCATGACCCGGGGGAGACGTGCTCCACGGAGTTCATCGTGAAGAGGTTGAGATGGATCCTGTCGCTCATTGATCCTCGTGTGTGGTCGCGGGATGGTAAACGGGGTGGAGTCGGCCGGGCGTGCCTGTATCCGGATCGTCCGGTGTCGGTGGGGATCCGGTCGTCGTTGTGATGGGTGTGGTATCGCGGATGGTCCAGCAGTGGACACGATCGTGAACGTCCCGCCCGCCGCGACCGCACCCCTCCCAGCCGACTCACTCGGGCTTCGGAAGGTCGCTTCGCCCGTCTTCCGTGTTCCCGTTCGTCCCTCGCGCGCGTCCGGCGGACACGGCGGCCGTCGCGGTCGAGACCGCTACCCCTCGTCCACACCACCCACCACGCATCCACAGTATCCGGCCGATCCGACCGCGTGAGTCCAATTTATCACCCACGGCCGCACACGCTCCACCATGACCGATCGCGTCGCCGTCCTCGCTCACGAGAAGTTTCCGGACCGCTCGAAGACCGCCAACGGCGTGCTCCGGTACGCCGACTACGAGGTCGCGGCCGTCCTCGACCGCGACCGCCCCGGCGAGCGCGTCGCCGACCACCTGCCGGACGTGCCGGATGCGCCGATCGTCGAGTCGTTCGCGGACGTGCCCGGCGACGTTGACGCGCTGATCGTCGGTATCGCGCCCATCGGCGGCGGCTTCGACGAGTCGTGGCGTCCGGACGTGCGCGCGGCCATCGAGGCCGGGTGCGACGTGATCTCGGGGCTCCATTACTTCCTCAACGACGACGAGGAGTTCGCCGAACTCGCGGCCGAACACGGCGTCGAGTTGCGCGACGTGCGCAAGCCCCACGACGACCTCACCGTCGCACGGGGACGCTCGGACGAGGTGAGCGCGGACGTCGTCCTGACCGTCGGGACCGACTGCTCGGTGGGGAAGATGACCGCGACGATGGAGATCGTCGAGGCCGCTCGCGAGGCCGGGGTCGACGCCTGCGCGATCCCCACGGGCCAGACCGGGATCATGATCGAGGGCTGGGGCAACCCCGTCGACCGCGTCGTCTCGGACTTCACCGCCGGCGCCGTCGAGGAGATGATCCTCGAGAAGGGCGACGAGCACGACCTGCTCGTCGTCGAGGGGCAGGGAACCATCGTCCACCCCGCGTACTCGGCGGTCACCTGCGGCATCCTTCACGGCGCGATGGCGGACAAACTCGTCCTGTGTCACGCCGCGGGGCGCGAGGCGATCCACGGGTACGAGGACACCACGCTCCCGCCTATCGAGGAGTACGTCGACCTCTACGAGTCGCTTTCGGCGCCCGTCCACGAGACCGAGGTCGTCGCCGGCGCGCTCAACACCGCCGACATCGCGGACGACGACGCCGCGAGCGGGGCGGTCGACGAGTTCGCCGACGAGATCGACGCGCCCGCGACGGACCTCATCCGCTTCGGCGCCGAGGCGATCGTGGAGGCGATCCGGTGATGTCGGGCCCCTCGCTTTCGACCTCGTTCGAGCGCGTGTCGCTCCCGCTGGAGCACGACTTCACGATCTCCCGGGGGACCACCACCGCAGCCGAGAACGTGCTCGTCCGGATCGAGGACGAGGGCGGCATGACCGGCGTCGGGGCGGCCGCGCCCTCCAGTCACTACGGCGAGACGGCCGGGACGGTCGAGGCGGTCCTCGCGGATCTCCTCGCCGAGGTCGAGGCCGTCGGCGACCCCCACGCGCTCACGGAGATCGAGGAGCGAATGCGACACGTCGTCGCCGACAACCCCGCCGCCCGCTGTGCGGTGAGCATCGCGCTCCACGATCTGGCGGCGAAACGGCTCGGCGTCCCGCTGTACCGGCTGTGGGGGCTCGACCCCACGGACGCGCCGACCTCCTCGTACACCATCGGCATCGACGACACCGACGTGATGCGCGAGAAAACCCGCGAGGCGGTCGAGGCGGGCTACGGCACTCTCAAGCTGAAGCTCGGCACCGACCGCGACCGCGAGGTCGTGGAGACGGTCCGCGAGGAGGCGCCCGACGCCACCCTCCGCGTCGACGCGAACGAGGCGTGGACGCCCCGCGAGACCGCCCGCAAGAGCCAGTGGCTCGCGGATCTGGGCGTCGAGTTCATCGAGCAGCCGCTTCCCGCGAGCGACCCGGCGGGGCTGAAGGACGCGTTCGAGCGCTCGGTCCTGCCGATCGCCGCGGACGAGTCGTGCGTCACGCTCGCGGACATCCCGCAGATCGCGGACCGGTGCGACATCGCGAACCTGAAGCTGATGAAGTGCGGCGGCCTGCTGGAGGCCAAGCGGATGATCCACGCGGCCCGTGCGCACGGGCTCGAAGTCATGCTCGGGTGCATGGTCGAGTCGAACGCCGCCATCGCCGCCGGCTGCCACCTCGGGCCGCTGCTCGACTACGCCGACCTCGACGGCAGCCTGTTGCTCGCGGACGGCGCGGACCCGTTCGACGGCGTGCCGATGCCGGAGGGGCGGATCGATCTGGCGGCGGTCGACCGACCGGGAACGGGCGCGGTCGAGTGAGTGAGCGGCCGACGGGAGCGAAGCGAGAGCGAGCGATCGAACTGGCCGGCTCCGTGTAACACGGTCGCATGACGGCCGAAGGCTGATACCGTCTGCTGGGAGACTGCCCGCATGACCGATCCGCGACGGGAGAACCGCCGGCTCTGGGACGAGTGGAGCGACACCTTCCAGTCGTACTGGAACGCGAACACCGCCGAGGGGGAGTTGCCGCCCGCGCCGTCGCCGTTCGACACCGACCGGCCGGGCGGGATGCGTCCCGACCCGCTCGATTCGGTCGAGGAAACGGACTACGTCGAACTCGGTTGTGGCGGCGGCCAGGGGAGCGTCGGCACCGCCCGACTCGGCGCCGACACGGTCGTCGGGATCGACTTCTCCCGGGAGCAACTCCGGCACGCCCGCCGGCTCCGCGATCGGTACGGCGTCGACGCGAGGTTCGTGCAGGGCGACGTGACCGACCTCCCGCTGCCGGACGACGCCTTCGATCTGGCGTCCTCGGAGGCGGCGCTCCAGATGGTGCCGGACCTCGACCGGGCGCTCACCGAGGCCCGTCGCGTCCTCCGCGACGGCGGCGTGTTCGTGCTCAGCCTCCCGCACCCGCTGTACGAGGCGCTCGACGCGGAGTCGCGGACGCTGGAGGGGAACTACCTCGACCCCGGGCCGCGCGAGGTCACGGTCGACGAGGCGTACGAGTCGACGCTGATCGTGTTCGACCGGACGGTCGCCGAGGTGTATAACGCTCTCCGCGACGCCGGCTTCGAGGTCACACGGATGCTGGAACACGTGAACGACCCGGTCGCGGATGCCGACCTCGCGGAGAGCGACCGCCCCGACGTGCTGTGGGAAGTGCCGCGCAGCGTGCGGTTCCGGGCGGTCGCGCGCTGACCGATCCGGCCGTCGCGACCGCGGTGGCGACGTGCTCCGCCGCCTACGCCCCGTCGCCGACCAGCTCCTCGTACTGCGCGCCCGTCTGCTTCAGTGTCGCCGTCGAGTACAGCCGTTCGTGGTCGAACGGGAGATGGTCGACGGCGAGTTCGTCGATCTTGGCGTCGACGGCGTCGGCCTCGCGGCCGTGGACCATCGTGAACAGGTTGTACTCCCAGTCCTGCTCCGGGCGGCGCGGGCGGTGGTAACAGAGCGTCACGTACGGAAGTTCCCCCACGGACTCTCCCAACTCGTCGAGGCGGTCGTCCGGCACGTCCCACACGACCATGCAGTTGTTCCGGAAGCCGGTGACGATGTGGTTGACGACGCAGCCGATCCGCTTGATGCAGCCGTCGGCGAGGAGTCGCTCGACCGCCACGAGCACGTCCGACACGTCGGCGTCGACCGCCTCGGCCACGTCGCGGTACGGCGTCGCAGTGAGCGGGAAGCCGTCCTGGATCTCGACGAGCAGCCGGCGGTCCAGATCGGAGAGGTCGCCGGTCGCGTTCTCGGAGATCCGGGTCGCCCCGGCGTCCGTCGAGTCGAGCGACTCGCGGGCGAACGCGTCGTCGTTCCAGACGGGGAACTCCAGATCGATGTAGTAGTCCGTCAGCATCGGGAGGTTCAGCACCTCGCAGCCGGTCCGTTCCCCGATCTCCGCGAGGATCCGGTCGCGCGTCTCCCGGCTGGCGGCGGTGACGACGAACCACTGGTTCCACTCGTGGTCGCGGCGGTAGTTGTGGTTCACCTGACGGTAGCCGTTGATCACCTCCGCGATCTCGTCGAAGCGGTCCTCGGGCGCCGAGACGGCCGCCAGCGTCGACGAGCCGATCACCGGCGGGTTGAGCACCGCGCCGAACCGCCGGAACACGCCGCGCTCGCGGAGCCGTCGCACCCGATCGAGCGCCTCGTCCTCGTCGACCCCGAGCTCATCGCCGACGATCCGAAACGGCCGCTCGGCGACGGGGAAGCCGCTCTGGTAGTCGTCGATCAGCCGCGCGTCCACCTCGTCGAGGCCGGCGCGCCAGTCGTCGGTCGCGTCCGCGTCCGCGCCATCGTCCTCGGCGCTACTCATTGCCCGTCGTAGGGACCGGCGGCACCTACCGGTTTCGCTCGCGGCCGGCGCCGGTCCCTCGGAACCGATGCCGATACTTCGGAACCCGCCTCGATCCCGTGGGTTCGATCCCGGTTTCTGCGAGCAACCGGGTGGTTTTTGCGGCGAACGCCCGTCGGATCCGGTATGGCGAAGGCGACCACCGAGACAGACGAGGAGTTCGGCGAGTGGCCGCTGAAGCGGCTCATGACCGAGGTGTGCGGCTCCGGACCGAAGTCGGCCGACGACATGACCCGCGCGCAGGCGACGGAGGCAATGCGCCGGATCTTCGCGGGCGAGCCGGACCACACCACGCTCGGCGCCTTCTGGCTGGCGAACCGCTGGAAGCGCAACAACCCCGAGGAGCTGGCCGCGTACGTCGACGAGATGTGTTCGCGCGTCGAGTACGCCGAGCCCGAGGTCGACCCCGTCGACTGCGGCGCGAACTACGACGGCAAGGGCGAGACGGCGATCCTCGGCGCCGCGGCGGGCATCGTCGCCGCCGGCGCCGGCACGCCCGTCGTCGTCCACTCGGGCGACCGCGTGCCCACCCAGAAGCAGGACGCCTACAAGCACGTCCTCGACGAGCTGGGGGTCGCGACCGAGTTGACGCCGCGGGACTCCGCCGAGATGGTCGATGAGACCGGCTTCGGCTTCTACTACCAGCCGGCGTTCAACCCCGCGATCGACGACCTGTGGGAGCGGCGCGACATGATGGGCGTGCGGTCGTTCGTCAACACGATCGAGACGCTCGCCAATCCCGCCGGCGCGTCGACGCACCTCGGCTCGTTCTACCACCTCGCGTTCGCGAAGAAGGTGGTCGACACGTTCGTCGCCAGCGAGTTCCACGACCTCGACCGCGTCATCATGTTCCAGGGGATGGAGGGGTACGACGACATCCGCCCCGGCTACACGAAGGTCGCCGAATGGAACGCCGAGGGCGACGCGGGCGACGAGGACGGCAGCGAGGGCGACTCGTTCACCGACTTCGAGATCGAGACGGCCGAGTACGGCATGGACTTCGAGGAGGCGGACTTGGAGGTCGACGACGTGGCCGCCGACTCCGCGGCGCTCACCGAGGCGGTCGTCGCCGGCGAGCGCGATGACCAGTGGCGCGACGCCGTCGCGCTCAACGCCGCCTTCCGGATCTACGCCGGCGGCGACGCCGCCAGCGTCGAGGAGGGCCTCGATCTCGCGCGCGAGGCGATCGACGACGGCTCCGCGGCCGACGTACTGGCGGCCCTGCGCGACTTCTGAGGAGCGCGGTCGAGCGAGCGGAGCGAGCGAGACCGCGAACCGCGGCGGCGAGGTCTGTGTGCCGAGCCGCCCACGAACACGGCTCGGTCGAGCGGGGCGAGGGCGAGCGATAGCGAGCCCTCGTTGCGAGCGGCGAACGGAGTGAGCCGTGAGCGAGCGGAGCGAGCGAGACCGCGAACCGCGGCGGGGCGGCACGAGGACCGCTCCGTCCACGAACGAGGCGCAACCGCGGTTCTCACCGCTGAGACGCGGCGCACGAGGTTTATTATCGGTCGCACATCCCGTCCACGCAGTATGGCCGTGGGACCGGCGAACCTGTATCAGCTGTTCTTTCTCGCGGCCAGCGCCGTGGTCGTCCTGCTCGCGCTGTCGACGTACGTCCTCGGGCGGCTGATCGGCCACGACCGCGCGCTGGGCGCGATGCTGGCGCTCGTCGCCGTCTTCACCGGCGTCGGCGCGGGCTTCGGGCTGCCGGCGTCGGCGGCGACGCTCCCGCTCGCGCTCGGATTCGCGTTCCTCTACGTGCCGGTCGGCGTCGGCGGGCTCCTCGCGAAGGGCGTCTCGGTGGCACCGTGGCGCGAGGTGTGTCGCCTCCTCATCGGCGGTTGGATGGCCGCGCTCGTCGTCGCGCTCGTCACGCAGGCCGCCGGCGCGTCGCTGCCGGCGCTCATCGGCTGGACGCCCGGCCTCTTGGGCGTGGAGTGGTACGTCGGCTTCCTCGGGTATATGGCGCTGCTCGGTACCGTCGCCGGCGGCTTCACGCTCGTCCTGTTGAGACGGGGCGACGACGGGACGCCGGCCGTCGTTGCCGGCGGGTGAGTCGCCCCGACCGGCGCACCGGACCGGCCGGTTCCCCCCACCTCACTCGATCTCTCGCTCCTCGTCGTCCAGTCGGATCGCGATGCCGACGAGCGTCTGGCCCGCGGTGACGGTCGCCTCCCGGGCGACCGAGTAGACGACGCCGGAGCGATCGGCGGTCGCCTCCTGGCGAACCTCGTAGGTCGTCGGGTCGTACACCTCGCCGACGTACTTCCCCTCGACGACCTCGTCGCCGACGGCGACGTCGGCGGCCGCGCGGAACAGCCCCGACTCGCCGGCGGTCACCCGGCCGAGGTGGTTGCGCGCGCGGGTGCCGTCCCACGCCGGCACCTCGTCGTCGTCGTCGTCGAGCACGCCCGCGTGGCGAAGCGCTCGTTTCGTGCCGTCGACGCCCGTCTCGATCGCGTCGTCGACCAGCTCCTTGTTGTGCGCCAGTTCGGGCGTGATCGAGGGGATCCCCTCCCGGGTCGCCGCGACGCGGAGCTTCCCGCCGAAGTTCCGGCTCGCCCACTCCTCGTCGGCGTCCTCGCCCGCACTCTCGGCCAGCAGGAGGTCCGTGCCGAACGCCTCGGCGAGCGCGCGACACTCCGCGTCGCCCCGGAGATACACCGTGTGCGTGAGCATGTCGCGGCTGCCGGTGTGCAGATCGACGATGAAGTCCGCCTCGCCGGCGTACGCCCACAGCGTCGCCGCCATGCGCTCGTGGAGGGTGCCGTCGGCGTCGCCGGGCCAACAGCGGTTCATGTTCGGGTTCACCGAGTCGTACGCCTCCGGCGTGGTGTACGAGACCGTGTCGAAGGTCAGGGGGTCCGCGACGGGGACGACGTGGACCGTTCCCGCGAGGTCGGCGGCGACGAGGTCGTCGTGAAGCTGACGACACACCGCGGCGCCGTTGATCTCGCGGCCGTGCTGGGCCGCCTGTACGTAGACGGTCGGCCCGTCGCCGTTCTCGCCCCCCGCCGGGGTGTACGTGTGGACGGTCGTCTCGAGCGCGACGCCCGAGGGGAGGCGCGCGAGCGTGACGCGCTCGGGTTCGTGATCTGCCATACGTCGGCTTCCGTCGCCGACGGCTTGTAGCATTCGCTCGGACTCCGGCCGGCGACCCGGGTCACCGGCGAAGCCGGCCCTCGACCAGTCGAGCCGACACGACGACGGCGCTCGTGGCCACCAGGAGCGCTCGCTCCCCGGTGCCGACGATCCACAGCTTCCGTTCGACGTCCGCGGGTTCGTCGCCGTCCGACGGGTCGACCGCGGAGGGGTGGTGGGTGTTGTTGGTCGTCGCGGCCTCGCTCGACTCCGGCGGCTCGGGCGACAGGTCCACGAACGTCTGGACCACGCCGCGCTGGTCGGAGATCAGCAGGTGTCCCTTCAGCGTGTAGAACTGGTCGTGGATCGGATACAGCAGGTTCGCCCCCGTGTGCGCCACGTCCGGAAGGATCCCGGCGAACACGAGCGCGAGCAGCGAGACCCACCCGACGGCGACCCCCTTCTCACCGAATCGGCGCCGGACGATCGACCGCTCGCGCCGGAGATCGTAGACGAGCAGCGCCGCGAACGCGACGGGCACCAACAGGGTGTGGAGCGCAGCGCGGTGGGCTCCATCGATCACCGGCGAGAGGAACGCGTCGAGATCGGGGATCGCCGTGACCGCGAGGACGGCTCCAAGCGCTCGCACGTCGAACTCGTCGTGGAGCAGCGTTCCGGCGATGAGGCCCGCGATGGCGAAGTGAACGAGCGTTGACGGCATCCGAACTGTGCCAGGGAACGACGCCGCATAAACGTGTGGCGCACGGCGGGGTGTCCGACCGGGGGTCCGACCGCCGAAGCCGAAGTCGAACGACTTTCCCCCCTCCGCCGTCTGAGAGCTGGTATGAGCGACGACCTGCCGCACGTCACGCTGCACACGACCCACGGCGACATCGAGATCGAACTGTACGCCGACCGCGCGCCCCGGACGGTCGAGAACTTCCTCAACCTCGCGGAACACGACCCCGCCGCCGGCGAGGAGCCGGCCGTCGGGACGACGACGTGGGAGGACCCCGAGACGGGCGAGGTACGCGGCGACTCGCTGTTCGAGGGCGTCGTCTTCCACCGGATCATCTCCGACTTCATGATCCAGGGAGGCGACCCGACGGGCACGGGCCGCGGCGGCCCCGGCTACGAGTTCGACGACGAGTTCCACGACGACCTCACCCACGACGGTCCCGGCGTCCTCTCGATGGCCAACTCGGGCCCGAACACGAACGGCTCGCAGTTCTTCATCACGCTGGCGGCCCAGCCCCACCTCGACGGCAAGCACGCCGTCTTCGGCAAGGTCGTCGACGGGATGGACGTCGTCGAGGAGATCGGCTCGCTGCCGACCGGGCGCAACGACGAGCCCCGCGAGGACGTGAAGATCGAGCGCGTCACGGTCGACCGGTAAGCGCTCGACGGCGACGCCCTCCGACCGCGCTCACTCGACGAACCGCTCGTACACCCGCGGATACTCTTGCAGCTTCGTCCGACCGACCAACGCGTAGCAGTAGGCGTCGACGCGGTCGCGCCAGATCGGTCGCTCGTAGCTTCCGGCGAAGCCGACCTCGGCCACGTCGATGTCCTCGCCGGCTCGCTCGGTCAGGACCGACAGCAGCGGCGCCGGCGAGTCGCCGACGACCCGCCGGAAGCGCTTCATCGCCGCCCGCTTCTCGCGGACCACGTGCCCCGAGTCGAAGCCCCGGTCGCCGGGATCCATTACGAGCGCGTCGACCGCGCGGTCGTGGGCGCGCCGCTGTGCGAGCGCCTGCGCGGCCGCGACGACGTTCACCAGACCGAGGTCCTCGTCCCAGTCGGCGACGAGGTAATCGGCGTCGTAACACCACATCGCGAGCTTCCAGCGGGCCGTGTAGTAGGGACCGGGTCCGTGTTCGTCCTCGATCGACTCGATCTCTGCGCGCAGATCACTTCGGCTCGGGAACTCGCCGATCGCCGCACGAAACCGCTCGTCGAGCTGCTCGATCCGATCCGTCCACGGCGCGCCGTCGCCGCTGTCGTCGTCGATGAGCTCCTCCAACTGATCGCGGAAGTGTTCGGCGTCGCGGACGCGCTGGGCGGCCTGTCGGTTGCCGGCGTGGATCGACCCGATATCGCGAGCGTCGTACCCCCGGTCGCGATCCGGATCGCGCTCGTGGGCGTCCAGCCGAACGAGCCGGATCCGACGCTCGATCTCGTGGTACCAGCCGAGGTCGCGACCGGGGTCGACCACGCGGTACCCGTCGATCTCGTCGAGGAGCCGGTCCGCGCGCTCGCGGATCGACTCACCGCGGTCCGCGAGGTGTTCGGGGTCGCCCTCGGGGCGATCGAGCCGCGCGAGCGCGAACCCTACCTCCTCGGCCGCGAACTGCATCCCGCCGGTGGCGTAGAACGTCGCCTCGCGGTACTTGTCTGCCCGGAGCGACTCGCGGGCGCTCTCCAGCCAGCCACCGGCGCCGCCGAACCGGTCGTCGGTATCCAGTTCGTCCCACAGGTCGCGGCCGCGCTCGACCTCGGCGGCCAGTCGCTCGACGGCGTCGCGCGCGTGCACCTCGCTCACCGAGGGGTGCCAGCGGTGGTCGGTCGGGTCCGGGAGCCACTTCGACGCCTGATCGGTCACGGGGTCGGGGAGGGCAGTCGGTTTCGTCGCGCCGACGCCGACGGTCGCGCCGGCGAGCGCGAGGCCCGCGCCCGCGAGGACGGCGCGTCTGCTTGGGGAGGGAAGGTCGGGGACCATACCGCGTGGTCCTCGTCGTCGGCTGAAAGGTCTTGTCGTGCCGGGCGCGCTCGGCCTAGATGCCGCGCAGGAAGTTCTCGATCACGTCGTGGCCGACCGCCGTCAGCACCGACTCTGGGTGGAACTGCACCGCCTCGATGGGGTGCTCGCGGTGGCGCACGCCCATCACCAGCTCCTCGCCCTCGTGGTCGGTCGTCGCGGTCACGTCGAAGCAGTCGGGCACCTCGGTGGCGATCAGCGAGTGGTACCGCCCGGCCCGGAAGCCCTGTTCCAGTCCGGCGAACACGCCCGCGCCGTCGTGGTCGACGGGGAACGCCTTTCCGTGGATCGGCTCGGGCGCGTGGCCGACGGCGCCGCCGTACTCGTAGACGGCGGCCTCCAGACCGAGGCAGACGCCGAGCGTCGGGACCTCGGGGGACAGCTCCCGGAGCACGGGCATCGTCACGCCCACGTCGCGGTCGTTCTTCGGGTGGCCCGGTCCCGGCGAGATGAGCAGCGCGTCGGGGTCTGTGTCGCGCACCTCCGCCAGCGTCGCAGCGTTCTTCAGCACCGTGATGTCCGGCGACTCGCCGTCTATCCGGAGGTCGGAGACGTACTCCACGAGGTTGTACGTGAACGAGTCGTAGTTGTCGACGACGGTGACGTTCACTTCTCCACCTCCGGCGCGTCGGCGGCGTCCGGGGCGTCCGGATCTCCCGGGTCGTCCGCGGTGGCCTCCGTGTCGATCCGGATCCGGTCGACGGCGTCGAGCACGCCCGCCATCTTCTGTTCGGTCTCCTCGTACTCGGCGGCGGGGTCGGAATCGGCGACGACGCCGGCGCCGGCGCGGACCGTCAGCCTGTCACGGTCCCCGTGTTCCACCGTCGCGGTCCGGATCACGATGGCGAAGTCGGCGTCGTCGGTCCACGAGTAGTAGCCGACGCCGCCGCCGTACACGCCCCGCGGCTCCAGCTCCAGGTCGTCGATGAGTTCCATCGCGCGCACCTTCGGCGCGCCCGTCAGGGTGCCGGCGGGGAACGTCGCCCGCGTCGCGTCGAAGGCGTCCGCGTCGCTCGCGAGCGTTCCCGTCACGGTCGACTCGATGTGCTGGACGTGGCTGTACTTCAGGACGTTCATGAACTCCTCGACGCGGACGCTGCCGGCCTCGCTCACCCGGCGCACGTCGTTGCGCGCCAGATCCACGAGCATGGTGTGCTCGGCGCGCTCCTTTCCGTCCGCCAGCAGCTCACCCGCGAGCCGGCGGTCCTCGACGGGCGAGGCGCCGCGGCGGATCGTCCCCGCGATGGGGTTGGAGACGACGCGGTCGCCGTCGACGGAGACGAGCGTCTCCGGGGAGGCGCCGATCACCGAGCGGTCGCCGTGGCGCAGCAGGTACATGTACGGCGAGG
>Ga0207718_100085_pt1 | contig 114845 bp, 101 predicted proteins | sample A23M2SouthBayCA_FD_187749 | JGI IMG/M metagenome (GOLD analysis project Ga0207718, IMG submission 187749) | Aerobic enrichment media microbial communities from Eden Landing Ponds, California, USA - A23 M2 (SPAdes) | ecosystem: Environmental > Aquatic > Marine > Unclassified | place: Emeryville...
GATCCGCTACGTCGAGATCGAGGACATCGGCAAGCAAGGCGACGGCATCGCTCGCGTCGAACGGGGCTACGTCATCATCGTCCCCGGCGCCGACGTCGGCGAACGCGTCAAGGTCGAAGTCACCGAGGTAAAGTCCAACTTCGCCGTCGGGGAGATCATCGACGAAGAGATCTGATACGGTTTATTGTAGCGATTTACCGGTCCGCGCCGACCCCGGTGTCGGCGCTATCCGGAAATAATCTACAAGAAACCGTATGACTGGGGCCTGACTTCGACCGGGCGCGACTCGGGCCGGAATACCATCCCGACCGGGTACGACTCGGGCCGGAACACGACTCCGACCGGGACAGTCAGTGCCGGCCCCATCCGCCCATCCACTCCGGCTTCTGTCGGGACACTGTCCCGTTTCGACGGGTGTCGTCGGAGCGACTGCGCCGACCGGTGGACTCCTCACCCGGACTCGACGCGCTGGTCCTGGACAGCCCACCGCACGATTAGACGACGGAACCAACGACGAGCAGTGGTCGGGGCCATGGGACGCTGAAGGGGAGCCCTCGTCGGCATAATCGCAAGACAGCGACGGGTTAACCGACCGTACCAAACCCGCTAAAGGGGTGGGAGAGGTAGATAGTGATATGAGCGCGACCCCCGCGAGTGCGAGCGTGGACGTCACCGGCGTCGAGACAGTCGACCTCTCGGAGAAACAACGGCGGATCCTGTCGTACCTCGGCGAGCACGCCGACCAGCAGACCTACTTCAAGTCCCGACTCATCGGCGAGGAACTCGACCTCTCGGCCAAGGAGGTCGGGACGAACATGACCGCCCTCCAGGAGAACGACGTCGGCCTCACCGTCGAGAAGTGGGGCTACTCCTCGTCGACGACCTGGAAAGTCACAACCTGATCGCCGCGGAACCGACCGGAACCCGACCGCTCTGGCGACTGGCGTCGTAGTCGTCTCTGTCTGAACTCTTTCGAACGGCCGAACCTCACGAATTATTATGCCAGTCTCGGCCGAACAGTGAGACATGCCTGGGTACGACCAGACACTGCGGCCGTTCCTGTGGCGGGCCGAGAAACTGTATCCGGACCGTGAGGTCGTCTCGCGGACTCCGGATGGGACCCGGCGGTACACCTATGCGGAGTACGGTGACCGCGTCAGGCGACTCGCGAACGCGCTCGACGCCGCGGGGGTCGAACGCGGCGACCGGATCGGGACGGTCTGCTGGAACCACGACCGCCACTTCGAGACGTACTTCGGCGTTCCCAACTCCGGTGCGCAACTCCACACGATCAACCCGCTCTTGCCCGACGAACACGTCCAGTACATCGTCGAGAACGCCGCCGACCGGGTGCTGGTCGTCGACCCGTCGCTCGCCGGGAAAGTCGCGAGCGCCTACGACGAAGACGCCTTCGCGAGCGTCGAGCGCATCGTCGTCGTCGGCGACACACTCCCCGAGGTCGACCTGCCGGACGCGGTCACCTACGAGGAGTTCCTCGCGGGACAGGCTCCCGACTACGAGTGGCCGGAACTCGCGAGCGAGACGCCGGCCGGGCTGTGTTACACCTCCGGGACCACCGGCAAGCCCAAAGGCGTCGAGTACACCCAGGGGATGCTCTGGAGTCACACGATGGCCGTGCTCACGCCCCAGGGACTCGGCCTCGACGACAGCGACGTCGTCATGCCGGTCGTCCCGATGTTTCACGTCAACGCCTGGGGGTTGCCCTTCGCGACCACAGCGGCCGGTGCGAAACACGTCTATCCCGGCCCCTCGCCGGACCCGGCGGACCTGGCGCGACTCATCGAGGAGGAGGGCGTGACGATGACTGCGGGCGTCCCGACGGTGTGGCTCGGATTGCTGGAGTATCTCGAGGACAACCCCGTCGACCTCTCGGACTTGGAGCGGATCGTCGTCGGCGGCGCCGCCGTCCCCGAGAGCGTCGTCCGGCAGTTCGACGACCTCGGCGTCGAGGTACTCCACGCCTGGGGCATGACCGAGATGTCCCCGCTCGGGACGGCCGCCCACCTCAAATCCGGCCTCGACGACACCGACTACGACGCACAGGTCGAGCGGCGCACGACCCAGGGGCTCGTCGTCCCCGGCCTGGAGTTCGACGTCCGCAAGGACGGCGGCGAGTCCGTCGAGTGGGACGGCGAGGACTTCGGCGAACTCCTCGTCCGCGGGCCGTGGGTCACCGACGAATACTACGAGCGCCCGGACGCCAACGAGTCGGACTTCGAGGGGTCCTGGCTCAGAACTGGCGACATCGTCACCGTCGACCCGGAGGGCTACATCGAGATCGTCGACCGCGCCGACGACGTCATCAAATCGGGCGGGGAGTGGATATCCTCCCAGGAACTCGAAAACGCGGTCATGGCCCACGAGGCCGTGAGCGAGGCCGCCGTCGTCGGCGTCCCACACGAGAAGTGGGGCGAGCGCCCCGTCGCGTTCGTCGTCCCCGTCGAGGGTGCCGACCGCGAGGCGCTCCCCGGCGAGATCGAGGCCATGCTCCGTGAGGACTACCCCGACTGGTGGCTCCCCGACACCGTGGAGTTCATCGACGCCGTCCCGAAGACCGCCACTGGAAAGTTCTCGAAGAAGGACCTGCGCGAGGGGTTCGCCGACGCCTCGCTGATCGAGGGACAGGCGCCCGACTCGCGGTCGTAGTATCGGTGCGGACTCGATCACGACACGTAGCCGACAGGCAGCCGAATTCCGAGGGTTTCCACTCAAAAGTTTACAGTAAAGGTAAACTAATCCCCGTCGAGATAGCCGATCGCCTCATCGTCGGAGACCTGGTCGAAGTCACGGTAGTGGGCACCGACGGCGCGAAACCGGGCCGGGCGTTCGACGGTGACGACCGTGTCGGCGATCTCGCCGAGCGCCGACAGCGTGTCCGGTGGGCCGACGGGGACCGCGACGACGAGCAGTTCCGGGCCGTCCTCGCGAACGAGTTTGAGGCAGGCGCGCATCGTCGCGCCGGTCGCGACGCCGTCGTCGACGACGACCACGCGCTCGCCCGCGAACGAGGGGCGCGGCCCGTCCCGGTAGCTCTCGGCTTTCTCCTCGGCGACGGCGCGCTCGCGTTTCCGTTGCTCGGCGAGATACGACTCCTCGACGCCCAGGCGCTCGACCACGTCGTCGTCGAGCCAGACGGTGCCGTCCTCGGCGACGGCTCCGAGCGCGTACTCCGGATTGTTCGGTGCGCCGATCTTCGAGGCGACCACGACGCCGAGCGGGACGTCCAACCGGTCCGCGACGGGCCGACCTACCGGGAGACCGCCGCGCGGGATGGCGAGCACGACGTCCGCGCGAATGGCCTCACGCTCGAGCGCAGCTCCCAGTCGCTCGCCCGCAGCTATCCGGCTTTCGAACATGTGTGACACTACGTGTCACGGGGTCAAAATCACGTCGGTAGCCGTGGGGAACAGCCGGCCGTGCACGTCACCCTGCTACCTACCTCTCGCCGTGACTCACTCTTCGACGTCGTCGGCGAGTTCGCTCGCGACGCCGGTATACCCTGCAGGGGTCAGCGCCTGTAACTCCTCGCGCACCGACTCGGGGACCTCGAGGTCGGCGAAGAGGTCGTGGAAATCCTCGATCGTGACGTCGCGCCCGCGAGTGAGGTCCTTGACGCGCTCGTAGGCGTCTGTGTGGCCCTCGCGGCGGAGTATGGTCTGGACGGCCTCGCCGACGACTTCCGGTGTAGCGTCGAGTTCCTCGCGCATGACCTGCTCGTTGGGGACGACCTTGTCGAGGCCGTTCTGGAGCTTGCCGTAGCCGACGAGACAGTGTGCGAGCGCGGCGCCGATATTGCGCTTGACCGTCGAGTCCGAGAGGTCCCGCTGGAGACGCGAGGTGGTGAGGTAGTCGGCGAGAAAGACGAGATCGGAGTTGGCCTTCGAGAGGTTGCCCTCGCTGTTCTCGAAGTCGATCGGGTTGACCTTGTGGGGCATCGTCGACGACCCCGTCTCGCCAGCCGCGGCGTCCTGACCCAGATACCGGTCCGAGACGTAGAGCCAGGCGTCCCGGTCCAGGTCGAGCAAGACGTTGTTCGCACCACGGAGCGCGTCGAACAGCGCCGCGATGTCGTCCGAGGGATTTACCTGTGTCGTCAACTGTTCGTGTTTCAGCCCGAGGTCGCGGACGAACACGCGTGCGAACGCGCGCCAGTTGACGTCGGGGTAGGCGGCGTGGTGGGCGGCGTAGGTGCCGGACGCGCCGGCGAGTTTCCCGGAGAGGTCGTTCGTCGCGGCCTCGATTCGGCCGATCGCGCGGCCGAGTCGCGAGGCGAAGACGGCCATCTCCTTGCCGAAGGTGGTGGGAGTGGCGGGCTGGCCGTGGGTGCGTGCGAGCATCGGCACGTCTCGATACTCGTGAGCGAGGTCGACGAGCGAATCGCGGATCGTCCGGAGTTCGGGCAGGAGTACCGTTTCGACAGCGGGCTTGAGCAGGACGCGGTAGGCGAGGTTGTTGACGTCCTCGCTGGTGAGTCCGAAGTGGATCCACTGGGCGGCGTCGAGGTCCTCGGGCAAGCGCTCGCGGACGAAGTACTCGACGGCCTTGACGTCGTGGTTGGTCGCCGCGTAGTCGCCGTACCCCTCGGTCTCGATCTGTTTTATCAGGGCGGCGTCGTCCTCGTCGAACTCCTCGTAGGCCGCGCGGAGTTGTTCGCGCTGTGTCGGGTCGACGTCGAGTGGTGTCTCGTCCAGGTCGGCGAGCGCGAGGAGGTACTCGACCTCGACCTGGGTGCGTGCTCGCATGAGCGCTCGCTCGCTGGTGTAGGGAACGAGCGGTTCGGTGTAGCGCGCGTACCGGCCGTCGAGCGGCGAGACGGCCGCGAGCGCCGAACGGTCTGTCATACCTGTGGGTCCGACGAGTCCACACGAAAGGGTGTCGAATCGGGGCGCATCCCGCGGCCCGGAGTCGGGCCGCCGGGGTCGGTCACCCGGACATCGACGGTTTCGACGGGTGGTGGCGTTTGTGGCGGGTCGTTCGACACCACTGGAGGACGCGCTGGACGACCGCCGGGTCGATACCGAGGCGGGCGGCCGTCGTGTCCGAACTGTACCCCTCGTCGATGCGGAGTCGGAGCAGTCGGTCGAGCGTCCGGTCGTCGATCCCGAGGTCCTCGACGCCGCCCAGTCCCGCCTCGAACCCGCCGCGGGGCGAGTCGTCGGTGATCGCCTCTGGGATATCGAGGGTGCGCGCGAGTTCTCGGACTTCCGTCCGGTAGAGGTCACCCAGGAGGTGACAGTCGGTGGCGATATCGCCGTACTTCGCGGGGGTACCGATCAGGCGGTCGGTCCGGTTGACGCTCCCGACGACGAGGCCGTTCTCGGCGTTCGAGAGGTAGTAGGCACACGCCATCCGGAACCGTTCCTGGGCGTTGGCCAGAGCGACGGCGTCGTCTGTCTCCTCGGTCACGGTCCCGAGGACGTTCTGGAAGGCGGCGAGTATCGGACGGATGTTACACCGGCGGTAGTCGATACCGAGCGCGGACGCGAACGCCTCGGCGTCGCGGGCGGCCACCTCGTGGCTCTTGTGGACCGGCATCACGAGTCCGATCACGTCCGCCGGGTCGACCGTCTCGGCGGCGATCGTGGCCGCGACCGCCGTGTCCACGCTCCCGTCGAGCGTGACGACGAGTCGCTCGGCACCGGCGTCGGTCAGCACGTCGTCCAGAAACGCCGGCAGGAGCTCCGTCAGTCGGCGGCGAGCCTGTGGCGTCGTCGCGAGACCGGCGTCGTCTCGGGGCAACTCCAGGACCCGCGGGTGCGTCGACGCGTCACTCACGCGTCCCACACCCTCGCGCTATCCGCAGACTCCGTGCCATCCACACGGTCCGTGCCGTCTCCCGGTTTCGAGTCGAGATCCGTGTCGGCCGAGATTTCGTTGGGAACCATCTGTTTCACATGCCAGCTCATTTCTGACCAAACATATTGTTTTCCGTCGGATTCAATTAGGAATGTCGAAGTAATATACCGTCCTAATACAATCGTTTGGCTTATTGACGCCTGAGTCGCGGGATCAGATCTCGGTCCGGTCGGATCGGGCGGATCGAAGCGGGTCACAGCGGGGATCACCGGCCTCGGACGGACGATTCGAATATCTCCTATTACGACTGGGAGAGATACGAATAGTGGATACAATATGTAGGTAACCGTTAACAGTGATGCTCGGCCGAGTTCGGGTGTGGAGGTGACCAGAGCACACGTTGCACCCGCTGACGGAACATCTGTCGTGGATACCTCAGGCCACCGCTGTTATGACGCTGTCCCGCAGTAGTCTGTCCCCCGAATCCGCAGTTCGCCCCCGGACTGTGACGTCGGGAACAGTCACCAGTTGTTTTTTCACCGACTTCCGATTGCCAGTCTCGTCTCCGTGCGTATCACTCGTCCCGGTTTCTCGACAGGAGTCGACTGTGTCGACAGTGTCGATAGTCACGGTCGGCGGACAGGCACTCCGCAACTACTTTGCGCGGGCGTACCGGCGGGTCAGGTATGAAACTCGCAGGGATGGCGAGCAACCGAGGACGGAACCTGCTGAACGTCGCCGACCGCGCGCCCGGAGGTGCCGAATTCGGCGTGATACTCACGAACGACGCCGACGCACCCGTACTCGAGGCCGCGGCCGAGCGGGGTATTCCCACCGAAGTCGTCGAACGGGACGGTGACTCCCGTCGTGAGCACGAGCGACGGGTCGTCGAGGCCCTCTCGGGCTACGAGTTCGACCTGGTCTGTCTCGACGGCTACATGCGCGTCCTCTCGGAGGTATTCCTCGACGCGATGCCGACGACGCTGAACGTTCACCCGTCGCTGCTTCCCGCGTTCCCCGGGATGGACGCCTGGGGCGACGCCCTGGAGTACGGCACGAAACTCGTCGGCTGTACGGTCCACGTCGTCACCGACGCCGTCGCCGAGGACGGCTCTATCGTCGAAGACGAAGTCGACGGCGGCCCCGTCGTCACCCAGGAACCGATCCCCGTCTACGAGGGCGACGACCGCGAGGACCTGCAGGAGCGCGTGCTCTACGAGGGCGAGTTCCGCGCCTACCCGCGTGCAGTCAAGTGGTTCGCCGACGGTCGCGTGACGGTCGACGACGAGGCCGGACGGGTCTCCGTCGAGGGCGATACAGGGGGGCTGTTCCCCGAGCGACGGCTCACCTCGAACGACTACGCAGCGGACCTGCGCTACGGGGAAAATCCCCATCAGGACGCCGGCGTCTACGCCGACCCCACCACCGAAGAGGCCAGCGTCGTCGGCGCCGACCAGCTCAACGAGGGGGCTCGCGCGCTGAGTTACAACAACTACAACGACGCCGACGGCGCGCTGAACCTGGTCAAGGAGTTCGACCGGCCGGCGGCGGCCGTCATCAAGCACACCAACCCCGCGGGCTGTGCGACGGCCGAGACGCTCGCGGACGCCTACGCCGACGCGCTCTCGACCGACGCCAAGAGCGCCTTCGGGGGCATCGTCGCCCTGAATCGCGAGTGTGACGCGGCGACCGCGCTCCAGATCATCGACTCGTTCAAGGAAGTCGTCGTCGCGCCCGGCTACACCGACGAGGCCCTGGAGACCCTCTCGGAGAAGGAAAACCTGCGGGTGCTCGATGTCGGCGACGCCTACGACGTCACGGAGCGACTCACCGAGAAGAAACTCGTCGGCGGTCGCCTCGTCCAGGAACGGGACACCCAGTCGCTCACCCGCGAGGACCTCGACGTCGTCACCGAACGCGTTCCCACCGACGAACAGGTCGAGTCGATGCTCTTTGCCTGGCAGACGATCAAACACGTCAAATCGAACGCCATCGTCTTCGCCTCGGGCACCGAGACCGTGGGGGTCGGCGCGGGACAGGTCTCCCGGGTCGACGCGGTCGAGATCGCGGCGATGAAAGCCGAGAACGACGCAGAGGGCAAGTCGGCCGACGGCGCCGTCATGGCCTCGGACGCGTTCTTCCCGTTCCCGGACGCGCTCGAGAACGCGGCCGAGGCAGGTATCGAAGCGGTCATCCAGCCCGGCGGCTCCAAGAACGACGACATGGTGATAGAAGCCGCCGACGACCACGACGTGGCGATGGTCATGACCGGCCAGCGTGCCTTCCGTCACGACTGAGCCGGTCCGGCAGTCACCAATCGTCGACAGCGGTCGCGGTGCCGGACGGCGTGGCACTTAGGTACGTGCCCGTCGAACAGGTGGGTATGTCACTCGCGCACCGCGCGGAGAAGAACCTGCTCGCGACGGCCGGACTCTTCCTCGCCGCGACGGCGGTGGGACTGCTCTCGGTCGGCGGCCTCCTCGTCCGGGGCCTCTTCGCCCTCCTGGGTTGGAACGGCCCGGTCGGCGGCACGCTCGGAGCGTTCGTCCCGGTGTTCGTCGTCGGACTGGTGCTCGCGGTCCCGGTCGCGTGGCTCTCGATTCTCGGACTGAGCTACGGGGTCGTCTCCCGACTGGCCCCCCGGACGAAACGCACTGCCCGGAGGGTACGACTGGCCGTCGAGGAACTGTTCGACGACGCCACGCGCCTGACCGCCGAGGGCGCGCTCTGGCTCGGCCGCACGGCCCGGGACGTCGAGCGCGACGAGCGCTTCGGGGACGTCGCCGGCGTCTCGGCGGTCGCCGACACGCTCGACCCGCGGTCGGCGGAGACGCGGGCCGACGACCGTATCGAGCGGTTGAACGAGCAGTACCTCGCCGGCGAGATCTCCGAGGTCGAACTCGACCGCCGTGTCGAGGACGTCCTCGACGAGGAAGACGTCGGCCACGTCGAAGCGTCGGCGCTCGACGACCACCTCGACGCTGTCGCGGCCGCGAACGAAGACTGATTCTGGGACCGGCCGTGTGGGAGTTCGAGTCCGGGTCGACACCGTGGCACCTGGTTATATGCCGTGGGTGACCGTACGCCGGGATATGGGACGGACCGTCTACGGAGTCGACCTGGAGGAGTCGCCGTTTGGCGGCCTCATCCGGAAGTTGCTGACCGAGGAGGAACTGGACATGATCGCCGACGGAGGGACGGCGGCCGGCCACGGCGCAGCACCCGACGGCGGGAGGGACGGTGAGCGCGACGGAAACGCGAACTCCGACGACGCGGACGCCGACGGTGCAGCCGGTGAAACCGACGACCCCGACGAGTCGGCGGAGGGCACCGAGGGAGACGCTGTCGACGAGGACGACTGGAGTGTCTCGGACGAGACCTACGGATCGAGCAGAGAGGTCGAAGAAGCAGACGAATCACCGACCGGTTCGGAGTTGTCCGACTCGCTCGGCGGGGGGCCATCTTCGTCGCCACCCCCGTCGACGGCACCGGACGACCGCACGGGCTACGGTTCGGCGGATTCGGGCGGCTACGGCGGGTCGTCCGACTTCGGTGACGGATTCGACGAGTTCGACGATTACGAGGACGACTCCGGCGGCGTCGGTGGCTTCCTCTCGGCGCACAAGTGGCTGTTGCTCAAGGTGGCAGTCGGACTCGCGGCGCTCGCGGCCGTCGGCGTCGTCGTCTGGCGCTACAAGGACAAACTCTCGGGGGCAGTCCCGGGACGGGGTGGCGAGGACGCCGACGAAGGGGTCGATTCGGACCTCGGATCGGACGTCTCGCCGGCTAGGCACCGCGCGAAAGTCGACGACGACGCGGGTGAGACGCCGCCGCCGGACGGACGTGACCACGTGGACGCCGACGGGGACGAACGGACGGCGCCTGCCGAGCGAAAGAGTGGACGCCCGTCACGGGACCGCACCGAGGAGGCCGGATCGCTCGGCGAGGACGTCGACATGGGGGCGCTGGTCGGTCTCGGGACGCTCGCCGTCATCGCGGCGCTCGTCCGGAAGTTCGACGAGGACCGCAACCGTCCACACGACCCGCTCGTCGACGGGCCACTCGACGAGGACGAAGACGTCGCCGACGACGACCAGTAGCTCCGTTTTCTGTCCCACTTGCTCCGACCGGTTTCTCGAGGCGACCCCCCTCTCACACTGACGTGCCAGGTACCGCCGACCGACAGGCGTACGTGTCAGATGTCGTCGACCGACAGGCGTAATTGTCCGCCCGTACGGATAGTGGGCATGGACGAGCGACTCGACGGCCTGAGCGAGCGCGAGGGCTGGCACGTCGAGGGAAGCGCCGCTCGGGTCCACTACCGCGGCGAGACCGACCGCTACAGCGTCGAGTACTACGCGCCCAGCGACTGTGTCGTCTACTGGAAGGTTCCCCCGGAGGAGGGCGGCGAGACGGCGGTACCGGTCGGCCGCGCGACGGTCCCGGACCCGCTCCGTGAACGGGTGCGTCTGGACCTGGATGCGGCGGGCGTCGACCCCGAGGTCGAGCGTCGCGAACTCTGAACGTACTGGGGTCACACCGGCCGTGTCGGCCGTGTCAGCCGTGTCTCTCGGGGTCCGACAGGTCTAAACACGCCGACCGGAATGGCACAGGCATGGCATTCCACGAGGCGGCGAACTTCCTGTTCGACCTCCGGCGGTTCGCCCCGCGGCCCGGCCTGGACCCGACCCGGGATCTCTTGGCCGAGCTGGGCGACACCCACGAGGACCTGGTCTGCGTGCAGGTCGCCGGGTCCAACGGGAAAGGCAGTACGGCGCGGATGGTCGAACGGTCGCTCCGCCAGGCGGGACTGTCTGTCGGCCTCTACACGTCGCCACACCTCGACGACGTCCGCGAACGGGTCCGCGTCGACGGCCGGAAGATCTCGAAAGACGCCGTCACCGAGTTCGTCAGTCAGATGCGCGAGTACGCGACCGAGCGCGCCGTGGACGGCGCTTCTCCCACGTTCTTCGAGACGCTCACCGCGCTCGCACTCTGGGAGTTCCACAGGCAAGACGTCGACGTCGCGGTGCTGGAAGTCGGCATCGGCGGCAGACTCGACGCCACGAGCGTCGTCGACCCCGTCGCGAGCGCGGTCACGGCGGTCACGCTCGAACACACGGACCTGCTCGGCGATACCGTCGCCGAGATCGCCCGTGACAAGGCCGCCGTGGCGCCCGCCAACGGCCCGCTCGTCACCGCCACCGAGGGTGACGCGCTGGCGGCCATCCGAGAGGAAGTCGACGAGGTAGTGACGGTCGGGACCGACGGGAAAACCGGGGACGAACGCGACGTCCGCGTCACCTACGGCGGCCGCGAGGGTCTGGAGGGTGTCGTCACCGTCGAGACTTCCGACCGCACCGTCGAGACGCGCCTGCCGCTGCTCGGCGCCCACCAGGCACGTAACGCCGGCGTCGCGACGGCACTGGTCGAGCAGGTACTCGCGTCTCCGGCGGTCGCTGCCAGCCGTGACTCTGCCGACAACGAGTCCGACGCGACCGAGGCGCTCGAACGCGGACTCCGCAACGCTCACTGGCCGGGTCGCTTCGAGGTGATGGGACGGGACCCACTGGTCGTCCTCGACGGCGCACACAACCCCGGGGCCAGCGAGACGCTGACCGGCGTGCTCGGGACGTTCGACTACGACGAGTTACACGTCGTCGCGGGCGCGATGACCGACAAGGACCACCGCGGCGTCGCCAGCGCGCTCGCAATGGCGGATCCGGCCCGCGTCGTCGCCTGTCACCCCGACCACGAGCGGGCGGAAGACGAGACGGTCGTCGCGCGTGCCTTCGAACGGGAGACCGACGCGGCCGTCGAGACCCGCAGCGATGTCGCCGGCGCGCTCGATATCGCACTCGACGCGGCCGACGAGGGTGACGCCGTCCTCGTTACGGGGTCGCTCTACGCCGTCGCGGAGGCGCGCAGCCGCTGGGCCCGCCCGAAAGTCCCCAAATACGTCGACTCTCTCGAGGACGCACGCGCGACACTCGAAGCGGCGGACGTCGGCGACCCCGGCGTCTGGCGGATGCGCGGCAAGGCCGTCCACCGAGTACTCAGAACCCGCGTCCAGCCCCGCCAGGCCCAGTACCTCAAAGAGGAACTGCTCTCGCTGGGCGGGGAGTGTGCGATATCGGCGCTGAACGACCAGGACGAGGAGAACGTAGACGTCGTCGTGATGGGCACGCTCGCGCAGTTCCGGCAACTCGTCGAGAAACTCGACGGCCAGCCTTACGGACTCGCGTCGCTCGCGGACGAACTCCGCGCGGCCCTCTCGATACAGACCGACCGAGTCCCCGGTTCGGTACCCGAAATCGACCACGAGGAGCGGGGCTACCCGTGGGCGGACGGGACGGCCGTCATGGGTATTCTGAACATCACACCGGACAGCTTCCACGACGGTGGCGAGTACAACACCGTCGAACACGCCCGCGAACGCGCCGAGCGGATGGTCGAGGCGGGTGTCGACATCCTCGATATCGGCGGGGAGTCGACGCGTCCGGGTGCCGATATCGTCCCCGTCGACGACGAGATCGACCGCGTGGTGCCGGTCGTCGAGGCGCTCGCGGACCTCGACGCGATGGTGTCGATAGACACGCGGAAGGCGCCGGTCGCCCGGGCGGCACTCGACGCCGGCGCGGACCTGCTCAACGACGTCTCGGGCCTGGAGGACCCGGAGATGCGCCTCGTCGCCGCCGACTACGACGTGCCGGTCGCCGTCATGCACAGCATCGAGACGCCCGTCGATCCCGACAGCGACGTCCACTACGACGACGTGGTCGACGACGTGATCGACTACCTCACCGAGCGCGTGTTGCTCGCCGAGAAAGCCGGGCTGGACCGCTCGCAGATACTCGTCGACCCCGGGCTCGGATTCGGGAAGTCCCCGCGCGAGAGCTTCGCGTTGCTGGGTCGACTCGGCGAGTTGCGGGCGCTTGGCTGTCCCGTTCTGGTGGGGCACTCCCACAAGTCGATGCTCGAATTTGCGGGCGGCGAGGCCGGCGACGCCCTCCCGGAGACGGTCGCCGCGACGGCCATCGCCGCCGACCGGGGGGCCGACGTGATCAGGGTCCACGACGCCGCCGAGAACGTCAACGCCGTCCGGGTCGCGAAAGCTGCCACCGATCCCGCCACGATCGCCGACCCCGAAGTGGACGGCGATACCGAGTGAGTGCGGGACCTGACCGGTTCGCTCCCACGCGTCGACCCGCAGAGCCAAGGGGTGCTCGCCCGTCCACGCGGGTATGCCCCTCGAGTACGACCACACGCCGGTGACGGTCGACGGGAAGACGGCGGTCGTGGTCGGCGCGACCAGCGGAATCGGCAGAGCGATCGCTCTCGGATTCGCCGCGGAAGGCGCGAACGTCGTCGCCACGTCGCGCTCGGAAGAACGCGTCGAGCGGACTGCCGCCGAGATCCGCGAGCGGGGCGCCGACACCATCGAAGTGACCTGTGACGCGACCGACCGCGACGACGTCGAAGCGCTGCGGGACGCCACCGTCGAGGCCTTCAGCGGCGTCGACGTGCTGGTCTACTCCCCGAGTTACATCGCGCGGCGGTCGGTGCTGGATTGTACCAAGGAAGAGTGGGACCGCGTCTTCGACGTGCAACTCAAGGGTGCCTGGCGCGCGACGCAGGTGTTCGCCGAGGCGATGGACGAGGGTGCGATCGTCCACATCGCTTCTGCCTCCGCACAGACGGCGATCCCGAACCTGGCACCCTACTCGGCCGCGAAGGGCGGACTCGACACGCTCGTACGGGTCGCCGCCGAGGAACTCGGGCCGGCGATACGGGTCAACGCCGTCCGGCCGGGCTTCGTCGTGAGCGAGCAGACCCAGGGCACCTACACTGAAGGTGAACCGCGCTTCGAGACGATACGGGACCGGACGACCCAGGAGCGACTCGCCGACCCCGAGGAGATGGTCGGCGCGGCGGTCTATCTGGCGAGCGACGCCGCAAGTTACACGACCGGCGAGATCGTCACCGTGGACGACGGGTTCACGGCCGCCACGTTCGAGGAGTAGGGACTGCCGAGCGTGTCGTGGAACCGTTCACTCTCTGTTGTGGAGACCACCTTTTTCTTCGTCGGGTATCCTCGCGAACCTTCGGTTCGCTGCGGGTACCACTCTCTGCTCACGGCGCGCAGCGCCGTTCGCACGGTCAGCGGGACCGTCGGTCCCGCTCGACTCGAAAAACGTGGGTGAAAAAGCGCCTCCGCGGGGTTTCACCCCGCTCCGGCGAAGAACCGCTCGCTTCGCTCGCGGACAGTTGCGTGATAACGCTACTCCCTGCACGTACCGGTCACACACGGACGAACGGGAGTTTGTGAAGGATGCTGAGACACGCGTTCCTCGTGACTATCGCGGTCAGCGTCGCGACTCCACGTGCAGTCGAGCGTGAGCTGATGAAACTGTAGAGGGATAGCAAGCGCCGCTATCGCATCTCGGAGAGACTGCGGACGGTATCGGACATCAGCCAGGCGGTCTCGCTGTCTTCGACCTCGATGCTCAGTGCGTAAAACGAGTCCCGGCCACCGTCGACCGTGATGTGGTAGGCCTCGCTCGTGAGCGACTGGTCGGTGTTTGCGCCGGTCACGTTCGCACTCACGACTACCCACGGATAACCGGCACGGTTTCGCCATCTCTGACCCTGATGACAGGTTTTTCGGCCGATCGCCGGACGGCTCGCGATCCGTATCTGACAGCCCCCTTTCCACGATCGACCAGGGTTTCCCGCCGGTGTCTGCTCGCCGTTCCGGGTCCCGAACACTTACTCGATCGCGGGACCGAACTCGACCACGACCGATCGAACGTATGGACGGTATCGTCTTCTTCGCGACCGAACGGGAACGCCGCGTCGTCGACTTCTACCGCGACCGACTCGGTGCCGAAGTGTGGCTCGACCAGGACGGCTGTACGATCCTTCGCCGGGGTGGGTTCAAGTTCGGCTTCTGCGAGCGCGACGAGACCGACGACTGCGGGATACTCACCTTCTACGTCGGGGACAGAGAGACGGTCGACGCGCTCTACGACGACCTCGCCGACTGCGCGCGCGGCCCGCCCGAGACGAACGAGCAGTACGACATCTACCAGTTCTTCGCCGAGGACCCCGATGGGCGGACCGTCGAGATCCAGACGTTCCTGCATCCGCTACCCGAGGAAGCCTGACGTCGACAGGCTCTGTATCTCCCGGACTGTCAGTCGGTCGCCGGCCCCGCGTCGGCCGTCGGGCCGCCCCGGTCGGTCGAGCGCCGTTCGGGTTCGGAGAGTCCGACCGCGGCGAGCCCGGCGGCGCCGAGTGCGAGGACGCTCCCGGCGGCGAAGGCCACTTGCATGCTGGTCGCGGTCGCGAGCGTCCCCACCAGCGGCGGGCCGAGGATCCCGCCGACACCCTTCGCAGTCGAGCGCAGTCCCATCAGTTCGGACTCGCGTTCGGGCGGGGCGACGTCGCCGATAAACGCGAGTGCGCCGGTCGTCATCGCCGAGAACGCTGCGGCGATTGTGACGAACGCGGCGCCTGCGACGAGCAGTCGGACGAGCGTGCTGCCGGGCAGGGGCACGAGCGCAACGACGAGCGCGAACACGCCGCTCCCGGCGACGCCGGCGACGACGAGCGGTGTGCGGCCCGCGCGGTCGGCGACCCGCCCGAACAGATACATGAACAGCACCTGTGCAGTCGGGTTGATCGCGAGCAGCACGCCCATCACCGCCGTCGTGACGCCGACCGGGCCAGTGAGATACACCGGCATGAGACTCATCACGCCCAAGACGGTCATGTTCCGGAGTGCCAGGGCGACGTAGAGCCAGCGGAGGCCGTTCGTCCGGAGGTGCTCGCGCTCGCCGACCGCAGGCAGGAGTCGCTGGCGAACCTCGCGTGCGACGTCGCCGGCCGTGGGTTGCTCGTCGGGCGTCGGCGTCGGGTCGACGACGAAGACAGCGGTCACCGCCGAGACCAGACTCACGCCAGCGATGACCAGATACAGCGAGGACGGCGCGAGCAATCCCAGCAGGGTGCCGACGGCGATCTGGCCGCCCGAGAAGCCGACCGCGCGGGCGCTGTTGAAAAAGCCCAGTGAGCGGCCCCGGCCTTCGGCGCCGCCGCGGGCGCTGACGACCGACAGCATGACCGGGATGAACCCGACGGCGAAGGCGGCGTAGACCCCCCGGAGGCCGATCGGCACCCAGACGCCACCGACGGTCAGTCCCGCGACCGAGAACGACGGGCCGACCTCGCCGACGGCCGCGAGCGGGAGTACCGCGAGCGTCGCCAGCAGGCCGGTGACGACCACGACCGCGCGGCGGCGTCCGGTCACGTCCGCGATAGCGCCCCAGACCGGCGCGAAGACGGTCATCCCGACCATGTAGGCGGTCAGGACCATGCTCACGGCGAAGGCCGACCCGCCGGCGTCGCCGACGAGCACGGCCATCCCGGTGCCCATCAGGATCCCGGTCATGAAGCGGGTCGCTGCCGAGACGGCGATGACGACCCGCTGGCGGCGGTCGGAGGCGAAGAACGCTCTCACTGCCCGGGAGTTGCGCGAGCACGAGTATATCCGCTGGGAAAGGGGCGGTCGGTTTCCGGTTTCGAGTGGCGGTCTCGGGACGGCCAGTGTCTCGTCCGGAGCCGTCAGAACAGTCCGTGCTGGTCCTGCAGGTCGCGGTAGAGGTCGAGGTAGCGTTCGAGGACGGCGTCGTGGTCGTAGTCGGCCCAGTCTTCGTCGACGGCCATCCGGTCGAACTCGCCGGCGTCGACGATGGCGTCCGCGAGACTCTCGGGGTCGGTGACGCGGAAACTCCGCTCGTGTTCCCGGATGAGTTCGTGGGCGCTGGACTCGGCCTGGTACTCGACGATCCCCACGCACCCACAGGCGAGCGCCCACAGGAACTCGGTGGCGAACTGCGCCCGGGAGGCGGTCTGGACGAAGGTGTGGGCGCCCTTGTAGAGCGCGAGTGTCCGCTCGCGGTCACAGTCGCCGGCGAAGGTGAGCCGGTCGTCGATCCGCAGGTCCGCGGCCTGCTGTTCGTACTCCTCGCGGCGGGGTCCGTCACCGACGATCGTCGCCGACCAGTCGCGGTCGCGCAACTCCGCGAGTCCCAGCAGGAGACTCTCTGCGTTCGCACTCTCGTCGAGCGGGTGGGCGTAGACGACGTCGACGTCTTCGGCTGGTTCGACCCGCCTGACCGGACCCATGTCGATGCTCTCGGGGACGACGTGGGTCGCCTCGTCACTCGCGCCGAGTTCGCGGACCTCGGTCCGGACCATCTCCGAGGGTGTGACGACGGCGTCGGGGCCGGTCGCGGCCCGCTCGTAGAAGCGTGCGTCCGCGATGGGTTCGTTGCCGTACCACTCGGCGACGACCGGCGTGCGGGCGAGCGTTCCGCCGATGTCGGCGGCCACGACACCCGAGGGTGGCTCGGTGCGCGCGTGGACGACGTCCGGTCGGTGGAGCGCGAGCAACACGGGGATGCGGACCACGAACGAGGGGACCGTCGGCGAGACGGTCACTGCACGGTAGTCGACGTGGTCGCGCGTGATCGTCTCCGCGTAGCCGTCCCACCACTGCGCACAGAAGATCGTCACGTCGTGGCCGCGGTCGGCGAGGCGCCGGGCGACGCGTTCGACCCGCCGGGTCCCCTCGGTGTCCCGGTAGTGGGTCGTCTCCATCGAGACGAACGCGACGCGCATACGCCCGGGAGGGCGCCGGGTTTCAAAAATCCCTGTTATCGCGCGCTGGCCCCCACCGACCGTGGTGGGTCGATCCCCCCAATCGACAACGAACGTCGATCCCATCGACCGACGGCGAGCGTCGATCCTCCGGTCGACAGCAACGCCAGTAATCCGGGCCTACACCGCCGACTGACTGCAGTAAGACCGGTCTATCAGTGTCGGTAGCGTCGACGGTGTGTCCGTCGACCGCCACGCTCGCCCCTGGTTTCGGTGCGTGGTTCGGCTTCCCGGGTCGGTACAACGAGCCTACCGTGCCAGAAAGTTTATGAGCGCTATCGGGGATCCCCAGACAGTGAACAGACGGGCTTTCCTCGGGGGGGTGGGCGCGCTGGCGACGGGCGGGATCGTCAGTACAGGCGCGCTCAGGACCGGGGACCCGCTGCGCGTGCGTGTCTGGTTCAGCGAGCGCGCGGCCGAATACGACGGACTCGGGGCACGCGTCGAGGGGTACCTTTCAGCGGCACTCTCCGAGGCCGATACTGACGTCGTGATCTCGACAGACGGGCCGACCGTCTCGCTGCCCGCCGAAGACGGAAAGGCAGTTCTGGCGCGACGCTGGCCGCGGCTGGTCGTCGAGGGTGGCGCCGGACTGAGTGACGTCGACCCGACCGCGGGCGTCAACCTGCTCGTGACCGACGGCGACCCGACGAAACAGCCGGCTGGTTTCGCCCGTCCGCGGGTCGCGGCGTCGACCGGCGCGCGCTACGTCTCACGGATGGCGCCCGCCGAGGAATCACCCGCCGCCGTTCCGTACACGACGGCTGCGGCGGCGACGCAGTTGCTTCTCCACGAGTGTGGCCACGCGCTCGGCCTCGGTCACGGCCACGGCAGTGCGACTGTCACCGACGAGGCGGTCGTCGCGAGCCCGATGGTCGGGAGCTACCTCTGGCGGGGCAGGAACGCTCGGCGACGACACCTCGACGCGACGAACGCCTGTGGCGAGTCCCTCCCGTCCCCGGACGCCAGCGAGGGGCGCCGACTCGGGTTGCGGTACTCGCCGTGTGCGCTCGCGTCGCTGCTCGACTGACGAGCCGGCGCTCGCGGGACCCACCGGCGCGACGCCGGGGACGGTCGTCGGTAGTCACTCTCCAAGGACGCTCACGACGCGAGTCCCGTTCCGTTCGACCGTCTTCGACGGGAACCGCGTTCTCCTGGCGACTACACCTCTCCGTCGTCTGTCTCGGTCTCGGCACCGTCCGTGGGCGTCATGCCGTCTTCGTCCGTCGGAGTCATCCCATCGGTGGGCGTCATGCCGTCTCCATCAGTGGGCGTCATGCCGTCTCCATCGGTGGGCGTCATCGCCTCTTCGGTAGGCGTCATCGCCCCCTCCGTCGGAGTCATCGCTTCGGCGGTCGGGGTTCCGTCGACAGGAGGGGCTGTCTGTGTCGGGGTGAGGGCAAGGTCGCCGGGTGCCGTCGTCCCGTTGGCGGCCGGACCGGGGCCACCACAGCCCGCGAGGCCGATCAGGGTGACGACGACGCACAGCGTTGCGAGGATGCGATACATGCACCTCGGCCGACCCGCGGTGGCTCCTTGGTTATGCGTGGGCTTTGATCGGGTAACTCGGGGGACGCTGGTCGACCGATCGCGAGCGACACCGGACAAGTCCGTCTTACCGTCGCGAGCCGTTCGCCGCCCGGTCGCTGGCGTAATCGCCCGTCGTCAGCCCGATAGAATCGTCACCTGCTGGCAACGACTGCGAATACGGCGGGCCTAGACGACGGGACGGTGCCCGCAACGTCTATTGGCGCGCCGCCGTTCTGGGGAGTGTGTACGACCTCGAACGCTATCTCAACGTCCGCAGCGCTTACGGGGCGTCGTTCGCGCCCGACGGCGAGCTGGCCTTCCTCCACGACGCGACCGGCGTCCCACAGCTCTGGACGCTCGACGCTCCCCAGGGCTGGCCCGACCAGCACACTTTCTTCGAGGAACGGGTGACCTTCGCCACCTGGTCACCGGAGCGGCGCGAGCTCTTTTTCGGCATGGACGAGGGCGGCAACGAGCGCGCCCAGCTCTTCCGTCTCGACCCCGACGACGGGCAGATTACGAACCTCACCGCCACGCCAGAGGCCAAACACCGCTGGGGCGGCTGTTCCCACGACGGCGACCGCTTCGCCTTCGCCTCGAACCGCCGCGAGGAGGCCGTCTTCGATATCTACGTCCAGGGCCGCGAGGAGACGGGCGACGACGCGACGCTCGTCCACGAGGGCGACGGCTGGCTCTCCGTCGGCGGCTGGTCGCCCGACGACGACCGCCTGCTCGTCTCGAAAGCCCACTGGAGTTTCGACCAGGACCTCTACGTCCTCGACCTGCCCGCCGGAGCGGCCACGGGCGACAGCGAGAGCGGGGATGCGGGCGAAACCGTCGTCGCCGAGAGTGAACTGACCCACGTCACGCCCCACGAGGGCGACGTCCGCTTCGTGAGCGCCCAGTGGGGTCCCGACGGCGACGCGATATACCTCGTCACCGACCACGGCGCCGACACGTCGTATCTGGCACGTCTCGATATCGCGACGGCCACAGCGGCCGACGACGTTACGGAAGCGCTGACCGTGGTCGAGTCGGGCGGCGACTGGGACGTCGACGGCGTCGCACTCGACGAAGAGACGGGCCGACTCGTCTACTCGCGTAACGTCGACGGCTACACCGAGTTGACCGTCGGCGAACTCGCCGGTGAGAGCGACATCGACGAGTTCCCGACGCCGGACCTCCCGGGTGGCGTGGCCGGCGGCGTCGCGTTCGACGACGATGCCGACCGGTTCGCCCTCTCGGCGTCGGGCCGGACCGCGAACACGAACGTCCACGTCGTCGATATCGAGACGGGCGACGTCGAGCAGTGGACGGCAGCGGGGACTGCGGGCATCCCCCGGGAGACGTTCGTCGCGCCCGACCTCGTGCGCTACCCGACCTTCGACGACCGGGAGATCCCGGCGTACTTCTCGCTACCCGAAGACGAGGCGACTGGCGGCGATACAGGAGTCGCCAGCGAGGACGACGCGGGCGTTCCTGTCGTCGTCGACATCCACGGCGGGCCCGAGAGTCAGCGCCGGCCCTCTTTTGCCGGCCTCACCCAGTATTTCCTCTCGCGTGGCTACGCGGTATTCGAACCGAACGTCCGCGGTTCGACCGGGTACGGTCGCGAGTACACCCACCTCGACGACGTCGAGAATCGGATGGACTCGGTGGCGGATATCGAGGCCGCCGTCGAGTGGCTGGCCGACCACGAGGCCGTCGATCCCGACCGGATCGTCGCGATGGGCGGCTCCTACGGCGGGTTCATGGTGCTGGCGGCGCTGACCGAGTATCCGGACCTCTGGGCGGCCGGCGTCGACATCGTCGGTATCGCCAACTTCGTCACGTTCCTGGAGAACACAGGCTCGTGGCGCCGCGAGTTGCGCGAGGCCGAGTACGGTTCGCTCGACGAGAACCGGGAGTTCCTCGAATCCGTCTCGCCGATCAACAACATCGAGTCGATCGAAGCGCCGCTGTTCGTCATGCACGGCGCCAACGACCCCCGCGTGCCCGTCGGCGAGGCAGAACAGATCGCCGAAGAGGCTCGCGAACAGGGTGTCCCCGTCGAGAAGCTGATATTCGACGACGAGGGCCACGGCATCACGAAACTCGAGAACCGCATCGAGGCCTACACCGCCGTCGTCGACTTCCTCGACCGGCACGTCTGACCGGTCGGCGTTTACAATTTTTGTAAACTTCACGACCGGTCTGGTGGTTCGACACGCCGACCCACAACGCTGATACCGTCCCCGGACCCGTCGTGACCGTGACCCTCACCGAGGACTCCCGTGAGCGCGTCGACGCGTGGCTCACTGACTTCAGCGAGCGCTACGGCGGCTTCGAACGAGTCGACGAGCGCTGGGACGTGTCTCCCGGGTACTACGAGACGACCCACGACCGGTTCGAGAGCGGCGAGAACGGCGGCGCGGGTATCTGGGTGACGAACGACGAGAGATCGGTCCTGCTCGTGCGCGACGCGGGCGACGACGGCTGGGTCGACCCCGGTGGCAAACGCGAGGCAGGGGAAACCTTCGAGGAGGCCGCCCGTCGGGAGACCCGCGAGGAGACCGGCGTCGAGCGTGCGATCACAGGTCTGCTCTCGGCGCACGTGCTGGAGATCGTCGACGAAACCGACTCCGGGCGACCGGCGCTGTACAGCCTCATCGCGATCTTCACCGGCGAACCCGTCGCCGAGGACCCGGCGCCTCGGCCCCGCGACGGGGAGATCGCGGCGGTCGAGTGGTTCGACGCCCCGCCGGAGACGGTGGGCTACCCGCAGGTCGCCGAGCGACCGTTTCCTGGCGAGTGACGCCGGGTCACCGAACCGGTGTCGGCACGTCGCGGACCCTTCCACAGGTCTTCGCGCCGACCATCGCGACTGTACTTCACATTGATAATCGGCGTGAACGGGACACGTCGGACATCTTTCCAGCAGGTATTCGGAATAGGACCCGATAGAACCGTCCTCGCGGCCGATACGGCGGTATTTTCGATTCTCGTAATCTGTACCGAGGGGCGCTCAGTGTGCGATTTACCGGGGAAACGGGGATGAACGAACAGGCGGCTTTATCTGTGAGGCTCCGATGGGTAGGTCGATGGCAGTCGCCGACCTGTCGCGGGACGTCGTGGAGGAACGGTTGGGTGCACTGGAGGAGGCATACGCGTCGTTCGCGGTCAACCAGACGACGCTGGCGGTGCCACAGGAGAGCTACGACCACGCCCGCGACCGGTGTACCGAGGGGCTCGCCGACGTCTACGTCAAGGTGTCCGACGACGCCGGCGACGTGTTACTCGTCGAGCGTGACCGGGGCTGGGTGGTACCGAGCGTCCGGCCGCCAGCCAGCGACTCCCTGGAGATCGGCGTCAGTCGCGCGCTCGCCGAGGAGACCGGCGTCGAGTGTCGGATCACCGACCTCGAACGGGTCACGATACTGGGGATCTGCCACGAGGACGACCCCGAACGCGAGACAGTCTACCGACTCGTCGCCGTCTTCACAGCCGAACGCACCGCCGGTACCCCCGTCTCCGGCGCGGCCTGGCACTCCGAACTCCCCGAAGCCGCAGTGCCTCACTGAATCGTCGAGCGAACGCCGGAACTGTAATTACTCCGTCAGCAATCACAACGCTTAGGCGAACCGTTCCCTGTAGTGAACCGATAGTGGCAGTTATCGAGACGTCGGGGCTGACGAAACGCTACGGGGAGACGGCGGCAGTCGAGGGGCTCGACCTGACCGTCGAAGGCGGAACTATCTACGGGTTCCTGGGTCCGAACGGTGCTGGCAAGACGACGACGATGCGACTGTTGACGGGGCTGACGCGCCCGACCGAGGGGTCGGCGACGGTCGCCGGCGTCGACGTCCAGGAACGCGACCGACTGGGCGAGCGGATCGGCTACGCCCCCGACGAGCCGCCGCTGTACGAGCAACTCACCGCCCGCGAGCAACTCGCGGCGGTCGCGGACGTCCGGGGGATCGACCCCGAGGAAAAACGCGAGCGGATCCCCGCATTGCTCGACCGGTTCGACCTCGACGCGGCCGACGACCGCATCGAGACCTACTCCAAGGGGATGAAACAGAAGACCAGCGTCATTCAGGCGATACTCCACCGACCCGCCGTGGTCTTTCTCGACGAACCCACGGGGGGTCTCGACCCCAACGCCGCGCGGACGATGAAGGAACTGCTCGTCGAGTTGCGAGCCGAGGGTACCACGGTCTTTCTCTCGACGCACGTCCTCCCGGTCGTCGAGGAACTCGCCGACACGGTCGGTCTGCTCTACGACGGTCGGTTGCTGGCCGAGGACGACCCCGGCGCGCTCCAGCGGCGACTCGCCGGCGACTCGCTGGAGGACGCCTTCGTCGAACTCACGACCGAGGGCGCGGCGACCGACGCCGCTGGTCGGCGATGACCGAGTCCTCGGACAGTGGCGTCGCGAGTCCAACCCGGCGGCCCTCGCTCGCCCGGTCGGCGGTCGTGGTCACCCGCGTGACGGTCACCCAGTTGCTCCGGAAACAGCGGGCGTCACCGCTGCTCGTGGCTGTCGTCGTCGGCTTCAACTGTTTCGTCGCCGCGGTGCTCGTCGGCCTCACCGGCGACGGCGCCTACCACCTGGGCGTGGCACTCGCCGAGACGCCGGGACCAGTCGCCGAGCGGGTCCGTCGGACCGTCCTCGCCGGAGTCGTTCTGGTGACGGTGATGCAGACACTCGGTGCGGCCTCGGACGCGCGCGCGAGACACCGTCGGTTGGCGTTCCTGACCGCGACGTCGACGGCCGCAGTGGTCGTCGCACTGCTCGTCCGGCGGGCCGTCGCCGCGCTCGTCCTGTTCGGTCCGGCACTGGTCGCGGCGGCCGCGGCGTTCGCCGTCGGTGCGGGTTCACCGGCCGTCGCTGTCTCACTCGGCGTCGGTGCAGTGTGGTTGCTCGTCGTCTCGGCGGTGCTGACGCTCCCGTTCGGACTGGTCGCCAACTGGTTCGTCACCGGCTACGACCTGTCGAGCAACGCCCGCGTCGGCCTCGGAGTCGTCGTACTCGGTGCGTTCTACCTCGTGTTGTTCGGTCGCGAACTCGTCGCGGCGGCGCTCGCGACGACACCCGTCGCCTGGGCCGGTGACCTGCTCTTGCTCACCGTCCCCGGCGTCGGCGCGTCACTCCCGCACGCGGCGGGGTTCGTGGCCGGGAGCGTCCTCGTCGTCGGACTCGCGGGCCTGGCCTGTGTCTGGCTCGCCGAACTGACGTGGTACAGCGACCCGGTCTTCGGCGGAGCGGACTCCGACACGGACGACGCGAACGACGCGGACGACGCGGCCGACGCAGACACCGAGGCTGGTGACGCCGCCGGGACGGGCGATACGAGCGCCGGTTCCCGTGACGTGGGCAGTGGTGAGACAGTGACAGACGCGAGCGCCGCGGTCGGAGCGGCGCCGGTCGAGACGTTCGGGACGTCACTACAGCGGGTGTGCTCGCCGCGGACGGCGGCGCTCGTCGGGCTGACCTGGCGGCGAACCCGCCGGACGCCGAAGATTCTCTTCTACGTCTACCCGTCGGCGCTCGTCGGACTCGTCATGGCCGAACAGCTCGTCCTCCACGGGCCGTTCTCGGCGGCGATGTACCCCGCGATCGTCGGCTTCGCTGGCGCGACGGCGATCGGGAGCGCGTTCACACTCAACCCGCTAGGGACCGAAGGGAACGCGCTGCCGGCCATGTTGACCTCGGGTGCAGGTGGGGGACGACTCGTCCGCGCGAAGGCCCTGGCGGCTGCACTCCCCGGTGGCCCGCTCGTCGTCGGTGGGGTTCTCGGCGTCGGCACGACGCTCGGTGCCCTCTCGCCGGCGGTCCTGCTCGCGACGCTTGCCTACGCGCTGGCGCTGGTCGCGCTCGCCGCGCTGTTCTCGCAGGCGCTGGGCGTCCACTACCCGCCCGACCACGAGGAACTGCTGGGCGGGAGCGTCAAAGTCCCGAACAAGTCCGCCTCCCTGCTCTACACGGTCGGGATGACGGCCGTCGCGCTCCCGGGCTTTGCGGGACTGGGGCAGTACGCCCTCTCGGGTGCGTTCGAACCGCTGGTACTGTTCGGCGGCGTCGGCATTACGGTCACCGTCGCCGTCGCACTCGCCTGGCTCTCCTATCGCCACGCCGTCGGGAAACTCGACACCTACTCCGTCGAGTGAACCCACGGTCCGCCGGACCGGCCGACGGATCGTCTGCCGCCGTCACTCGACCAGTTCGACGTTGGCGAACAACCGGGGGTTCTGCCAGGCGTCGTCCTCGGTCGCGAACCACGAGAGTTTGGCGTCACGGGCGTCGCCGTCGTCGTCGTCGTTGACGTGGACATCGAACCCGACGAGGTCGCCCGCACTCGGTGTGACTCCCGCCGTCGACCAGGGCAGGCGGAACTCGACTTGCCAGCCGTCGGGGGTGAGCTGCTGGGCCTGTTCGGCGTCGCCGGCGGGCGGCGAGTCGCCCCCGGTCGACACCCCGGACCCGTCGTACGGGACGATGAACTGGAAATCGTTTTCTCCGTCGTAGCGTTCCTCCTTGCTGTTGTCGGCGTCGACGTAGATCTCGACGGAGTCGTCGTTCCACGCCGAGTCGGAATCGGCCGACTGAGCGTCGTCGGTGATCCGGACGGCGACGTACAGCGCCTCGTCGTCCCAGCGCGCCAGCCACTCCGCGGCGAGGTCCGCGTCGCCGTCGATCGTCCCCGTGAGCGTCGTCTCCAGCGGATGGGCCGTCGCGTCGGCCCAGGAACTCTCGGTCAGTTCACCGTCGAGCGTCGGTGCCGTTGCTGCCCGACCGACCTGTGCGTGGACGCGGGGTTCGTCGGTGGTGACCGTGACCGACTCGCTTCGCTCGGACTCGTTGCCTGCGACATCTGTCGCCGTGACCGCCAGTTCGACGTTCGAGTCGGGAGTAAGTCCCGAAACAGTACTCGCCGTCGTCTTCTCGCCGACGCGAACGACGGGTTCGTCGTCGACGTAGATGGTGTACAGTGCGACGCTCGTCTCGGCGTCCGTACTCGCTGTCCAGGACACCTGTGCCGACCGGAGTCCGACCGAATCGACGGCGAACTCTGACGGAGGATCCGGCGGTGAGGCGTCGTCGGGTGCAGTCGGGTCGCCACCCTCGTCGAACGTCATGTACCCCGGGACGCCACTGTTGCGGGCATCGGCGAGCCACTTCTTGGTGAACCGGCCCATGTAGTACTCCCCGCCGAGGAGGTCCCACTCGGCGGTGAACATCTGGGGGTCCCACACGGAGTCGAAACACCAGGCCGCCCAGCCGACGTTCGGGTGTTTCGAGAGCCAGAGCCGGAACTGTTCGCCCCACCCGGAAGTCGTCCCGCGCATGTGTGGGTCGTGCCCGTTCCCGTTCACGTCGAGATAGCCCCACTCGGTGATCATCACCGGGACTTCCTCGGCCGGGGCGCCGTAGTTGTCCTCCCAGGTGTCCGGCCCGTCGGAGGGATAGATGTGGCCGGCGTAGATCAGGTTCTCGCCCTCGAAGGGGGCCTCCGGTGCGAAACGCGTCAGCGACGTCCACTCGGGGGAGCCGACGACGATCGGTGTCTCGGGGGCCTCCTCGCGGACGAGGTCGATCCACGGCTGGGCGGTCTCGCGCCAGCGCTTCCAGGAGTCGAGGCCGTTCCCGTAGGGTTCGGTCGGTTCGTTGAACAGTTCGTAGAGGACGTGACTCCGGTCGGCGTACCGCGGTGCGACCGTCCCCCAGAACTCGCGGATCCGCTGGTCGACGTCGTCGGTGTCGTAGGGCTCGATCGTGTGGTAGTCGACTATCGCGTAGGCGTCGTTCTCCCGGCACGTCTCGATCGCGGGATCGAGGTAGTCGCTGGCGAACGTCTCGACGCCTATCTCGGCGATCGAGTTGGGTTGACACGGGATACGGATCACCCGCGGATACCAGCCGGCCTCGCGGTCGGTCGCCAACTCGAGCGTCTCCGCGTAGGAGTTCCCTCGCTGGTCGGCGTACCTGTCGGCCCACCAGGGGTCGACTGTGTTCACCCCGCGCAGGACGACCTCGTTACCGTCCGGGTCGACGACCCACTTCCCGTCGGTCCTCAGTCTGGGCGGACCGTCCTCCGCGTTCGCCGGCTCGCCGTCCGACCCACCGAGCGGTGAGTCGAATCCGAGACACCCCGCGAGCGAGCCCGCTGTCAGCGCCGCCAGAAAATGTCTGCGTCCTGTCTGCATATCACATGGTGTGACAATTTGATGATATAGGTTTCGCTTTCGATCGAATTTCGAGTCGTCGGTCGGTTCACAGTGCCGGAGCGTCAGATGACGCCGGTGACGGAGGCTGCTTCGCGGGCGGCGGGTTCGCTGACGCCGTCACCCAGAATCGTGTAGCGGTCGCGGATCTCGTGGGCAGTCGTGAGTGCCTCGATCACGACGTCGGCCGGAATCCCTAACTCTTCGGCCGTGGTCGGCGCGTCGATGCTCGCGAGCGCGTCGCGGATCTCCCGCCAGCGACCCTTCGGTCCGGTGTGGAGGTACTCGGTGATTATCGACCCGACGCCGACCTGGTGGCCGTGGAGCGCCGGTTCGGGTGCGATCCGGTCGAGTTGGTGAGAGAAGAGGTGTTCCGCACCGGAGGCCGGCCGCGAGGAACCGTCGATGCTCATCGCCACGCCCGAGGAGACGAGCGCCTTGACGACGATCCAGGCCGACTCCTCCAGTTCGGGCCGGATGGAGTCGGCGTTCTCGACGAGCATCTCGGCGGTCATCTGCGAGAGGGCGCCGGCGTACTCGGAGTACTCGACGTTCTTGAGACGGTTGGCGAGTTGCCAGTCCCGGACCGCCGTGTAGTTCGAGATGATGTCGGCACAACCGGCCGTGGTCAGTTCCCAGGGGGCGTCGGCCAGGATTTCGGTGTCGGCGACGACGGCGAGTGGCGGTTCGGCGGCGACGCTGTGGCGGGTGTCACCCTCGGGGATCGAGGCGCGGCCGGAGACGATACCGTCGTGGCTGGCGGCGGTCGGAACGGAGGCGAAACCGACGCCGACGTCCTCGGCGACCATCTTCGTGACGTCGATGACCTTCCCGCCGCCGACACCCACCAGATAGCCCGCGTCGACGTCCTCGGCGGCCGCGATGACCTCTTCCACGGCGCCAAAGGAGGCAGAGTCGATGTAGTGACTCGCGGGGTCGGTGCCTGCCTCGTCGAACAACTCGACGACCCGCTCGCCAGCGACTCTCCCGGGTGTGGGGCTGGTGACGACCAGTGGCCGCCCCGAGAGGTGGAGGTCCTCGATGGCCTCCACTGTCTGGTCGAGCACCCCGTGGCCCACCACCACGTTACGCGGCAGGCGGATCCACGTCGACTTGTCGAACATGGCCGTCTCTCCGCGGGGCCGGGGGAAAACGCTTGTCGTCGTGGACCGTGTTCTCTGGCGACTCCGTTCAGACCGTATCGAGTACGCCCAGCACTCGCTTCTCGGCGGCCCTGTCAGGCCCTTGCTGTGTCGAATCGTGGTCGGTCGCCGACGACGCCTCGACAGTCTCGGCGATGCCTTCCTCCGGGGAAATCGGCTCCCACCCAGCAGACCGAAGTCGGTGCGTATCGAGGACGTGTGGCGTCTCGCGATAGAGGGGGAAGTCCGTCGGTTCGAGTCCACCCGCGGCGAGTTCGCGCTCGCCCGCCGTCACCACCTCCACCGACGTACGGAGTTCCTCGGCGATCGCACCGACGATTCCTTCGAGGGTAAGAAGTCGCCAGTCGCCGACGTTGTACACGGCACCCGGGTCACTCTCTTCGGCGGCTACGCGGAGGGCTCGTGCCACGTTGCCCACGTAGGCAAGATGCCACAGACTCGATCCGTCGCCAGGGACGAGGACGCGGTCGTAGTTGGCGACGCGCTGGACCCAGTAGTCGAACCGGCGGGTGTAGTCGTGTGGACCGTAGACGACGGTCGGTCGGACGCTCGCCGTATCGACGCCGCGTTCGGCGGCCTCGAAGACTTCGCGGTCGCCCTCGGCCTTGCGAGGGCCGTAGGTCTCGTGTGACTCGTCGGTCGCCTGGGCCTCTGTGCAGGATTCGAGTGCCGTCTCACCCTCGCGTTTGGGGATCGCCTCCTCGCCGTAGGCGGCACCGCTGGAGACGTAGACGTAGCTGGCGTTTTCGAACGCGCGAGTCGCCTCGCGAACCTGGTGGGGATGATAGGCCACCAGGTCGACGACGACGTCGGGGTCGCGGTCGGCCGCCGCGTCAAGTGTGGCGTCGTCGTCACGGTCGCCTCGGAGGTGGTCGACAGCGTCGTCGTCGGCGAAGGGATTGTCGTGTTCGCCCCGCGAGACGATCGTCACGTCGTAGCCGGCGTCGCGGAACTCGCGGACGGTGTGGCGCCCGATGAACCGCGTCCCGCCGAGGAAGAGTGCGTGCTCGCTCACGCTCGGTCCGAGGGTTCCCGGACGCAAAAATCTCCTGCGTCGACGGTGAGCAGGCGACCGCTCTGTGTTCGGCGACTCGACCGACCGTTCTGCTGTCGGCAAACCGACCGAGCGTCCGGTCGCTGTCGAACCCCCAAAAGACATACACAACAGGGGATCGCAACTCCGCGTATGAACTCGGAGGTCCCCGGTTCAGACGGTTGCCCCAAGTGTGGTCACGACGAGGCCGACGTCGGCGGCGTCGCGATGACGAGCGACGGCCTCGGCAAGTTCTTCGACATCCAGACGAACAAGTTCAAAGCGGTCTCGTGTACGAACTGCGGCTACACGGAGTTCTACCGCGCCGACCGCTCGCGCGGGAGCGACGTGGTGGACGTCTTCCTGGGCTGATGACCGCCGGCGCCGGCGTCCTGCTCGTCGTCGTCCTCCTGCTCGGACTCGTCGTGCCCTTCGCCCTCTATCTCCTCGTCGACAGGGAGACCGAGAACACGACGCGGATGGACCGCGCGGCCGCCGAACAGGCGGTGCGACGAGACATCCGTGACGACTCTCACACCGACGGGTCACGCGAAGACGACCAGTGGGGCAGTGAGAGCGAGTGGGGGAGTGACAGAGACGACGGGAGAAGACAGTAAACAGGATCCACACCCGTCGACTGCTCGGCCGGTTCCGATCTCTTCACTGACTGGAACTGTCGTGTCCCTCGGCGAACTCGACGAACGCCTCCCGCGAGACGTCACACCGCACGGCCGGTTTGAACCCGCCGAGGTGCGTGCCGCGGTCGGTCCGCGACGCTGGGTCAAGCACCGCGGTGACGTCGTCGGCCATGTAGTAGTTCGGTCCCTGGCGGGTGTCACTGAGCCGCCGCGCCCGGTCGAGCAGGCCGCCGGGTTCCCGCCCGGGGACGATCACGACCGGGCGGGGTCGCTCGGTGAACTCGGGGTCGTGGTAGTACAGGTCGCCGTGACCCCCGAACCGTTTCGCGTGGGCGTTCTCGGGATGTTCGTCCAGCAGTGTCCGTTTCTCCGCCTCGTCCATCTCGGGGTCGAGCACTGTCGGCGTGTCGGCGACGGTGAAGTAGCCAAAGAGATAGCGGTGTTTGTACGCGACATCGGGACCGGGAAAGCCGCCGTAGAAGGCGACGACGTCGCCCGCGTCCAGTTCGCGGAGTTTCGCGACGTAGCCTGGCCGGTGTTCGCCGTAGGTGAGCGCGTCGAGGTTCGGGTCGTGGTGGACCGGTTGCTCGCGGAGCGTCCGTTCGTCGGTGAGCCAGTCACCGTCGCTGCCCGGCCGGATCCCGTCGAGCAGGTCGGCGAGGACGCCGTCGCCGTGGCGTCGCTCGATGGAGCTGTAGGTCGCCGTCTCGGTCGTCGCGCCCTTTTCGGGGATGGGGACGTACTCGAAGCGGCCATCGGCGTCGACGGCGGGGACAGGTCTGACGTTACCGGTGTCCGCACCGACACCGCAGAGAACGACGGTCAAAACCGCTCACTCTCGCAGTACGTCCTCGGCGCGCGACCGCTCATTCCCGCAGTGCGTCCTCGCGCTCGGTCGCTTCCAGGGTCTCCTCCTCGACGCTCGTCGCGACCACCGCGGGCTTGTACGCCCCGCCGTCGATGAGGTCGTGGTCCGAGACCGACGACTCGACGAACCGGGTGAACGCGCGCCGTTCCGGTGGGAGGTGCCCGTAGACGACTTCCTCCTCGACGAGGTCGTAGACCGGGATCCTCGGGGTCAGGAGCGTGTTCTCTCCGACGATGGAGTTCTCGCCGACGACGAATCCCGAGGTGACGCGACACCCGGCACCGAGCGAAACGCCGTCCTCGACGACGACGGGGGCGTCCTCGACTGGTTCGAGTACGCCGCCGATGAGCGTGTTCGCGCCGAGTTTGACGTTCTCGCCGATCTGAGCACAGGACCCGACCGTGTCACAGGAGTCGACGAGGGTGCCGTCGCCGACGTGGGCGCCGATATTGACGAAGGCGGGTGACATCAGGATGGCGTCGCCGCCGACGTAGGCGCCCCGGCGAATGACGGTCCCGTCGGGCGTGTTACGGGTGCCCCGTTCGTGGAGGTCGTCGGTCCGGCGCAGCGGAAGGACGTCGTGGTAGGTGACGTCGCCGTACTCGCGGGGTTCGGTCGGGCGCAGGCCGAAGTTGAGCAGGACGCCCTGTTTGACCCAGGCGTTTGCTTCCCAGGTGCCGTCGCGCTTCTCGGCGGCGCGGATCTCGCCGGCCTCGAGCGCTTCGAGGAACGCGTCCAGTGTCGCGCGGTGGTCGTCGGTCGCGTCGGCGGCAGTGAGGCCGTCCTGCTTTCGGGCCCAGAGGTCGCGAACGTCGGATTCGAGGCTCATACCCGAGCGATGCAGGGCCTAGGGCAAAACACCCCCGGAGTCAGTCACGACCAGTGTGACACGGCGGCCGAGACGTGCCACAGCGACCGGGACGTGGCACAAAACTTTTCTCCGAACCGGCGGACGTGAAAACACGATGACTGGATCCGAGGCGGGGGGCGGATCGCCGGACGAGGACGCTCGCCAGGCGGCGATACGGACGTTCGTCGTGGTCCTCGGATTCACGCCGATGATGCTGACCACGACGGGGTCGCTCAGTGAGATATCCACCGGGACGGCCGTCCCCGCCGGACTCGTCGGCGCAGCCGTCGGGGCACCCATGTTTCTGGTCCTAGACCGGCTCGATTTCCGGGACGTAAACGACGCGGTCGCACTCGTCGCGATGCTGGCTCTCGTCCCGGTCGCGGTAGTCGTCACGTGGCTGGTGGTCCCGCCGGGGGCGACGTCGACCTTCGGGGTCGGCTGTGCCGCGTTCCTGTGGGCGATGGCGCTCGGCGGCGTCTCCCGACACGTCGTGTGGCCACGATTCGCCACAGAAGCAGGGTGACCCGGCGTCAGGCCTCGTCGATGACCTGCCCGAACTCGTAGCGTCCGGCCTCTTTGCTAGCGAGCCACGCCGCCGCGTCGAGGGCTCCCGCCGCGAAGACCGCGCGGTCCTCGGCGCGGTGGGAGAGAGACACGACCTCGTCGTTGCCCGCGAGGACGAGTTCGTGCTCACCGCGAACGTCGCCGGCCCGCCGAGCGAAGACGCCGATCTCGTCCTCGTCGCGCGGGGCGTACCCCTTCCGGCCGTAGACCGGGTCGACGTCGCGCTCGGCCTGGACGGTTTCGAGAATGGTGTTCGCCGTCCCGGAGGGTGCGTCGACTTTCTGGTTGTGATGGGTCTCCATCAGTTCCAGATCGTAGCCGTCGAGTGCGCTCACGGCCTCGGTGACCGTCCGCAGGAGAACCTGGATACCACGCGAGAAGTTGGTCGCCTTGAGTACGGGGACCGACTCGCTCGCGGCGTCGAGTTCGGCGAGTCCGTCGTCGTCGAAGCCGGTCGTCCCGACGACCATGCCGACGCCCGCCTCGACGCAGGCGTCGGTCAGTGCGAGCGTGGCCTCGGGCACCGTGAAGTCGATTATCACGTCAGGGTCGTACTCGGCGAGTGCGTCGGCGGCGTCGGCCGCGTCGACGACGGGGACGCCGGCCACCTCGTCGACCTCGTCGACGTCGAAGCCGACGACCACGTCTACGTCGCGGTCGGCGGCCGTCTCGATTACGGTCCTGCCCATCCGTCCCGCCGCACCGTTGACTGCGATCGTGACCATACACCGACCTGCGCGCGCGAGGAGTCGAAGGTTTCGGCTTGGGACGGACCGACTCCGGTTTCGAGTGCTTCTCGAACGGTTACCTCGGGTGAAAAGTCCGTAAGAGAAACGTGATCCGCAGACAGCACCGCACTCGACGTCGTGCGATGAAAGCCCTTGGTCCGCTCGCTCACGGGTCACTGCGTTCCCCGTTCGCATCGAGGCCTCCCTTCGGTCGGCCTCGCATTCGCGGTCGCTGAGGCGACTACAATAAACGCGAGCGGCCCTCGCCCTTTCAGTTCGCCAGGAGGAAGTACGTGGCAGAGGGTATTTCGACGTGGAATAGTCGATAGCCGATTTCGCAGACTGTGTCCCCTGGCGGACTGGAAGGGCGAGGCGCGGGTGGCGCGACGCAGGAGCGCCACCATTGGCCGAACGGGGAGTGCGCGGCGCTCCGCGCCGCGAAATCGAGGCGGCACCGCCGCCTCGCGAACGACCCGTGAGGGGGGCTTCCATCGCACGATCGAGAGTGCGGTCGCACTGCTCCGAGCGACTAATTCAGTCACGGGACTCCCGTTACGCGTTCCCCGAGTCGCACCCACTGTAGTTTTGCCTCGAAACAGGTACTCGCGACCGAAGAAACACCTGCATGAGAACAGGTTACACAGGCCCTAAGAGTACGATATTTGCCGGAGCATCCGGAACCTTCTTGGTCGTCGTCGCGGTGGTATCCGACACGCCTATGACAGTACTGTGGCTGGACGACGTGACCGCGAGCGACTTCGACTCGGTGGGCGGCAAGGCCGCCTCGCTGGGCGAACTCACGGCAGCAGGGCTCCCGGTGCCGCCGGGATTCGTCGTGAGCGCGGAGACCTACCGGTCGTTCCTCGACGACACGGGGATCGCCGAGGAACTCTTCGAGGTTGTCGACGTCGACCCCGGGAACTCCGAAGCGCTCGCCCGCGCCGCCGAGCGCGCCCAGGAACTGATCCGGACGACCGACATGCCCGAGCCGATCCGCGAATCCATCCTCGCGGCCTACGACGACCTGGACGACGGGGCGGCGTCGGTCGCGGTCCGGTCGTCGGCTACGGCAGAAGATCTGCCTGACGCCTCGTTTGCTGGTGCCCAGGAGACCTTCCTCAACGTCGACCGGTCGCGCCTGCTCGATTCGGTCCGGGACTGCTGGGCTTCTCTCTTCACCCAGCGCGCTATCTACTACCGCAACAAGAAAGGCTTCGAGCACGACGTCGTCAACATCGCCGTCGTCGTCCAGGTGATGGTCGACGCCGAACGCAGCGGCGTCATGTTCACCAGCCACCCCACGACCGGTGACTCCCGCGTCATCGTCGAGGCGGCCTGGGGCCTCGGCGAGGCGGTCGTCTCCGGCGCCGTCTCGCCCGACCGCTACGTCGTCGACCGCGAGACCGGCGAGATCCTGGAAGTCGACGTCTCGACGAAGAAAGTCATGCACGTTCGTGACGAGGAGACCGGCGAGACTATCGAGCGCGCGGTCCCCGAGGACAAACGCGACGAGCGCGTCCTCTCCGAAGCGGATCTGGAACGTCTCGTCGAGATGGGCCAGACCGTCCAGACTCACTACGGCGACCCCCAGGACGTCGAGTGGGCCATCGGCGAGGGCGAGGAAGACGCCGAGACAGGTACCCGCGGCGATCTCCTCCTGTTGCAGTCCCGTCCGATCACGACTATCGACGACGAGGAGGCCACAGACGACGCGACGAGCGAAGCGGCAGGGTCGGCGGCACCGGCCGGGGACGACCCGGAGTCCGGCACGGCCGGCACCGCCGATGGCGGGACCCGCGCCGAGGAGAGCACCGCCGAGGAAAGCGACGACGGGGCCGGCGAGGTCGCACTGACGGGCTTCGGTGCGAGTCCCGGCAAAGTCGCCGGCAAAGTCAGGATCGTCCGGACGCTCGACCACCTCGACCGGGTCGGCGAGGGCGACCTCATCGTCGCCGAGATGACCACGCCAGACATGGTGCCGGCCATGGAGCGGGCGGCGGGTATCATCACCGACGAGGGCGGGATGACCAGCCACGCGTCGATCATCTCGCGGGAACTGGGTGTCCCCGCCGTCGTCGGCACCGGCGACGCGACCGAGGTACTCTCGGACGGGGAGGTCGTCACCGTCGACGGCGACAAGGGTACGGTCAGGCGGGGCGGTGCCACCCCCGAAGACGAGGACGAGGACGAAGCCGACGAGGCGACCGAACCCAAACCCGCGGCCGCCGCACAGGTCGGCGCCGGGGACCGGGCGGCCGCACTCGCCTCCAAGCCCATGACCGCCACCGACGTGAAGGTCAACCTCTCGGTGCCCGACGCGGCCGGCCGCGCCGCCGACACGGGCGCCGACGGCGTCGGACTCCTCCGGACCGAACACATGGTCCTCTCGACGGGCAAGACGCCCGAACGCTACATCGAGGAAGAGGGCGCAGACGCCTTCGTCTCGGAACTCGTCGACGGCATCCAGAAGGTCGCCGAGGCCTTCTACCCGCGCCCCGTTCGTGTGCGCACGCTCGATGCTCCCACCGACGAGTTCCGCGAACTGGAGGGCGGCGAGACCGAACCCCACGAGCACAACCCGATGCTCGGCTGGCGCGGCGTCCGGCGCAGTCTCGACCAGCCCGACGTCTTCACGACGGAACTGGCAGCGTTCCGCCAGCTCTACGACATCGGCTACGACAACGTCGAGGTCATGTTCCCGCTGGTCAACGACGCCGAGGACGTGATCCGCGCTCGCGAACTCCTCGTCGAGGCCGGCATCGACCCCGAGAAACGCCCGTGGGGTGTCATGATCGAGACGCCCGCCGCCGCCCTCTCCATCGAGGGGATCGCCGACACTGGCGTGGACTTCGTCTCCTTCGGCACGAACGACCTCACGCAGTACACGCTGGCGGTCGACCGCAACAACGAGCGCATCGCCGACCGCTTCGACGAACTCCACCCTGCAGTGCTCGATCTGATCGAATCGACCATCGAGACCTGCCGCGAGAAGGACGTCTCGACGAGTATCTGTGGCCAGGCTGCCTCGAAACCAGCGATGGTCGAGGCGCTCGTCGAGGCCGGCATCACCTCGGTCTCGCCCAACGTCGACGCCGTCCACGACGTCCAGCGCGAGGCCAAACGCGTCGAACAGCGCCTGCTCCTCGATTCCGTCCGCTGAGTCGCTGCGACTCCGTCGGCCGATCCACCGCTGGTTTTCTCGGGAGTCTATCGGGATGTGGGCGTAGACAGTCGGGACCGGGACCAGAACCCGCCGACGCGTGCTCAGCAGAAGTGGTCGGTGTACTGGTCGAGCGTGACCGAGGCGTGGGCGGGTTCGGCGACGGGGTCGGTCGGTTCGTCGTTCTCGAAGAGGAGCCACTCGACGTCGACGTCGCGGGCGGCCTCGACGACGCCCTCGATATCGAGGTCGCCCTCACCGAACGTGACGAACTCGCCGGTCGCGAAGTCCATGTCTTTGACGTGGACGAGGTCGACCGAGTCACCGATAGACCGGAGGAGAGGCGCGGGGTCGGCGCCGCCGGTACCGGCCCATCCGGCGTCGACTTCGAACTGGACGCCATCGGACTCCGCGACGAGCAGTTCGTAGCCGGTCGTCTCGCCCAGGTCGGTGAACTCGTGGGCGTGGTTGTGGTAGTGCAACTGGAGTCCGTGTTCGGCGAGGCGCTCGGCCAGCGCGGTGAGGCGCTCAGCGGTCGCCTCGACGCGCTCGCGTGTCTCGTAGTGTTCGGGGTCGATCCACATGGCGACGACGTCGTCGGTGTCGAAGTCCTCGGCGGCCGCGACGTGGGCATCGAGGTCGTCGTCGAGTTCGTCGGGTGTCGTCCCGATACTCGAGACGTCGAGTCCGTGTTCGATGAGCGTCTCGTGGACGCCGTCCGTGTTGCCGTCGGTGCCGAGTTCGACCCCCTCGAAGCCCGCGCGAGCGATGCGGTCGAGTTTCGCGTCGAGCGGTTCGTCGAGTGCGTTGAGCGTGTAGGGCTGGATCCCGACCTTCATTACTCGCTCTGGGGGGGCCACCCTTATCCGGTTTTGGTCATCCGTCATGTTCTGCCGGGAACGGCTCTCCTCGGACGGTCGCGAGTGTGGACTCGAACCCGAGCACCGGGATGAGAAGCGCTATCCGTCGTCCGGGCCCAGTCGGGGGTATGAAACAGGCGATCGTCGCCCGGGCGGACCTGGGGATGGGCGAGGGGAAACTCGCCGCGCAGGTCGCCCACGCGTCGCTGATGGCCTACGAGAACGCCGACCGCCTCGACAGGTCCGAGTGGAAAGGCAGCGGCCAGAAGAAGGTCGTCCTCAAAGCAGACGGCGAGTCACAGCTGTTCGAACTCGCCGACAGGGCCGAACGAGAGGGCATCGCACACGCCGTCGTCCGGGACGCGGGCCACACGCAACTCGAACCGGGCACCGTGAGCGCGCTCGCGGTCGGGCCGGCCCCCGACGACCTCGTCGACCGTGTCACCGGCGACCTCTCCCTGTACTGACTCGCGTTTTCTCGGGCGATCGCACCGGTAGAGTCGCCCCGAAATCCCAGCTCAGGCTTCGATGATGTCGTCCTCGTCGCTCTCGGGGATGCTGAGGTCGCCGTCGAGCACCGTCACCGCGCGCCCGCCCACCGTCGGCGCCGTCGGGTTCGCTCCGAGTCCGCCCTCGTTCTCCGTCTCTGCCGACTCTTCTGGTTCCTCTGACTCCGCTGATTTTGCCGATTCGTCTCCTGTTTCGGCATCCTCGGCATCGCCACCCGCGTCATCCGCGTCTCCCGTGTCACCCTCGTCGGCATCGTCGCCGTGCCCGTCGCCGTCGCTCTCGGCCGGTCGGGACTCCGGGGGGTGACCGGTCCGGACGAGCACCCGTCCCGGCCGGTCGAGGAAGTGGCCCTGCTCGCAGACCAGCGGGTCGGGCTGGTCGAGCGCGCCGTGGTGGCGCAGATACGCACAGACCGCACCGCTCGCCGTCCCGGTCACGGGGTCTTCAGGGATGCCCAGACGCGGCACGAACGCGCGTCCGTGGAGTGTCGAGGCTCTGTCGAGCGTGTCGAACGTGAACGCGTACAGCCCCTGGGCGCCGACCGATTCACACAGTTCCGCGATAGCGTCCAGGTCCGGGTCCACGGCCGAGAGTTGCTCGAAGTAACTCACGGGCACCAGCAGGAAGGGGAGGCCGGTCGACGCGTACGAGAGCGGGAGGTCTTCGCCGACTTCCGTCAGCGCCGGTTCGTCGAGGCCGAGCGCGTCGGCGACCCGTTCGACGTCGAGGTCGACCGGGCGGATCTCGGGTTCGGACTGGGTGAACCAGACGGTGCCGTCGGGTTCGACCTCGACGTCGAGGACGCCCACGTTCGTCTCGACGGTGTAGGAATCGGCGGTGATCTGTGCGCGGTCGTACAGCGCGGCCATCGCCGCGACGGTGGCGTGGCCACAGAGGTCGACCTCGCTCTCGGGCGAGAAGTACCGCAGGCCCCGGTCGGCGTTCTCGCTCTGGCGGACGAACGCCGTCTCGCTCGCGCCGAGTTCGTTCGCGACCGCCGCCATCTGGTCGTCTGTCAGGCCGGTCGCGTCCGTGAGGACCCCCGCTGGGTTGCCCGTCATCGGCTCCTCGGTGAAGGCGTCGACCAGCTGGACGCGTCGCGTCTCGGTCATGACTCGGGCAACGGCCACCTCTCCCTTGACCCCTGTGGTCGTTCGGGAGGAGAGACTAGCGCTCCGAAGACGTCGTCGAACTGTTTATAGGATGGTTTGTACGTAACTGGGATTGCAGATCGGATAGCTGTGAGACATACGTGGTCCGCGGACAGCACCGCAGTCGACGTGGTGTGATGAAAGCCCTCGGGTCGCTCGCTCACGGCTCACTCCTGGTGGTCGTTCGCCGTTCGCATCGAGGCCTCCCTTCGGTCGGCCTCGCACGCGGTCGCTCAGCGACATATCCTCGCTCCGCTCGGATAGGGGTCGCTGAGGCGACTAAACTGCACGCGAGCGACCCTCGCCCTTTCAGTCCGCCAGGAATGTCCGGTTAAATAGGCTGTCTCGACGTTGAATGTTCGGTGGCCGACCCCACAGAGTGTTTCCCCTGGCGGACTGGAAGGGCGAGGCTGGGTCGCGGCGAACACAGTGAGCGGAGTCGCCTGAGCGACCCCTATCCGCGCGACGCGAGGCGCTACGCGCCTCAAAAGCGAACGAGGAGGAACGACCCGTGAGCGGGCGGTGCGGAGAGCGCGGATATGTCGATCAGCGACCGCGAGCTGCAAGGCGCTACGCGCCTGTATTGCGAGCGAGGAGCGAAACGACTCGCGAGCCCGCCGAGGGCTTCCATCCCACGAGTACGACTGTGGTCGAGAATCCCACGAGCGCGGTTTCGGGAGCTCTATCAACTCAAAAATGCGTCTACCCGCTCGTCCCGTCGATCCAGTCGACGAGGTCGGTGACGACGGACTCGGCGACGTTGTCGTGGAAGTTGTACTCGGACCCGAGCGATGGTTCCGACCCCGACTGGAACAGGTGCGAGAGAGCGGGATAGACTGTCGTCTCCGTGTCCACACGATTCGCGAGTTCGGACTCCCACACCTGAAAGTCGCCTTCGACCGTCACCTGGTAGTCCCGGCCGCCCTGGCCGACGAAGAGGGGCGTCTCGACACGCCGGGCGGTCGCGACCTGATCGTAATCGAGCAGACTCGACCACCACGAACCAGGGAGTCCCTGGACCCGCTGGTCGGCGGCGAACTCGTCGTTCTCGACCCGCGTGAGCGCGTCGTCGACAGCGTCGATCTGCTGGCGTTCGGCGTCGCTGAGCCCACCAGCGACCGAAAGCACGTATCTGACCTGCTCGCGGACGACGTCGGTTATCGGCCGTGCGGTCGCGGCCAGCATCGCCCCGCCCGCCAGGTCGGCCCGCTCGGCGATCCGCGGTGTGCAGGTCGCACCGAGACTGTGGCCGACGACGTACCGACGAGCGGGGTCGATTTCGGGCTGGTCGCCCAGCAGCTCGACCGCGCGGACGGCGTCCTCGACGACGATCGTGTCGATATCCCAGTTTGCGAGCGGGACGTCACAGGCCGCCGTGCGCTTGTCGTAGCGCAGGACTGCGATCCCGCGGGAGGCCAGCCCCCACGCGAGGTCCTTGAGCGGTTTGTTCGGCCCGATCGTCGAGTCGCGGTCGTTCGGGCCGCTCCCGTGGACGAGGACGACGCCGGGGACTGTGCCACCGTCACTACTGCCGCCACCGCTCGCACTCGCAGGCACACTGAGCGTCCCGGGTAGCGAACAGTCCGAGTCTGAGTCCGAGTCAGAGCCCGAACCCGTGACCGTCACCGAGCGCTCGGCGAACGCGGACTCGTCAGCGTAGCCCGGCGAAGAGTACTGGGCGGGGAAGAGTAGGCCGGCGATAGCGCCCGCGCCGTCGACCGTACACCGGACGGGCTGGTCGGCTTCCGGGCAGCGAACGGTCACCACGACCGCTGGCTGGCCGTTCACACTGGTCTGCTCGACGCCGACGATCTCCTCGAAGTCGCCGTGCTGTGCGGTGAGCCCGAGCCAGAGGCGCTCGAGCGTATCGACCGTGAGCTGGTTGGCGGCGGTCGGCGCGAGTCGCCCGTGTGCCGACTCGTAGGCGCCGTCGGCGAGGTCCTGGACGAACGCTCGCGCCGTCGTGGCGTCACTCGGCGTCGGACTGGCCGTCTCTGTCGGTGCGTCGGTGGCGGTGGGCGTCGCTGTCGGGGACGCTGTCGGCGTGGCCGTCGCCGTCGGTGTCGGGGCGAGCGTCGGCGTGACCGTTGGGGTCGACCCTGGCGTGGCGGTGTCGTTCGTCGACTCGTTACACCCGGCGAGGGCGCCGGCGAGCGCGAGACCCGCGGCGCCACGGAGGAATCGTCGTCTGTGGAGGGCTGTCATCACCGGCAGTTGTCCCGGTGGGTCAATATATTCCCGAGCACTGTCTCACTCGCTGCGACGCGGGCGATAGAGTCCGACCGAGCAGTCGTCGATAGCGAATCGACCAGTCACCGGAGCCGCTGTTCGACCGCGCCGACCGCGAGTGTCGGGAGTTGGCCGACGATGGCCGGAAACGTGAGGCCGAGCTGGTCGGCGAGCTCCGTCCCGTCGAAGTAGCCGGTGATCGACGTGATACCGTCGTCGGAGACCGTGATGACTTCCAGACCGTCGAGTTCGATCCCGTTTCCCGTCGGCGGGAGCCCCTCGAACGGGCCCTCGTGGGCCCCTCGTATCGTCCACTCGGTGACGAGCACGAGTTGCGCTCCCTCGTCGACGGTGGCGACGGGATCCTCCTCGAACCGGACGTCCGGAAAGCCCGTCGTCGTGTCCACGACGAAGTCGGCGATCTCCGTGCGCCCCAGTGGCTCGTCCAGTGACGAGTCGACGTAGGTGCCACCGGGTGCGAACTGCTCGACGACTGCGTCGGGGTCGTGGTCGTTCCACGCCTCGACGTACCGCTCGAAGTATCGTCGTCTGTCACCGGTCGTCGGTCGCGGCCTCCGTCTCGACGTGTGGAGCGGACTTCGAGGGGCGTTTCGACGACGGACGGTCGGGACTGCGACCGAGACCGAGTCGGGACTGTTCTGGTCCGAGCACACGGGCGACGGTACGCGGCCGGAGCAGTGACGCGGGCGACTTTTCCATGGAGATGACGCGCATCAGCGCGACCCGCAGGTCGGGGTCCGAGTGTGCCCGCCGCCGGAGACGGCTGAGATAGCGGGCGAACAGGTCCGCGCCCCGGGACGGCGACTCGGGCGTCGCCGAGAACTGCGCGTCGGCGCCGACGGCCATGGTCCACGCCGTGTCGACGACCGACGCGGCCCGGTCGAAATAGCGTGGGGCGAGTCCGTCGAGTCCGCCGACCCCCAGAGCGCGATGCAACTGTAGCGCCTCCAGCGCCGCGACCGACATGCCCTGCCCGTAGACGGGGTTGAAACTCACGACCGCGTCGCCGATCACGACCAGTCCCTCGGGGAACCGGTCGAGGCGCTCGTAGTAGCGGCGGCGACTCGACGGGAACGGGTAGTAGTCGACCTCGCCCGTCACGGACTGCTCTCGCAACAGTCGCTTCAGTTCCGGGACCGGGAGACTCGACGCGAACTCGGTGACGCCAGCCAGGTCCGTCGGCGGGTGGTCACCGTGGACGCCGTGGACGTTCACCAGCCAGCGGTCGCCCTCGACCGGGAAGGCGGCACCGCCACGGACCCGCGGCGCTTCGGCCAGCGCGAGGATCGTGTCCCGGCTCTCGGGCGGCCGCTCGACCGGGACCGTGCTGTATCCGACGTCGATCGTGACTTCCTCGACCGGCGGGGCGGCGTAGCCGTTTCGCTCCAGCCAGTCCGGCGTCTTGCTCGTCCGACCGGTCGCGTCGACGACGAGGTCCGCCGCGAGCTGTGTCTCCTCGCCGGTCTCCTCCCGGAACCGGACGCCGTCGACTGCGCCCGACTTGCCGAGCAGGTAGTCGGTGACCCGACAACCGGTACGGACGTCGACGGCGCCGGTGTCGGCGATCCGACGTCGAACGATTGCCTCGAACAGCGGGCGGGTCGCCGTGTATCCCGGCAGTCGCCGTGAGCCGTCCGCGAGGAACCCCCCTTCGGTGTAGAAATCGATGTCGCTCGCACCGTCGATCAGGAGTCCGCCGGCCGCGAGCAGGTCCTCGCCGTACCCCGGAAACAGGTCTTCGAGCGTGGCCCGACCGGCTTCTTGCAGTGCGTGGATGTGTCCCCCCTGGGGGACACCGCGCCGGATTTCCGGGTCCGTGGGATACTCGTCGGCTTCGAGGACCGTGACGGTCGGGAAGTAGTCGGCCAGACAGCGCGCGGCGAGCAGGCCGGCGACGCTCCCGCCGACGACGACCGCGCGGTCACCGACAGGCCGGGCCAGTGTCGCGTCGTATCGCGGCGTGTTCGCGAGCGTCATCGGATACCCTCCCGCGGGTGCCGGTCACGACCGCGACTGCGGTGGTCGGGTCCCCGAGCGCGGCGGTCGATACGCGTCCGAACGGAACGGAGTCGAGTTGCCATCCTGAGTCCTCCTGTGGGCTGGCGCCCCTGTCGTGGAGGCGCACTCGCCGGGCGTTCGCCCGACGCCTATCGCACACTTCGGGCCAGACCCCAGTCAGCGTACCTCGTGACGAGATACTCGGGGCGTGAGTCGACACCCAGTCAGCGAGAGGGCGCTCCCGTCACGGCTCGCCGCTCGCCGCACCCGCCTCGGAGAGCGTCCGCGCGTCGACCCGGACGGCGTCGGCCAGATACTGGTCTATCAGGTCGTGTGCCCAGGACAGCACGGCCTCGTTGTCGCTGACGATCGGTACCCCGTAGGAGTCGTCGATCGGGCCAGTGTCGCTCCGTTTGATCAACACTCTCCCGTCGAAGATCATCAGGTTGCACGGGATCGGCGGGTCGCGATAGAAGACGGTACCACCCGCTTCGAGGACGTCCCGCCAGCGATCACGGCGGTCGGGGCTTTTGACGAAGTGGTCGACTACCTCCCGGGTGGTCACCGCCTCGACGGCCAGTGCGCCGGTGACGACCTGTTCGTGCAACGCCCGCTCGAACATTCCCGGTGGGATGAGGTGATTCAGCGTCCGGAACTCCTCGGACTTCCGGAGTAGGTCGGTCATGTACTCGACGGCCTCGACCGGGTCGTCGTTTACCGGTCGCCTGACCGTCGCGTCGCTGAACTCGTGGAGGCCGATATCCAGTTCGTCGGTCGGGAGCCACGCCACCGCCTCGCCGAGTCGGTCGACGGCTGCCACCGACTCGACGAACGGGTGAAACTCCCGAACTACGTGTGCTCCGGCGGCCGTCGCGGCGTACTCCCCGTCGGCCCGTCGCTCCGCCCAGCCCCGCTCTTCGAACTCGTTTACGATACGGTCGAGTGTGGCGCGCGAGACCTCTGTCCGGTCGGCTAACTCCCGGCGCGTAGCCGCTCCGTCCGCGAGCGCGCCGAGGATCGCCACGCGGTTCGCCGACCGCGAGAGGTAGTCGACGTCCGCCAGAGCCCCCTCTGGGACCGCTTTGTCTCCGCTAGCCATAGGTGACTATTCGTGCTAGTCAGTAACAAGGTTTCGCCCGACAACCCACGGCCCCAGCATCCGCTCAGTGGCCTCGATTTCCCCCGCTCGAATCGGGCCTATTGCCGCGAATCCTTGCTCCGTGGCGTCCGCTCGTGGACGTATTCGAGCGCCCCGATGTACTGCTCGGCGGACTCACCGTCCAGTTCCATCAGGCGCTCGCGGAGTTTGGTCGGCGTCATGGTTCGCGTTACCATACATCACAGTGGCGCATAAGTGTTACTCTGAGCACATCTAGACAAAGCTGAAAGCGCACGAGAAGCGGTCGAGAGGTGTCGAGAGTAGAGAATTCAGTCGGCGACGGCTTCGCCGGATGCGGAGACGGCGCCGGGGTCCTGGATCCACAGGTCGCCGAACAGCTCGTCCTGCTGGAGGCGGACCTGGCCGCGATGGGAGAGAAAGAGCAGGCCGAGAAACGTCTGGACGCGAGATCCGCCAGCGGACTCGATCTCGCGGTAGAGCACCTCGACACGGCCCTTTTCGTAGTGTTCCCGGACCGCACCGTAGACGTCGTCGATGATCTCGTCGATGTCCTCGGTGTGGACGCGTTCGGTCACGTCCGCCGCCGTGGGCTCGTCGTCCATCCGCAGGTCGTCGCCCGACCGGTAGTCCAGTTCCTGGGTGCCGCGTTGATACCCCGACGGCGAGCCGCTGGTGTCGTACTCGCGGGACTCTTTCCACCAGTTGTCCCGTTCGGCGTCGCGCAGGTCGCGCACGAGTTCGTCCAGTGTCTGGGGCATCCCGCGGGCACGCTTTCGCTCCAGGCGGCGGTCCATCTCGGTCTCCAGCGCCGCGAACGGGTCCGGCCCGTCGACCGGTTCGTCGGACACCATCGCCTGCTCCCACGGGTCGGGTTCGGGCTCCTCGGGTTCGTCGTCGGCCAGCATCGCGTCACCTTTCATCCGCAGGAGGACGCTCGCGTAAAACAGCGCTCGCCCCGACGTCCGCAGGTCGCCCTCGTCCAGTCTGTCGAGGAACTTGTCCGTCACCGCCACGATGTCGATGTCCCACGGGTCGATCTCGCCGTTCTCCGCGAGGTCGACCAGCACCTCCACCGGTTCGGCGACCTCCTCGTCTTCGCCCTCGCTCTCGTCTCCGTCCTCCTGTACGCTCTCGTCAGCTGCCTCGACGTCTGCCGACTCGTCGGTGACCGGTTCGTTCGGTACGGGGCTGTCGCCCGTGCTGGCGTCTCCACCGCTGTCTCCGTTGCTGTCGCCGCTACCGAACAGTCCGTCTGCTGTGTCACCGGGCGCCTCCCTCTCCTCACGGGTCGTTTCACTCCCCGTTCGGTCTTCGGAGGCGCGTGGCGCCTCCCTCTCCTCACGGGTCGTTTCACTCCCCGTTCGGTCTTCGGAGGCGCGTGGCGCCTCCCTCTCCTCGTGTCCCGCGATGTTCAGCGGGATGTCGTCGTCGCGGCCGTCCGTTCGCTCGTCACCGTCGTCGTCAGTCATCGGCGGTGACCCCCTCCATACTCAGGTCGATGCCGGTGACGGCGCTGACGTTGTCGTCCTGCATGGTGACGCCGATGGCGCGTTCGGACCGTTCGAGCATCGCCGAGCGGTGCGAGACGACGACGAACTGGGCTTTCCCCGCGAGTTCGTCGACCAGTTCACCCACGAGGTCGGCGTTGAACGCGTCGAGGAACGCGTCGACCTCGTCCAGCGCGTAGAACGGTGCGGGGTTGTGACGCTGGATCGCGAAGATGAACGCGAGCGCGGTCAGTGATTTCTCGCCGCCGCTCATCGCGTTCAGGCGCTGGACGGGCTTGTCGCCGGGCTGGGCTTTCATCGTCAGGCCACCCTCGAAGGGGTCGTCCTCGTCTTCGAGGTGGAGTCGTCCAGTGCCGTTCGAGAGCCGTTCGAAGATGTCCTGGAACTGCTCGTCGATCTCGTCGTAGGCCTCCATGAACGTCGCCTTCTTGTTGGCCTCGTAGCGGTCGATCCGGTCGCGGATCTGCTCTGCCTCCTCGACCAGGGTCTCTTTCTTCTCTTCCAGGTCGGCCAGGTCCTCGGCGACGGTGTCGTAGGTCTCGATCGCCCGCATGTTCACCGGTTCCAGCTTTTCCATCTCGGCTTCGAGCCGGCCGATCTCCGATTCGACCTCGTGGTGGTCGGGGATCTCATCGGGGTCGTAGTCGCCGACGGCCGCTTCGAGTTCGTCGATCTCCCAGTCGAGGCGCTCTGCCTCCTCGCGCAGGTCTTCGAGGTCGCTCTCGACGCCGTTGACCGCTTCCTTCTGTTCGTCGCGGGCCGTGCGGGCCGCCTTGACGTCTTCTTTGAGGTCCTCGCGCTCGTCTTTGAGGTCCGCGAGCTCCGCTTCGAGTTCTGCGACCGCTTCTTCTTTGTTCGCCAGAACGTCCTCTTTGGCTTCGATCTGCTCCTCGAGTTCGGCGATCGTCTCCTGCTTTTCCGCCTTGCGGTTCTGGGCCTCCTCGATGGTCTCGTGGAGTTCCTCGATGTCTTCCTCGGCGTACTCTTTCTCCAGCTGGAGTTCGTTGAGTTTGGCGTCGAGGTCGTCGACGTCGTCTTCGAGGTCGTCGATGTCCGCCCGGATCGCGTCGGCCTCGCTCGTCAGGTCCGGTAGTTCCGAGTCCTCGACTTCCGCTTCGAGGTCGTCGATCTCGCCCTCCAACTCTTCGATAGCGTCGGTCTTCTCGGCGATCTCGGCCTCGAGTTCGTCCATCTCCTCGGAGACGTCGTCGCGTTCACTCTCGATCTCGTCGAGGCGCTCTTCGAGGCCCTCGATGCGCTCGCGGACCTCCGTGCGCTCGGCCTCGCGGCGCTCGACGTCCGTCTCGATGTCGCGGACCTTATCCGCGGCGTCCGATTGCTTGTCGCGGGCGTCGTCGAGACGGCTCTCCACGTCGCGCAGTTCCTCTCGCACTTCCTGGCGTTCGGACTCGAGGTCGTTGATCGACGCCGCGAGGCGGTCGAGTTTCCCGCGACTCCCCGAGAAGGTAAATCGAGTGCCCTTCGAGGACCCGCCGGTCATCGCGCCCGACTTCTCGACGAGGTCGCCGTCGAGCGTGACCATCCGGAAGTCTCCCATAAACTCCCGGGCGGTGTCCATGTCGGCGACTACGAGGGTGTCGCCCAGGACGTACGAGAACACGCCCGCGTACTCCGAGTCGAAGTTCACGAGGTTGTACGCGAAGTCGACCACACCGCCGTGGTTGGGCTTCGAGGGCAGCGAGCGCTGGCCCATCTCCGTCAGCGGGAGGAAGGTCGCACGCCCCGCGTTCCTCGATTTCAGGTAGTCGATACAGCGCTGGCCGACGCGGTCGTCGTCGACGACGACGTGGGCGAGTCTGCCGCCCGCGGCCGTCTCACAGGCCACCGCGTAGTCTGGGTCGACGCTCCCGAGGCCGCCCACTGCGCCGTGGACGCCGTCGACGTCCGCGTTGAGCACCGTCGTGACCGCCCGACCATAGGAAGAGTCGCCGTCCTGGCCCGCCTTGGCCTCGAGTTCGGCGTACTCCTGCTGTTTGGCCGCGAGTTCGTCCTCGATGTCGTCGAGTTCGGACTGGCGCTCGCGGCGCTCGGCTTTCAGGTCCGCGACCACCTCGGAGATGGTCGCCTTGTTCTTCTCGGCCTTCTCGAGTTCGGCCTCCAGGTCGTCGATCTCGGCTTCGATCTCGGGGATGCGTTCTTCGAGGTCCTCGATCTCCGATTCGGTCTCGCGCTGTTCGTTCGAGCGCCGGCGGGCCTCGTCTAGCAGGCGGTCCTGTTCGCGCTGGAGGTCGTTCTTCTCGGCTTTGAGTTCCTCCAGGGCGGCCCGCTTCTCGTCGAGTGCCTCCTTGACCTCCTCGAACTCCTCGCCGACCTCGTCGATGCGGGCCTCGACGTCTTCGAGGGCGGATTCGTTCTCCTGGATGTCCGCCTTGAGCGAGGACTTGGCGACTTTCGTCTCGCGGATGTCGGTCTCGAGCTCGTCGATGGTCTCCTGCTTGCGGTCGACCTTGACGAACGCCTGTCGGCGCCTGTTCTCGGCGTCCTCGATAGCTTCCTCGGCGGATTCGACCTTGTCTTCGAGGCGGGCGATGTCACCTTTGACCTCCTCCATCTCGCGTTTGATCGCGAGTTGCTCGTCCTCACCTTTGCGTTCGATCTCGGCGTTCAACTCGTCGAGTTCGTCTTCGAGGCGAGTCACCTTGCCCTGGCGCGCGTCGAGTTCGGCCTGTAGGTCGTCGAGTTCGGCTTCGAGGTCGTCGGCTTCGCTCTCGACCTCGTCGAGTTCCTCGCGTTTGTCCTCGAGTTCCGCGGCCTTCCGATAACTCTCGTACTCCTCTTTGCGCTCGCGCAGGTCCTGGTATTCGAGGGCGGTCTCGCGTTCGTCTTCGAGTTCGTCGAGGCGCTGTTCTTTCTCCTCGATGCGCAACTCCGCTTCCTCGATGCGCTCCTCGACTGTCTCTAGCTCCTCGAAGGCGGCGTCTTTCTTCTGGTCGAACTCGGCGACGCCGGCGATCTCGTCGATGATCTCGCGGCGCGAGCCCGCCGTCATGTTGATGATCTCGGTGACGTCGCCCTGCATGACGACGTTGTACCCCTCGGGCGTGACGCCGGCCTGGGCCAGCAGGTCCTGGATGTCGGAGAGGTTGACCGAGCGACCGTTGATGTAGTAATAGGAGTAGTAGTTGTCGTCGGTCTCCTTGACGCGCCGGCGGATGGAGATCTCGTCGACGTCGCCGACGTTCTCGGTGCCGGCGGCGGTGACGACCTGCGAGCGCGAGAGCGTCCTGTCCGAGTTGTCGAGGATGACCTCGACGCTGGCCTCGCGTTCGCCGGCGCTCTCGACGGCCTCGTCGTGGTGGCCGGGGTTGTAGATGAGGTCGGTCAGTTTCTCGGCGCGGATACCAGAGGTGCGAGCCAGTCCCAGGGCGAAGAGGACGGCGTCGATGATGTTGGACTTCCCGGAGCCGTTCGGGCCGCTGACGGTGGTGAAGTCCTCGTAGAAGGGGATCCGGGTCTTGCGCCCGAAGCTCTTGAAATTGTCGAGGACGAGTTCCTTGATGTGCATTGTTCCCCGGGGGAGCCGGGCGCCCTAGGCGATGATGATGTCGTTCGTTCCGGACTCCGTGCTATCCTCCTCGTCGACCTCCTCCGTGTTAGAACTGTCGGCCTCCACTTCCTCTGGAGATTCCGACTGTTCCGCGAGATCGCCGGCAGGCTCGGAATCGGGTTCCGGTTCCGACTCCGACGCTGGTCCGGGATTCTCGGGTGCAAAGCCCAGGTCTTCGTCGACGGCCCCTTCGAGTTCCCGCAGTCGCACCTTGCACTCGACGAGTTCGTCCGTCAGCCCCTCGACGGACGCCTCCAGTTCGTTGACGCGCGCTTCCAGTTCCTCGACTCTGTTGCCGCACATACACTCACACCTGTCCTCCCCGGACATAAGAGTACGTCAGACATTCACATCGTTTCTGATAGGTGTCTCGCGGGACGGTCCGGACGGTTCCTGGGGACCGTCGCGAACGGGTAGAGGGCAAAGCGATCGGCAGCGCGAGCGGATGGAGGGCCGAAACGATCGACAGCGCGGGCGAGTGGAGGGCCGGCGGCGACCGGGGCACGGACCCGGCCGCCGCCCAGTGTCAGAGGCACGCGCGGACCAGGGGCGGCGGCGAACGGCCAGCGGGGACTGGGCGGCACCGTTCCACCCCCTGACCCACGCATCACGACCTACCCGCCGGGTGTTTGTAGATTCTATCACAATACTATCGATACTATCGATACTATCGATACTACTGTACCAACTACACTATCGATCCTGTTCTGACGAAGCATCGTCTTCTGCTGCAGTACGGAACGGTCGCCGAACTCAGAGTTTGTGCCGGAAGGCGTGGAGTACGTTCTCGCCGGTCTCGGTGAGCTGGATCTGTTTCTGCCGGCCGACGGACTCGACGGCGATGTAGCCGTCCTCGGAGAGCGGGTCGACGACGTTGGCGTTGAGCAGCGCGAACTTCGCCTTGTCGTTGGCGGGGTCGGCGTCGCTGATGAACGAGAGGGCGGCCTCCTCGGCGAACTCGATGAGGTCGGACTTCTTGGCGGTGTAGGCCGCGGTGTTCGTCCGGTCGAGGTAGTCGAGGACGGCGACCTGGTCACGCGAGACCGCTTCGATGGGATAGGAGGGGAGTACTTCGTCGTCGACGATTCCACGTGTTCTGGGCTCGTCTTCGACGTCGTGGACGCGTTCCTCGGCGTGGACGTAGTAGGGCGTGGCATCGGTCGCCATGCAGGCGATAGCGGCGCCGACCGCCGCGATTTTGGGTCCACTGGAGACGTTGACGCGGACGATGTCCTCGGCGTGCTCGGCGGTGACGGTCGTCACGACTGCCAGCACGTCGTAGAGGTCGCCCAAATCGACTTCCCGGAGGTGCGTCGCTTGCCTGTCGGCGTCGAGTTCCTCGACGAGCGCCTCCTGATAGGCAGTCAGGCGCGCGCGGTCGTCGGTCAGGAGGTAGACGACGTCGGCGTCGTGTTTGCGGACCGGCTCGACGATCCGGTCGTACTCGTATCCCAGCGGCGCGATGTGGACCTCGTCTATCCGTTGCATGCGTATCGAGCAGGTGTTGTCCCCGACTCCGCCCCCTCACCGCATAAGCGTGTCCGAGCGCCTCGTCGAATCAGTCTCGGGAACGTGCTTTTCAGCGCCACCTGGGTCGAAGTGGACGTTCGGTATCTCTACGTACCAAATCGGAGTTCGGGACCGGTCCGGTAGACACCCTCCGAAACGCCGATTATCCGGCCGCCCGTCCGACCCGATGTGACCCGCTCGCTGACCGACGTCGGCCCAGCCGTGCTCGTCCCGGCAGCCTGGACCGTGACCCTGGCTGCCCACGTCGGGACCGTCTCGCGCCGAACCCTGTTCATCGCGCTCTGTGTCATGGACGTCCTGCTCGTCGTCTTCGCCGTCGTCTCGCGCGACGAGATGAGCGGTCCCGTCCTGCGGATCTGGCAGCGCGTCCTGCTCGTCGGCCTCGTCGCGACCGTCGCCGGAACCGTCGACATGGCCCTCGACTCGACCAGTGACCCCGTCGCACTCGCCACACTGTTCGTCTGGATGGTCGTCCCTGCGGTCGCGTACTTCCTGACCGGCCGCGCGGTCGAGACCGTCACCTACCAGGGGGTCTACGTCGCGGGCGGGGCACTCTCGCTCGTCGGCGCGGCCGTCTACGCGCTCGAACCCGCCGGGATCGCCGGCGAGTCGGCCGTCGTCGCCGGGCTCGCGCTCGTCGGTATCGGCCAGACGGCAGGGATCGTCACCGCGGTCGTCCAGAACGGGTGAGACCCCAGCCAACTCGTCCCCTCGACGCCTGTGCGTGACTCAACTGATCTCCTGTTCCCGTTCGACCGCGCGGAGGCGCTCGATCCGCGCGTCGGTCGGCGGGTGGGTCCCGAGCAGTCCACGGTAGATCAGCCGGCGCGTCCGGTCGAAGAAAGGATGCTCCTCCCAGGGCGGCGGGACGATCGAAAAGGCGGCAACCGAGGACTCGCGCAGGTCCGTCGCCGGCCGGCGGCCAATCGTCGAATCGAGAGTGTCGAGCGCACTCGCCAGCGCCGCCGGATCACCGGTGAGCGCGACGGCACCGTCGTCGGCCCCGTATTCCCGCGCTCGGGCGACGACCGCTGTGCACGTTCGACTCGTCAGCGCGGCGACCCCGGCGAGCAGCGCTACCACTGGATTCAGCCCGTACCGGTAGAACGCCCGGTGTGCGGCCGCCCGGGGAAACGAGAGGGCCGTCAACACCGCCGCGTCGCGGTTGGCGACGTGCGCGAGTTCGTGGGCCAGCACCGCGTCGAGTTGCCGGTCGTCGAGGGCCTCGACCAGCCCTGTGGAGACGACGAGCGTCGAGTCGGCCGGTCGGTAGCCGACGGCCGCGGCGGTGGGCGTCCGCGAGGCGACCAGTCTGACCGCCGGCGCCGGGACGTCGGCCTGTGTGGCGAGGCGCGCGACCCGTTCAGTGAGTGCGGCCCGGCGCTCGTCGTCTTCGGCGACCGCCCGCCCGAGGTCGTCGGACAGGTCGTCGAGAACCGCCGTCTCCCGCAGTTCCGAGCGGACGAGTCCGCCGAGGTGGACCAGCGCCAGCCCTCCGCCGGCGGCGATCGCCAGTGGGAGTGTCAGGTCGGACGGCGAACGAGCCTGCGCGAGGACAGCGACCGCTCTGAGAGCGGCGACAGCGAGCGCGACGGCCAGAACCGACCCGGCGAGCCCGAGGCGGTCGGCGGTCGCGTTCGCCCCGCGCCACAGTTCCGCAGCGACCGCACGCACTTCCTCGACGTTCGACGGCGAGTCCTCGATGTCGTCGACCGTCCACGACCGGGAGCGGTCGTCCGATTCCTCGCGGGCGAACTGCAACAGCATCATCGGATACACCGAGGCCAGGAGCATCGCCACGACGACGAAGAACGTCCACCGGGGGAGCTCGAGGAACTGGATCGCCAGATACGTCGCCGCCAGCGACGCGAGGACGAGGAGCGCCGAGACGTAGACGAGCAGTTTCATCACCGTCTCGCCAGCCGTCTGGTCGGTGGCGACGCGATAGGCCGCGAAGACGACGGCCACCGCGCCAGCGTAGCCAGCCACCACGAGCACGGTCACGAGTCCGGGCGGTATCGGCGCGTGTTCGGCGAGCCCGAGTACGAAGCGGAGCACACCGTAGGACACCAGCCCGAAGACCGTCACCTCGAAGGCGACCAGTCCGACCGCGACGACTGCGAGGGCCAGACACGCACCGGCCATGCGGAGCCACAGGCTGGGCTTCGCGCGGCGAACAGTGGAGGGCATCGACCGCATCGTGGTGGCCCGCTGACTTGAAACGCAAGGATCGAAACGAACGACACACCAACGGACTGTCGCTCGTCCGCCGAAATCGAAGGGATCGAGGAGTCTGGGCGGGCGAGAGTGACGCCCAGCAGATCCAGTTAACTCGGCGGCGACCGGACGACTCGTATGAGCGACCACTGCCCGCAGTGTGGCCACTCGGGCGTCGAGACCAACATCGTAGTGATGGAGACGGCGAAAGTCCCCGGTACGCCTGTGACGAGCCAGAGTGTCCGGTCGTCACGTACCGCCTGTGAATGAGGCGCCTTCAGTGGTTTCGTTGCTTTCACGCCGAACACTCATTACGGAGAACGTCGTACCGGTATCAAACGATGTCCATCGACCGAGACACCTTCGAGAACACGAGCGAGGAGGAACTCGAGGAACTCTCAGTCCCGGATCAGGTACTCGGGTTTCTCGCTACGAACGAGGACCGTGCGTTCAAAGCGCGTGAGATCGCGGCCCGGATCGACAGCGACGAAGGTGCAGTCAGCACCGCGCTCTCGCGGTTGAAAGAACGCGAACTCGTCGAACACAAGGCGACGTACTGGGCGGTGACTGACGACGCCGAACGACTCGAGGGATACAGCGGCTACGAACGGGCGACTGCCCTGTTCAACGAACAGTTCGGTGAAGAGGACGCGGAAGCGTGGCGCGAACGCGCCCCCAGCGAGCCACATCCGAACGTGGAGGACGAGTAGTGACTGACGAGGAAACCACCCCGATCTTCGAGCGAGGCGACGTCGTGTTTGGCGAGGACCCGTTCAAGGGTGAAGACGCTGCTCGGCCCTGGCTCGTGCTCTCGAACCACGAAGGGCGTCCGTCCACGGCGACCAGTATATCACGCTGACGCTGACGACGAAATCGTGGATGGACGGCCTCGTCGACGTTCCGGAAGAGAGCTGGCTTCGTGGCGGGACACCGGAGGAGAGTCGGATCGTCCCGTGGGGCGTTCAATCGATCGACCGCGAGGATATCGATTTCTGGCAGGGACGTCTGGAGAGTGAACTCGTCGACGAGGCTGTCGCTGCTCTCGTCGAAGAACTGGAGTAACAGTTCGAAATACACCCGATAGTCGACAAGTCAGAGACGCATCAAATTTCGGCGACTCAGAACGTTCTATCGAACAGATTCCGGAGAAACGCCGAGAGAGAGATTTGAACTCTCGTGTCCTCTCGGACACCTGCTCTCGAAGCAGGCGCCTTGGCCGGGCTAGGCTATCTCGGCTCACTACTGGATAGCGCGATGGCGGGTTTAGCCGTTACGATTCCGTGTCTCTCTCGGGATGCTCCGCTGATTCCCCGGTGACCCATCGAATCCGAGCGGAATCACCGGTCTTCGGACCTCAGCAGGGCGACTCGACGGGTTCGACGTTCCCGAAGTCCCAGTACTCGTAGGTCGTTTGCATGAACTCCATCCTGAGTACGTAGCCGCTCTCTGTGTCGACGTAGAAGGTCATCGTCCCGATCCGTTGCCCGGTCTCGACCTCGTAGACGTACACGGACTCCCCGTCGACAGTGTCGGTGCCGGTCGGCCGCACGCTCCAGTTCTGCGACCCCTCGTCGGTCGCGTTCTCGGGGTTCTGGACCTGCGGCACGTCCATGTCTATGCACTGACCCCCCATGACCGTGTAGAGTTGTCCGTCGACTCTGTACACCTCGTATGACTGGTCCATACCCGAGATGCTTTCGATACTCCCGTAGTAGTTCTCCCCGTGCCACCGCCCCACCTGCACGTAGTTCCCGTCTTCGGTGGTGGTCTCGAGCCTGTACCGGAACTCCTCCGGGGAACGGATCACGTCCTCGAGCAGTGGCCCGGCCGATTCGTCGGTCTCCGGTGGGCCCGAGGCGTTGGGCGTCGGCGTCGACGTGGGCGTCCCCGCCCCGGACTCCATCTGGGTCGCCGTCGGTGTGGACGCCGCCGCGGTTCCGCCCACCTCGGCGGTCGCCGTCGGCGCTGCATTCCCATCCGAACCGTCCGAACTGTCAGAACCGTCCGAGCCGTCCGACCCGTCGGCGTTTCCGTCGCTTGCGGCGCCGTCGCCCTCGGCGGGCGTCGCGGTCCCGCCACCGCCCCCACAGCCAGCCAGCGCGACCGTCAGTGCGACCACCATCACCACGAGAAACCGTCTAGTATCTCGATGCATGAGATGATATTCAGGCGAATACCCGTAAGTGATCCCTCTAGGTACCTAGGTGAGAACTACTGTGGCAGCACTGTCACCCAGTGTGAGACGGACAGACCGTTCGATCGTGACCGAACCGGAACGAGCGCTTCCTGACAGACCCTGAAATGGTCGGCCGGCCCGTGGACCCAGTCCACACGAGAAAGCGTCAAATCGTCTTTGTGTTATCCAAACGCATAAAGCCGCGGCGAGCAACCGGGCGATATGAACGTCACAGACGCGAGTGCCGAGTGCGACCGCATCCTGGACGAGGTGGGGTCGGCCGTCATCGCCGACCGCGCGTTCCTCGAAGACGTGCTGCTCGGGTTCGTCGGTCGGGGCCACGTCCTCATGGAAGACGTCCCCGGCACCGGGAAGACCCTCACCGCGCGAACCGTCGCCGACGCCGTCGGCCTCTCCTTCTCCCGGGTGCAGTTCACGCCCGACCTCCTCCCCGCGGACATCACCGGCACGCACGTGTTCAACGAGCGCGAGCGCACCTTCGAGTTCAACGAGGGCCCGCTCTTTGCCAACGTCGTCCTCGCCGACGAGATCAACCGCGCCCCGCCCAAGACCCAGTCCGCGCTGCTCGAGGCGATGGAAGAAGAACAGGTAACCGTCGACGGTGACACCTACGACCTGCCGACGCCCTTCTTCGTGCTGGCGACACAGAACCCCGTCGAGATGGAGGGCACCTTCGAACTCCCCGAGGCACAGGTCGACCGCTTCCTCGTCAAGACCTCCATCGGCTACCCCGACGAGGCCGGCGAGGAGGAACTGCTCCACCGACGACTCGCCCGCCAGGACCAGAGCCCCTCCGTCGAGTCGGTCGTCACCGAGGCGGGTGCCGCCGACCTGCGGACCGCGCCAGAGGAGGTCCGCGTCGACGACGACGTCGTCTCGTACATCTCGGCCGTCGCGCGGGCGACCCGCGAGGACCGCCGCGTCGAGGTGGGCGTCTCTCCCCGGGGCACACAGCGCCTGCTCGAAGCCGCCCGCGCCCGCGCCGCGATGGTCGGCCGCGAGTACGTCACCCCCGACGACGTCAAGCGCATCGCCCGCCCCGTCCTCGCCCACCGGGTCGTCCTCACGCCCGACGCCCGCGTCGACGAGGTCCGCAAAGCGAGCATCGTCGAGGGCGTCCTCGACGGCGTCCCCGTCCCGACTGTCTGAGTCGGTCTCCCCGCCCCGACCGTCTGAGTCGGCTCCCCCGTCCCGACCGTCTGAGTCGGCGTCCTCGTCCGAGGGCACGCGTCCACCTCCCCGCACGAGAGCCTGGGACGCCCGTCGCCACCCATCGATCACATCGCCTCTTCCTGTGTTTACTTGCGACGTGAGACCCAACCACGGTCCATGGACCCGGACATCGACGCGTTCGGTTCGCGCCGCTCGACGGTCTACGGCGCGAACGGCGTGGTCGCGACGAGTCAACCGCTCGCCGCCGAGGCGGGCCTGCAACTCCTGCGCGAGGGCGGCAACGCCTTCGACGCCGCGGTGGCGACCGCCGCCGCACTCAACGTCGTCGAACCCACCTCCACGGGACTGGGCGGTGACGTCTTCGCCCTCTATCGCACCGCCGACGGCGAGGTGGGCGCGATGCGCTCGTGTGGCGGTGCGCCCGCCGACGCGACCATCGAGCGCGTCCGCGAATCGGTCGCCGACGAGGACGAGGACCCCGCCGACGCCGAGATGCCCGACACCGGCCCCCACGCCGTCACCGTCCCCGGTACCGCCCGCGGGTGGGAGGCCACCGTCGAGGAACTCGGCCGGCGCTCGCTCGCCGACGCGCTCGCACCCGCGATCGACTACGCGCTGAAGGGGTACCCCGTCACCGAAGTCGTCTCCGCGCAGTGGCAACACGCCGAGGACCTCTTCACTGACGACCACGCGCGGGAGTCGTGGCTGTTCGACGGCGAGGCACCCGAGGTAGGCCAGGAGGTTCGCCTCCCGCGACTCGGCCACACGCTCGAAGCCGTCGCCGAGGAGGGTGCCGACGTCGTCTACGAGGGTCACGTCGCCGCGGCCATCGCCGAAGAGATCCAGTCGAAAGGGGGGTTCATGGCCGTCGACGACCTGGCAGCCCACGAGGTGGAGTGGCCCGACCCCGTCTCGACGACGTACAACGGGGCGGAGGTGTTCGAACTCCCGCCGAACAACCAGGGACTGCTCGCGCTCGAAGCGCTCAACATCGCCGAGGAGATCGGCGCGGGCGACGAAGCCTACGACTCGCCCGAGCGCGTCCACCGGTTCGCCGAGGCGATGAAACTCGCGTTCGTCGACGGCCACCGCTACGTCACCGACCCCGACTACGAGGAGATCCCGCCGCTGGCCTCGAAGGCGTACGCACGAGAGCGCGCCACCGAGATCGGCGACCAGGCCATCGAGGACCCCGAGGTCGGTGTCCCGAACGCAAAGAGTGCGGAAGACGCGGATACGGTCTTGCTCTGTGTCGCCGACGACGCTGGCAACGTCGTCTCGTACATCAACTCCCGCTTTGCGGGCTTCGGGTCGGGCGTCGTCGCGGGCGAGACCGGCATCGCGCTCCAAAATCGGGGGTCGTCGTTCTCGCTCGACCCCGACCACCCCAACCGCCTCGAACCGGGCAAGCGGCCGTTCCACACCCTCGTCCCGGCCGTGGCGAAACTGGGGCCGGACGACTGGGCGGCCTTCGGCGTCATGGGCGGGTACATGCAACCCCAGGGCCACGTCCAGGTGCTCTCGAACGTCGTCGACTACGACATGCCCCTGCAGGCGGCACTCGACGCGCCACGCTGGCGCTACCGCGAGGACGGCACGCTGGCGGTCGAAGAACGGATGCACGATGGCGTACCGACGAAACTCGTCCGCCGGGGCCACGACGTCGGTGTGCTCCCGCCGCTACTGTTCGGCGGCGCCCAGATCGTCCGCAACGCCGACGGCACGCTCTCGGGCGCGACCGAACCCCGAAAGGACGGTCACGTGGCAGGCTACTGATCCCGTCGACGGGCCGTCCCACAGCAGCCGATGGCCCCACCTCCAGAACACCTCCGGACCACCTCCGGACACCCTCGCCGCGGGGCGCACCCTTTTGAACGCGCTCGGTCTGGAGACCGCATGGCCTACGAGATTGCGCTGATCCCCGGTGACGGGATCGGCCAGGAAGTCCTCGCCGCCGTCCGACCGCTCGTCGACGACCTCGCGGAGTCCGAGCGTTTCGAACTCGAATACACCGAACTGGACTGGGGCAGCGAGCGCTACCTCACCGAAGGTGCGATGATGCCCGACGACGGGATCGACACCCTGCGAGCGCACGACGCCATCCTGCTGGGCGCCGTCGGCCACCCCGATGTCCCGGACCACGTCACACTCCACGGGCTGATGCTCCCGATCCGCAAGCGTCTGAACCAGCAGGTGTGCAAACGCCCGGCGACGCTCCTGGAGGGGGTCGAGAGCCCGCTCCGCGGATACGAGGGCGGCGACGTCGATATCGTCGTGTTCCGGGAGAACACCGAGGGCGAGTACGCGAACGTCGGCGGCCGCGAACACCGCGGGTTCGACCACGAGGTCGCCGTCCAGAGCGCCGTCTACACCAGAGAGGGGACCGAAGCCGTCGTCCGTGCCGCCTTCGAGGCGGCCGTCGAACGCGACGGAACACTCACGAACGTGACGAAGTCCAACGCCCAGGCCCACGGGATGGTGTTCTGGGACGACATCGTCGCGGAGGTGAGCGAGGACTACCCCGACGTCGAGGTCGAGCGCCTGCTCGTCGACGCCGCGGCGATGGACTTCGTCCGCCGACCGGAGGCGTTCGACGTCGTCGTCGCCTCCAATCTCTTCGGGGATATCCTCACGGATCTGGGCGCTATCGTCACCGGCAGTCTGGGACTCGCGCCGTCTGCCAACATCGCGCTCGACGGAGACGCGCCCTCGATGTTCGAACCCGTCCACGGGAGCGCCCCCGACATCGCCGGCGAGGGGATCGCCAACCCGCTCGCCACCGTCCGCTCCGTGGCTTTGCTCTTCGACCACCTCGGCGAATCGGCGGGCGCCGAGAGACTGGAGGACGCGGTCGCCGCCCAGTTGGCCGACGCCGCCGCGCCGCGAACCCCTGACCTGGGCGGGGATGCGGGAACCGAAGCAGTGGTCGCCGACCTCCGGGACCGGCTCTGACGTTCCGGACCGGGTAGCGACGGAACCGCCCCGCGTTGTTACCGCACAACGTCGGCTGTGACGGTCCCGATCCGGTCGACTTCTGCGCGGACGACGTCACCGGGATCGATCGGATGGGCCCCCGGCGTCCCAGTCGAGATCAGGTCGCCGGGTTCGAGCGTCATCACCCGGGAGTGAAAGGCGACGAGGTCGTGCGGCGAGAAGTGCATGTTCGCGACGCTGTTCTCGGCGACTGTCTCGTCGTTCACGACGGTTCGAACCGAGAGGTCGTCGAGATCGATATCGTCCGCGGGCACGACGACTCGTGGTCCGACCACGAGGAAGGTGTCGTAGCTCTTCGCGCGGGTGAGAAACCGGGGGTTGCGCTGGAGGACGTCCTCTGCGGTCATGTCTATCACTGGGACGTATCCTGCGATCACGTCGTCGACATCGTCCGGATCGACGTCCCGGCAGGTCCGACCGATCACGACGGCGAGTTCCGCCTCCGCGGTGACCCGCTCGGACTCGCTCTCGGGCGGGAGTCGGACGGGGCCGCCCGGCCCGGTCGCGGCGGTGGTCGGTTTGAAGAAACTCGCGGGTTCGTCGGGACTGTCCTCGTCCAGATCGGCAGCGTGATCCGCGTAGTTCAGGCCGATCCCCAGCAGTTTCCCGGGGTCAGCGAGTGGGTTCGCGAACGTCAGGTGCGATTCGGGAACACGACTGGCCGACGCGTCGGCGGGGTCGGCCAGTTCCCCGGGTGCACGCCGGAGTGCGTCACGAACGGTCGTCAACGAGGGGTCGACAGTCGCGAGGGGGACGTAGCCGTCGGCGTCACCCACCAGTGCGCGCCCCTCGGCGTCACGAGCGAGATATCTATCCATACGCCGGAGAGCGGACCCCGAACCCATGAGTCTTCGCCAGTCGGGTGCAGCAGTGTGTCAGTGGCCAGTCGGGCGTCCCCGCCGGAGCGGGGCTTTTTGGTGTTCGATCCCTGAGACGAGTGTGTGAGGCGACTGGCGGTCGTGGTCGCGGTGCTGGTGCTGACGAGCGGCTGTAACGCCATCGGCGACGCCGAACCCTCGCCCGCGGAGACGGTCACGGCTGCGCCCGTCCCGGCGGTCGAGACCCCAACCCAGACGACGACCGATCGACCCGACTGCGCAGTGCCCCGACCGGGTCCCGCACCCGAATCGACACCTGCACCCCGGGACGAACGGGTGGCGCTCCCGGTGGAGGACGGCCGAGTCGACGGGTCGGCGCTGGCGGCGCTGCACGGGCAGCGGCTCCTGAACTACAGTTTCCACCTCCGGGCGGGCAGCAGCGGCGAGGTGTGGTCACTCCCCGACGCGGCGGCGTTCACCTACGAGGGGATCGGCCTCGGGACCGGGCTGGGGTCGACCCAGAGCGGGGCACCCTGGACGTACGCCATCGGCGGGAGACTCTATACGCTCCGGACCGACAACGGGCAACTGGTGTTCGACGAGCGTCCGTACCGCGCCGACTCCCCGGAACGCGACCGACTGCGCCGCGCGCTGACCGGCGAACGCTGGCTCGCGGCCCGTGTCAGCCCGTACAACTACAGCGTCGTCGGCACCCGTTCGGTCGACGGCACGGAAGTCCGCGTGCTCAGGGACACGCTCAACCAACCGGTCCTCCGCCGGCCGGACGCACGAGCGGGCGCGCTCCTGTCGGTCAACTCGACGCTGTCCGTCGACCGCCGCGGGATCGTCCGGCGCGTCCGCCACGTCGAACGACTCCGCTACGGCCCGACTGCCAACATTCCGAACGAGACCCGGGTGAGCACGTTCACCGTCGACCAGATCGGAGCCGCAGACCTCCACCGGCCGGCCGCGTTCTGCGTGACCAACCCCGACGCGATGCGAACGGCCGTACCGACCGACGACCGGAACGCGACTCCCCCCACACCGACGACCGTCGATACGCCGACACCGAACGGGCCGACATCGAACGCGTCGACCGAAGCGCGGAAATCGACACCGAGCGTGCCCACCGGGGCACAGACCCAGACACCGCCGACGACGCCGGCAGCGACCGGAACGACGACTCCGGACACCTGAGAGGGGGCGAACCGCCGGCTGTGAGCGCTCCCGTCGGGCCCGTTTTGAGCCTGCGGTCACAACAGTCGCCATGCACACTGCGGCCACAAACGACGTCACCTACACGTACACAACGGGGTTGTCGTCGTGACGGTGCTGGTCCTGGGCGACCAGCTCACCCGGCGAGTCGGGCCGGTCGCCGAGCGCGACGAACCGGTCCTCGTGGTCGAAGCGACGGCGTTCGCGCGCAAACTTCCCTACCACCCGCACAAACTCGTCGCGGTCTTCAGCGCCATGCGTCACTACCGCGACGCGCTCCGCGCCGAGGGCCGAACGGTGTACTACCACCAGGCCGGGACCTTCCGCGAGGGCTTCGCGGCCCACTTCGACGAATATCCCGACGACGACCTCGTCGTCATGGACCCGTCGAGCCACGGGGCGGCCGATCGACTCCGAACCCTCGTCGCGGACTGTGGCGGGACCCTGGACGTCGTCGAGAACGACCTCTTTCTCTCGACACCGACGGAGTTCGACGAGTGGGCGGCCGACCGCGGACTGGACGGGGACGAGTTGCCCCGCCAGGAGACGTTCTACCGGTGGATGCGCGAGCGGACTGGCTACCTGATGGACGGCGACGGCCCCGTGGGCGGCGCCTGGAACTACGACGAGGACAACAGGGAGACGCCGCCGTCCGACTACGACCCACCCGACCCGCCGGCGTTCGACCCCGACGAGACCACTCGCGAGGTCGAATCGTGGGTCGCCGACACGTTCGACGGCGGGTACGACGACCCGCCGTACGGCGGCGACTGGGCCGACCCTGGCCCGTTTCGGTGGCCGGTGACCCGAGACGGCGCCGAGCGGGCGCTCGAGAGTTTCGTCCGCGACCGCCTGCCCGCCTTCGGTGACTATCAGGACGCGATGTGTGCGGACGACTGGCTGTTACACCACTCTCTGCTATCCGTGCCCCTGAATCTCGGCCTCCTTCATCCCCGAGAGGTGGTCGAGCGCGCACTCGCGGCCTATCGTGAGCAGGACCTCCCCCCGAACAGTGTCGAGGGGTTCGTCCGGCAGGTGATCGGCTGGCGGGAGTTCATGCGCCACGCCTACCGCCGCGAGATGCCCGACATGGCGACCGCCAACCAGCTAGACGCCGACCAGCCACTGCCCGAATTTTACTGGACCGGAGAGACCGACATGGCCTGTCTGTCGGACGTCGTCGAGGGCGTCCGCACCCGGGGATACAGCCACCACATCGAGCGGCTGATGGTCCTGTCGAATTTTGCGACGCTACTGGGCGTCGAGCCGGCGGCACTCGACCGGTGGTTCCACGCGGCCTACGTCGACGCCTTCGACTGGGTGACGACACCCAACGTCGTCGGGATGGGCACCTTCGGAACCGACGCCGTCTCGACCAAGCCGTACGTCTCCTCGGCGAACTACCTCGAGCGGATGAGCGACTACTGTGGGGACTGTGTCTACGACCCCGACGCGACGACCGGCGAACGGGCCTGCCCGTTCAACGCGCTGTACTGGGAGTTCCTCGACCGCCACGGGGACCGCCTGCGCTCGAATCACCGGATGGGGCTCGTCTACTCACACCTCGACCGAAAAGACGACGAGCGCAGAGCTATCCGCGAGCGTGCGGCGACCGTCCGCGAACGATTGCTCGCTGGAGGGAGTGTGCTCCCCGACCGCGGACTCGACGACTTCGAGCAGGCCTGACCCGGGTCTGACCTGTCCCGGACCAGGGCTAACTCGTGTCAGGACCGGCTCGACCCCCGACCCATCACGGAGAGAGACCCACTACCACCCACGACAGCGGATCCCGTCTACTCGATGGTCAGGTCGTCACCGGCGCCACCGTCCCCGTCGGTCTCGTCCCACTCGATCTCGAACTCGACGCTCAACTCACCAGGACCGTCCACCGGGCCTTCCCGCTCGGCTTTCACCTCGAACGTCGGCCGCTCGGGGATGGTCAGTGTCACCGACTCGCCACTGGCTGACAGCGTGATCGAGTCGCCGACCTCGAGCGTGTCTGCGATGCGACGAAAGTACGACGCTACCTCTGTTCGGTCGCGCGTCCGCTCGGACTCGAAGAGGACTTCTTCGGGCATACGTCGCCTACGTCACCGGCCACGATAAGCGTGTGCCCTGTCAACACCCTTATCGGTTGAGTGCGACGACGAGGACGGCCGCCGCGAGCAGGAGGACGAAGAGCGTCGTGACCGGCTGGCGGGTCGGGCCGACACGGAAGAGGACGAACGCCAGACCGCCGCCGAGGACGCCGACGGCGGCGCTGAACAGGGCGTGGAGTGCCTCGACGCGACCGGTGTCGGCGCCGCGACCGACCTGTTCGCCCAGCGTGATCGAGTTCGTCGCGCTGTCCCAGGCGACGACGGCCGCGACCGACCCGAACACGACCGGCATCGCGCCCGCCCCCGACAGCGCAGCCACGACGACCCCCCCGAACGCGACCAGCGAGCCGCCGTCGACGATACGGTGTCGGCCACGCCAGACGCCTGCGAGGACCACGACGACCCCAGCGAGTGCGATAGCCGTCGCCGTCGGACCGCCGGGGACGCTGGCAGCGACGGCGAAACTCCCGGCGACGCCGGCGATCGCCACCGACTGCCGCGAGGGACGTCGGACGAGTTCGTAGCCCGTCACGCCGACCACCGCCGTCGCGCGCGTTCGAGCGCCTCGTACAGCGATTCGTCGTCCGCCCAGTCGATGACGCGGAGGCCGCTCGCACGCAGGTCACTCAGCCGGTTCGAGCGCTCGACCGACGCCAGCGTCCGCCCGACCGTGTCCCGTCGGGTCGGGTCCGGACTGACGATCGTCACCGGGTGTCCGCGGACGTGGAGTCGCCGGGCGACGTAGGCCGCGGCCGTATCGACCATCGGCGAACAGAAGACGACCTGCGCGTCGTCGGGGAGTCGGCCGACGAGCAACCGGAGCGCCGGCCGGACGTACACCCGCTCGGCCGGCGGCGTCGGCGACAGCGCCGGATGTGTCGCCAGCAGGTGGCGCGCCTCGGCGCGGTGGGTCGGCCCCGCTCCCGGGGGGAGCCAGATGTCGGCCTCGGAGAAGGCGGCGATCCCCACGCGGTCGCCCGTGTCAAGCAGCGAGTTGAACAGTCTGTGGGTCGCGTCGATGCTCCGCTCGACGGCGTTTCGGCCGTCCTCGCCCGACTGGACGTACGCCGCCGGCCGCAGGTCGACCACGAGCACGACCGTCGCCATCCGCTCTTCGCGAAACTCCATGGTCGCGAGCGACCCGTCCCGGGCGTAGCGGTTCCAGTCCAGGCGACTCAGCGGGTCGCCGTGCTGGTACTCCCGCACGGAAGCGAACTCGACGCCCGATCCCGTGGTGTCTGTCGCGACGCGCCCGGTGTAGGGCGACGTGAGCGCGTGCAGCGGCACCTCCTCGGTCGCGTCGACCGGCGGGACGCAGGTCAGTGTCGTCGGCTGGGTCGCCACGTCGTACTCGCGCTCTTCACTCCCGCTCGCATTCCGGACGATCACCGTCAGCCCGTCGAGGTCGAACTCACCCCGACGGGCCGTCACAGAATAGGAGAAGGTCACGGCCGCTCCCGGTCGGAGCGCCGTGGCCGTCCGCGCCGGCCCCTCGACGACCGACAGCGCCTCGGGTACCTGCTCGACGAGTCGGAGGTCCGGGATCGAGCGGTCGCCCGTATTCGTGACCGTCACCGTCACCGTCACGTCCTCCCCGGGTTCGGGCATCGAATCGCTCACCTGTCGTACGACCGACAGCGACGGCGCGGGCGCCGACGAGACGTTCGCGTACGCGAGATATACCACACCGACCACCGCCGCGAGCAACAGCGGTCGAGTACTCGTCGCGACGCCCAGTCCGCCCGTGAGAAAGGAGAGCCCCGCGACCCCGACCCAGCGGTTCGTCCGCCGGGTCGTCACCGACCGAACGGTCAATCCGTTCGCCGCGTCGTCACTCGCCTCGTCGGCCTCGTCCCCCGGTTCGGCGTCCGTGGGGTCGGCGTCGCTCCGTGCAGCCGCCGGTTCCCGGACGCCCACCGAGCGGTCGCGTGACTCGGGCTGACCACCGGTCGCCGCGTCCGCCGCGCTGGTTTCGGTCGTCGTCGCGTCCGTGCCGCCGTCCGAGGCTGTCGCGTTCGTACCGCCGTCCGAAGCCGTCCCGTCCGTAGAATCGGCCGGGTCACTCATCGCGGTCCTCCCCGTCGCCAGCCGTGACGTCGAAGGCCGATTCGAGTCTCGAACGGGTGTCGTCCCCGCTCTCGGCAGTTCTGTCGGCGTCGCTCTCGGTACCAGTAGTGCCGTCGGTGTCGGCGTCGATGTCGACCCGAGCAGTATCGAAGTCGGCGTCGGTGCCGGCGCTGTGACGGGGCCCCGGTTCCTGCGGGTCGTCGACGAGCGCCGCGAGTTCGGCGGCGACGCGCTCGGTCCGGCGGGTGAAACTCGGTCTGGAACTGAAATACTCCCGGACTCGTTGGACCCGACCGACCGCCGGCGTCTGGCCGCTGAACACCGCCGCGGCGTACGGGTCGTCGGTCCAGGTACCCTCGTACATGGCCTCGCGCGCTTCCTCCGGAGAGAGACCGCGCCGGCGCACGAGCGTCTCCTCGGCGACGGCTTCGACCTCCTCGCGGAGGCGCTCGCGTTCGGTCATCCGGTATCGCGTCATCGACAGCCGGTCGAAGCGCTCGTCGAACTCGTCGCCCGGTGTCGGCAACTCGACGACCGCCTCGGTGTCAGGCGTCTCGGCGTACTCGCGGTCGGTGGCCCGCCGGCGCTGGAGTTCCCGGAGCCCGCCGAGCACGAGGAGCACACCCAGGAGAAGCACCAGCGCGCGGCTGGTCGGGAGCGACCCGAGAAGACCGGGAGCGACCAGCGCCGCCAGCCCGACGACGGCCAGGACGACCCCCAGACCCGCCGCGATCCGTTTGCCAGCGCTCACGTGTCGCCCTCCGCGTAGGCCGCTTCGATCCGCCTGAGCGTCTCGACGGCCGCCTGTTCACGGTCCGCAGTCGCCTCGGCACCGCCGTAGCGGACGTCCGCGAACAGTCGCGTGAGTCGCTCGACGTCCTCGCGGTCCAGTCCGGCGTCGACCGCGGCGGCCGCGAACTCGCCGGGCGTGCTCGACTCGGGGTGGTCGACCGTCAGCGAGTCGGTCATCTCCGCCCAGGCCCGGTACACCTCGTTCTCGAAACTCTCCTCGTCGTCGGTCTCCTCGATCCGGTCGGCCGCCCGCCCGGCCGCCGCACCGACCGCCGCGACGTCCACTGGTTCCTCGTCTGCCTCCTCGCCACCCTCGCCGTCGGCACCGTCCGAGACGGTCTGGTCGTGGTCACCAGTCAACACGAGGACGGCCACGACGACCAGGAGGCCGAGGACGCCCACGAGGAGGAACTGCGACAGCAACGACGGCGGGGCGACCGCCTCGCCACCGCCCATCAGCCCACCGCCCTCCTGGCTCGGGTTCCCCGACGAGGGCATGTCCAGCAGTTCGCCCGGCGGTCGCGTCTGACAGGAGGTCAACAGCAGATACACGAAAAAGCCGGGATAGCCGACCAGCACCGCCCACCCCAGCCCCATCGCCGCGTCGTCGTACCACCGTCCGGCGAGGAACACGCCCACAAGACCGAGCAAGAGTGCGACCTGGACCAGTGGACTCGACAGCGCCGAGACACAGAGGTCGACCTGCGAGCCCCCCGCACCGAGGTCGACGAACGACCACCGGTCGCCCGATCCGTCGCCGGTCGGCGTCGCGGCCGGGTCGCTCTGCCCACCGAGCTGGTCCGCTCGTCCGAAGCTCCCGAGCCCCGTGTTCGGACTCGTCGTCGTGGTCAGCGTCGCCGCCGCGAAAGAGAGCGTCGCCAGACAGAGGAGGGCGAGCACGACCGTCCGGAGATTCAGACGCGAATCGTCCACATCCGCGCCAAAGGGACCACCCGCTGTTAGTCTTTCGCGTAGCGGCCCCGACAGTCCCTGCTATCACGCCGAGTCGCGCCGCACGGTATCCGAACTCCGGCCCATCCCACCGTGACACGCACCATTATCCCCCTCCGGTCCGATCCAGCGAACGATGCGTGCCGTTCGACTCCACGACCACGGCGGAGCAGACGTACTGCAGGTAGACGACACCGACCGCCCCGACCCCGGCGACGACGAGTTGCTCGTCGAGGTCGCCGCTGCGGGCGTCAATCCCGTCGACACCTACTTTCGGGACGGATCCTACGAACCGGTCGGCCTCCCCTTTACTCCGGGTGTCGACTTCGCGGGCACCGTCGCGGCGGTCGGCGCCGACGTCACCGACTTCGCCGAGGGCGACCGCGTCTACGGCACCGGCATCGGCAACGGCGGCTTCCAGGGCGGCTACGCCGAGTTCGCGACCGTCCCGACCGACCGCGTCGTCGCGCTCCCCGAGGGTGCGGACATGGTCGAAGCGGGCGCGGCGGGCGTCGTCGCTGTCACGGCCTGGCGCGCGCTGATCGACCACGCCGACCTCGACCCGGCCGAAGCCTGTCTCGTCCACGGCGGTTCCGGCGGTGTGGGTCACGCCGCCGTCCAGATCGCCGACGCCGTCAGCGCTCGCGTCGTCACGACCGCCGCCCCCGAGTACCACGACCGACTTCGCGAACTCGGAGCCGATACGGTCCTCGATTACAGTCGCGACGACCTCGCCGACGCCGTCCTGGAAGCGACCGATGGCGGCGCGGACGCGATACTGGACCACCGCCTCGACGACTACCTCCAGTTCGACGCCGACGTGGCCGCCCAGGGCTGTCGCGTCGTCGGCATCGGCGAGAACAGCCCCGACCCCGCGTTCACGAACGACGGCGCCGCCCGCTCGAAGGACGTCAACTACCAGTTCATGTCGATGTTCAACATGCCCGACCTCCGCGTGGGCCTGCGCGGCGTCGCCCACCTCATGGCCGACGACCGCCTCTCGATCGATATCGCTCGCAGCTACGACCTCGACGAAGCGGGAGAGGCCCAGCGCGCCGTCATGGAAGACAGTTTCTTCGGGAAACTTGTCGTCGAACCCTGACGCCCGCAGACGAGGGGAGTGCCGTCCCGATCCGGCGTCGATCGAAGGGCTCGAAAACTTCCAGCTCCCGGAATCATTATTTGCGATGAGGGGGTGACATACGAGCCAACGAGACGATGGACGGGTTGTCACGGCGGTCGGTGTTGCAGTCGCTGGGTGGACTCGGGTCGCTGGGTGCCGTCGGAACCGCAGCGGGTCGAGTGAGCGAACGCCGGGATCGAACGACATCGACGCCCAGGCCGGTCGCGACGGTCACGTTCAACGACCAGTCGGTTTCCGCGGACGCCGAAACCCAGGCAGTGACGGTGTCTTCGGTTTCGACGTCCGACGGCGGGTTCGTCGCTATCCACCGGGACAGCGCGCCCGGTCCCGTCATCGGTGTGAGTGACCATCTGTCGGGTGGCAGGAACTCGAACGTGCGTATCGCACTCGACGAGCACCTCAGCGAAGAGACGCTGCTCGTTGCGATGCCACATCTCGACACCGACGGCGACGACACCTACGAGTTCGACAACAGCGGCCAGGACCGCCCGTACACGACGTCCGACGGCGCCCCCGTAGTCGACGACGCCAGGGTACAGATCGCTCGCACCTCGCCGCCGCCTACACGGAGGTCAACTGCCACGCCAACGCCGACCGCGACGCGAACACCAACCGTGACGCGAACGCCGACAGCCACGCGAACGCCCACGCCGACCGCAACGCCGATATCCTCGCCGACAGCGACACCGACCGCGACGGAATTCCCCGATACCCCCGCACCGACGACCGTCACCACCGGCGGATCTGGCGTCCCGCTGGTTCCGGTTGGCGGTCTATTCGCGGGCGTGGCGGCCGTGGCCGCCGCCGCGTGGCGCTACAACACTGGTGGCGACGACGGGACCGCCACGTCGACCCAGGGAACCGACGGCGGCTCGTCCGGATCCCGGACGGAGGCGCGCGCACGGGGGAGTGGAGACACGGGAGCGAACGCAGGCGTGAGCGCGGGGACGAGAACAGATGCGACTGCCACGTCGGAGACAAACGCGACACACACGTCCAAATCGGGGCCCCAGACCGGCGACGAGCCCGCCGAACGACAGGACAGGCTACACGGGCGCTCGGAATCGGTCGCGTCGAGCGAAACCGACACACTGGGACCACCCCAGTCGATCCCGCGTGTCACCGGGCGGTCGCTCGCCTACGACGCGTTCGAGAAAGAGGAGGTGATCGGCCGCGGCGGGAACGCCGACGTCTACCGCGTCGTGGTCCCGTCGATTGACGAACCGATCGCAGTCAAGGAGCCACGGGTCGACGGGACGCTCCACAGCGAGACGGTCGCCAGGTTGCTGAGCGAAGCCGAAACGTGGGACAGACTCGACACCCACGACCACGTCGTAGGGGTGCTCGACTGGGGCGCCGACCCGCTCCCGTGGATCGCCATGGAGTACATGGACGGCGGCCACCTGGGTGGTCGTGCCGACGAGTTCGACTTCGACCAGCGCCTCTGGACGGCCATCGCGGTCACGAAGGCGGTCCGACACGCACACCGCCGCGGTGTCGCCCACCTCGACCTGAAACCGGCGAACGTGCTCTTCCGGGCGGTCGACGGTGCCTGGGACGTCCCGAAAGTCGCCGACTGGGGCCTGTCCAAGCAGTTGCTCGACCACTCCAAGAGCGTCGAAGGGTTCAGCCCGCAGTACGCCGCGCCCGAACAGTTCGACGACGGGTACGGCGCTGCGGACGACGTCACGGACGTCTACCAGCTGGGTGCGGTGTTCTACGAACTGTTCACCGGACGACCGCCATTCGACGGACCACCCGCCAGCGTCATGCGAGAAGTGCTCACCACGGAGCCGACGCCACCGAGCGAGGTCGCCGATCTACCGGTCGGGATAGACGAGATCTTGCTCCGAGCGCTCGCGACAGAAAAAGCAGACCGCTACGAGTCGGTGCTGTATCTGCGTGACGACCTGCAGAAACTGTACGAGCCCCGTATCGAGTGACGGCACGGATCCCTATCGAACAGCGGTTTCGAAACCCGACTGCAGTGAGCAAACGTGTCGCCGAAACTGCACAGTATCCCCACCCTGTGACAGTACGACACTCGACGTTTGATCGAGCGCGGCCAGTTCTCGAAACCGTCCTCTTCCCACCTGTTTATTTACCATATCTTATTATTAAATGACGGAATACTGATTGAAAAACATACGGAAGCAGGTGATTCTATAGTTGAATTCTGATATGAGTGTGGCGGGTAGCCGACACTCGACAGACGGCCGTCAGACGGAGCGACACGTCGGGACTCCGACCGGGAGCCAGCCGCGTGACCTGTGGCTCGCAGTCGGTAGCCGTCGGCGGCTCACCAGAGACACGCGACAACACTATCCGAAAGCGGTACCGAACACCAGCAATGCCACGAGAGTGGGTGACACACCTGCTGGCGCTGTTCTGTCTCGTCGCGGCGGTCGCGCTCGCAGGGTGTGCCGGACTGGTTGGCGGCGATAGCGCCGACCCCTTCGGGGAGACAGTCACCCCTGCACCGGTCCCGACCGACGACGACCCGCTTCCGCCGGGCGTCACCGAATCGGGGGTCTCGGTCGTCGGCCTCACCGAGACACACACCGCTCGACTGCGTGCCACCAACTACACGTACGTCAGTCGGCAGCGCGTAATCGAAGACGGCACAGTGTTGCGCCGGACGAACCGCACCCGGCGGGTCGCGACTGGCGGCCGACAGTACGCCGGCCGCTACGACCGGACGGTGCTCGGCTTCCCGGTCGGGACGATCCCCGGCACCATGGACTACTGGACCAACGGGAGCGTCTACGCGACCCAGCGGTTCGTCGACGGCGAACCGGAGTTCTACGGCTGGTCCAGCGGCGGGCACCCGAGCGAGGACGTCGACGGCTCCGCGTTCCTGGCGCGAGTCCTGGGTGCCGTCGAGGTCTCCGTCGTCGACCGTGCGGACGGGACCACACTGGCCGGGTCGGAACTGAGCGACCCCGATGCGCTCCCGAATCCACCGTACATGACGGCACCCGAAAACGTCTCGCTGACCGCGACAGTCACCGACGACGGCGTCGTCACTCGGTGGCGACTCGCCTACGACACGACCGTCGAAGACCGTGACGTTCGGGTCGTCCGGGTGACCCGTATCACCGATATCGGTCAGACGACCGTCGACCGACCGTCGTGGATCGACACCGCCCGAGAATGGCAGCGTGAGCGATTCTTGCACGACTGACGACGAAGACCGGCTCGCCCAAACGTCGTCTGACACGACACGTGACACGGTCGAACGGGTCGGCGAGAACGTCAGGACCGAATACATAATTTTTTAACCTATCGGGCAGCCATCCGGTCCCAGATGTCGTCCGACGGACTGGAACTCGCCGACGACCGGGGGAGTACGGGTGCGGTACCGCCGCCGTTGCCGCCTGACGACCCCGAGGCGTGGTACGCGCCCGACGTGCGCTCCCAGACGGAAGTGCATCCGGGTGTGGTGGTGACCATTCGCGACGCGACCGGGAGAACCGACGACGGACCGACGCCGGGGACCGACGGACAGGCCGGCCGACCGGGGGAATCGCCGGCACGCCGCTCGGACGAGGCGTTCGTCTACGAGGCCCGCGAACCGAGCCTCACCGGCCACGAGCGCGAGGAACTCGTCCGTGTCGAATCCTACTTCGCCGACGCCAACCTCGACCGACCACGCACTCGCGAGGGCGCCGTCGAGCGCATGACCGAGGGGTTCGACCCGAAACACCGGCGCGTCCTCGACCGCCTCGTCGACGCCTCGCCCACCCAGCGCCGGCGTATCGCCTACCACGCCCTCTCGCGACTGGGCTGTCTCGACGAACTGACGCCCTACGCGCTCGACGAGCGTATCGACGTCGCCGACGTCGCCGACGACCAGGTCGTCGTCCACACCGAGAACTTCGCACCCGCGCGGACCGACCTCCCGACAGACCCGGACTACCTCGAACGCTTCGCCAGCGAACGCCTCGACCGACACACCGTCACCTTTCACGAGTTCGAGGTCCCAGTCGTCGTCTACCGCGAGAACTTGCTCGGTGCGGATCCGTTCGACGTGAAATATGCCGTCCGCGAACCCGACCTGCTACCGGGGGACGCCGAGCTCGTCTCCGAGTGCAAGGACCGTATCTGGGAGACCGAGGTCGACGGCGTCGTCGACGACAGCGCCGACTTCGTCCGCGGGCGCGCCGAGGAACTGCTCTCTCGCCGTCTCACCGCGCGCAACACGCGGGCCTGGCTGGCGGCCACTCGCCACCGGCTGCGGAGCGGCCTCGCCGAGTGGGGTCTTGCGGTTCCGCCGGTCGCCGACCGCTACGCCGAGGACCGCCTCGACGACCTCGTCTACTACGTTCTCCGGGACTACGTCGGCTACGGCGAACTCACGATCCCGATACGCGACCCGAATCTCGAAGACATTGAGGCCAATCGGGTCGGCGAGCGCGTGAAAGTCGTCCCGCGTGACGACCTCGCCGGCGACGACCGCGTCCCGACGAATCTGACCTTCGACGACGAGACCGAATTCACCAACGTCGTCAAGCAACTCGCCGCCGACGATGGGACGGAACTCAACGCCGCTAATCCGAGTGCGAAGGTCAATCTCAGCCCGCCGGGCGTCGAGGAGACGATCCGCTGTGCGGTCGCGCTCCCCGTGGTCAGCGAGGACGGCCCGCACATCTCCATCCGCAAGCAGGCCTCGGAGGTACTGACGCCCGTCGACCTGCTGGAGTACGGTAGCATCTCGACTGAACTCGTCGCCCTGCTGTGGCATCTCTACGAGGTCCACGGCGTCGTCCTCTTCTGTGGCCCGACAGGCGTGGGGAAGACGACGCTCATGAACGCCAGAAGTTGGGATCTACTAGTAGACTATTATTGGGTGTGCCGAACCGCCAACATAAGGAATCAAGTATCTGCAATTTTTTGAGGGCTGTATGAACTCTGGAATGTTGGCCCTCCTCAGTTCGGAAACGGACAAGATAGAAAGTGATGTCATTGAATCCCGCCTCCCAGATGACTCTCCCTTTGATACCCTAACGACCACTCTTCGTGTTGATGAGGAACTAACACTAGATGGAGGAGTTTCAGCTTTTGTAGGTCGAGTTGGTCAAGAGCGTGTAGAAAGAATCGAAGCCACGAACATCACTGAAGACGGCCAGATAACGACAAATAAAACTCCAGAGAAAATCATAAGAACCACACAGTTTGTCTTGGTGCCAGACGAATTTGTTATCGTAGAGAATTCGGCCGGAGAGTTCTTATTCCCCCTATTGAACGAGGAAACACCGCATGCTGCATTCCCAGCAGAGATTTCAGTGGATGGGTTTACAGAGGATCATCCGGATGCGGAATATTGGAAAGTCGGATTCAAAGATCGAGGAGATGGTGCTGAAAATGGTGTTCTACATGGAGATGCTGTCTTTGATGACAGTGATTTTGGAAACACAGTTGTAAATTCCGCTAAGAATCAACTGGGAGTTCAATTTGATTACGATGGGCAACTTCTGAAGCTGTTCCTCACTGAGAGTGGTTACATCAACCACTATGGTTCAGATGAGAGTGAAGAGTTTGCTGAATTGATTCTAAATGAGTTGCTACAGTACGCTCGTATAAAATAGCGGTAGCTACTAATTGAAAAGTCTGTATCCGACTACTTGTCACCAAAACACTTTTTGTATTATGTTTCAACTCCGACTATAGATGCCTTCATCAATCGTAGTTTACGACCCAGACGGAGATATTGACACGTCGTCTTTATACGACGATTTAGATAGTAGCTATGAGCATGAACGTCCACACTCTGAGCTCGGGCCTCTGAAGACTGACGTAGTTAGCCTCCAACAGTTATCGGATGGGTTCGAATGCCGAATCCGATACGACACTGCAGAAAGCAAGAGGGTTCGAGGAGGAACAGAGCCGATACGCATGCTTGACACAGCCAGAGTTCGATTTACCCAAGATCACGTATTCTTCCTCGACTTCCCACGAAGAACCCACGTTGAAAGGGAAGTACGAACTATTCTAGATGAAGACCGAGATGAGTTTACACAAGTCCGGATTTCGTCAGCAATAGTGATGGATGTGACCGAAGAAGATGCTGATGCTATTGAAGAAGGATATTGGAAGAACCCAACAGACCATACAAGCACTGCATCACTATACGGAGAGGTTGATGACGAAGCTTTGGCTGCGAGGTTCAACCGAAATGGAACCCCAACGTACGCAAAATTCGAATCCGAATACTTTGATGGGGATATAGTCGGTATATCGTCAAATAAGAACAGCCTCGCGTTTTGGGGCGACCGGAGCAACGATGAGAAGGTGAATTATTTCCGTAATGTCGTGAAACCTCTAATTTAACTCCAGCAGTTAGCTAACGCGCCTCAAGTAGTGTAATTCGAGAGTGTAGACAAGCTTCGTTCTAGATTTGATCGAGGAACATCCTGTATTCGAATCTTTCCGTCAAAAACGACAACGTGGACATTTTGAACGGTCTCGTTCTGATATTGGAACTTGTCTGAATCAGAGGTTATCTCAAAGGTCGCGCTCAAAGTACCCGAATTCTTAATCCACGGTATAGAGTCTTCAATGTTCTCTAACACGTCTCTGCATTCCAAAATTCCAGTTTCTGGAGTTTCGATATTCGGCGAAAGGTTGCAACTAACCTTAATTCGTAATATGTCTACAGAATCATCGCGCTCTTTCGGAAACTCGTCTTCTGAAAGATGAGCGGAGTTCGTGGATTCTGCATGCACTTCCACATGGAATTTTCCCATATCGGTATCCAATTCGGAGATCAATCTTCGGTCATTTTTTCGAGAGCATTCACTATTCAGAGAATTGTCTAACGCTGCAAATACGTCCTCCCTGTCCTTCTCAGAGAAAGAGTGACTTGTTGTTATTTGGGCAGATTTGAGCAACACCTGCCTACCAGCAATGTTTCTCTCTCGGTGCTGCTTCTCATTCATGTCAAAACACCAAAAAACCCTCGTTGTGGGCTAATCCCGAAGTATCCCGGTGGGGTTGATTGACATCGGATAGGCGTGGAACCTCGGGTTGGAATCATATTCTTGCTTCGATCTCGCTATCTACTTCGTTGGCCCATTGCTCCGCACGCATTCTAGCCCCTTCAAGACGATTGAGGGTGGTGCGATATCGCGGTAAGTACTCATCATCATATTCGTTCCACAATATACTTGGCCATTGTGCCTCACCAATTTGGTCTTCCCATCCGTGAAAGACCTCGGGGTCTAGTGTGTTTTCTGGCCTCTCTGCGAGTGCTTCAAGTTGTCTTTCAAGGCTGTCTTGATCCTCAGCCTCCTCAAAGGCAGACCAAGCTTCCTTAAGCCATTTATCAAAGTCCCCCTTCTCTAGTCGAGGTTCAGCAGGTCCCCGAGCACCCTCAACAGACGTCATGTGGGTGAAAATTAGAACATCTGAACCAGATATTTCTCCCCCCGGGAGGTTCTCTATAAAGTGTCTCGCAACGCCAATTCGTTTTTGTTCTAAGCTTTCAACAGTGCTGAGTTCCTCAGTATACTCGGATGCTGCTTCCCTTAGTAATTTATTTGACTTGCGACGCGACGGTGCGCTTACCGCCTCCTCCCACTTAGAGCTACGAGACCCGTACTCACCAGGGAAGGACCCGGATTTCGCTTCTTCAACCTCCTCTAATAGAGGCTCTGCGACATGCTCTTCATACCAGGTCTCCCCGGTTTGAACTTTATCCCATACAATTCGGCCCGCTTTAATGGGCCAAGACAGTGGGATACCCATCTTGATTCACGAATCAAACGCAGGCATTATTACTATTGCTCTAGAAAATCGGTTTGGCTGAATATTGGCGTGATAGACTTAGCTCGAATTGAGCCGATAGATATTTTCACGGTACAGCGATCCAATATCCTCGTACACACGGAAAAATGGTTCCAGACGGTGGCAATGCGGATCGACCGCTTCCACTCGTTCTGGCGGGGCAGTCAGCAGAGCACGAAAGAATGGCTACGACGCTTTTAAAAATACAATCCTGTGACGAACCTCAGACATTCAATTTGAAAATATTCTCGCGATAGATAGGTTCAATATCCTCGTAGTAGGTGTGGATGTATTCGTCAATCGTACCCATGTCCTCGAAGGTTGCTGAACCAGCGGTATCCCCGCGCATATATTTGATTAGTTCCCGATTCAGGTCTTGCTCAACCCGCCAGAAGGTCGTGAAATAGTGCCGTCCATAGTGGCTAGTGACGCCCCGGTATTCTTCTGTCTCTGCATACTCAGGATGGAACACTGACTTCCATACTTCGTTGAGATGCTTGTGTCGGAGTTTCATCCGCTGATTCTTTGAGAGGAACAGCCACGGTTCATCGTTATCCGGCCGAATTAGTAGATACCGGAGCAGTGCCGCTCTCAGTTCGTCGTCTAACGGTAGCATTCGCGGTCGACGTGACTTGTTCCGTTCTCTATTGTGCGGGATGTAGACCACACTCTTGCGGTCACTCAGTGCCGCAGCGGTCCCCATCTGGGAGTAGTGATCCCTAACGTCGCTATTCGGAAGATGTATTTCTGATATTTTGATATTGCACACCTCGCTGGCCCGGAGTCCCAACTTGAGTTGCATGAGAACCATAGCCCGGTCCCGAATGTGCGTAATCTTTTGAACTTTCTCGCGTAGTTCATCGGTGGTCAAACGGGGCGGTTCCTTCGGACCGTCGTCATTCAGGTCCACCGTTTCTTTCGCTAGATCAATCGGGTTGTAATCCTGTGGGTGGGGAAATGCAGCGTCCTTCTGCCAGTATTGGTAAGCCGCATTGAGGTACATCAGTCGGTTCTGGACAGTCCCGCCAGCGTTCCCACGCTCATCCCTTAGGTAGTCAATGAATCCCCTCACATGGATTTCGTTCGGACAGGCAGGGTGACGATCCTGTCGTTCCATGAAGGCCCGCCACTCTCGAAACGAGCGGTGATATTCGTTCACAGCCGAGTCGGTCAGATCCTTGGTCGACAAGCGGTTGTCAACGTAGACCTCAAACGGGTCTATCTCGGTTTCTCCAAACGTCTCGGTGTACTGTGCCAGCGGGTCTAGTTCGCGGTCAAATGCCTCTGCAAGTTCTTCGCGTGGATCGGTATCAGTCATTGGACTTCTCCATTTTTCGATCCCAGATCTCGCGGGCGCTACCCTCTGGCACACACGCGGCCATGTGGAACGGGTTGTAGGTGTGGCGGTGCTTAGTGTGCCACATAAGCCAGTCGTAGAATCCTTCAATGACGTTCCAGTGTTGGTATGCCCTATCTCTCGAAAATTGGGATAGGAGTTCCCCAGACCACGCTTCTACATCGTTAGGCTTAGCGAGAGCATGGTGTCGGCCATGTTCATCCATGTGCGCCTTCCAGCGACGGGCGAACCGTTCCCACTCTTCGCTCATGCGCTCGGACAGCTCAACCGTCGCACGGTACTCGGCCCAGGTATCCCTGCCCTCGTAAGAACTACTGTACTGATAGAACCGCCTCCCGTCCGGTACGTCCGATAGTTGCTTGAAAACACCCAAGCGGTTCTGTGGCGTCTGAGCCATTAGTCGCCCTCCGTGGGATAATAGCAGTCACCTTCTTTCCGCAACTCCTCACTTTCCAGCGCATCCACGTGCGGCTGGAGCCGTTCGGGTACGGTGTCACTCAACCGCTGTCCGATTTCACCATACGTCGCGCCAGGATTCTCTTCCACGAACTCAACGACCGTAGCCCGCTCGCTCTGGTGTAACTGGTTCTCAAGTTTCTCGATCCGCTCGCGAGCATGGACCAGTTCTTCATTCAGGTCATTCCGTTGTTCACGCAGTTCCTGGGCGCTTTCGTCCGGTTCAACCTGTGCATCGAACTTCTTGCGTCCGGCTTCAACCATTGCCTGTATCCACTCGGATACCGACATATCCATCTCAGTGGCTTCCTCTTTCCACGTCTCGTATTGCTCCGGCGTCGGATAGGTCATTGCCGGTTGTTTGTCGGTATCGGTCATCCTGCAGACGAGCCAACAAGTTCTGGCTACTAATAGATTGATAATTTAACTAACCACAGCGTGATCGGTACAACGCACGCCGGCGACGTCGAGACGCTCGTCAATCGCGTCGTCGAACAGAACGTTCCCACCTATCTGCTGGACGAGGTGGACTTGCTCGTCTTCCCGCGTCACGTCGACGGCGAGCGCTACGTCGGCGAGGTCGTCGAGTTCGTCGACGAGGACCGCTTCCGGGAGTTCGAACGCGAGCGCGACGACGACGCCTGTGGGGTCGTACGGAAAGACGACGCGACCGTCTACTGGAACAGGGTCGCCCGCCGACGCCACGACGGCACGTACGAGTTCGCCTACGAGCACCCGGCACTCGGCGACGACGAACGGCAGTGCCGGACGACCGTCTTCGAGGGGATCGCCGGGGCCGTCGACGAACCCGTCGAGCACGTCGAGGAGTCGTTCCACCGGAAACACCGGTACGTCCGCTACCTCCAGCGCGAGGGGATCACCGACGGCGACGAACTGTTCGCGTTCCTCGCGGACCTGCGGACCGACGAGGCGGCCACGGTCGAACGACTCCAGCGCCGGACCCCCCCGGGACTGGCGGCCGACCGACCCGTGAACTTGCCCGACCCCACCGGCGACACCCCTGGCGGAGAAACGGTTGTCGGCCCCGATAGCGGGCCACCCTCGACGGACCCACAGAACGGGAGCAGACCGACCGAATCGAGGGTCGAACGGACAGTCGATCGAGACGGGGCGTCGGTCGACGGAGTATCGGCCAGCGGAGCGAGTCACGACCCGGCAAGGCACTTCGAGGACCAGGAGGCCGGATCGGACGAATCGGGAGGGACACTCGACGACCCGGAAGGAGCGATCGACGGATCGGACGACCGGAGAGACAGTCCGATGGACGTGTTCGAAGGGTCGGCTGACGACCCCGACGAGGCGACGGAGGAATCGACCGACAGAGATCCCCAGACCCGAACGTCGAGCACAGCGGAGACGAGCGGATCCGACGAGGTCAGCGACGAGTCGGGGATGGGGACGGACGTGAACGAAACGTCGGGAGCGGAGGATGGCGACTGAGACGGGGCCGGAGCGTCCGGGCGTCGGCGGGGACGTCCTGGCGCTGTGTGACCGGGCACTGTACGCGATGTTCTCCAGACACGCCGACAGCGCCGACCACGAGCGCGACCGACACAGCTACCGGGCGGCGAATCTCGGGGTGAGTTTCGACATCTATCTCGCGCGGGTGTACGGCCTCTCCTGGGTCGCCGCTGTCCTTGCGTTCGTCGTCGGCGCGACCCTCGTCAATCTGCTGCCCCGAGGTGTCGTCGACGCGGCCGTTCGCTTCCTGCACGACGGACTCCCCGTTCTCGACAGAGCAGCGATCCCCGTCGTTCCCGTAGCGGTCCTGAGCGCGCTCGCGGGCGTCGCCGTCGCCGCGCTCGCAAAGTGGGCGACAGTCCGTCTCGGGAGCCTGCACCTCCGCTGGCATGCTCGTGCCAGACGCGCCGATATCGAGGCGACGCTCCCGGGCGCAGTGCGCTACCTTCGCGTGCTCGCCTCCGGCAGCAGCGACCAGCGGGCCATGCTCCGGCGAGTCGCAGACCAGCGCGCCTACGGCGAGACTGCCGTCTCCTTCCGCCGAGCGCTCAACGAGGCGACGCTGACCGGCAGCCTCGATGCCGGCCTCGAACTCGTCGCTCGCGATACGCCCTCGCGGGACCTGCTCGCGCCCTTCCTCCTGAAATACCGGGAACACGCCAGCCAGGGGACGGACGCCCTCGCGGAGTACCTCGACATGGAGGGGCACCTCCTCTCGCACCGTCAGTCACGCACTCACGACCGAGTCAGCGGCTACCTCGAACTCCTCGCGGAACTGTTCGTCGTCTTGCTGGTCTTCCCGGCGCTCACGGTCATGATAATCACGGTCATGAGCGTGCTCGCACCCGGTCTCTCGCGGACGATCACGACACCCCTCGGTATCTTCACGACGCGGCAACTACTCGTCTACAGCTGTCTCCTGTTCGTCCTCGGCGTCGGTATCGGGGCGGCAAGCGCAGTGGCGAGCCTCCGTCCCACCCAGCACGCCATCCCGACCTACACGCTGCCCGACGAGGTCACCGATATCCTGCGTTCGTCGACGATCAATCCCGCGAGCGCGACGGTGGTCTGTGTGCCGCTGGGACTCTGTTTCGCGGGCGTTCTCTGGCTGCTCGGGTACGCGCCGGCGAACGTCGTCCTGTTGAGTTACGTCGCTGTCGGCCTGCCCGTCGGTGCCGTCGCCGTGCGACGAGCGCGCCTCGACGACGCCAAGGACCGCGAGATCCGCGACTTCGTCCACGCAGTCTCGGGCCACGTTGCGCTCGGTCGGCCGTTCCCGGGAGCGGTCGACGCCGTCGCCAGAGAGGTCGACCACGGCGCGCTCCAGTCCGACGTCGAGTCGCTGGCGTTCACCCTCTCGTTGACGACCGACGCGGGGACCGAGGACGGCGACGTCCGTGCGGCCGCGCTCGATAGCTTCGTCGACGACGTCGGGACACCCATGGCCGAACAGACGATCGGCCTGGTCGTCGGCGCCCTCGAGGCCGGCAGCGACGCAGAGAAGGTCTTCGAGACGCTTCAGACCGAGATCGGGAGACTGTATCACGAGCGGAAAGAACTCCGGAGTTCGCTCCTCGTATACGTCGCCGTCGGTTGGACGACCGGCCTGCTCGTCCTCGGGATCATGGTCGCGGTCAACCTGTACGTCCTCGACGGCTTCGCCGAACTGGCGGCGGTCTCGGCGACGGGCAACGAGGCCGCGAGCGGACTGGCGCTGGACCCGGACGCCGTCGACCTGGCCCGTGACCGGTGGCGGTTCTACCTCGTGACCCAGGCCACGATGCTCGCGTGTGGCTGGTTCGCCGGCATGGCCAGTCGCGGGCGCTACGAGGCGCTGCTTCACTCGGCCGGCCTCGTCGGACTCGGGTACGTCGTCTTCGCGGGGGCTGGTCTGATATGAGTCGGCCCGAGTGTCGTTCACGGGCCGAGACGGAGCCCGGACTCCATCCGACGGAGAGCCGCGACCGCGCCCAGTCGAGCATCGTCGGCGTCGCACTCCTGCTGGGCGCGACCGTCGTCGCACTCGGTGTCCTGACCGCGAGCGTCGGGACACTCGTCGACGGACACGCCGCCCGAGCAGACGCCGACCGCGTCGCTGCCGACATGGAAGACGCGCTTCGCCCCGTCGAGACGACGGGCCACCGGAGCGCCGAGATCCGCTTCACCGAGGGGTCGCTTCACACCGAACCCCGGGATCTGCACGTCATCAAAGACGGGACCAGAGAGCGGACGGTTCCGGTCGACGCGCTCGTCTTCGAACGGGGGGATCGGCGCGTCCGGTCGGTCGCCGGGGCGGTCGTCCGTGGCCGCGACGACAACGCGTGGACGGTCGACGAACCACCCATCGTCGGCTCCGAGGCGAACGAAGTGCTCGTCGTCGGTGCGGCGAAACTGAACGCCTCCGACGGTGGGGTGGGCGGGTCGCAGGTCAGCGCCGAACTCGCGACGAACGTCAGCCACGAACGGATCTCGCTCGGCCGCGGGCGCTACAAAGTGGCCATCGAGACGACAGTACCGACGGCTATCGAGCGCGCGCTCCGTGAACGCGGAGCGACGAGCGTCACCAGAAGAGACGTCGACGGCGACGGACTCGAGAGCGTCGTCGCCGAGTTCCCCGGCGTCCGGCGCGGCTATCTCGTCGTCCACGACGTGCGCCTGGAGGTGCGCGATGGCTAATCCCGGTCACGCCTCTCCCGGGGCGTCCGACACCGGCGCGGCGGGACCACCGACCCTCACCGGCGACGAACGCGGCGTGACACCATCTGTCGGGAAGGCGCTGGAGGCAGGGATCGTCGTGCTGTTCGTCGCGTTGCTGTCGACGATACTGCTGGGCGGCCTCGTCCCCGACTACCGGGCGGCGACCGGCGCGCAACTCGGCGACCGGGTCCTCGCCACCGCGAGCCAGGAAGTCGAGCGCGCCGTCCCGCCGACCGCCCGCGCCGTCGACGCTCGACGGACGGTCGAGATCCCGAACGCCATCGCGGGCGAAGGCTACGAGATCGCCGTCGACGGGCGCTGGCTCGTCCTCGACCACCCGAACGCGGCGGTGAGCGGGCGGGTTCGACTCGTCCTGCCGGCGAGCGTCGACCGCGTCGAGGGGAACTGGGAGAGCGGCGCCGGGGCGGTCGTCGCCGTTCGCGGTGACGAGAGCGGTCTCGTCGTGGAACTGACCGAGGAGGGAGCCACGTGACCCGCCATCAGTCCGAGAACACGGCGATCCCGGCGGCAGCGAGGGCGCCGATACCGAAGAAGACGGCAGCGAGCGCGGCGAACGCGTACGCGAGGGCGATGGCGGACGAACCGGGGAGCGCGACGACGTACACGAGAGCGGCCACCGCGAGACAGATAGCCGCGAGCATCCCGCCGAGAAAGAGCGGGAAGTCCCAGGTCAACTCCTGTGGCACGACCGACGCGTCGCCCCCCGCACACATCAACGCTCCGGGAATCCGCGAGGTCGTGGTGTGTCGGGTCCGGACACGCGACCACGGACACGAGTCGCCAGGAGGTGGCGGTCGGTCGTGATTCCGTCGAGCACTGAGGAGTCGACGCCGGGCGAGAGTCGCGCCCAGGCCAACCTCCTCGCGCTGGTCTCCGCCCTGTTCGTACTGACGACGGCGATGGTCGTCGGAACGGTCGTCGCCGACGCGTCGCTCGCGGGCGCCGCCAGGGACAGTGACGAACGCCACGCCGCGGTGGCGGTCGCCGACCGACTCGTGGCCGCCGAGTCGCCGCTGACCAACCGGACGAACGTCGTCAACGGGTCGGCTATCGACGATATTACCGTGTCCCGCCTGCGCGCCCGGTATCCGGCGCTCGCCGACCGCTCGGTCCGGATTGCGCTCGGCGGCGAGACGATCGCGAGCGCGGGCCGCCCCGCCGGTGGGACGACGATGCGCAGGGTCGTGCTCGTCGAGCGGACGCAAGAACTGACCGTCCAGCCGCGGTTTACCGGTCCCAACCGCGCCACGTTACCGCGACGCACCGAACGGGTCGACCTCGAGATCGACCAGCCCGAGAACGTGAGTATCAGTGCAGTCCGCGCCAACGGGCGACCGGTCCTCCACAGCCCCCGCGATAGCCTCGACGGTTCCTACACCGTCGACGTCAGCAGGCGCGAGACGGTCGCCCTCTCCTTCGAGGCCAACGACACGCTCTCCAGAGGCGACGTGACGCTGACACTACACCCCTGGCGGACGAACAAGAGCACGCTGGCGGTGACCGTCGATGACTGACGATGAAAGTCGTGGCGGGCGTGCCGCACTGGAAGCTACCCCCGGCCTCGACCCGCGTGGACAACTCCCGATGCCGGCCGTCGAGGGGGCGCTAGCTGTCGTGTTGATACTCGGCGTCGCGGCAGGATTTACGTTGGGCGTCAACCAGCCGGATACGCAGGAGCCACAACTCGACGCCTACGCCGAGGACGCGGCGACGATCCTGGCGAGCGAGCCGCCGCGCCACCGAGGAGGGACTCGCCTGGCGGAGGTGACACGGTCGGCGGGCGCGCTGGACCGCGAGCGCGACGCACTCCGCCGACGCGTCGAGCGCATCTTGCCCGCGAACCTGCTGTTCCGCGTCGAGACGCCCCACGGCGCGGTCGGGTTCGCCAAACCCACCAGCGTCACGACCGGCGTCGCCACGACGCCGACGCGACACGGGTCCGTGACGATACGGGTGTGGTATGCGTGATTTCGGCGACCGATGCGACCGGTCGCTCTGATGACGACCGCGCGCAGTTCGTCCTGATCGCGGGTGTCGTGGTCGCGCTCGCGCTGGTCGCGATGCTCACGGCCTACCTGCAACTGGGCTACGGCGCCGACGTGCGGACGACCGACTTCGACAGGACAGTCGAGGACGGCCGAGCGTATCTGGATCGGGCCACACATGGCGCCGCGCGCCCGGTACGTGGCGAGTACGTCTGGAGTCGGCGAGGGCCGGCGGTCACGGCCCTTCGGAACCGACTGGACCCCCGACTCGCCGAACTGGAGCGCTCGGGTGTGACGGAGGGCGTCGTCTACCGGACGCGGTACAACCAGACGGTCGCAACGCGGTGGGCACGCACCGAGTGTCCGACGGGTGGACCAGACAGAACGTGGGGGACCTGCGAGGCCGACCGTGGCATCGTCGTCCAGGAGCGTGTCGGGCAGACCCAGGTCCTCGCGGTCGGCTACGACCTTGCCGTGACGACGACCGACTACGAGACGAACGCGACGGTCGTCGTTCGAACCGATAACTGACTCGCGACAGCGTCTCGTCCGACTGTTCGCAAACTCTTCGTCGACCACCGCTACTGTTCAGGAGAGGGGAAGTACCTAACACCAAAACGTCCGCCGAGCGAGCGGAGCGAGTGAGGCGGTTCACCGTCAGATCAAGCTCTGACGAGCCCTCACTCGCTGCGCTCGTGAGGACACCGGACGCAAGGGAGCAGTGCGAGGCTGACCTGCGGGAAGCCTCGATGCGAACGGGGAACGTAGTGACCCGTGAGCGAAGCGACCGCTGCGTCCGGCCTTTTTCACCCATGTTTTTGCCGCGAGCGGTACCCGCAGGGAGCGCGAGGCCGACCGACGGGAGGCCTCGATGCGAACGGGGAGCGCAGCGACCCGTGAGCGAGCGCAGCGACCGAGGATACCCGAGCGGGAAAAAGATGGTTTCGCAGAAACAGTGAACAACTGATTCGTCTCGACTGGTCCCGAACACGACCCGGGATCGACAGCTCGAGGACACACGCGGTGCAGACTTTATCAGTATCTCGGATGAACACCGTCTCGATGTCCGTCAGGAGGGTCGTCGCCGACGCCTACCGGAGCGCGCTGCCGACGCTGGCAGTCAGCGCCGTCGGCGGCCTGCTCGCGGGGGTCGTCCTCGGCGGGATGCAAGCGCAGTTGACCGCAGTCGAGGGACTACTCGTCCTCGTTCCGGCCTTCCTGGCGATCCGCGGGAGCGTCTACGGGTCGCTGGGGTCGCGACTGTCGGGCGCGCTCCACCAGGGACTGATCGACCCTGCCGGGGGACTCCTCGATCCGACCGACCCCGACCCGCGACTCATGACCGCGGCCAGCGCCGCCCTCCTGAACGGCGTACTCGCGTCACTGTTCGCGGCCGTCCTCACCGTGGTCGTTCTCACGAGCCTGGGGCGACCGGTCGCGGGGCTGGGAACGTTCGTGGTTATCGCCCTGGTCGGAGGCGTCCTCGCCGGGGTCGCTCTCACCGTGGTCGTCGTCGGTGTGGTACTCGTCGGCTACCGTCGCGGGCTGAACCCCGACGACCTCGTCGGCCCGGCGGTCACCACCGCAGGGGACGTCTTCGGCCTGCTCGCCTTGCTCGTCGCCGTCAGAGTCGCGCTCGCCCTGTAGCCCGTTCGTGATACCCACCCAACACCTACACATGCTGGTGGGCCAGTTAGGGGGGCGCCTGTCGTTGGAGTGACGTATGGGTGTGGCTGCAGTTCGAGTGCCGCCAGCGTGGGGGCAGACACGGCCGCGTGGTCAGATCCGACGGAGTACGTGCGCGTCGAGACTCCGTCGGGATCAGGTACCGAACACAGCGACAGATGTGGTTATCGGGTCGACCGAGCGAGCAGGTCGTCCCCACCGGAAACGGGGGCCGACTGCGTGAGGTGCGGTCGGTACGCGCGCGCGACTGTCAGCGGTGCGCCGCGCGACCCGGTGGGACAGCACAGACACGGAGACCGAGACAGACACAGCGACGGGTTTCGAACCATGGGTACGGACAGGACAGACGCGAGACGGGAGAATCGGACGCGAACGGACGCAGACACAGGCGGGGGCAGGGATGCGGGGGCGTGACCCCGGCCTCCCGTCGGCAGGCGAGTTCGACGCCGGGAGGGTCGGTCTCGCGGGACTGGTCGCCCTGGTCGTGGTCTCGGTCGCCGCCGCGGGGGTCGGCGGGTACGTCGGGGTCGCCGCGGCGGCCGATGCGACCGAGGGGAGTTTCACGCTCGCGCCCCAGGTCGCACAGTCTAGTTCCGACGGGGCCGACGACCTCGTGGTCAACGACGTCAGCGCGGACGGGGAGGCGACACTGGTCGTCACGTACTTCGACCGGGAGAGCCAAAGCCGGATCCTCGCCGGGACGAAACAGGTCAACGGTCCCGACGGGACGAACGTGCAGGTCGATACCCAGGACGCGTTACTCGGACTCAGGTACACCGTCTACCTGATGCCGAGAAGCGATGCTCAGGCCTACCTCGGTGAGACGAGCCAGGGCGGCGTACTCGACGATATACCGAGCCGAGACCAGTTCGTCGCGTTCGGTGACGCCTACTTCGTCGACACCTCGTATTCGTCGTTTTTCCCCACTGACGCGAAAGCAGAGGACTACACTACCAGTGAGGCACCGCTGGTGAGTAACGTGCCGATCGGGCCGAACAGCGAGATCACTTTCGACGACGGCGGCGGCACTGGGGCCGACGAATTCTCGCTGACACTGTCGACGCGGAAACTCGACCCCGGCGAAACCGCGAACAGCGACGCGGTCGTCGCCCAGAGTGAGACCTACGACGACAGGTTTCCGACGCGCGAACCGGAGTTCACAGCGGACCTCAGCGGCGTGCTCAGCCAGGGTGACAACACGCTGTACGTCAACCTCCATCGGGGCGGTGGGTTCACCGCACAAGTCGTTCAGCGCGGCGCCGACAGCGTCTTCTCCGAGCCGATCACGGTGACGCTGAAACAGATCGACATCCAGGTGACCGACCTCCAGACGAATGCCCCCGTCAGGGAAGGCGAGAATCTGACCGTCACTGCGGACTTTACGAACGAGGGGAACATCGACCTGGTCCAGTTCGAAGACACGGTCTCGGCGACGTTCGGCGTCGACCCGAGCGGTGGGTCGAGTTACACGACCCAGGAGACACTGACGTTTCCGGAGGACCTCCACCCCAACGACGACGACTTTTCCGTCATGGTCGGCGAGACGGATTCCTACACGTTCACCTACAGCACCTCGTCCGGCGAGGCGCCGAACGTGGGCGTCCGGGTGAGCACCGAGGACGACCCGAACGGCATCAGCGAGACGGCGACGGTCAGCGACCAGACGGCCGACCAGATCGCGGAGGTCAGCGCCGAGACACCCATCGACCCCGGTGAGACGACGACGGTCACCGCGACGGTCCTCGACGAGAGCGGGTCGCCGATCTCCGGCGTCGACGTGAACTTCGGGACCAGCGGCGCGGGGACGCTCACGGCGACGACGGCCACGAGCGACGCGAGCGGGCAGGTGAGTGCCGAGTACACGGCCGCGCTCGCGGACGCAGGTGACACGGTCACGCTCTCGCTCGATTCCGAGACCGGCAACCTCGCGGATAGCCCCGCGAAAACCGTCGACGTCCGGGTCAACGACGTCCAGCTGGGGACGGCGACCGCGGAACCCTCGACGACCGACCCCCGGGAAACCACGACCGTCTCGGCCGAGGTGACGACCGAGAACGGCGATCCCGTCGAAGGCGTCGACGTGCAGTTCGGTACGGACGGCGCGGGGAGTCTGAACACGACCAGTGCGACGACCGGCGCGAACGGCGAAATCACGGTCGGCTACACCGCCGCAGTCGCCGACGCCGGCGAGACGGTCGACGTGACGATCGACGCGGCGAACTACGACCTGGGTGGGGCCTCGGCGTCCGTCCAGGTCCGGACGCTGAACGTCGACGTCAGCGGGCCGTCGGGCCCCGTCGACCCGGCACAGTTCGGGAACGCGAACAGCTACCGTCTCGACGCGACCGTCACGACACAGGACGGGACCAGTCTCGAGAGGGTGAACGTCGCTTTCGCACTCTCGTCCGGGAACGGCGAACTGGACGCGTCGACGGCGACCACGAACACCGACGGGATCGCGTCCGTGAGCTACACCGTCGGGTCGGGCGACTGGAACCTCGACCCGGGTGTCGTGGTCGAGGGGACGGTCGACGCCACGGGCGCGAGCGATACGACGAGTTTCGCGGTCTCCGAGCCCCGGCTCGCAGTGTCGCTCGCGGCCGCCAGCGAGACGGTCGCGCCGACGGGAACCAACGACGTCACGGCGACGGTCACCTACGAGATACCGTTCCGCGACGTCCGACAGCCGGGGACGGTCACGTTCACGGTGATGGACGGTGCCGGTACGTTCGAAGGTGGCTCCTCCGAGACGACCGTCTCGGCCGGTGCGGACGGCCAGGCGACGGTCACGTACGACCCGGCATCGGGCGACTTCGGGTCGGAAATCCGGATTCAGGGTGCCGTCGAGGAGGGCACGGAAGTGTTCGGGTCGGAGGTGTTCACCGTCGAGGACGACGTCACGGTCGAGGCCACCGCGAACCTCGGCGTGACCGCGCCCGCGGGTACAGACGTCACTTTCGAGTTGCGCGGGCAAGGGACGACGCTCACGAAGACCGCCACGACGGCGGCGGGTGACGAGTCGGCGTCGGTCACCTTCGGCGACTCGACGGTACTGGCGGCCGGCGAGTACACCGTCGAGGTCGTCGAGGCCGACGGCGTCTACGAGACGGGCACGACCGCGACGGTGACGCCCGAACCCGGGGGGACCGGTCAAGCGTCGGTCGACCTCCCCGCGAGGGACGCGACGGTCGACGTCGCCGCGACGCTGGGCGTGACGGCACCCGAAGCGGCGTTCCCGGTGACGATCCAGGTGACGACTCCCGGCGGGACGACCACGACGTCGGAGGTGACACTCGCCCGCGGCGCGGGTGACCTCTCCGGGGTGGACTCGACGCTGTCGGTCCCGGCCATCGACGACGATGCGAACTACGCCGTGACGGTCAGCGCGAGCGGGTACGCGGACGCGACCACCGAACTCGCGGTCACGCCGGGCGACTCAGAGACGGGCGACGCAGGGACGCTCGAAGCCGAATCCACCGAGGTCACGGCGACCGCCCAACTCGGCGTGACGGCACCGTCCGACGGAACGGAGGTGACGTTCGAACTCGTCGGGCCCGCCGGCGCGACGGTGGCCGAACAGACCGACACAGTCGCGGGCGGCGAGACGTCGGCGAGTGTCGATTTCGGCACCCAGTCTGCGCTCGATGCCGACGAGCAGTACACCGTCCGCGTGGACGCTGCCGGGTTCGAAACCGACGAGGTCACCCGGACGGTCTCCGGTGTGCCGGGCGCCGAAGTAGTAGCCGATTTCGGGACTCTCACCGCCGAAAACGTCGCGTTAACCGTCGCAGGTCAACTGGGCGTGACGGCGCCCGAGGCGGCGTTCCCGGTGACGGTGACGGTTCTCCTGCCGGACGAGACCACCGTCGAGCGGACGGTCGAACTCGACGCCGGGCAGTCGTCGTTCGAGCCGACAGTCTCGGTGCCGGCGATCGATGCGAGCGAGGGGTACGAGGTGACAGTCAGCGCGGACGGCTACGGTGACACGAGCGGCGTCGCAGGGTCGGTCGGGCCGGGCGAGTCGGCCACCGTCGGTGTCGAGGTGTTACCTGCACGGCCGACGACAGTGTCCGCGTCCGCGACACTGGGTGTGACGGCACCGCCGGGCGGGACCGAGGTGACGTTCGAACTCCTCGGACCGGACGGCGAGCCGGTCGGGACGGCGACGACGACCGTCGCGGCCGGGAGCGACACCGCGAACGTCGGGTTCGAGCCCGTCCCGGCACTGGATTACGCGGGCTCCTACACCGTGACCGTCGACGCGGCGGGCTACGAGACCGACGAGGTGACGGCGACGGTATCCGGTGTCCCGGGCGCCGACGAGACTGCGGATTTCGGGACGCTCGCGGCGGCGGACGTCGCGCTGACCGTCGAAGGTGAACTCGGCGTGACCGCACCCGAGGGTGGTATCGATGCGACGGTCACTATCGGGCTACCGGACGACACCACCGTCGAGCGGACGGTCTCCGTCGGTGCTGGCGAGACGGCGATCGCCGTGACCGAGCAGGTGCCGGCGGTCGGTGTCGAGGAGAACTACGACGTGACGGTGAGCGCGCCGGGCTACGAGGACGCCGGCACGACGACGTACGCGGCGCCCGGTGAGTCGGGGGCCGCCGAGGTTGGAACGCTCGCGGCGCGGGACGCGACGGTCACCGCGACGGCCGACCTGGGTGTCACGGCCCCGCCCGGCGGCGTCGACGTACGGTTCAACCTGACCGGGCCCGGCGGCGATATCGTGCGGACGGCAGTCAGCGAGGTGAGCGCAGGTTCGGAGACGGCGACGGCCGAGTTCACCGCCGGAGCGCTGCCCGCCGCCGGGTCCTACACCGTGACCGTCGACGCGCTGGACTACGAGACGGCCGGACTGACGCGGACAGTCGCCGGCGCGTCGGGGAGCGAGACGACCGTCGACTTCGGGACGCTCGCAGCCGAGAACGCGACGCTGGACGTGAACGCGACGCTCGGCGTGACGGCCCCGACGGACGGCTTCGAGGCGACGGTGACGGTCGAACTGCCGGACGGTGAGGCCGTCGAACGGACGGTCGCACTCGACCGCGGTTCGCGAAATTTCTCGGGGGTCGACTCGACGTTCTCGGTCCCGGGGATCGACGAGGGGACGACCTACGACGTGACGGTGACCGCGCCGGGCTACGCGAACGCCGACACGACGACGTACGCGGCGCCCGGGGCGTCCGGGACGGCCGATGCGGGGGTACTCGCGGCGGAAGACGTCGAACTCACGGTCACTGCGACGCTGGGTGTGACGGCGCCCGAGGGTGGGCGCGAGGTGACACTCGACGTGGCGGTACCCGGTGGCTCCGATACCCAGCGGACGGTCGAGGTGTCGGCCGGTGAGGACGACGTCAGCGAGACGTTCACCGTCACGGCAGTCGACGCGTCGGCGGTCTACAATGCGACGGTCACCGGCGAGGGATACGTCGGCGTCACGGCCGAGGAATTCGCCCCGCCGGGTGCGTCGGGTTCGGTGGCGACCGTCGATGCGGGGACACTCACGGCCAACGAGACGACGGTCGACGTCGGGGCGCAGTTTGCCCTCCCGCTCGCGAACGAGACCGAGATCGAGTTCGAGTTCGACGGACCCGGTGATACGGCAGTCACGGAGACAGTGGCGGTATCGGCCGGTGTGACGAATCTCTCGGCGGTAGACACCGCGTTCGCGGTCCCCGCGCTCGACGCGAGCGAGAGCTACGACGTGACGGTCAGTGCCCCCGGATACAGCGCAGTGGACGTAAGCACCGTCGCCCCGCCCGACGAGGATGTGGTCGTCGACGCGGGCCAGTTGGGAGTGCCTCAGCTGTCCACCGACGGACTCGTAATCGAGGACGTCGACGGCGACCAGTCGACCGTGGCGACGGCCACCATCGCCGAGACGGCCGGCGTCACCACGCAGAACCTGACGGCGACGCTCACCGTCGTCGACTCGGACGGCACGGTCCGCTACCAGCGGTCGGTCGACCCGGCGGAACTCGCCGACGAGTCCACGACGGTCCGGTTCGAGGACATCGGCCCGTTCGGCGACGGTGTCGTCTTCAACGGGACGCTCACGGTGGACGCCGCGAACGTGCGACCGACCACAGCGACCGACGCGTTCACCGCTGAAGCCGACGACTCGGGGTCGACCGGGTCGTCCGGTGGGGGCGGCAGCGGCGACGTGGCGACGGCGACCGCGACGGCGACGGCGACCGCGACGCCCGATAGCGGGACGCAGACTCCGACGCCGACCACGACGGCCACACCGACCGAGACCGACGCGTCGACTGACGGGACGGAGACGGGGACGGGGCCCGACGGGACGGCGACGCCCTCACCCACGTCGACTCCGACGGCCACGGCGACCGCGACGTCCACGGTGACGGTCACGCCTGCTCCGGCAGCGAGTACTGCTCCGGGGGCAGCCGAGGACGCACCGACCGACACGGCGGGACCCGACTCCGGCCTCCCGTGGTGGCCGCTTGTCGTCCTGCTGGTCGTCGCGCTACTCGTCGGTGGCTACCTCCGCTATCGCCAGCAACAGCAGCAACAGTAGCAACAGCAACGACAGTAGCTCCCCAACTCTACTCTCTCGTTCGTACTGGAGTCGTCGCAGAAGGAACGACGACCGTGAGGTCGTCCGTTGCGTCACTCGCCGACGAGGGCGCCGACTTCGGCGGCGGCGTCACCCTCTTCGACGCCGAGCCAGTCGTCGGCCCACGTCTCGATGGCGTCGAAGACCGGGCACAACGACTCCCCCTTCTGGGTCAGCGAGTAGTAGGTCGCGACGGGTGAGGCCTCCTCCATGCGCCGTTCGACGAAGCCCATCTCCCCGAGGTCGTCGAGCACGCGCGAGAGTGTGCGCGAACTCGCGCCGGTCGAGCGCTTGAGTTCGTTGAACCGTTTCTCGCCTTCCTGCAGGTCGTAGAGCACGACGAGACGCCACTGTGAGCCGATCTGCTCCAGCGAGTCGACGACCGGACACGCGTCGGGGTTGGCCGCGTTCTCGCTAGACGTTGTTGCCATACTACCACCGACGGCACCCAACCACTTGAGTGATTCGCTCACGAACCAGGTAATTATCTGTTACCCAGTTCTCTCACGAACCAGTTACTCTCCGGGCCGCTACGAGGATCGCACCGACTTCCCGGCCACCGGGCAGCCTTATAGCCACCGAGCAACCTCCCGACCACCGACTAACCCCCTGGCCATCGAGCAACTTCTCGACCACCGGGTAACACGACCGTCCCCCGGTGACACGAATGTCAGATGAAATATATGTGTGTTGGAGTAGTAGGGTGTAGTGATGGCAGAGGCACGGTTCACGGAACGGTCGTACAGGGAAGACGAACAGATAGTCGCAGTGCCAGAGGTGGTCGCCTGATGGTCGTCGAGTCGGCGGTCGGCGAGGTCGCCTTTCTGCTCGGGCGACTCCTCTTCGGCGGTGTGCTCGCGTTCATGGGGATCAATCACTTCGGGAACGTCGACGAGATGGCGGGCTACGCCGAGCACAAAGGGTTGCCAGCGCCGCGATTGTCGGTCGTCGGGTCGGGCGCGATGCTCGTGCTCGGCGGTGTCGGGATCACGCTGGGTGTCCTGCCGGTGCTGGCAGCCGGTGCGCTCGCCGTCTTCCTGCTGGTCTCGGCGGTGACGATGCACGACTTCTGGGCGGTGCCCGACGACCAGGCCCAGGACGAGATGACGGGCTTTCTGAAGAACGTCTCGCTGGCCGGTGGCGCGCTGACGCTACTCGCTGTCGGCGGGGCCAACTGGCCCTACGCAGTCGGCGCCACGCTGTTCTGAGTTGCCGAGTCACGCGACGTAGGACGCTTCGCACATCCACTGCGCTCGTCTGTGCGTGATACGTACAGGTGAGAGAGGTAACAGTTGGTGTCGGTAGAGATTCCGCGACTGTGCTCACGCTCGTCGTGACCGCCTTCGTGATCGTGAGATGGAAGCCCTCGGCGTGCTCGCGGTCGCTCAGCGACATATCTTCGCTCTCCACACCCCCCGCGCAGATAGGGGTCGCTGAGTCGACGCCACTCCCTCCGGTCGTCGCGAGCCCGCCTCGCCCTTCCAGTCCGCCAGGGGTGATCTCCGTGGCATCGGCCATTGAACAACCCACGTTGAGACAGCTGTGTAACCTGGAATTTCCTGGCGGACTGAAAGGGCGAGGGCCGCTGGCGCTTGCGTGGTCGCCTGAGCGGGCCCTATTCTCGCGAGTGCGGCGCGGTGCGGGTGTTCGAGCGAGAATATCTCGCTGAGCGACCGCCAGCGGCACGAGGGCTTTCAACTCTCAGTTGTGAGTGCGGTGCTGTCTGCGAACGCACTTTCTCTCACGACTGATCTCTCTGAAACACCTGATAACTACGCAGAAGAGTGCGACCGCTTCCTACGAGACCACACTCTTACCGGGAGGTGACGCGGTCGATGATGTCCTCGGTGGTGTCCCAGTACTGGCGGAGTCGGTCGGTGGGCAGGTAGATCGCGCCGTACTCGTCGCCGCTGCGGCGGACGAGGTTCTTCTCGCGCAACACGTCGAGGTGGTGTCGCACCGTCTTGTAGTCCAGATCGAGCGCGTCGGCGAGCTGGTTCGCGTTGCGCGGCCGTTCGTCGATCGCCCGGATGATGCGCGCTCTGTTGGGGCCGCCCTCCGTCCCCGCGAGCACGTGCCAGAGTGTTCCTTCCATCGTTCGTCGGTCCATGTTGCTCGGGCCAGCGGCGGTCATCGTCTCACCCGCACCCCGGCGTCGATCCGGCCGTTCGAGGGCCGTCTCGCCGTCTCTCCACCGGTCCCGCCGTGTTCCGGATCGGTATCCAGGGGCTGTCCAGTGTTAAGCCCTTTGCGAGCCTCCGAGTCACAATCTTCCGGCGGGATACGCCATCGCGGGACGCTTCGCGAGTCGCTTCAGCGTGGGTCGGCGCCGTTGTCATCGCTCGTCCACCCGGTTGCGCGACCGTCGTTTCTGGCTGATCCCGTAGGCGCCGACCAGGAGCGTGAGCCCGAGGTTGACCAGGCCGACGACCGAGCCGGGGTTCCCGAGGAGCCCCGCGGACGCCGCAGCGTCGGTGGTCGGGACGTCGGTGGCTCGCGCGCCCGTAGTCCTCCCGTCAGGCGAGCGGTCGCCGGTCGTCGCTTCGGCGTCGTCGCCGGTCGTCGATTCGACGTCGTCGCCGGTACCTGGTTCGGCGGTCGACGACGCCCGCGCGTGGTCGGCGAGCGCCTGCAGTATCTCCAGATCCCGCTCCATCCGCTCGGCGCCCAGCGCGTCCATGTGCGAGCGGTAGTACGGCAGGAATCGCGCGATCCGCTCGCCGTAAGGGGCGGTCACCGCCAGTGGGACCGAGGACTGCTCCCACTGGGAGTCGTAGGTCCGACGCTCGACGGGTTCGGTCACGGCGGGCGCCTCGCCGTCGTCGGTGCGCTCGTGGGCCGCCCAGTTCTGCATCAGCGTGGCGTACTCGCTGAGGACCACCGCCTTCCGCACGCCGGTCGTCCCGTAGTAGGGCGCTTGCTGGTCGAGTTCGCCGACCGTGCGAGTCACGGTGCGTTCGCCCTCCCCGGGGTTCTCGTAGCTCGCCTGGAGTGCCAGCTGGGCGTCAGGCGATTCGCGTTCGACCTCCAGCAAGACGACGCCGCCCTCGGTCCTGTTGTTCTCGCGGCGCGAGGGGAACAGGGTCTTGACCTCCATCAACTGGCCGCTCGCGCGGTCGGCCTGGGACGAGCCGTAGACGCCTTCGATCTCGTAGCCCTCGCTCTGGACGGACAGCGAGAGGTTGAACGCAAGCGGCGTCACCATGTAGGAAAAGCCCTCGTCCATGCGCGATTCGAACTGTGCGGGCGAGTGGACGCTGTAGTAGTTGGCACCCTTGATCGTCGCGAGTCGCTCGGTCAACCGGGAGTTGAAGTCGACGCCGACGCCGACGAACGAGGTGTAGATCTCGTCGCTCGCGTGGTCCTGTAGCCGCGCTTCGAGCGCGCTGGCGCCAGTCTGCCCGAGGTTGGGCATCGCGTCGGTGACGTAGACGACCCGGGTGTCGCGCTCGCCACTCGCGTCGGAGAGCACGTCGCTGGCGGTGTCGATCCCCGAGTCGAGGTTCGTCCCGCCGCCGGCCGAGAGCCCGCGAACGGTAGAGCGCAGTTCTGCTCGATTGGCTTCGTCGACGCGCGTCAGGTCCTGGACGACGCGGGCGCGGTCGTCGTAGCCAACCACGGCGACGCGGTCCTCGCCGTCGAGGTGGTCGAGCATCGTCACGACCGACTCGCGGGCGGCCTCCATTTTGCGCCCGTTCTCCTCGACTTCCTTGCGCTCGCCGCCGTCGTAGTAGTACTCCGAGAACGACTCGTCCATCGACCCGGAGGTGTCGACGACGACCACCAGGTTCAGCGCGTCGCGTTCGAGGTCCGACTCCGTGAGCCCCGAGTTCAGTCCGACCGTGACGAACCGCTCGGTCGTGTTCGCGACCGGGTCGCGGGTCACCGCCGCGCTGTAGGACGGACAGAAGCGTGCCTCACACGACGACGACCCGGTGTCGAAGTAGTAGTCGTGGAACAGCCCCTCGTAGGTCATGTCGGTGGGCTGTGGGACGTACCCCTCCTGGACGTTCGACCGGAAGGCGTTGGCGTCCTGTGCGCCGCCGACGGAGACGCCGACTCGTTCACCAGCGTCACCACCGTCGACCCCCCCTGCGCCCCCACCGCCTCCGCCCGAGGCCAGCCCGCCGTCGCCCCCGTCGCCTGCGGCCGGTGCCACGTTCGAACTGCCGCCACCGGCGCAGCCGGCCAGTATCACCAGGACTACCACGGCCAGTATCGTGTGAACGCGTCGCATACCACACGATCTGTCACCCGTCCTGTTAATCGCGCTGAAGCATCAAACGGCTATTTCACACTTTCAGGCCCTCTATCGACGAAATTCGAACGGTTATTCGACAGGTGTGGTATTCGGTAGGCACAAGGGATTCATGGTCCGAATTTTGGGGGCTGTTCTCGGCCGAGACGACGTCTGGGTGGGATTTCGATACCGACGAACGACGAAGTCAGGACTCATTCAGTGCGTGTACCGTTTCGAGTCGGCACGGCTTCCGCAACTGCACTTGAGCTTGTCGTGACCGCGCTCACGATCATGGGATGGAAGCCCTCGACGCGCTCGCGGTCGCTGTCACCGAAAATCGAAGATTTTCGAGATGACGAGAGAGCTACGGTCTCTCGGACCACGCGGAATATCCGCTCTCCCCGCACAACCCGCGCGGATAGAGCCCGCTCAGGCGACCACGGGCTTCGCCCGCGACCCCCCTCGCCCTTCCAGTCCGCCAGGAGACACAGTCTGTGGCATCTGCTACCGACCATTCCACGTCGAGACGGCCTGTGAAACAAAATGTTCCCTGGCGGACTGAAAGGGCGAGGGTCGCTGGCGCTCGTGTAGTCGCCTGAGCGGGCCCTATTCTCGCGAGTGTGGTGTGGTGCTGTTGTTCGAGCGAGAATATCCCGGTCAGCGACCGCCAGCGGCCCGAGGGCTTTCAACGCACGATCACGAGTGCGGTTACGTTTCCGTTCACCGTTAGCGAGCGGCCCGAGGGCTTTCAACGCTCACGAGCGAGTGCGGTGCTGTCCTCGAAGCGACTTTCTTTGCTACCGGTACTGACTGAAACGGTTGGGAACGTAGTTCCCTGTCTGTATCCTCAACAGACGACCGAAGGAAAATCGCGAACGGTCTCACGCCACACTACACCCGACGTTACCGGTCCACCTCGCCCATGATAGTATCGAGACTGCCGATGGAGGCGATGAGGTCGGCGACGTACTCGCCGCGGGCCATCTCGGGCAACGTCGCGAGGTTCGAGAAGGAGGGGCCGCGGATCTTGAAGCGAGCGGGCGAGTCCGTGCCGTCCGAACGGATGTAGATGCCAAGTTCGCCCTTGGCGCCCTCGACGGCGCGATAGATCTCGGTGTCGGGGTCCGGGCGCAGCGTCCGGGGGACGTTCGACTGGATCGTCCGGTCCTCTTCGGGCCAATCTTCGAGCAGGTCGACACATTGCTCGATGATGCGGGCGGACTGTTCGAGTTCCCGGAGCCGGACGAGGACGCGGGCGAAGTTGTCACAGCCGTCCTCGGTGACGACGTCCCAGTCGAGGCGGTCGTAGTACCCATATGGGTCGTCGCGGCGGACGTCGTAGTCGATGCCGGACCCGCGGGCGACGGGGCCGGTCGCACCGTGGGCTTTCGCGTCCTCGGGCGGGAGCACGCCCGTGTCGATGGTACGGATCTGGAACACCTCGTTGCTGGTCATGAGGTCGTGGTACTCGGCGAGTCGCTCGGGGAAGCCGTCGAGCATCTCGCGGATGTTCTCGAAGAACTCCTCGCGGGGTTCGGGGACGTCCCAGGCCACGCCGCCGAGTCGGAAGTAGTTGAACATCAGGCGCTGACCAGTCAGATCTTCGAGGACGCTCTGGACTTTCTCGCGGTCGCGGATGGCGTACATGAACGTCGCGGTGAACTCCCCGACGACGTCGAGTGCGTAGGTCCCGACGGCGAGGAAATGCGAGAGCATGCGCGAGAGTTCGGCGCCCATCGTCCGGATCACCTGGGCGTACTCGGGGACGTCGATGTCGGCGAGGTCCTCGGCGGTGCGGGCGTAGGCCCACTCGTTGCAGAGGCCGGCCCCGCCCCAGTCCCAGCGGTCGGGATAGGGCATGATCTGGTGACGGTAGGTGCCCGACTCGCACATCTGCTCCTCACAGCGGTGGATGTAGCCCAGGTCGGGTTCGACGCCGGCGACCTCTTCGCCGTCCAGCGTCACGCCGACGTGGAGCACGCCGTGAGTCGCCGGGTGGTGGGGGCCGATGTTGAGGAACATCGTGTCGGTGCCGCCGGTGTCGGTCCCGTCGCCGGTATCGGTGTCGCTGGCCCGGTGATCGTCTTTCAGGGGGTTGGCGTGCTCACGCAGCGTGACGATCTGGGGCTGTTCGCCGTCGAAGTCGTGCCCGAGGGGGTGGCCCTGCCAGGTCTCGGGGAGGAGGATCCGCCGGAGGTCGGGGTGGTCGTCGTAGCGGATGCCGACGAGGTCGTATATCTCCCGTTCGTGCCAGTTCGCGGTCTCGAAGACCGGTGCGCCGCTCTCGCTTCTGGGGTCACTCGTCGGGACGGGCACGACGACGGAGAGTTCGCGGGTGGGGTCGTCGTAGCTCCGGAGGTGGTAGATGGATTCGTAGCGGTCGTCGTAGGCCTGTCCGGTCACGCAGGCGAGGTGGTCGAAACCCGCCTGGTCGCGCAACGCTCGGAGGGTCGTCTGGACTTCGTCGGCGCGCACGACGAGGGCCGGTGCGTTCACGTGGGCTTCGGTGTCGGTGACGGCCTCGGCGGGCACGACCGACAGCGCCTCGTCGAGAACGTCCGCGTCTGCGTCGTCGGCTTCGGTGGCGACTGGTCGTCCTGTCGTCTCGGCCATGTCGGGGGTTCGAGTGGTCGGACAATCGGCGTTCGGCCTCATGCATACGGGAGTTTTTAATTCGGGGGCGGTGCATCGGCCGACAATGCGCTACCTTCGGATCGCGGTGCATCAGGACGCCGGGGACCGGCACCCGATGCACGAGTTCGTCGTCGAGCGCGAGGGGTACGTGGCGTCGCGACTGCTGGAGTACACGCCCCCTGTCGAGGGGACGCGGTCGTTTCTCTTCCACATCGAGGGGCCGGTCGACCCCTACGAATCGGTGCTCGCTGACGTCGAGCGCGTTCTCGACTACGAACTGTCGCCGTGTCCCGACGAGTCGTTCTACCTCTACGTACGCGAGGAACTGCGTGGCCGTGACCGAGACCTCATCGGCGCGTTCTCACAGCCGGGGCTCGTAGGTGTGATGCCTGTCGAGTACTGTTCGGACGGGACGATCCGGCTGACCGTCGTGGGCCCAGCCGACCGGTTGCAGGAAGCCGTCGAGGAGACGCCCGAGGGGATGGACGTCGAAGTGCTGGAGGTGGGCGAGTACGGCGCTCGGGGACTGGGTGTGGGAAGTGACCTGACCGAGCGCCAGTACGAGGCTGTCGTGGCCGGGGTCGAGGTGGGGTACTACGATACGCCTCGGGAGGGGACGGTTTCGGACGTGGGGGAGCGACTGGACTGTGCGCCCGGGACGGCTGCCGAACTGTTGCGGCGTGCCGAGCGGTCGGTGATGGGAAGTGTCGTCGAGTCCGGTCCGTTCTAGGTGTTGGAGTCTGCTTGCGAGTTCTCGTCGGTGTCGGCTGAAGGTCCTCGAAACGTTCGCCAGATGTTCTTGTGGGGCCGATCGCTACTCACAAGGACGGATGAAAGCCCTCGACACGCTCGCCTGGAGAGAGGGTGACCGCTACTCACAGAGACGGATGAAAGCCCTCGACACGCTCGCGGTCGCTGACCGGGATATTCTCGCTCGGACACCCGCACCGCGCCGCACTCGCGAGAATAGGGCCCGCTCAGACGACTCCCCTACGGCGCGAGCGCACCTCGCCCTTTCAGTCCACCAGGTACCGCGACCGCCCAGCAACCGCCCAGCAACCGCCCCGCCCGGCACAGCACCGCCCTGCCCTTCCCCGGGTCGCACGGCCTCCGCGATGCTCCGGCACGTGCTCCCGGCCACAGCCACTGTGGCGCGCGCTGTCGAGCGTGCCGACCTTTTGGGAGGCCGCGAGATGGAACCGTGCGAGGGATGAGTAGCACAGGAGCGTAGTGACGAGCAACGCAAGAGGCTGGGGAGGCGTGAGGCCGGTGCGGTGCTGTGCGGGATGGAGCGGTCGCGGTACAGTGCAGTGCTGTGCTGTCCTGGTGGACTGAAAGGGCGAAGCGTGGGTGGCGCGACGCAGGAGCGCCACCACTGGCCGAACGGGGAGCGGTTCGAGGCGCGACGCAAGAGCGCCTCGAAGCGAACGGGGAGCAACGCGACCCGTGAGCTAGCGACCCGTGAGGACCGCTCGCGTTTATTCAGTCGCCTCAGCGGCCCCTATCCGCGCGGGCGGTGCCGAGAGCGCGGATATGTCGCTGAGCGACCGCGAGCGTGCCGAGGGCTTTCAGCCGTCTCTGTGAGTTGCGGTCAAGTTCGATCTCACAGCTGGCACGTAGTGGAAAAAGAGAGACCTGACAGAGACACTCGCCGAAGGTCCGATCTCAGCTAGACAGGTTCGAGAGTTCGCAGTGGGCGGTCCGGTCGAGGAACTCCCGTGGCAGGGCGTCGACCTCGCCGACCTGGACGCGCCAGAGGTTCGCGTAGAGGCCGTCGACGTCCAGCAGGTCCTCGTGGGTGCCGCGTTCGACGACCACCTCGTCGTCGAGGACGATGATCTCGGGGTCGCCCAGGACGGCCCGGACGATGGAGAGGCGCTGGCGCTTTCCACCCTCTTTTCCCGTCGAACGCACTTCGTCCCGTCGAGCAGACTCCGTTCCGTCGAGCGCAACCCCTTTGCGAACACCTCGCCAACCACCGCTATGACCCTCGCCGACAGGGAGTGGCGACTCGTTCGCGAGGAGGCCCGCGAGGGGCCGCTGAACATGGCCTTAGACGAGGTGGCTGCCGAGACGGCCGCCGCCGAGGGGACCTGTACCGCCCGGATCTACCGCTGGAAACCGAGCACGCTCTCGCTGGGCTATCACCAGGACCCCGCGACGATCGACTGGGACTTTTGCGAGCGTGAAGGGATCACCGTCACCCGCCGACCGACGGGTGGGGGTGCCATCTATCACGATTCGTGGGGCGATATCTCCTATTCGGTGGTCGCGCCGGCCGAGGACCTGCCAGGCGACCTCATCGATTCCTACGAGATTCTCTGTGAGCCGCTGTTCGACGCGCTCGCTAGTCTGGGAATCGACGCCGACTTCGCCGACGAGGAACGCCCCGCTATCTACGAGCCGGCCTGCTATCTGCGGGCGGTCCATCCCGCACACGACGTCGTGGCGGGCGGTCGTAAACTCTCGGGCAACGCCCAGTACCGCCAGCGCGATGCCGTCGTCCAGCACGGCTCGCTCACCTTCGAGCGGACGACCGACCGTCACCTCGCCTGTTTCGCCGACCCCGACGCCACGCCCGCCGACTTCGACGAGCGCGTCACCTCCGTCCGCGAGCAAGTCGACGTCACCCGCGCAGAGACGGTCGACGCACTGGAGGCCGCACTCACCGACTGGTCGGGTGCCTACGAAGGCAACTGGAGGGAAGCGGAACTCGACCGGGCACGAGCGCGGGTCGACGAGAAGTTCGCGACCGACGTCTGGACCCACGACGGGACCGACCCAGTGGCGTGAGCGCTCACGCGAAGACGAGTGCGAGCGCGACGACGAGGACGACCACGACCAGACCGAGGAGGACGCCGACAGCGACCTCTCGCGGTTCGAGCGAGGACCTCCCGTCGGGACGGCGGTCGTCCGACGCAGTCGTGACTCGCTGAGCGACGCCGGAGAGCGCTCGCCTGGTCGCTGCGGCCGCCGTCGCGAGCACCCTGCCGACGGTCCCGAGTAGCCAGCCGACCGCCGCGACGAGGCGCCCGCTCAGATAGGTCAGAAACTGGGCGACTTCCCAGGCGGTGTCGGTCGCCGGGTCGGCGCTCGCGTGACCGTTCGCCGTCCCGCTCCCGCTGGTTCCGCCGCCAGTTGCTGCACTCCGACTGGTCAGCGAGTCACCGCCGTCGGCCGCCGTGTCGGCAGTGGCCGTCTCCGCTATCCCGTCGTCACTGGCGACTTCGGCTGCTTCGTCGTCTTCATCGCCGTCCGAGTCGTCACCACGCAACTCCGCGAGCAGGTCGTCGTCGACCGACTTGAGGTCGGGGCGTTCGATGTCCTCGAGATCCGGCGTCGCGCCGGCGTCGAAGGTCCGCTTGCGGCGAAAGCGGACGCGCCGGACTTCGCCGTCCCAGTCGGTCTGGACGATGGCTTCGCCGTCAGCCAGGTCCTGGACATCGTCGGCCGCGCTGTCCCCCAGAATGCGGGAGACGACGGCGGTGTCGTTCTCCCAGGTCAGTCGGTGCCAGACCAGCCAGTCACACTGAGTGATGTAATCTTTCGAGACCGAGGCGGGGCGCTGGGAGAGTGCACACATCCCGAGTCCGCGCTTGCGGCCGCGCTTGGCGACGCGGACCAGGGTCTCGCCGACGTCGTCGAGGCCGCCCTGCTGGGGGACGAACTCGTGGGCCTCTTCGACGACGAGCAGGAAGGGGGTCCGTGCCTCTTTTTCGCGGGCGAACAGTCGCTCGACGACCGCGCCCACGAGTTCGCGGCCCTCGTCGGGGTCGTCGAAGCCGGAGGTGTCGAGGATGACCGGGACGCCCCTGGCGAGGGCGACTTTCGCGAGACGGTCGGCGTGGCTCGCGTCGACCTGGAGGTCACAGCGGTCGTCACCGCCGACGTGGAGGAGTTCGTACTGTTCTTTGAGCCCGTAGTACTCCCCGTCGGTGTCGACGAGCAACAATGGTGCCCCCGCACCGAGGAGTTCCTCGGCGACGACGCTCGCGGTGTTTGACTTGCCCGACCCGGACTTGCCGGTGATAAAGCCGCGTCCGGTGAGTACCTCGACGGTCGGCATGGAAAAGCCGTCCGCGGAGAGGGTGATCTCGTCGGGCGTCTCGCTCATTGGGACTCGATACGCGTTCAGCCGGTAAATGCTTCGTGTGTGGGACGTCTCCGGCCCGCGACGGTACCGGACCGGTCCATCGTCGACGAACGTCCGGGTCACGCGGTCGCGACGGTGGCCGGGTCGTCGTTACTCGGCGTCGGCGGCGAACTCTCGCCAGTGATGCAGGCCCCACACGCTGACGCCGGTACAGATGAGCGCCGCGGCGAGGAAGTAGAGGATGAGCTGTGAGGCGACGAGTGCGCCGGGATTGTCGAACGCGTAGACCACGCCCTCGACGGCGAGGGTGACGAGGACGAAGGCAGCGACCGAGACGGCGGTGACGGCGCTCAACACGCTGGTGCCCTGGCGTTCCCGGTCGTCCAGTCGGAAGATGGCGGCGACGAACACTACCGCCATGACCAGGACGTAGTAGGCCAGGCGCGAACCGACGGCGGGCGTCTCCGGGCTGGCGAACGCGAGCAGGCCGACGAACGCACAGGTCAGCAGTATCGTCAGGCCGGCGACGCCGAGGACGGCGCGCGTCCCGAGCACCCGACCGACCCGCTCGCGGACGCGCTGGGTGAACGCCATGTTCGTGTTCGGGGGTTCGACGGCGAGAGAATAAGTCTGGTGGGGGTGACCTGTCGCCGGTTCGTGACGCCCAATCGGACCGTGAGTCTCACCGCGGGACTCCGATACGACTTTGAGCGGGCCCGCCTACCCCACGGCTATGCTCCGGATCGGCGCACACACGTCCATCGCGGGCGGGGTGCCCAACGCGGTCGACGAACAGCTGGAGATCGGCGGCAACTGCGGACAGATCTTCTCACACTCCCCCCAGGTCTGGCAGGACCCCAATATCGGTGACGACGAGGCCGACGACTTTCGCGACCTCGTCGGCGAACACGACCTCGGCCCGTGGGTCATCCACTCGTCGTACCTCGTGAACCTCTGTACGCCCAAGGAGGACCTGCGCGAGAAGTCCGTCGACTCGATGCAGAAGGAAGTCGACGCCGCCGACAAACTCGACATCGCCTACGTCAACGTCCACCTCGGCGCCCACACGGGCGCGGGCGTCGACAACGGCCTCGACAACGCCGCGAGCGCGCTCGACGAACTCGATATCCCGGAGGATGTCACAGTACTGATCGAGTCCGACGCGGGGTCGGGGACGAAACTCGGCGGCGACTTCGAGCACCTCGCCGCGGTACTCGACCGCTCGTCCCAGGACCTGGACGTCTGTCTCGACACCGCCCACATGTTCGCAGCGGGCTACGACCTCTCGACGCCCGAATCGGTCGACGACGTGGTCGCGGAGTTCGACGACGTGGTGGGGCTGGACCACCTCGAATGCATCCACCTCAACGACTCCAAACACGAGTGTGGGACGAACAAGGACGAACACGCCCACGTCGGCGACGGCTACATCGGCGAGGACGGCATGCGCGCTATCGTCAATCACGAGGGCTTTCACGACGTGCCGCTCGTGCTGGAGACGCCCACCGAAGACGGGCGGAGTTACGCCTGGAACGTCGAGAAGGTGCGGGAATTGCGTAACTCGGAGTGAACGGCAGTCGGGACGGCGGTTCGGGGGGTCGACGGTTCGGGCGTCACTCGATTTCTCGCTCCGGTTCTCCAGCCTTCGCGCTGGCGTTCCCGTCGGCTGTATCGGCGTCTCCATAGACTTCACCGGCGTCGTCGACCGACTCGGTCTCGAGCAGGTGTTCGACCCGGCGTTCGAACTCGGCCTCGTCGATGTCGCCGGTCGCGTATCGCTCGCGTAGTCTCGCGAGCGCCGTCTGCTCGTCGTCGGTTTGTTCGTCCAATCGTTCGTCGTCGGAGCGTGACCGGGACCACTCGAGACCTTTGAACCCCGCGGGGATGGCGACGAATCCGGCCGCGAGCGCCAGCCAGAATCCCGCTCCTGCGACGTACGCGACGCCGAGTACGAGGAGGGCGAGCGCGCTCGCGACGACCCACTCGAGAGCCCACGACGAGGAACTGGTGTCCCCCTCCCGGTCCCGGGCCTCGTCGGGTTCGAGGACCGCGTCCTGGAGATTCGTCCCCGAGAGAGTCGCGCTGTCGAGATCCGCGCCGACGAGCGTCGCGTTCCGGAGATTCGCACCGCTCAGGGTGGCGTCGCTGAGGTCCGCGTCGGTGAGGTCGGCGTCTCTGAAGTTCGCGCCGCTCAGGGTAGCGCCCGAGAGGTCCGCACCCGAGAGGTCCTTCCCTTTGAAGTTCGACCCACTCAGATCCGCGCCCGAGAGGTTCCGACCCCCGGCGTTCTCGCCGTCCTGTTCCATCGACGTCAGATCCGGCGAGCGCCGACAAAAGACTGCTGGTCGCTCGCAGCCCCCGGATTGCCCCGACGTACAGGCCTTTATCCCGCCCCCGAGAAAGCGCCGTCAGTGATCCACGACGCCTTCCCCTCGGTTTCGTTGCACAACGTGGCAGCACTCGGACCGCCCGACTGGACCGACGGTGCGAGTCAACTCCACCGGGTCCCGCAGTCGGTCAGTCAGCAGGTGAACGTCATGGGGCGTGGACGCCTCCGGGACCCCACGGGCTGTGAACTACGGTTCGTCCCGGAGATCGACGACGCGACCGTCGAAGTGACCCTCTCGGCGAAGGGCGGGACGACCGTCCACACCTTCTGGGGCGAGTTTCAGTCCGTAGACCCCGTCGACGTGGGACAGGAACCGACGACGTGCGAGTTCTCGGTTCCCGAACGAGTGCGGAAGCTGAACGCCCCGGCCGAGGATCTGGGCGCGTACGACCCGCGGGTCTGCCGACTCCGCTTCGACGCGTGGGGGCCGGTCGCCGTCCACGACGTCTCGGGGCCGGCGCGTCCGCCAGAATCCGACGAGATCCCGGACCGCCGCTATCTCGCCTACGGCACCTCCATCACGGAGGGCGCGGTCTCGGACCCGCACCTCTCGTACGTCTCCCAGGCGGCCGGCCACCTCGGCGTCGACCCGCTGAACCTCGGGATGGCCGGGTCGGCCTACTGCGAGCCGGCGATGGCCGAGTATCTGGCCGGCCGCGACGACTGGGACCTGGCGACGATCGCGATCTCGGTCAACATGGCCAACCGCGGGTTCACCGTCGAACAGTTCCGCGAGCGCGCACGACACCTCCTCGACACCGTCGCGGGCGCCCACCCCGACGAACCGGTGGTCGCGATGACGCTCTTTCCCTATCACATGGATCTCGTCGAAGGCGACGACGCCGAGCGTGCGGCGGCCTACCGCCGGGAGTTGCGCGAGGCGGTCGCCGACTCGCCACACGACAACCTCTCGCTCGTCGAGGGCGGCGACCTGCTCGATACGACCGGGCTCATGGACGACATCCTCCATCCGGGTGACGACGGCATGATCCAGATCGGGCGGCGACTCGCCGCCGAACTCGCGGACGTGCTTGACGACACAGACCGCGCCGAGAGCGAGTAGCGAAGCGGGGCCGACCGGGCGTCAGGTCCGAATCTCGATCCGCGCGCCGTCCGCATCACTCTCCGCTGCACTGACCGACCAGCCGTGGGCGGCGGCGAGTTCGGCGACGATCGCCAGCCCGTAGCCGGTGCCGTCGACCGTCGAGTAGCCGCGTTCGAAGACGACTTCCTGGTCTCGTTCGGGGATGCCGGGGCCGTCGTCGTCGACGAAAAAGCCGTCTACGGAGTTACCGACGGTCACCGTTACGGCGGTCGCTGGGGGTTCGTCGATGGCCGGGTCGCTGTCGGTCGACCCGTGCTCCACCGCGTTCGCAAACAGGTTCTCGAACAGTCGGCGGAGTTTGCGTCGGTCGGCACCGACGGTCGCCCCGGTCTCGACGCGAAGCGTCGCCCCGCGAGTGTCGACGGTGCGCCAGGCATCGCGAGCCACGGCGTCGAGCGCGACGGACTCGACGTCGGCGACCGGACGGCCGGCGTCGACGAGCGCGTCGAGGTCGTCGAGGAGGTCGCCCAGTCGCTCGTGGGTCGCGGCCAGATCCGCGACCTGGTCGTCGTCGAGGTCGGCGTCTCGACGGAGGCGGGCGAGCGAAACGTTCGCCGCGCGGAGGGGATTACGCAGGTCGTGAACGACGCCGGCGAGGCGGTCGCGCTGGTCGGTCTGCGCGGCGACGCACCGCTCGACGCATTCGACGAGCGTCGATTCGGCATCGTCCTCTCCTTTTCGGACGCATGCGGTCGCCCCCACGAGCTCGGTCGCGTCGAGCGCTGCCGGGTCGAGTCCAGTGAGGTCGGTATCGGTGTAGACGACGACCGGGAGCGTCGGGTCGCGTTCACGAAGGGAATCGAGGAGTCCGGTACCGGCGAGGTCGTCGTTTCCACTGGAACCGTCGTCCGGGCTCGCCGGCTCGGAGTGGAATCGGAGTTCGGTGACGACGCAGTCGACCCGCCGGTCGTCGAGGAGTGAGAGCGCCCGGTCGGGGCCGGCGGCCACGACAGTCGTCACGGACAGCGAGCGTTCGAGTGCCGCAGCGACCTCGTCGGCCGCGGGATCGACGACGAGGACGCGTCCGTCGCTGTGCATCGCCCGACCGCTCGTACGGGTCGCATAATTCGGTTTCGCCTGCCGGGTGGGGGTCCGCCACTTTCCGGACCGACTGGTTTTTGCCCGCCGACGGCAATTTCCGGACGTGCGCCGCTTCGACGCCGACTACCTGGAGGCGACTCGTCGGGGAATGTGGGCCGACTCCCGCGAGGCGCTCGCGGACCTGGACCTGGAGCGCCGCGAGCGGGTCCTCGACGTCGGCTGTGGCACCGGCGAGTTGACGCGCGTCCTTCGCGAGGAGAGCGGCGGCGAGGTGGTCGGCGCCGACGTCGACCCCGCGCTCCTGTCGGCGGCCAGTGCGGTCGTGCCCGTGGTTCGGGCCGACGCCACCGAGTTACCCTTCCGCGCGGACGCCTTCGACCTCGTGGTCTGTCAGGCGCTTTTGATCAACCTGCCAGACCCTATCGCAGCGGTCCGGGAGTTCGGACGGGTCTCGGGCGATCTCGTTGCCGCCGTGGAACCGGACAACAGCGCCGTCGAGGTCGCCTCGACGGTCGACGCGGAGGAAGGGCTGGCCCGGCGGGCGCGCGAGCGCTTCCTCGACGGCGTCGAGACGGACGTCGCCCTCGGTGCGGACGCGGCCGGCGTGTTCGAGCGAGCGGGCCTGGAGGTGGTCTCGACCCGCCGGTACGACCACGAGCGGACGACCGCACCGCCCTACTCCGAGGCGGCCGTCGAGGCTGCCCACCGGAAGGTGACGGGCGGCGGCCTGGCCGACGACCGCGAGACGATCCTCGCCGGCGAGACGAGCGAAGACGAGTACGAGCGACTGCGGTCTGACTGGCGCTCGATGGGTCGGGACGTGGTCGAACAGATGGGCGAACGCGACTACGAGCGTACCGAGACTGTTCCCTTCTTCGTGACTGTCGGTCGCGTCGAGTGAGCCCCGTTTCGCGCCGGGTGTAGCGGTATCGAACACTCGCACTTCGACGACAGCCAGGTCACTCGATGTCGACGTCGGCGAGCGTGAGGTGCCAGCTGTCCGGGTCGGTCAGGTCCAGCCCGCCGATCCGCCAGGGGTCACCGCTGCGGTCGCCGTGGCTGGTTCCGTTCTCTCGCACAGCGTCCTCCGCGGAGTCGAGCGCGAGCGGCCGCACGACCTGTGTCGACGTCATCGTCACTCGCGACAACGGGAACATCGTGTCCTCGAAGAACAGGAAGCGCCGGAAGAGACTCGGGTGGACGTTCGCGGGCGCTTTCAGCAGGTCGACGTCCCGGTGGTCAGAGACGACCGCCGAGAGGAGCGTGGCGAACACCTGCTCCGGGAGTTCGGACGTGACCATCGGCTGGACGTCGAGCAGATGCGTGCAGGTGAACCCGTCGAGTCGCTCCCGCGCGGTGACGATGCTCGCGACGGGTCGTCCGTCTCTGGACGCGACGTACGTCGTCGTCTCCCAGTTGGGGTTCGCGAATCGCCAGCGCAGGAACTGTTCGTCGCGCGTGACGTGCAGTCGCCGCGGGACAGCGGAGGCGTACAACTCGACGAGGATCTCGACCGGCACCGTCTCGTAGCGCTCGACCGTGACGTCACTGGACGGACGGTTGATCCGGTCGGAGACCCTCGTCCCCCATCTCGTCACCGTGGCGCCGACGGAGAGTGCAGCGTTCACGAGTCGCGAATCGCCCCCAGTCGCGCCGGTGTGGAGGTGTCGCGGGTCGTGGACGCGATAGCTCATCGGGACCTCGCCGACCGTCCGCCAGTCGAACTTCTCCAGACCGGGACGGAGCGCGTCCGTCGGGAAGTTAAAGAGCAAGTCGGCGTCCGTGTACGCCGAGAGAAGTCGCTCGGTCATGCGTGTGAACAGGCCCCGACGGCGGTGGTCCGGGTGGACGATCCAGTCGACCGGCTGATAGGCATCGAGCGTCTTCGGCCCGGCGCGCAGACGGAATGGGAGGAGCGGTTCGGCACCCACGAGTTCCCCTTCGTGCTCGGCGACGACCATCTGCACGCCCTCGCGATACGGGTTCGACTCGAAGCGCCAGTCGAACCAGTCGGCGCTCTTGGGTCGGCCCCAGACGCTCTCGTAGAGGGAGAGAAAGCTCGCTCTATCTGCAGGTTCGTAGAACCTAACGTGACCGTATTGAGACGACGACTCTACCTCGGACCTGAACTCGGGCCCCATGTGACTCGCGACCGCTCGGGTCGCCGTTAGTATGCACACTGTTCGTCCAGCACGGGCCGAGTAGACACTCTATACTCGATATCTGTGACTGAACCGCGTGTCGGTAGTGACCCGACGCGAGCGCGCTCACACGACGTCGCTGCGGACGGTCACACCGTCCTGATTGGCCCGATACGCTTCGACGGCCTCGGCGGCGGTGGTCGCCTGCTCGGAGTCGGCACCGAGCATCTCTAGAGCCCCCGCGAGCGTCGGGAAGACGAACTCTCCCGTGCGGAGTTTCTCGAAGGCGTCCTCACTCCGGCGTCCTTTCCTGGGCGTGTCTCCGTCGGGTCCGTCCGCCGAGGGCTCGCTCGCGCCCGCGCGAGATGGCTCGTCGTCGACCCACAGACACGCGCCGCGGGGGTCGAGCACCTGCTCGTAGTTCTCGCGGGCGAGCGCCCCTCGCAGGCGCTGGGTGACGTTATCCTCGAAACTCGCATTACAGACTTCGAGGTGGACCGGTTCGTCGGAGAGCAGGTGGGCCGCGAGACACTTCTCTGGAGCGGCGTAGCCGTTGGCGTTGGCCCGCAGGTAGTCTGGGTGGGCTTGGACCCAGTCTGCCCGGACCGTCTCGCCGACGCCGTCGACGCCGTAGGTCTCCCGGAACTCCTCGGCCCGGTCGGCGTCTCCACCTATCAGGATGTCCTTGGTGAGATAGACGTCGACGCGCTCGACGGGGTCGAGTCCGAGAGCGACGTCGCCGTAGACCCACACCTCGCGGACCGGCACCGGCATGCGCTCGCGTTCGACCGTCTCGACGATCCGCTCGACCGTCTCGACGGCTTCCTGGCGCGGCAGTGCGTCCATCGGTCCCCGCTTTCCGCCCGACGCTCATAACTCTTTCAGCGTCTCCCTCGCGGCGTCGGATCGGTGCCACACCCGGTCCGCGAGTCGCCGAAGTTATCGCCTACTGTTACGACCGGGCAAAGTCGCCCTCTCGGGCTTTCTCACTGGTGACAATTGCGCGCGCACTTTTAAGGCACGCCAGGAGATGGGGGACGGTATGCGACTCCGGACGCGCTTTGCGGTGGCGCTGGTCGTCGTCGCGGTAGTGCTGTCAGTGACGACGCTGGTGGGATTTACGCTCTATCGCGACGCCATCGTCACCCAGGAGCGCGCGGACCTCTCCCGGACGAGCGAGTCCGTCGCGGCGCAACTGCAGGTCGTCCTCGACGAGAAACGGGAGACCGTCCGACTGTGGAGTCAGAACCCGGAGGTGCGCGACCACGGAACTGCCCGGCAAGACGAGTCACTCGGTGCGTTCGTCCGGACCACGGCGTTCAGTGGCGCGTCGGTCATACGGGCCAACGGGACGATGGCGGCCATCGAATCCCGGAGTCTCGACGAGCGAAGCGAACGGGGACTCGTCGGTCGCTCGTTTACGGACAGAGCGTACTTCCAGCGAGGCCTGGAGGGAGAGACGTACGTCAGCGACCCGATCGACGCCGAGAGTGGAACCCTCATCGTGACGATCAGCACGCCACTGGTCGAGCACGGTGAGACCGTCGGAACCTTCAACGCCGCGCTCCACCTCCGCGAGGGTGACCTCTCGAGTGTCGTCAGCGATCGCAGTTCCGGGACGCGCGGTGTCTGGGTCTTCAGCGGCGACCGGACGGTGCTGGCCGGCGGCCCGTCGCCGACCGGCGTCGACACCGAACTGACGGCGAACGCGACTGTGGGGACGACTGGGTGGACGGTCACGTCGACGACCTCCGGCGGGTCACTCTCCTCACGACTCTGGACGGTCACGGTGTTACAGGCCGGTGCGTTCGTCCTCGTCTTGCTGTGTCTGGCCGCTTTCGGCGGGTGGCTCTACCGCGAGTACGTCTACAACGTCGAACGACTCCGGGACGGGTTCGACGCGCTGGTCGTCGGCGACTACGGGACACGCGTCGCGCTCTCGGGTGCGACCGAGTGGGACCGCGTCGGCGACCAGTTCAACGACCTGAGCGAGACGCTCGCACAGCGCCGCTCGGAAGTCACGGTCCTCAATCGCGTGTTGCGCCACAACCTCCGTAACGCGATGACCGTCGTCGTCGGCAACGCCGACCGCATCGAGACCCGGACCGACGACGACGAAGTCGCGGCCGACGCCCGCCGGATCCGCCACCGCGGGGAGTCGCTGCTCGACCTCGCCGAACACGCTCGTGCCCTGGAGTCCTCGTTCGGCGCCCGGGACGACGAGGCCACGTCCCGGCCGGTCGCCGACGTCGTCGAGGAAGCCGTCGCGGTTGTCGCCGACGAGTATCCGAACGCGAAGTTGACGACAGACGTAAACACTGACGTCGGTCCCGACACCGATTCGACGGGCGAGGTTCGCGTCCCGAGCGGCGACCTCGTGCTGGTCGTCCTCGACGAACTGCTGCGCAACGGTGTCGTCCACAACGAGAGCGACCCGCCGGCCGTCGAGTTGACCGTCACCGCCGACGAGGCAGTCATCACCATCGCCGTCAGCGACGACGGTCCCGGTCTGCCGCCGGTCGAGCGGCGGGTCCTGACAGGGTCGATCGTCGAGACGGCCACTCAGCACGGCTCCGGACTCGGGCTCTGGCTCGTCTCCTGGCTGGTGGCCCGCGTCGACGGTGCGGTCGACGTCTCGACCGTCGAGGGGACGACGGTGACGCTGACGCTCCCCCGAGTCGATGCCGACGACTCCTCGGACAGTCGGTCGAACGGTATCGAGGCGCCGGCCGAGGACTGACGCCCGCTCGCGCGTCGAAGCGGCATCACCGCCGGGTCGACGTCCCGGGAGCGAAACGCTCACCCCCCTTGGACCGGTAGGCGGGGGCGATGGACTGTGACAAGTGCGGCGAACCCGCGGTGATGCACGCCGCCTACTCGGGGCTGCACCTCTGTGAGTCCCACCTCTGTCGCTCGGTCGAAGAGCGGGTCCGACGCCGGGTCCGCGAAGACTCGCTCGTGCCCGGGGACGCCACGCCCGAGAACCCCGACACCTGGGTGATCGGGCTCTCCGGCGGGAAGGATTCGGTCGTCCTCACCGAGATCCTCCACGACACCTTCGACCGGGACCCGCGGATCGAACTCGTCGCCCTCTCGATCCACGAGGGGATAGAGGGGTATCGCGACGAGTCACTCGACGCCTGCGAACAGTTGACTGCGGACCTCGACCTGCGACACGAAGTCGTCAGCTACGCCGAGGAGTTCGGCGTGCAGATGGACGACGTCGTCGAGGACGACCCCGAGAACATGGCCGCCTGTGCCTACTGCGGGGTCTTCCGCCGGGACGTGCTGGAGCGCTACGCCGAGAAACTCGGCGCGGACAAACTACTGACGGGACACAACCTCGACGACGAGGCACAGACGGCGCTCATGAATATCTTCGAAGGTGACGTCCAGCAGATGGCCGGCCACTTCGACGCCTCGCTGGGTCCGTTCGAACCGACGGGTGCGGGACCACTCGGGCGTGCCCGGCAGCCTCAGGACCACCACGTCCCCCGAGCCAAACCCCTGCGTGACGTCCCCGAGAAGGAAGTCGCACTCTACGCCCACCTGCGTGACCTGCCCGCCCACATCACCGAGTGTCCTCACGCCGAAGAGGCCTATCGCGGCGAGATTCAGGAACTCCTGCTGGGGATGGAAGAGAACCATCCCGGCACTCGTCACTCTATTCTTGCGGGCTACGAGAAACTCGCCGCGCTGGCCTCGGCGGCCTTCGACGACGGCGACGGGACCTACGGCGAGTGTGACGTCTGTGGCGCACCCACGGGTCGCGACGTCTGTCGGAAGTGCGATCTGCTGGACGCGCTCGAAGCAGTGTGACCTGCTCGAAGCCGCGTTCGACTGTACGGTAGCGTGTCTGACTGCACGTGGTGTGTCCGAGTGCGGTGGCGTGTCTGACTGCACGGTGACGTGTCTGACAGAGACGACAGACAGACGTGGACACCGCTGTGGGGCGGTGAGAAAGGCAGGAAAACCGGGAGTTCAGTTCGGGACGACGAGCGACCGTTCAGTTGGGTCGGATGACGTCGACGCCGTTCTGTTTCTCGAGGTTCTCGCGGCCGCCGTCGGTGTGACCGTAGCCCGTGTTCGACCGCGAACTCTGGTCGGCGGCGAAGTCGTTGTCGACGTTCTGGCTGGCGTCGAACGACCCCTCGTCGACGTCCGAGAGGGCCTGCCGGGACTTGTCGGCCTGCTTTTGCGTGGTGGGCCCCAGGACCTGGGCGGACTTGACGCCGGTCATGATGGCCATGACCCGCACCTTGCCCTTGTAGTTGTCCTGGATGCGCGCGCCCCAGATGACGTTCGCGCTCGCGTCGAGACGTTCGGTGATGTTCTGGGCGATGCCCTCGGCCTCTTTCAGCGCGAGGTCGGGCCCACCGGTGATGTGGACCAGGCCACCCGTCGCACCGCGGTAGTCGACGTCGAGCAGCGGGTGGTTCATCGCGTCTTTGACCACCTCTTCTGTCTTGTTCTTGTCCTGGGTCTCACCGACGAGCATCACCGCGACGCCACCCTGGTTCATGATGGCGGTCATGTCGGCGTAGTCCAGGTTGATGAGGCTGGGCTGGGTGATCGTCTCCGAGATACCCTTGACGGTCTCGGCGATGATCTGGTCCATCACCGAGAACGCCTTGCCGATGGGCAGGTTCGGCACGTAGTCCAGCAGTCGGTTGTTGTCCAGCACGATGATCGAGTCGGCTTC
>Ga0207718_100086_pt1 | contig 114469 bp, 110 predicted proteins | sample A23M2SouthBayCA_FD_187749 | JGI IMG/M metagenome (GOLD analysis project Ga0207718, IMG submission 187749) | Aerobic enrichment media microbial communities from Eden Landing Ponds, California, USA - A23 M2 (SPAdes) | ecosystem: Environmental > Aquatic > Marine > Unclassified | place: Emeryville...
GGTAGGTTGGTGTCGTCGGTTTCGAGAGCGAACGAGACGAACCACTCGCCAGTTCGTTCTTTCTTGACCGTGACTTCCTTGATACTGACGCGCTCAGGGATTTGGCGTGAGTATCGGATTGTGACCCACCCGATTTTGCCGAAGCGGACGTAGGCATACCCGTCTTGGCCCCTCTTTTCATCGAGGTCGAAACCGGACTGGTTGTACGTCACGCTCCGATACTCAGCGGGTGCTTGCCGCGTGAGCCGGCCGACATTGTGGCCGTTCTCTTTGAGTTCACGCAGGGTGGTGAGATTGTGGTGGAAGCGTGCGACGGTGGCCTGTGCGGCTTTCGAGTGCAGTTCACTGAACAGCGGCCACCGTTGTTTCCACTCGGGGAGGTTGTTGTTCTGGTCGTACTCGCTCGATCTGTCGTCGTCAGGACTGTTCTCGTAGTCCCACAGGACGTGGTTGTAGAGTTGGCGATGAACGTCGAGATGGTGTTCCAGTCGGTCCGCTACCGCTTGTGTCGGGTAGGCACGGTAGCGGTGACTGTAATCCATCACTATCTCTCGGTTCGAAACGTGTTAACTCAATGTTTTTTTACTACCGAGTGTCGGCTTCATCCCCGACCACGGTGGGTGGGGGTATTCGCCTCGCAATTTAATTAATGCCTGGCTGCGTTCGTCTCACTCGACGACGAGTCGCTCGACGCGACCGTCGACGAGTTCGGGCAGGATCTCCCGGAAGAAGTGGACGGAGACGACGAGCACGACCGGGCCGAAGAAGATCCCGTACCAGCCGAACGCCTGCGTACCCAGGACGTACGAGAGTATCACCAGGCCCATGTGGAGCGTCCCCTTGGAGACGTACGACCGGATGAACAGGTCGGGGACGAAGTCGACGACGACGACGGTGACGAGGAAGAACGCGATGGGCGTCCAGACGGGAAGTGTCTCCAGGACGAAACTGCGGACGATCAACACTGCAGTGAAGGGGACGTAGACGAGTTTGATCCCGACGACGGGCACGAGCGACGAGACGCCGAGGAGCAGCCCGAGCAAGAGCGGGTACCTGATGACGCTCCCGCCCGGGACGACCCAGTCGAACGCGTAAAAGACGACGACGGCCACGAACCCGGTGATAGCGATGGTGATGAGGTTGCCGGTGTAGACCGTCGTCAGGTCGGTGTCGACCCCCTCGGCGAAGGCCACAGCGCTGTGGTCGTCGCCGAAGACGTCGCGGAACCAGCGGGCGATACGTAGGTCGTCGCGCAACAGGTAGAACGCGACGACGACCGCGACGAACAGCCGCAGACCCCAGGTGGAGGCCGTACCGACGACTGCCATCAACTGTGCGGTGTTGCCCCGGATTACGTCGACGAGCCACGACGGGTCGGTCAGCGACGCGAGGTCGACGTACGGAGCCAGCATCGACCGATACTGGGTCAGCTGGTTCTGCTGGAGTAACTGGTCCAGCTGGCGGGCACCCGTCAGGACCGCGTACGCGAGTATCAGGAGGATCGGGAGCCCGACCGTGAGCAACGTGACCGTCGCATTCACGTCGCCGTGGTCGCTCCGCTCGTCGAGCCAGCGGTAGACGGGGCGCAGGGCGTAGTAGAGAAAGAGTCCCAGGAAGATCGCCCCGGGCAACGCGTAGAGGACGAACGCGAGCGCCACGAGTACCGCGACGCCGACGACGAACCAGGCTACCCAGTCGAAGCCGACATCGCGAAACTCCATACTGGGTACACGGCTGCCGCGCTGAAAAAATATCGGCTCGTCGCCGAGGGCACCGCCGAGAGCGGTCCCCGGGCGGCCGACGCGGACAGTCCCTGCTCTGTCACACCCGTTCGGACTGGTGTACCTGCCCGGCGCCGGTCGTACGCGATTTCGGTGCGGTCGGGCTACAGCTCGGGCGGGTGCGGTCGCTCGGCGAGCGTCACGTTCACCTGCAGGCGCTCGCCGTCCCGGAGAACTGTGAGCGTGACCACCTCGCCAGGCGACGTCTCGGTCGCCAGGTACGACCCCAGTCCCTCCGAAGTCGTGACCTGCTGGCCGCCGATCGCCGTGATCACGTCGCCCCCGACCGGAATGGCCTCGCCGTCGGCCGCTTCGACGCCGGTCGCGCCCTGCAGGACGCCCTCGCTCGGGCCGCCCTCTGTGGTCTCGACGACCAGCAGACCGCTCGTGGCGTTGAGGTCGTTAACCTCGGCGACGGCGGGCGTCACGGGGGTGGTCTGAACGCCGAGGAAGGGCCAGTCGAACTCGCCCGTCGCGACCAGTTCGGGGAAGACCCGTTCGACGATCGACGACGAGACGGCGAAGCCGATGTTGTCCGCCCGGGCGGCCTGGATCCCGGCGGTGTTGACGCCGACGACGGTCCCGTCACAGGTGAGGAGGGGGCCACCGGAGTTGCCGGGGTTTATCGCCGCGTCCGTCTGGATCGTGTCCGGGATCGAAAAGCCACGGTCAGTCGGCATCGACCGGTTGACGCCGCTCACGATACCCTGGGTGATCGTCCCGGAGAGCCCGAAGGGGTTCCCGAGAGCGGCGACCGGCTCGCCAGGGTCGGGTGGGTTCTCGGCGACCGCGAGGGGGGTTGCGGACGCCGGCGCGTCGTCGACGCGGACGACCGCCAGGTCCGAGTACGTGTCCGTTCCGACGACGGTCCCTGTCCGGGTCTCGCGATTTCGGAACCTGACAGTCACTTCCGATGCTGCCCCCACGACGTGTGCGTTCGTCACTACGTGACTGGTGTCGTTCGACCGAGACCGGTTCATCACGAACCCGGTGCCCTGACCCGCTCCCCGGTCGACGAGGACGACCGACTCGACCGTCTCGTCGTACAGCGACTCGTAATCACAGGCCGCGGGTTGCGCCTGACTCGTCGGCGCGCCCGACTGGAACCCGCCGACGGACAGCACGCCGGCGGCCGAAGCGACCAGCAGTACCACCGTTGCGATACCGACCGCTGACAGCCGATACTCCATGTATCGACTCCCGCCGGAACGGGCAAAAGTCGACGGCATGCATCTGCGTGCGCGACCACCCCGCCGGAGCATGGCCGGGACCGATGCTTGCGAATTCATGCCGCCCGTTTACGCGTGTCTCCGCCCAACGTGGCGGTCATGTCCGGTCACACCGACGGCGACGACGACCGGCCCGGGGACCACTCTCGGCGGGCCGTTCTGGCCGGGGCAGCGACGGCGTTGAGCGCCACGGGGACACTCACCAGTCAGGCAGCGGGCAAGCAAATAACTGTCCCGGCCGTCATCCCGAAGATAGAGCGCTGGCCGGACGCGAACCTGGCCGGGTTCATGATCCACGTGGGGCCGACGACCGACCCCGCAGAACTGACCGCGACGGAGACCTGCGAGTTCGCCGACTGGCCACCCGACACGACTATCGCGTACGACGCGTCGATCATCAACCGCAAGCTGGCCGACACGCCCGAGGAGAACACGATCCTCTACGTCTCCGAGGACGCCTCGATCCCCGCGGGGGCGCTCTTTCTCGTCAACACGTTCAACCGCTGTGACGGCCCCTTCGTCGGCGTCAACGTCGGACAGATCGGGCGCTACGACGTCGCGGGCCCGGGCGTGGCGACGGACTACGGGCCCGTGGCCGAGGTCGAGGAGGACGAGCGACCGAACACGCAGACCAACGACTCCGGGGGGTCGGCCGTCAGTGCCCCCGGCTTCGGCGTCGGGGCCGCTCTCGTCGGAGTGCTCGGCGGTGCTCTCCTCCGCCTCCGTCGTGAAGGTGTGCTCTTGCCCCGTCGGGAGGAGTGACGGCCGGGTTCGCGAGGTCCCCTCAACGGTGGAACAGACGTTTGTGTCTCCCGGCCCAACCGCCGTCGATGCCCGACGACAGCGACCGGTACGACCCGGACCCCGAGCGCGTCCAGGACGCGGCGATCGACCGCCAGCACGAGCGGACCGAGTCGGTCGAGGACATGCTCGGCAGTGTCGGCCTGCTCGACGAGGCGAAATACCCCGTCACGTCCGAGGAACTGGCGGTCGAGTACGCCGACCAGGAGATCGACCTCCCCAACGAGACGGAGTCGCTGGGCTCGGTGTTCGACCGCCTCGTCGACGAGCGCTTCGAGTCCCCCGACGAGGCCAGGGAGGCCATCTACAACGCGGTGACCGGCGAGGCCGGGAGCCCGGCGGAGTACAACGACCAGCGGGCGGTCGGAGATATCACCGACGACCGGACCGAGTGACCCGGTCGGCCGCCGCCTTGCGAGTTCAAGCAGCACCGACTCCCCCGGGGGAACCCGAGAGGCGTCTGGCTATGGCAAACCAGATCTCGGGCGAGGACATCGGCAAATCCGTCGTCTACGACGAGGAGACGATCGGGCGGATCGTCGCCTACGAGAACGAGACGGCCTACGTCGACCCGGACCCGGACGTCACGGACGTCACCCGGTCGAAGCTCGGATGGAGCGCGACGACCGAGGAGTCGTTCCCGCTCCAGCGCGAGGTCGTCGAGGAGGTCACCGACGACGAGGTCCGCCTGACCGCGCAACTGTGACCGGCCCAGCGCGAACGACCGCTTCGAGGCCGAGGCGACCCCCGGAGCCGGCCTGCCCGCCCTACTCCCGTTTTGGTGACACGAACTTTCATGAGCAGGCCTTTCGTACACCTCCACCGGGGAAATCACCACCCATGAGTCAGATGCAAGCACCCGGTCAGAGCCAGCAGTACGACCAGTCCATCAGCGGCGGGGCGGCGAAGACGTCCCAGTCGGTGAGTCAACAGCCCGCCGGGCAGTCGGTCCAGCAGCCCCAGGAGTCGCTCGGGCAACAGCCGGTCGAGCAACAACAGTTCCAGCAGATGCCGGCCCAGCAACAGCCGATCCAGCAACAGCTATCCGGGGCACAGCAGTCCGGACAGCAGCCGGGACAGTCCCGGCAAGCCGGTTCGATCGCGGGTCCCGTCGGCCAGCGGTTCCCGGCCCGGAGCTACCTCTCCGAGCAGGTGCGGACGACGAGCATCGGGATCCTCAACCGGTGTCTGGCGGACCTGACGGCGGTGACGATGCAGCTGAAAGACGCCCACTGGAACGTCAAGGGTATCGAGTTCTACCAGCTCCACGAGCTGTTCGAGGACCTGGTCGAGACGTTCGAACCGCACATCGACGCGGTCGCGGAGCGTGCGAGCGCGCTCGGCGGGCAGGCGCTCGGGACGGCCCACGACGTCGTCCAGACGTCGAAGATCCCACAGCTCCCCCGAGAGGCGGTCGACGGACAGACCGTGCTCGACGACCTGACCTATCGGCTCTCGCTGCTCGACGCCACATTTTATCGGGGGATCGAGACCGCCTCCCAGCAGGGCGACCTCGACACGGCAGACCTCCTCAACGAGGTGTCCCGCGACGTCTCCAAGGCACTGTGGTTCGTCGAGGCGCACCTGCAGGGGCCCCGGGGGAGCACCGCAGGAGGCGGGACGACCCAGTCCCTCGGCGCCACGCAAGGAGGTAGCGGCGGGTTCCAGTCGGCGAACGTCGGCGGTTCCGCCCCGCAAAGCTTCCAGTGAGCGCCGGTCGGTCAACGGCTCGGTCGTCCCGCAGGCCTGGACCCGAGCGACGACTGGCCGCCCCGACCAGGACGGGTTCTTCGACGTCTACGAGTCGGAGGTGCTGCCCTCCTTCGAGTGACGCCGCCGCAGGTTTGCCTGTATCAGCTCCTGAAAATCGCGTTAGGCTGTTGCTACGCAGCATCGCCGAGTGAACGAACGCCCGGGCTAAAAGTCACCCACCCGCTACGGAATCCCGTAACGAACGGACCGCCCTGAAACACGAAAGCCCGTAACGTACGGAACGCCCAGAAAGACCGACACACACGAGAGACGGAGACCTATGACCACCGAACCACAGGATGACGTCGTTGAGCGCGAGCTCGACCCGGACGGCGACCCCACGGTGACGATCCCCCAGGCGGTCGCCGAACTCAAGGACAGCGACACGACCGAACTCACGTCGATGTACGGCTGTATGGACCACGTGATCGACCACATCTTCTCTGACCCACCGTCGCCCGAGGCGGAGGTCGAGGTCCGGTTCTCCTACGAGGGGTTCCGCATCACCGTCAATCAGGACGGGCACGCGCGATTCGCCGAGAAAGAGGGCTGAAAGGGCGGTTCCACTGCCGCCGCCGACCCGAGGTGTCGGACGGCCGGTCCGACCTGCGCGGGGCCGACACGCCCGACCGGGTGAAGAGTTTTCCACGTCCGACACCTACGGGGGATCATGAGCGGACGAGGCGAAACTCCCGAAGAGGAATCGGACGCCGAGGCCACCGACGAAGCGATGTCGCTGTCGCTGGGACAGACGCTATACGACGAGGCAGGCGAACCCGTCGGAACCGTCCGCGGCATGGAGACAGGAGGAGTATTCGTGACCACCCGGGACGGGGTCGAGGGTCTCAGCATCGAGCACGTCCGCTCGGGTCACTCCTTCGGCGAGGCGGAGCTGATGTGGCGCTGTCTCAACTGCGGCGAGATGGGCGAACTGGACGACGAGGGGCTGCCCGAGCGGTGTCCGGACTGTGGCACCGAGCGAGAGAACCTGATGTACTGGACCGAAGACTAGAGCCTGTACTGATCCGAAGTCTTGGGCTGTACGGTCGAGAGCAAACTGAGACGGGAAGGGCGACGACCTGTGTCCACGCGGACGGTTAGAGGCCTCTCGCGGACGAGGCCGTCGGTTTACCTACAAGGAGCGGAGCCTGACCTCGTCGTCGGTGACGGTCTCGATAGCCTCGTTCTCGAGCAGGTAGGAACCGCCGTCGCGGCTCCCCCAGCCGAGTTTCGACATGACCGTGTCCGTCACGCTCGGGTCTGGGTCGACGTACGCCCTGCCGTTTTCCACCTCGACGACGCGACCGATCTCGTCGCCCGTTTCGTCGATGACCGTCTTGCCTTCGTCGTCCGCTGTCATGCTGATCTCGGGTGACATACTACTGCTGACCGTACGACGACTCCCGACCTGAATCTGGGGCTTGCAGGTGCAGGCCCCTCGACCACTCGCCGGCTGGACCCGTCCGCAGTCGCGACTCGCACCGATCTGGGTCTCACCGTCCGCTAAGCGCTCTCTAACTTTCCGCGCGGGCCTCCAGCGAGAGAGCAGATGTCACGTACGTACCGTGACGTACTCAAAGACCAGGGGCGGGGGATCGCGGGGGCGCTGTTCGTGGTCGGTCTCGCGTTCCTCTACACGATGGAGTCGTGGTGGCTCGGCTGGCGCCTGCCGCTCTCGCATCTCCTCGTCTATGCGGTCGTCGGTCTCCTGGTGATACTCGCCGTCACCCAGCAGATCGGCTTCCAGAGCGAGGCCGCGGGCCGGTCGCGCAACTCGCCACGGAAGGTGGTTGTCGACTTCGCCGAACTGGTCTTCCAGAGTTTCTTCACCGCGTATCTCGTCTTGCTCGCGTTCGGTGTCGTGAACCTCGGCCACTCGTTCGTCTCGCTCGCGCGCATCGGGTTGATACAGGTGGTACCCCTGGGCTTCGGGGCGGCGGTCGCGAACCGGTTGCTCACCGGGGCCGAGGAAGACATCGACGAGGAGGCGTTCCCGAGAAACCTCCCAACGTACGTCTTCGGTGCGGTCTTCGTCGCGTTTCCGGTCGCGCCCACCGACGAGATCGAGGTGATCGCCCTGCAGGCGGGCTGGGCGCGCCTCGCGGGTGTGGTCGTTCTCTCGGTCGTGGTCGCCTACCTGGTCCTGTACGAGCTGGAGTTTCGCGGCCAGAACGCGCGCATCGAGTCCCGGTCCCGACTCACCCAGCTGGGGTCGGCGTTCGTCGTCTACGCCGTCGGTCTCTCGGTCGCGGTCGCGTTCCTGGCCGCGTTCGGCAACTTCGCCGGCGCGACGCTCGAGGAGGGGATCCAGCAGACGATCGTCCTGTCGTTCATCGCGTCGATCGGCGCGAGCGCCGGCGAGGTGGTGCTGTGAGCGACGGCGACAGTGACGGCGACCAGGAGGCCGAGGACATTCCGCGCCTCGAGACCGCCTTCATGGTCGTGAGCGTCCTGTTCACCTGCTCGCTGTTCGGGTTCGCGGTCTGGCAGTCGCTGACCGGGGCGGGCGCCGCCGCACCGACCGTGAACGTGACCGGAGCCCAGTCGGTCCAGGACGGCGTCCGCTACGACGTCGAGTTGCGAAACGACGGCGACGTCGGCCTCGTCTCGGCGACGGTCCGTGTCGGGTGCGTAGACCCCCCGACGGCGCTCACGTTCGAGAACGTCCCCGGGGGCGGCTCCCGGCGAGCGACAGTCGTCTGTCCGGCCGGGACCTCCGACCCGGCTGTCGCGGTCGTCACCTGGGTCGAGGAGTGACGTCTGTCGCCCGGCGCCCTCAACTATCGGATTTGAGGTACATCTGCGAGGCGACCTCGTCGCGCTGCTGGATCCGGTGGTCGAGGGCGTTCCTGATGATAGTCTGGTGGGCTCGACGCAACCGCTCCGAGAGCGCCTGGTGGGAGACGTCGAACCGCTCGGCGAGTTCGGCCTGGTTGACCTGGCGGGGCACGTCGTAGTAGCCACACCCGTACGCCGAGTGGAGGGCTTCGTACTGTCTGTCGGTGAGGCCGAACTGCCCGTACCCCGAGGACTCCGGGAGCCGGTCGATCCGGTCGACCGAGACGTCGATGTCGTGGTCCTCGCACAGTTCCTGGGTCGGCAGGATGCGGTCGTGCCCCGGAAAGAACAGCTGGAAGTACCACGTCCCGTCGCGCCCCCGTGCGTCGAGGATCGTCGCGTCCGCTCGGCTGAGAGCGGTGGCGAAAGCCTGAACGCAAGCATCCCACTCGACCTGGAGGAGACACCCGCTGTCGAACGCTTCGAGGGTCTCTGCCTCCTCGACACCGGAATCACGCTCCGTCGCGTCGAGAAGGCGGTCCAGGTCGTCGCAGTCGACCCGAAGAAACGGCATGACACCCCCCGAACGGTGAGCGACGAGGCGGACGACCCGGAACTCGAGGTTCGGTATCCGACGGAAGGCCTCACCGAGGGCGAACTGGTCAGCTGGGACTGTCGCTTGGGCGATCGCGTTCACTGGAACTGGTACACCCCTCACGCATAAAGGGTTGACCCCTATCTGGTTTCGGGCCGTCTCTACGAGAACGCCGGTCGCGGGGGCTTCGCGCGGCGCCGCTAGCCGCCCGTCAGTGGGCGATCACCGATTCGACGAGCGTGCGGTGGCTGCGCCGGAGTCGCTCGGAGAGCGCCTGGTGGGAGACGCCGATCTCCGTCGAGAGTTCCTCGAGCGTCGTCTCCCGGGGGACGGCGTAGTACCCGTTGTCGAGGGCGGTCCGGAGGGCGTCGGCCTGGTGGTCCGTGAGACGAACGTCACCGAAGGCGGACTCGTCGAGCGAGGCGATCTGTTCGACGGTGACGTCGTACCCCTCGCAGGCATCGTAGGTCGTCGAGACGCCGTCCCGGTCGGGAAACAGTAGCTGGAAGGTCCAGGTGTCGCTCGTCCCGCGAGCGCTCACGACGGCGCCGTTTTCGTGGACCAGCGTGTCCGTGAGGAGTTCGACTCGACCGGTCCACCGCATGCGAAGGAGCGAGTCCTGGTTGTGTTGGGAGACCAGTCGGACGTTCGACGTGGTCGGGTCCGCCGCCATCACCTCGGCGGCGCGGGTCCCATCGACGCCGGTCACCCACAGCATCGGAACGACCCGGTCGGTCCCGTGGTGGACGAGTCTGACCGCGTGACACTCGGCCTCGGGGAGTTCGCCGAACGTCTCCGCCAGTGCGAACTGGTCGGCGGGGACACTCACTTTCAGAATCGCACTCATCTGATCACACGGGGCATCGAAGGCCTATCCTCAAGAGTATATACACCCCATAGGCGCCGGTGGTGCCCCTCGAATCGGGAAAGCCGGGGTTATCCGCTTGGCCCGAATCGCACGCGAAAAGCGTCCGGACAGAGCGCCCGACTGCGGGGTGTGCTGCCCCTGGACCAGCCGGCCGGACGGCGTGCGGTCGAACCGGAATCGATCACAACGATAGCACTGTGAAGACACCGGCGAACAGCCGACCAGCCTGCCGCGGAGACGGCGCGCTGTTCACGACTCTGAGACCACTGCTGTGGGCGCTGAGCCGGGCGACTGGGACGCCGAAGCCTCACCCCGTTGAGCCGCCCACGTGACTGCCCCCTATCGTCGGCAGACGTTCCGAAGCCGCCACCCCGTCGTGCGGGCCACTGACTCGGGAAGAGGTCCCAGGGAGAGTTCGCTCATCGGTGCTCCCACAGGTCGACGTAGAACGGGTCCGCCGCCGTGATCCAGGTGGTCAGTCGCTCTTCCTCGCTCGCGTCTTCCGGAAAGATCGTACACCGGTTCGGCTCGTCCTGGTAGCGTTCCACGATGGCGCGGACTCGCTTCGAAAGTCGACCCTCTGATCGTACTCCGTCACGCTCGTTCGGCGACATACGTTCCCCGCTTGGACGGTACACGTATTGTTATATCCCTGGTACCCGCACTATCTGGAGTATGTACCATCCTTACCCCAGAGACGACCTGAAAACCCCTATTTGCCGACTTGCGGCCGAAATTTGGAGAGAGCGCAGTCGTTCGCTAAACGGCCGAGAGAGCCGGTCCCGTAGTCGAATTCTTCAGTAAACTGGTCCTAACCGTCTCAGACCGGTAAACGATCCCGCGTATTTAAACCCTCGACACCCTCATCCCGATGGTCGGACGGAGCGACACTCGCTACGGACAGCCCTCGTACGCCCGATTTCACAGCGTGTTCGAACGCGGTACGGAGGTCCGCCTCGAACGCCGTGGTCTTGCTCGGGTCGTACAGTTGCGCCGCGGGATGGTACGCCGGTACGACGATGCGACCGGTCCGTTCGAACCGCTGGCCGTGGACGGTCGTGATCCCCTCGTCGGTGTCCAGCAGCTCCCAGGTCGCGGTCGTGCCGAGCGGGACGACGACCACCGGCGAGACGCGTTCGAGTTCCTCGCCTACTGGGGACACGCGACGACGGGAGAGTGACGGGGACGACTGGGAGAGAGACGACGCTGACAGCGACGTGAGCCCCGGCGGTTCCGACCGGCGGGCTCCCCGGCGCTCGTAGCGCGAACGCGAAATCAAGGAACCGAACCCCGTGAGGATGCAGGTCGTCGCGGGCGGATCACTACCCGTCGTCGCCGCGGAGGACGAACGGGCCGATGGCGAGCGTGCGTTTCGCGACCGTCGCGATGCGGAGGATGTACGAGAGCAACAGCACGAACGGGGAAACCGTCACGACCAGGGCGAGACTGACGAGCCAGTACGCGTTGTCGACTCCGGCGGTGGCGCCCGGGACGACTCCCGGGTCGTCGAAAAAGAGGATCATCGCGGCGGCCGTCGCGAGCGCCGGCACTGCCGCGTAGAGCACCGCTCGGGAGAGGTCGATGAGTGCCCACTGGAAGTACAGCGTCTTGAAATGCTCGCGGGCCGGACCGAACAACACGAGCGTCTCGACCAGCGCGTCGATCGCCGCCTCCCCCTCTTCGGAGAGGTCGTCCGCGTACTCCGTTCGCAGCTTTCGCCCCTCGTAGATCTTCGCCGAGTAGTTGAAATCCAGCGCGGCACTCACGACGTCGAAGGTCCCGAACGCCGCGCCCTCGAACCGTCTGCTCACCGCCGCTGCGTTGGTCGACACTTCGTCCGAGAAAGCGGCGATCTCCTCCGCGTGTGTCCCGCCTCCACCGCTCCGGACGATCCGTTCGACGCGGCGTGCGTCGTCCTGCACCGTCCCGAGCAGCGACTGGAGGAACTCGGCGGGGTCCGAGGGGCTCACGGGTTCGTCGAGTCGGTCCTCGACGTCCCGCCGGAACGCCATCGCGCCCTGTATCCGACTGTACTGGTCACCCACTGGCCCGAGTTCCTGTGAGAGGACGAGCTGGTTGATCGAGACGACGAGCGTGACCCCGGTGACGATGGCCGTGACCATCGCCTGGAAGAGCGTCTCGACCGGGTCCCGCGCTGCCAGCGCCGCCTCGAATCGCCCCGGCACGACCCACGCGAGCGCGCCAAGCGCGAGGAAGACGAGTCCGAGGATCACACCCGTGATCACCAGCCGGTCGGCCTCCAGCAGCAGCCACACCCGTACCCGGGAGCCTGGAACCCGTCCCCGCATCGTGTCGGCGGACCCGTCCGAACCGGCGGATTCGCCCTCCTGTCGGGCCGTCACGACTCGAGGACGTCGTCGGCGTCGTCTCTGGGGCGGTACCCGATTCGCTGCATCGTCTCGGTGAGCGTGAGAAACCGGTCGCCGTTGGCCGAGACACCGTGTGCCGTGACGGGCGACCGGTCCAGAGACGCATCGACGGCCGCGCGGAACAGGTCGCGACAGTCCCGGTGGCTGAGGTAAGTCGCGCGGGCGAACCGATGACGGTCGACCTCGTCCGAGCGCGTCTCTCGCAACTCCTCGTCGGTCTGCAGCCAGCCGATCCGGACGACGACCACCCCCAGATCGTGACGGTCGGCGTAGTAGGCGGCCAGTCCCTCGACGGCGACCTTGGCGACACCGTAGAAGGAGTCCGGACGGTGGGGCGAATCGGGCCTGACCGTCTCCGTCGGATTCTCCACCGTCGACTCGAAGGCTCCCGGGTCCTCCCGGTTGTACATCCCGACGGCGTGGGCGGAACTCGCCACGACGACGCGGTCGACCCCGCAGGCGAGGGCGGCCTCGAAGGCATTGGCCGCCATCGCCACGTTCGCGGCGTCGCCCTCGGTCCAGTCTCCGCAGTCGGCCGGTGCCCACGCGAGGTGGACGAGTGCGTCGACGGCCCCGTTCGCGCTAGCACCGCCGTCCGCGCCGGCGTCGTCGAGCGCGTCGACGAACGCCGCCCGATCGGTGGCGTCGAGGAGTTCGCTGTCGACGTCCTCGTGCTCGCTGTGGCTGAACAGCGTCCGCTCGCCGGGGTCGAACGCGTCGGCGATGACCCGGCCGACCTTCCCGCCCGCGCCGGTGATCGCGACGTGCATTTCCCCACCCTGGCCGGCCCATCCCCTTTGTAATACGTCCCGTGTCTCGGCCAGCTACCGTGAGGGCACGGTTACTCGTCGCGCAAGCTGGGAACGGCCGGCTGCCCGTCAGTGTGTACCTCACGCAGTCAGCCAGCGGGCGATAGGGTCCGAATAGTCATGGCGCCCGGCCGCCGAGGGCGGGCATGACCGACACAGCGGGAGTCGTGACGCTCCAGGACGGCGACTGGGCCGACGCGTTCAGGCGGCTCGACGAGGCCGGCGGGGGCGTCATCAGCGTCCCACCGGGTACGCACGACTGCGAGCCGACGCGGATCGACCTGGCGGAGTACGACACCGTCGACGACGAGTTCGCGATCCGGGGCGCCGGGCTGGGCACGAGCGTGCTCGACTTCGGCGTCGGCCCCGGGGACGGATTCGCGCTCACGGACTCGGCGGGTAGCGACCTCTTCTACGTCGAGATCACCGGCGTCGGGTTCGAGGGGCGACGCGACGGTGTGCTCTTCCGGCTCGGGCGCGACGACTTCGCCGACGCGTACAACAGCTGTACGCTCGCGCTGGCGACGAACAACGGGTCGCCGGACGCGACGGCGGCCTGCCGGCTCAACCACGTCCTCAACACGCGCCAGTTCGGCGTCCACAACACGGTAGGCGGGACGGCACTCGACCTCGGCCAGTTCCAGTTCGGCGGGATCACGGGGTCGACGAGCAGCCGACAGGGCGAGTCGCTGGTCATGCGGGGGTACACGCTGGCGAACGTCGTCGAGTGGCTCAACGTCGAGGCCTGCGAGGACGGCGTCCGCGTCGCGGGCGAGAACTGCGATATCAACCGGTTCGGGATGCTCTACGGGGCGAACATCGCGGGGACGCTCTGGCGCCACGAGGCGCCGGTCTCGACGCGTATCGACGCCGCGTTCGTCGGCGACAACGTCTCGACCGTAGCCGAACACACCGCCGGCGAGTACACGGTCGGGCTCTGTAATCGAGCGTTCGAGTGAGAGACGGCACGAAACCGACGAACTCCTCGTCGGCGGTGTACATCTCGACACCGTCGTGGGACGTCTCGTAGGTATCACAACCGATCTCGCCCTCAGGGACGATCACGCATCAGGTACCTCCGGGTTCGGTCCACGGTCGAACAAGCGTCGAAACGGCAGTTCACAGATATTCCAGTCGCTGGAGTTCGTACAGGTACGTCCGCCCCGGTTTCTTGATGCGGAGGGCCTGCTCGTCGCCCTCGCTGACGAGGCTGTCGAAGTGTTCGCCGAGGTCCCCCGGGTTCAGGGAGCCCGGCGGGTTCTCGATGCCGAAATAGAGCCGCGCGTCGTCGCGTGGGACGGTGTCGACCTGCCTCGCGTCGACAGCCAGCACGGCACCGTCATCTAGTACATCTACGTCGCCGGTCAACTCCCAGCTGTAGCCCTGATACCGGAGTCGTTTTCCGCGAACGTCTTCCAGGTTGCTTTCGACCATACGCCGTGATACGGACCGCCGTCGTATCGGTATTTCGGCGACGGCTGTCTTCGCCGTAGACGGTCACCGGCTCCGAGGTATCTGTGGCCTTCTCCGTCTCCCCGCCTCGGGAGTCGGCGTCGACGGGGCGAGTCAGCCCCAGCGGAGTTCGAGACCGACGAAGTCAGTCGCCGGTCAGTCGCCGTCGGCGGGCGCCGGCGAGAGGTCGCCGGCCTCGACCATCGATTCGAGCGGGTTGTCGTCGATATCGAGCGGCAGGTCGACGCGGCCGCGACGGCGGACGGACTCGTACCCGGCGAAGATGATCTCGGTGGCGTTGAGCGCGTTCCGGGCGCAGAGTTCGGACTCGCGGTCCTCCTCGACCGCCTGGACGACGTCGGCGATCGCGAGGTCGATACACGAGGCCTCGGGCGCGAGTTCCTCGAACGCCAGTTCCTCGCAGTCGGCGGGGTCGGTACTGTACACCTGGACTGCCAGCCGGTCGGTGAGATAGACGTCCATGAATCCGTCTGTCCCGACGAGTCGCCAGTCGCTGTCGACGGCGTCGGCGGCCGGTCCGGTCGAGGCCATGCCGTAGACGCCGTTCTCGTACTCCCAGGAGGCGAGTATCTGGTTCTCGTTGTGTGTGCCAAAGCGGATGTCTTCGGTCTCGTAGTCGAGCTGGCCGATGACCCACTCCGCCCGGTGTTCGTCGTTGAAGTAGTTGCACATGTCGACCGCGTGGGTGCCGTTGTCGTAGAAGTTCCCCCACGCGTACTCGATGCGCCTGAGATCGCCGATGGCGCCGGCGTCGAGGCGGCGCTTGGCGACGCGGAACGGCTCGCCGAACCGGCGCATGTGGTTGAACGTCAGTTTGACACCCTGTTCCTCGCAGACTTCGGCCATCCGCCGGCTGCCGCCCCAGGTGAGCGCCATCGGCTTCTCGCAGTGGATCGCGTCGACGACGCCGCTCTCGGCGATCCCGACAACGAGGTCGGCATGGGTCGCGGGCGGCGTACAGACGCTCACGATATCGGGTTCGACTGCCGCGAGCATCTCCTCGTAGTCCTCGAAGACGCCCTCGTCGGGGATGTCGTACTCTGCGGCGAAGGCCGCGGCGTTCTCTGGGACGATGTCGGCACAGCCGACCAGCCGACAGTCCTCGAGTCGCTCGTAGGCCGCGGCGTGTCGGTAAGCCATGGCAAATCCGTCGACGGAGGGCTCGTCCGGGTTCGCGCCCGTCCCGACGAACGCGATGTCGTACGCCACGAACTCACGCACCCCCGCCGGAAACGCCGATCGGCAGTAGTTTCGCTGTGTCTCGGTCGGCCGAACGACACGCCCATCCAACAGTTGCGTCCTGCAAGGTGAATCTCACACCGCGAAGAAAGGTGATGTTTCGGTAAAGGGCTTGTCGCAGAAACCGTGTCGGTATGTCTTCGATACCACCCGTCTACGTACCGACTGTGCCCCGGTTGTGCTGTGACCGTTGACGGTCCGGATCCGGATCCTTTGTCTCGGCTTACGGTCTCCGGACTCCAGTAAGCCTCACCTATGGGCGCGAGTCGAGCGGCCAGCGGGCGGTCAACGCCGCTCGTGTCGACGTCGATAGATTGTCGCGCCCCGCCCCGCGTCAGATACTTCCCTCCGAAGCCCCTCTCTCCGGCCGGACAATGTCCACCAGTCAGCTCGGCTCGAACTCCCTCAAGCAACTCGGCGTGCTCTCGACGCTGGTCGACGCAGCCGTGGCGTTCGCGCGTGGCCGCCCCGGAAGCGGGCTCCTGTTGCTCGTCGCCGCCGCCGTCTCCTCGCGAGTCCCTGGCTTCGGCGTCGCAGTCTCCGTGCTGCTCCGGGCCTATCGCCGCCTCACCTGAACCAAACAGCGTCCGACCGCCCCCGTTTTCCCACGGCCCCGGCTTCGTTTCACAGCGGTATCACTGTTAGTGACGCGAGCATCGACAGACGGTTTCGGCCGGCTTGTATCCGTCTGTTCCGGGAGTAATCTAGCTCTACGGTCCCGTCACGCCCGGTAACGACCGTCGAATCGACGGCAAAGAATATACGTTCGGCTTAACTAGTGGCAGGTAATGAGTAAGCAGGAATCAGCCGTCGCCGCCGGCGAGTCCGGCTGTGGGTGCAAGGTGGGCCGGAACGCCGAGCGCTACGGTATAGAGAGGCTCGACGAACGCCTCCTCGAACGGCGCGAGGACGGGGCGAGTCTCCGGGAACTCGAAGGCGTCGTGAACCGGGCGATCGTCCGGGCCGCGCTCCGCGACGCCGGACAGGAGGTCATCGGCGACGCGGCGAGCGTCTACGAGCGACTCACTGGCGAAGACGTGAGCGCGGGTGAGCGGACCGAGACGAGAGAGCGCCTGCGGTGGGCCGGCGTCGACGCGGAGGCGCTCTGTGAGGACTTCGTGTCCTACCAGACTGTCCGGACACACCTGCGGGAGTGTCTCGACGTCGACACCGCCCGCGAGCAGTCACTGTCCACGGCGGACGCGCTGGGGACGATCCAGTGGGCACGCTCGCGTAGCGAGGGGATAATCGAACGGACGCTCGAGCGACTGCAGGGCCAGGACGGGTTCCACGCCGGCGACGTCGAGGTGAGCCACGCCGTGCGAGTCTCCTGTCCGGACTGCGGGACGACCGCGACCGTCGAGGCGTTCGTCGAGGGCGGTGGCTGTGACTGTCCCGCCGAGAGCGGCGAGTCCCGGGAGGCCGCGGATGCCTGACCGGGACCAGGGTCACGGGAGTGCCGACGGGGACGGAGAGAGCGGGGTGGACCAGTCGGGCGAGCGCTTCGAGTCGCTGACGGTCTCAGTCGAGAACCTCGGCGGGATCCGCTCGGAGGAACTCACCCTCGAACGTGGCGTGACGGTCCTGACCGGACGCAACGCGACGAACCGCACGTCGCTGCTCCGGGCGGTCGGGGCTGGACTGGGTGGCTCGTCGGGCCAGTTGCGGTCGGACGCCGAGTCGGGGTCGGTGACGCTCACGAGCGACGGCGAGCGCTACACGCGGACCCTCGACCGGGACGGGGCGTCGGTCCGCGTCGGGGGCAACCCGTACACGACCGACGGCGACGTGGTCGACCGGTACAGCTGTCTCCTGGCGGACAATCCGGCACGGGAGGCCGTCGAGCGTGGCGACGGCGACGCGCTGCGCGAGTTCATCATGGCCCCGGTCGACACCGACGCGATCAGGGCGACTATCGAACGCACCCAGCGGACGGTTCGCGCGCTACGCGAGGACGTCGAGACCGCCGAAGACCAGCGCGAGCAGGTGCCGGAGCTGGAACGCGAACTCGCGACGCGACGGGAGCAACTCGCGGACGTTCGCGCGGAACTAGAGTCGGTCAGGGAAGCCGTCGGGGAGTTCGAGGCCGACGCCGACGCCGCAGAGGCGGCAGACGCCGTCGTCGAGGACCTGCAGGACACCCGAGAGGAGTACGAACGCGTCCGCAACCGACTCGAGACCCAGCGAAACGCGCTGGAGTCCCTCGAGGAGGAACGCGAGGAGGTCAGCGCCGAACTGGACGCGGTGGGCCCGCCGGCCGACGAGCGCGAGTCGCTCCAGGCGGAACTCGAGCGGTGCCAGCGACGCGAACGGGACCTGGAGAACGCGGTCAACAGCCTCCTCTCTATCGTCGAGTTCAACGAAGAACTCCTCGACGAGGAGGGGGTCCCGGGTGTCGAGACCGACGCCGAGGTGGTCTCCGGGCTCGACCCAGAGACCCGGACCGTCGAGTGCTGGACGTGTGGGACCGAGGTCGAGCGCGGAACGATAGACGACCGCCTCGAAGATCTGCGGGACGTCGTCGACGAGAAGCGCCGCGAGCGCAACGAGCTCCGGACGGAGATAGCCGACCTGCGCTCGGACCTCGACGAGATCCGCTCGACGGCCCGCGAGCGAGAGACGCTGGAGGCGAAACTCGAAGACGTCGACGCCGAGATCGACGACCGCGAGGACAGGATCGACAGCCTCGAAACACGCGAGGTCGACCTCCGGGAGCGCATCGAGGACCTGGAGACGAAAGCGGCCGAGTCCGACGACCTCAGGGACAGCGACCTGCTCGAGCGCTACCAGCGACTCTCGGAGTTGGAGTACGAACGCGGCCAGCTGGAGGAGGCGATCGAGACGCTCGAGGTGGAACTGGAGAGTGCCCGCGAGGCCGCTGCCCGGATGGAGCGCCTGGAGGCCGAACTCGCCGCACAGCGCGACGAGCTCGCGGGCGCCCGGAGCCGCATCGGTGACCTCGAACGGGCGGCGGTCGAGACGTTCAACGACCACGTAGAGACGGTACTCGACCGACTCGGCTACGACAACGTGGCGCGCGTGTGGATCGAACGGACGGGTGACGGCGGGGAGCCGAGCGTCTCCGGGAGCTCCTTCGAACTCCACGTCGTCCGCGCGACCGAGGAGGGTGCTGTCTACGAGGATACGGTCGAGCACCTCTCCGAGTCCGAGCGCGAGGTCGTCGGTCTCGTCGTCGCGCTGGCGGGCTATCTCGTCCACGACGTCCACGAGTCAGTCCCCGTCATGCTGCTCGACTCACTCGAGTCGATCGACGCCGACCGCATCGCCGCGCTGGTGGAGTATTTCACCGACTTCGTTCCCTTCCTCGTCGTCGCGCTCCTCCCCGAGGACGCCGCCGCGCTCGCCGACCGCCACGACCGCGTCCGGATGGGCGAAGCGCCCGCCCGAGACGGTCGGTTGTAAGTCGTGTCCGGATTTCGCCGGACTGTTCGCCGAAATACCGGCACATCGTTACAACCGACCGCATGACGCGTCCATCCGAGGCGTCCGGCAGCCGACCGATTTCACCCCCGAAAGCCCGCGTGCCGGGCGAACGACTCGCACGACGCCGGTGACACTGGCGGCACCCCGGAGAGATGCCAGTCGCCACGCGGAGCGGCGGGGACGCGATTACCTTCGTCGGGGTCAGTCTGGTCGTCGACCCCGTCGCGGTGACACAGCTCTCGTGCTCCACAGCTGATCCAGTCGACAGTCGGTACCAGCCCGAGTCACGACAGTCCGGATGAAACGGATGTCCCGACCGACCTCGTGGATCCTCCCTCAGTTACGTACCGCTCGCGAGCGGCGTGGTCACCAGTCGGTGGCTACTGACTCGCCCGGCGCCGGAGCGCTCAAGACACGGGGCGGTCAACAGTTGTACGAGTTTGCATGAGCCAAGAGTCTGCGGACCCGAGGCGAGAAACGGGACGAACCGACGAGGAAATCGAACGACTGCGGGAGCGAACCGAACGCCTCGAAGAAGCAGTCTCCGTGTTTGCCGACAGGAACGGCTGGACGGTGATGCGATCGCTGTGTACGCACTGTCAGCAGGGGCGACTCGTCAGGAACGGAATGACCGTCCGCTGCACCGTCTGCCGGTACCAGTCCAAGTGACTGACCGGTCGATCCCGCGGAACCACAGTCGTCCGGCGAGGGCAGCTACCGCCGCCAGCGCGGCATCCAAAACGAGCACCACAACTGTCCCAGCCATCCGACCCGACCTGGCCGACCGCGCTGATACGCGACCACGTGTCGAAGCCGATCGTAGTCCCCTCGAAGTAAATTACACGTATAGATATGTAATACAATAGTAGCTGGTACGTATCCATAGAGAACTCGTCACGGCCCACCCCTTCGTCGGGGTGAGGCGTAGACTAACACCGGGGTAACACTGGTTCAGGCGAGCGAATCAGATTTCCTGCCGCACGCAGGACTGTTCGAGGCGGTGGTCGGTGGTTCGCTACCGGCGAGGATCAGTCGAGTTCGCCCACGAGCGTTCGTCGCCGGAACGACGCCAGGTGGTAGCTGGTGACGAGAAAGGAGAAGACCCCCATGGCCACTGCCACGGCGACGACCGGCCAGAGAGTGCTGCCGTGGAAGGCCGCGTTGCAGACCTGGGCCAGACCCACCGCGAGCGGGCCGAGAGTGAACAACCCCGTCCGCACGGGGAACGCCTGGCACATCCGGAGAAACGACGGTTGGTCGTGTGTCACCATTAAGCGCGGCTTACGATTCGATCGTCAAAACGGTTTCGGTCAGGCCGGTCGTTCAGCGTCGGCCGGGTTCGGGCGCCTGCTGACCCGAGGAGGGTGGCGAAGATCCGGGATAGCCGTGCATCTGCTGTTGCTGGGCCATCCCCCCAGCCTGGGGAGGTGCGCCCGAGGGCACTCCCTGGGGGACGCCCGACTGTTGCGTACCGCCGCGCTGGACCATCTCGTCGGGGAGGACGAACCGGAGTTCCACGTGCGGGACGAACCCGCTCGCCCGCTCGGTCTCTGCTTCGTCTCCCGCCTCGTCCTCGCTCTCCCCCCGGCTCGGCGCCTCCTGGAAGAAGAGGACCCCCGAGTCGGTCGCTTCGAAGTCGCGACACTGGATCGTCGTACCGTCTTTACAGATTATTTGCACGGTGAAACACCGGCCGGCGATTCACCCCGGGAGCGGATAAGTACCGCCGAACTAGTCGCTTTCGTTCGTCCTGGTATCGTCCGGTTACCCCCCGAATGACGTGGTGTCACCCGCTCGCGCGTCGGCGTCGCTACCGTGATTTATCCGTCCATAGTCAGGTGTTTTCCACCGGTGCCTCGGCGGTCTGACTCTGGGTCTGGGTCTCGCCGTTGGAAGTGCTCCCGGCGTTGATCGGGGCCTGACGAATTGCGCCCTGGCTGTCCGAGGGCGGCGTCTGCTGCGTCGTCGGCGACGGGGTCTGTTGGGTGGCCAGAGACGGCGCCTGCTGGGTCGCTGGCGGAGGCGTCTGCTGTGTCGGCGCTCTCGGCTGCTGTGGCGGCGTCGGTGTCGGAGCCTGCGCTGCCCGCATCCCCTGGGACGGGGGCTGTGGCGCCGGCTGACTCCCGAACCCAGTCGACGGCGCGTTCTGTGGCCCCATCGGCGGAGCGGACGGGGGGGTCTGGGCGTACGACGGTGTGGGCGTCGGGGCCTGCTGTTGCTGGCCGTACGACGGTGTGGGCGCCGGCGTCTGCTGTTGCTGGCCGTACGCCTGCGGGGGCGAAGACTGCTGTGGATACGCGGTCTGTGAGGGTTGTTGTGTGGCCGCCGGGCCCTGTACCGACTGCTGGCCGTACGTCGGCGACTGCTGGGTCCAGTTCTGGGAGGGGCTCTGTTGCCACTGCCCCGTCGACGACTGCGACTGGGGCTGTTGCGCGGGTCCCCAGGTCGCTCGTGCGTCGCTCGACGCCCCGCCGCCGGCAGTCCCGTCCGCGAACTGCCGTTGCTGGGACTCCAGGCTCCGCTGTCCGAGTGTGTTGGCTTCTTCGAGTCCCCGCTCTGTCAGCTCCGCCGTATCGCGGGCGGCCTCCTCGACGGTGTCGATGTAGGTGCCGAAGGTGTCGCGGGTCAGCTCGACGCCGCGGTTCTGGAGCCAGTTCGTCGTCTCCAGGCCGTTGAGGAAGAGTTCGGCAGTGTTTTTCTGTAACTCGACCGTCTGTCGCATCGGTATCTCGAAGGCGTCCTCGAACGCCTGCTGGCTGCGTTCGAGCGCGTCCTGTTGCATCTCGATGGCTTTGCTCACGAAGTGGTCTGTTTGGCTCATTGGTAGTGACTCACCGTGTGACCGGTGAGTGGGACGGATGGTTCTCGCACACGCTACGGACGTGTCGTCACCGCGTCGACGACCCGGACGTGACTCCGGACGCTCGCCGCGGAAATGCTCGCCGGTGCCGACGTGTGCGTGAGTTGCCGACCCGTGGGGCACGTATAAACCTCGGGTACCGTTCACCGAGTAAGCGCCGATTCGCCGACCATCTCACCCAGAAACCCGCATCTTCCGTTCAGCGACGTTCGATACCTGAACTCAGAGCTGGGGGTGACCTGAGCCACCTGTCACCCACGTCTCGGAGCCTGGTGAACCCGGGATAGAAGTGAGACGCTTCAGACCTGGCCGTGGGCCTGTGGCGGTTGCTGGGGCGGAACGATCGCGATCTGGCCGTCACTGTAGACGGTGACCTGGAACCCCCACACCGTGAAAGTAAGCTGGCCGTTCATCCGCGGTGTGCCGTCCTCCCTGGGCTCGAACAGGCGGTCCAGCGCCTCCGGATCGACGTAGTCGGCCAGCGTGAATTCCGCGTCCCTCACGTCGATCCCGCTCACGTCCGAGATCGCGTGTGCCACTGTCGTCGTCAGTTCGGCGGACCCCCCGAAGTCGTGGGTGACGAAGTACGTCTGCGTGTTCCGGTGATGGCGTTGTTGCGGAGATGCTTTTACGTGTGATTCGTTGCGATGCATACCTTGAGACGAATACTCATAGCTGGGCAAATTATAAAAGCCTTTCTGCTCCAGCGGCGATCGTTATAGAACGCCAACCGCGGGACGACGCCCGATTTGCGGAAGTGTCGTTTCCGACCGTCGTGGACGGTGAATCCACGGATAACCAGTGCTTACTCGCAGTTTTCGAGACATCGACCGGCCCCGCATTTTACCTGGAGCGGTACCCGGATACTTCCAGTGTCTCTTACGGTTGCGCGACACTACGCTCACCCGTTCGGCCCCGCGTCTCGGGGGGTAGCATCACTGACGCGTCGGCGAGCTTGCCGTGGCGTCGCCCTCCGGGGGGCGATCGGGTCCGTCCGGTTGTCGGAGCCTGGCAAGCGGGAACAGGTAGCGTCGTGGCTCCCGGTCGGTCGAGACGTCGCCCGGGTAGACGACTTCGACGACGGGCGCGTCGTCGGGGTAGCCGTCGTTGCTCGCGTAGTCTGCGACGGTCCGCCCGTCGTCCGGGACAGTGACGAACTCGGCCGGTGGTCCTGGTTCGGAGACCACGAGCAACGCCGTTTCCCCGTCGCCCTCGGCGTCGACGACGACGTCTCCCGGTTCGAGGTGACACTCGCCACAGAGCGCGGGCGGCGAGTCCGCTGCGGAGACACCGACCGACCGGCCACACCCCCGACACTCGACTGTCCGTTCGGAGGGCGGTGGCACCCGCCCGAGATTGATCTCGATCGCGACCCGCCGGACGTGTTCGCAGTGGTTCTCGGTCGTGTTCTCACAGGAGCAACCGCCCGGCCCGAGCGAGACGTAGTGGGTGCTGTCCGCGCAGTCGACGAGATAGCCGTCGCCGAACGGCCGGACGGTCATCGGCCTGGTCCAGGCGCGCCTGGACGCATCGTCGAGACCCGCCCCGCCCAGGCGCTTCTGGGTAATTGCGGCCATATCGCTCAGTGACGCGCGTGTGTTTCTGGGGTGCGTCATGGTGTTCACACCCGGCGTCGGTACGTTCGCCGGCCCGACAGGCGTACCCGCGGTCGGGCTGGCAAGGGTCCAGTCCGTCAGACCGGTGGGAGTCCCGCCCGTCGGACCGTCGAGACCGTGCTGTTGCGGCCACGACTGGGGGCAACGACCGACGCCGGATGGGTCCGTGCCGCCGGTACGACAGCGCCCTTTCTAAACCCTTCGGGGCCAGCAGCGGAGACGTCCGGTGGACGCGTCACGCCCTACAGATACGAGGCGTCCCAGCGCGTCGCTTTCCGGCGGTTACCGCAGTCGTTGCACTCGATCCGCCCCATGGCATCCATAGCCGTGTCGACCGATTCGCAGTTGCCACAGTACCAGCCGTACCGGTCCGACCGGTCCCGCGACCGGTAGACGGGATAGAAGAGCCCGTCGGTCCCGCGTTCCCCCTCGCCGAAGTTGACGACGAGGTCGCCGTCCGGCCCGGCGACCGACTCGACGACGGGTTCGGCCTCGCCGTCGAGTACCTTCTCGTAGACCAGCTCGATGTACGTCGCGTCCTCGACCGTCACCTCGCGGTCCTCGGCGCGTTCGAACCCGTGGTCCTCGTAGAACGCCGTTCCGGTCTCGTTGGCCGCGAGGACGAACCCCCGCAAGACGGCGGCGCCGCGGTCGTCGAGCGTCTCCTGGGACTGCCCGAGCAGTTGCCGGGCGATACCCTCGCCGCGCGCCCCGGGTGCGACGTGGAGCCAGTGGATCTCTCCGACGACGGGGTCCGTCCCGAGAACGCCGATCTGGGCGAACCCGACGACCTCGCCGTCGTCCTCGGCGACCAGCCAGTCGACTTCGTCGTCCGAGAGGAGGTCGGCCATCCGGTCCGGTCCGTACCACTGGTCGACGAGCGCGTCGATCCGGTCGGCGTCGACGACGTGGCCGTACGACTCGTCGAGCGACGACGCCGCCACGGTCGCGATCGCGTCCGCGTCCTCGACACGTGCTTCTCTCAGCTCCATGTGAGCCATTGGACGCCGGACACTGTAAGTGGCCGGCCCAGCAGTGTGAGCGAGCTCGAAACGGAGCGCTGAGTCGACGGTACCGGACGTTTATGCCCTGTTAGCACGTACCACAGACGCCATGGGAGAGTCCGACTCCAGCGGAGACGCCGAGCACACCGACCAGCCAGCGGGCGCCAGAATGGTGCTCGAACCCGACGCGGTCCACGAGGGTGCCGAGGAACCGACTATCGACTGCCCGCAGTGTGGGTCTACCGTCAGCCTCGTCCAGATCATCGAAGAAGGACGGTGTCCCGGCTACCTGGAGGGCGACGACGCCGAAGTCGAAAGCGACGGCGAGCGGCTGCAAGAACCGGGGTGTACGGCGAAACTCTCCCTCGAACTCGTCTGGGAAGAGTGAGCAGCCAGCCCAGCGAAAGACACGCCCACCAGCACGGAAAACAGTGTCACGTTGCCACGCTATCGCGACCGCTACAGAGGATCGGCGGTCAGTCGCAAGCGCGGAAAAATCGAGACCGATTCCGGAGTGTGGATCCCTCCGACGTGACGCCAGGATCAGCTACTCCTTGCCGACGAAGTGGCCCTGCTCGTCGCGTTCTTGCTGCTGTGCCGAGTGTTCGACACCCCGGGAGCGGGCTTCCTGGGTGAGCCCCTGTGTTCGGCCCTGGTCGCTACTCTCCTCTCCCTGTCGCTCCTGCTGACGCTGCTGCCCCTGCTGGCCCTGGTGACTCTGTTGGCCCTGGTGACGCTGCTGCTGTCCCTGTTGACGAGACTGTCCCGAGTACTGACCACCCTGCTGCTGGTAGCCCTGCTGACTCTGGTGACGCTGCTGCTGACCCTGCTGCTGGCCCTGTTGCTGCTGACCACGCTGACCACCGTACTGCTGACCGCCGTGGTGCTGGCCTGGTTGACCCTGGCTCTCTCCACCCTGTTGGTTCGACGACCGGAACTGCCCGCTCTCGGGGTCTCGGGGACGCTGCTGGGCTATCTGCCGGTGCTCCTCACGAAACTGCTGGGAGTGCCGGCGGTCCTGCGCGCCCTGATCGGCTCCACGACCCTGCTGGCCGGAGAAGCCGGCCTGCTGACCGCTCGACTGTAGAGACGTGGGAACGTGACCTTCCCCCTGGCTGTGCTGCTGTCCTGTCTGCTGCTGGTGGCTCTGCTGCTGGTGACCCTGCCGGCCACCCTGCTGAGACTGGCCGTGCTGTCCCTGCTGGCCGCCCATCTGACCCTGCTGACCCTGGCCGAACTGACCCTGCTGGCCGGTCTGCTGGGGCTGTTGCCACTGGCTCTGCTGGCCCTGACCGGTCTGCTGGCCCATCTGACCCTGCTGGTGGCGTCCCTGCTGGCTCTGCCAGCCCTGCTGGGGCTGTTGCTGGTGGCCCTGCTGGGACCCCATCTGCTGGTGGCCTTGCTGCTGGCCCTGCTGGCCTCGCTGGCCCTGTCCGTACTGGTTCTGCTGGCCCTGCTGTCGGCCACCCCGTTGCTGGCCGCCCTGGTGCTGGGGATTTTGCTGTCGATGCTGGCCTTCGTCTCCTCTCTGGTGGTGATTCATAGGTGGGTTACAACGGTGGAATAGAGGACGCTATCGAACGGTAGCAGACTGTACGACTGCTCTCGTACGTCCTCGTCGGATGGAGGTGCTCTCGAGTAAAAGGGGTTAACATAGTTTTGTGAGATATCGAGTGACATCTGCCAGTAGGGGTAGCGGATCCGGATCGAACGAACTGCATTCGGGTACAGTAGCGAGTGTCTATGCGACCGCTACGTCGACGAAACCTGTTCGTACGCATCCATATCGGTGGTGCAAGCTCTGGATCGGAGCGAGCGACAGCCTTCGACATCCTCCGCACGAGTGAACTCGTGGGCGTTGTCCTCTCATCTGTAATCGACCGTTCGAGGCAGCTAGCGGCGGCTACCGGGACCGACACGCTCCCGCCACCAGCGTCTTCCGTCTCGATATCGTACCCAGAGTGTGACCGACACCGACGGGAACGACCGGTCTAGCGCTAGAATTCCAGTTGCACTCGTATTGGCTCTCGGTTTCGCCCTCCTCGTGGCCGCCGGCACAGTCGGGGCCGTCACAGGCCCACGGGCTGACGACGCTGGAGAGACGACGCTGCGGACAACCAACGACCAAGTACAGCGTGTGATTGACCCCACGGCCTCACAGACAGCTAGTGAGGATCGCTTCGCGTTCAGAGTCCAGCGGATCGAACGGTGTGGGGTTCGGTGTCGGACGGTCAACGTCCGGCTCAAAAACACCGCGGACGACCCAGCCCGGGACGTTAGAGTCCGAACTCGAGTTACCTCGGGAGGCGCCCGTGTCTGGCGGGGCTCCGAAGACGTCGGAACGATGCGGCCAAACGAGTCGGTCACCCTGACCAGACGCGTACAGGTCGGTATCCTCGAGATGGCACGCATCACCGCCAACGATGGGGACGTCCGGATTCAGACCACCGTACGGTGGGACGGCGGACGAACGACGTTCGACAGACGGACCAACGTTCTCTGATCCCGAAGCTGATCCGACGACGTTTGCCGTCGATCACCGCAGTTCGAGCGTATTCCCTTCGCTCGGTCACGTTGGCTTCGCGAAACTACCCGGAGGTCGCGGCCGGGTCGACAGGGTAGCTGGTCGGGGCAAACAGGAGCGTGACCAACGGCGACGACCCGGAGAGTTCCCCGCGTTCGCTAGGCGGGTATCGGGTCGGGAGCAGAGAATATCGAGTCGAAGACTTTCCGCTCGGCCTTGCGGAGGTGCTGGTGGAACGTGGGGGGAGCGATCTCGAGTTGCTCGGCGACGCCTTCGCCGGTGGCGTCGCGCGGCCACTCGAAGAATCCGGCGTAATACGCGGCTTCTACCGTCGCTCGCTGGCGGTCGGTGAGGTCGGTGACGAGAGTACAGCGACTGATAGAGTTACCCCACATATTGAAGTGATTGGCCGACTGTGGGGTAACTATGAACGACGACACGCCGAGCAAACCACCGGAACCGGACCTGCCGAAGTACCTCCTCGAACCGCTCGAGAGTCAGTCACCGGAGCGACTCGAAGTGGTAGCGTCGTACGCCGAACAGCTGGCCGAGTGGAAGCGAGAGGAACGAAGAACGGAGCTCGAACGGCGTCGCGAGTCGGAGGAGTTAGACAGTGAGGAACTGGAAGACCTGGAGGAACGCGGCGTCCCGACTAACCCAGAGGACTACGACGAGGTCCCGAACAGCGGTGCCTACATCACGGTGAAGACGACGAAGCAGACCGGCCAGCGCTCCTACCGCTATTATTACTGGCAATGGCGTGAAGGGGATTCGTGGGAGAACGAATACATCGCGCCGGTGAATCCGCGAGAGTGAGTTGTCGCGAGGCAAAGGAGCGAGGTATTCGGTCTCTTCGACCCGTCGGTTCGGAAGTTACACTTCGACGACGGGGGGTGTCCACACGGATGGCGGACCTGACGACCGGTGTCTGTGATTCCAGAAGGGTTTACACTTCGATCACGGGGGGTTTATACCGATGGGAGTGTCGTGAGTTGTCACGATCTCCAGTCGAAAAATATCCGTTACACTTCGATCACGGGGGGTGTATCCATCAGTACCTAGACACCGTTTACTTCGGTACCGGTTTCGAGGACATCAATCGAGATGGGGAGAAAACCATCGCTAGTTCCCGTATCGACGGGAGATATACTTCGACGGTGGTAAAGATTTTTAACGGCTCCCTCACACAGCGATCACATGGTTGGCAGTGATCGGGGTGAAAGCGAGCAAGCGTCCCTGGGGCGGTCGACGGCCCCTCCGGAGGAACGCGAGATCTCCGAATCAGCGCGGGAAGCAGAAAGCAAGGGGTCGGACCCGTCTCTCGTCGACGGAGACGTCAATGACGGAGGTGCTGGAAACGACGACACCGAGGACGGAGGCGCTGGAAGCGCAGACGTCAACGAGGATTCCCAGCGGTCTATTCGGGAGATGCTGGACGAGGAGGGAGACGAATCAGTGTTCGTCAACCGCGACCTCGTCGAGCCCGACACCATCATCGACGAGGAGCGCATCGTCGGTCGCGACGAACAGCTCGAGTCCGTGGTCTCGTTTCTGAAACCGACACTCCAGGGAAATCGGCCGCCCAACATGCTACTCTACGGTCCCGCGGGGACGGGAAAGTCGCTTATTATCGGCGCTGTTACCAACCAGATCATCGATCTCTGCAAATCGAAGGGTGAGCGCTTCGGCGTCGTCGACATCAACTGCCAGCCGATCAACACGCTCGACCAGGCGGTGTACGAACTCGTCCAGACAGTCGCCAAAGACGTGGGGACAGCGGTAGGCGTTCCCGAAACGGGGGTCTCGACGAAGCGCAAGTACCGACGTCTCTACGAGATCATCAACGAGCACTACGACTCGGTCATCTTCATCCTCGACGAGATCGACCTCCTGGTCGGCCGGCGCACCAACGACGAGCCGGCGTACTCGAAGCTCCTCTATCAGCTATCGAGAGCGAGTAACACGAACGAGATCGAGGGGAGAGTGTCCGTCGCCGCACTCACGAACGACCCGAAGTTCATGGAAGACATCGACGGTCGCGCCGAGAGCTCGTTCAACCCGCGAGACGTCTATTTCCCGGATTACGACGCGACGCAGTTGCGCGAGATTCTGCAGAACCGTCGAGACGCGTTCCGGCCGGATGCGTTGTCCGACGACGTCATTCCGCTCGTGGCGGCGTTTGCTGCCCAGAGCCACGGGGATGCCAGGAAAGCCATCGACCTCTTCCGTGGAGCCGGCGACCTGGCCGACGAACGGGGAGACGACCGCGTCGACGAAGCGCACGTCCGAGAGTCCCAGGAGGAGATAGACAAGGACCGATCGCTGAAGCTCGTCGAGGGACTGACGACCCAGAAGAAGATTTCACTCTACGCGACTGCGGCTGTCGCGTTTTTCTCGAAACGGTCCGGGAGTTCCGTCCCGAGTCCGGTGGGATTCAAAGTCTACCAGTGGATCACCGACGAGGTCGACGCCGACCAGATGACCCGTGAGACCTACGTCAAATACGTCAAAGAACTCTCCACATATGGTCTGATCTCGACGTCGCGAAAGAGCCGCGGCCGGGGCGGTGGGATGTACATGGAGTTCACGTTCACGGGCGATCCCGAAGCGATCATGAAACGGATCACCGACGATTCCCGGCTGAAACGGATCCCCGGACAGGAGGAACTCCTCCAGTCCGTGGTGAACGCTCAATTGCGGGAATTCCATCAGGACTAATCCTCCTTCTGCGTTGTAGTTCCGAGTTCTTTCGAGTGTATCGACTCGACCGGACCTACTTTCCTGATCTGAGGTGGGAGGTCTTTCCCGAGGGAGATGAGTCTCTCCTCTGGAACGAATTACTCGGAGTGTCCACTCCGGAGTGAGTTTCTCACCCCCCGTGATCGAAGTGTAAATCCTCTCGACTGGGTGAGCAGGTTTCGATTACTTCTCACGGGAAGTGGAGATCCTGATCCGAGTCGCGAGAACAGGCGAATTGGCGTTCAAGCGGGAGCACGTGGGGAGATCTCGTCGGAAATCACGATGTGTGCCTCTGCGACCCTCCCCCCCCGTGATCGATGTGTAAACGTGAGAGAGGGGGAGGGGGGTGTAGAGAGAAAACGACGTTGTAACGCCCATAAACCCGAATTCCGCCGTCGAGAGTTCCCAACACGCCCGAGATACGGTCTACACGACAGCCATATCTAGCGAGACCAGGTTTTATGTAACAGCCGTCTGAACAAGCCCCGTAGTGGAATTAACCATGTGATTCACGGGAGACGGCTTCTCCGTGAATCACAGCTCTTCCCTAGAGTATCTCTCTTTCACCTTCTCGAGTTACTGTCCTTTCTGCGCTCTAAGCGTGCGGAATTCCCGGTCATAGGCCATCTTTTGCCTCTTCGAGTTCGGCATCTCCGTCGTCGCTCCCCTTCGACGCTCGCCGATTTACACATCGATCACGGGGGGAGGGGGTGAGATATCTATCACCTAATACGTCTACCGCTCGAAATCTAGGACACTGTCCGTATCGTTCTCTCTGGGGGTTGCTCGCTCTTCCTGATCTCGCGTCGCCCTTCTCCGGTCCCTATCCGTTTTGTGTCGGTCAGTCCCCTTTCGGTTCTGGCTTGCTGGGTCAGCCTGTCCCCTTTCGGTTCTGGCTTGCTGGGTCGGCCTGTCCCTCTCAAATCCCAGATCGTCGCTTTCGCCGCCTCGATTAGTTACCCCACGATTCTAATCTATCCTCGTTCTGTGGGGTAATTAGGAGTTCGAGCGAAGGGTGTGTTCTCGCTACTGTCACCATGTCAGACTGGAACTGTGTGGAGACGATGAGACAGCACGCTCTGGCGGTATGTACAACACACTTCGACCGCACAGCTGCGACCACTCCTGTGTCGGGGCTGACAACGTTGGATCGATAGCCTGGAGTCCGACCACTCGTAGTCAGACCCCAGATGGTCGAAGTGCAATCGTCCCTCGTCGTTCTCTCGTTCGCTACCCGACACGCTGGTTCGGGGACGAAAACACTGCGTCGAAGACTTTCCGCTCGGCCTTGCGAAGGTGCTGGTGGAACGTCGGTGGGGCCACACCGATCGATTCGGCGACCTCCTCACCGGAGGTATCGCGTGGCCACTCGAAAAAGCCCGCGTGGTACGCGGTTTCCAGTGCTGTCTGTTGACGGTCTGTGAGATCCTCTACGAGGTGACGCTGGAAGTACGTGGGATCGTCGCGATTTCGACTGATTTGCCGGTGACGAAGCATCTCGGCGGTCGGGTAGGCTGTTTCGACGGCATCAGTGACCCGGCGGGCGTCGACACTCGGGGCGAGATGGATCGTCATCTGACAGTCACCGTCTTCGATGACGGCCTGTTCGACGTAGCCACCGAGCGATGCCACAACCGACAGCACAGGGGGCTCGGTCATCCTGACCTCGAAGTGAGTCGGGTCACCCTCCGAGCGAATGGTAAGGTCCTGCCAGTGTGGGAGGTTCTCGGTGATTTCGCCCACCGTATCGACGACATCCGGAGCTGTCGTCCCGTAGACGAGAAACTCGTCGTCACCGACCGGAACCGCGTTGTCGAGGGTGATTAAACCGTCCGCTTCACCAGGAATATCCAGGGCCGTGAATACATCCCTGATCTGGAACTCCAGTTCGACGAGCTCGTCACTCATCAGCGCCTGCTTGCGTTCGGAGGCGGCAATGGCGTGACCGACGACCTCTCCGAGTTGGGTGATCACCGCTCGCTCTGGACCATCGAACGCGTATGGCCGGTCTGCGTACACGTTTATCACTCCGTAGGTAGTCCCCTCGTGAACGATGGGGATCGCAGCCGACGACCGGAAGCCATACTGTTCGATGTGCTGGCGCCACGGGTCGTAGCGGGACTCGGCCCGGATGTCGTGGCTGACCTGCGGTTCTCCCGTCCGGAGGGCTCGTCCGGTGGGACCGTCACTCCGTTCGTCGTCCGGATCGACCGAGATACTGATGCCATCGAGATATCCTTCGACACCGGCTTCCTCACGAAGATTCACCGTTTGGGACGTCGTATCCACGTCACCGATCCAGGCGAACAGGTACGACTCGGAGTCGGCGAGGCGTTCGCAGACGGTCTGTTCGATCTCTTCGCGGGTAGATTGCTCGATGACTGCTTCCGTGATGTCGTGGACGACCTCGTTGAGGTTGTTGAGCGCAGCGAGGTATTCACGCTGCTGTTCGAGTTCACGTTCTCGCTTCCGGAGCGCGACATCGCGTTCCACACGGTTGTAGGCGGCCTCGGCGTTCGTGGCGAGCAACTCGACGAGTCGGCGGGTATTGTCGTCGATACCACCGACTCCGGGAGTTCCGGTGATCAGGACACCGTGGTCGTCCATCGGGACGAACAGACCACTGTGCATTTCCGTCTCATTCGCCTGGAGATACGGAGATTCGGAGATGTCACTGAAAGAGTGGACATCACCGCTCACGTACACGTGTCCGGTGAGGCTACTATCATCTGGTGGTACCGCAGGCAGTTCCCCGTCACTGATGAACCCGTCCTCGACCGACTGTGCGGCCGGATAGAGCTCGTCGGCGGCGTCGTCGTAGCGATACACCGCAACACCGGGCAGATCGATAACGTCCGCGACTGCCTCGACGACCATCTCGTCGACGGCCTCGGCCGTCTCCGCGTCGAGAAGCGTCTGCGCGGACTCGTAGAGGGTTAGCAACGTGTCTTCGAACTGCTTGCGCTCGGTGATGTCCGTGAAGTATACAGAGAGACCGTCTTCGGAGGGGTAGACGTGACTTTCGAAGCAGGTCTCCAGGGGCTCGTACTGCTCCTCGAACGAGACTGACTCCTGTGTCTCCAGGGCGGCGTTGAAAGCTGCTTCCGCCTTCGGGCCCGGTTCGAGCGCGTCCCAGATGTACTCGCCGACGAGTTCAGACGAAGCAGTTCCCAAGAGAGCGCTCGCCTGTTCGTTGACGTAGGTAAACCGGAGGTCGCTGTCGAGCGAGAAGAACCCATCGTCGATGCGATCGAACACCTCTGCCAATTCGTTCTCGAGGTCGTCGCGCTGGCGTTCGAGGCGCTGGGCTTGCTCTTTGAGCTGTGTGACATCAGCCATCGTGACCACGACACCGTCGGTCTCACCGTCGAACGGCTTGGCGTTCACCGAGAGCCACCGCGTCCGGCCGTCGGGTCCGTCGATGCGCACCCGCTTGTCGATGACAGACTCTCCGGTCGAGAGCGCCCGTGGTGCCGGCCGCTCAGGATACGGGATCACGTCGCCGCCGGCGTCGAGAAGCGGCTGTTGACCGAGTGAATAGTCCAACGGATCGACGTCATTCCACCCAAGTAGCTCCGTAAAGCGTCGATTCGCGCGATAGAGTTCGCCCTCTGCATCGAAGATACCGATACCGATCGGGCTGGCTTCCTGGACCTGTTCGAGGAGGTTCCGTTCTTGCCGGATCTTCTGTTCGTGCTCCCGCCGTTCGGTCATGTCGTGAGTGACTTTCACGTACCCGTCGAGTTCGCCGTCGTCACCGCGAACGGCCGTGAGCGTCACGTTGGCCCAGAAGCGTGAACCGTCGGCACGGAGACGCCATCCCTCGTCTTCGACCGAGCCGTGCTCTGTCGCGGCAGCGAGGCTCTCTCCGGGAGCGCCGGCCTCCCGTGCTTCGTCGGTGTAGAATCGAGAGAAATGCTCGCCGATTATTTCCTCGGCGGCGTACCCTTTGATCCGCTCTGCACCCTGGTTCCACGTCTGGACGTACCCCTCGGGATCGAGCATGAAGATGGCGTACTCCTCGACAGCGTCGATGATAGACTCGAACTGTGTGCGGTCTCGGTCGTGGGCCCGCTTCACCTGTTTCCGGTCGGTAATATCGTAGTAGAGTTCGACCCGGCCACCGGCGTACGCGCCGGCCTGGATAGGTTTGCTGCGGTGTTCGAGCCATCGCTCCTGGCGGTCTTCGTCCGGCGTCACGCGACACTCGAACCGCTCGGTGTACGTGTTGTCGTCGTAGGTTGCCTGGACAGTTTCGGTGAACACTTCCCCTTCGTCGACGACCGATGCGATTTCCGCTTCGACGAGCTGGCGCTTGTCCCGGCCGAGTACGCGCTTGCGGTCGAGTCCGAAGTATCGCTCGGTCGCATCGTTGATCCACGCGACGTCGAAATCCTCGTCGAGGACGAAGATACCGACTTCGGCGCTGTCGAGCACGTCGTCGATCAGGGACTCGGCTGCCGCCGACCAGTCGGGAGCTGCGTCGCCGTTCGTCGGTGGCTGCCACCACACGCGGCCGTTGCCGCCGACTTTTTTGGTTTCGAGGCGACCGTGTTCGACGAGTCGCTCCAGGCGTTCGTAGGTACTCCGGCGCCCGAGGTCGAGACGGTTCGCCACTTCGGTCGTCGTTCGGGGCTCTCCCGAGTCCTCGAAGAGAGCGAGTGTCTCCCGCAGTACCTCGGTCAACGATGAGGTGGCCATTATCCTGTCTACTTACGGTTCAGGTTTGTAAACCCTCCGCCGATGGAGGTGATATCGGGTTCTGGAGGTGGTGTACCGCGCAACCGACTGGTATCTTATCTCATAAAATAATTAACAACCTGGCACGAATTTCACTGACCCACTGTCTCTCGACGAGCCTAATCAGTTCTAGTGTAGCCTCAGGGGTGGCCGGGGCGTGGGAAGAAATACGGACGGGTTGATGCCGGCATCACGGAGAGAGTACGATCATGAGTCAGTCACAAATCGAAGGTATACGGACGGACGCGGGGGCAGCTGGGCTATCTACGAGCGACTGGTACAGGCTACTCGCAGCCAGCCGCCGGAGAGTAGCGCTCGACATCTTGGTCGACCGGACCGCACCGGTCGATCTCGAGGATCTGGCAGGCGCGATCGCCGCCCGTGAAACTAATGGGGGCGAAGTCGACGAGTCGCTCGTCGAGGAGGTCGCTCTCACGCTTCACCACGTTCACCTCCCGATGCTGGCGGACTCCGGCGTCATCGACTACGACCTGGCGGTGACCCTGGTCGAATCGTGTCCTCGCTGCCCTGATTCGTAACACGACTCGTGACATCCAGAATCGGGGCGTTCGCGGCCTCTAGTTGCTACTGTCTCGGTCATGAGTCGTCCACTCGTCTTGAATTTGTCATGAGCTCTGGCGAAACGCTAGAAACGAGCATATTGGCCTCGTCGAAACACTCAAACGAAGATTGGTTTCAGGCCGCGTGCTGAATACAGGGTGCGTATCCCTCGATCCCGATCACCTCCTATCACCACTACGGCCGGTAGTGCGCCTACTGGTGTGGTAAACACTAACACAATAGAGACCGAAACTCGACTATGGCTGCCCCCGAAGACTTCGATTCACTCGACCCGGATCCCGGGGAGTTTCGAGAACTCGGGTACGAGGCGGTCGACATGATGGCGGACCATTTTGCACGGGTCCGAGAGGTCGATACGTTCTCTGCTGCGACACCGTCGAAAGTAGCCGACGAGTTCGACGACCCGCTCCCCACGGACGGTGAGGACCCGGAAGCCGTGCTCACGGAGTGGGCCGAACGGGTGTATCCCTACGCCGCCCACCAGGGTTCGCCCCGGTGGTACGGATACGTGATGGGCTCGGGAACCCCGATCGGTGCGCTGGCCGACGCGCTCGCCGCATCGGTCAACATGAACGTGGGACCGTGGGTGGGCGGGCCGTCCGCGACCGAGGTAGAGCGCCAGTGTCTCCGGTGGCTCGCGGAGATGATCGGCTATCCGACCGATTGCGGTGGCGTGCTCACCAGCGGCGGGACGATGGCCAACCACACCGCCATCTACACCGCGCTGGGGTCCGCGACGGACTTCGCGTTACGGGAGTCAGGCCTCCAGGCAGCCGACCGACCGGGCCGGTTCACGCTGTACCACTCTGCTCACGAGGGGCACTCCTCGATCGAACGGATCGCCGAGATGATCGGTGTCGGAAGCGACGCCATTCGGGCGGTGCCGTGTGACGACGACTACCGGATGGATCCCGGGGCGCTCGACGACGTGCTGACCGAGGACGAGGCGGACGGGATGGTTCCGTTCTGTGTCGTCGCCTACGTCGGTTCCATCAACGTCTCGGCGATCGATCCCCTCGAAGCGGTCGCCGACGTCTGTGCCGACCACGGCGTCTGGATGCACGCCGACGGCGCCTGTGGCGGCGTTGGTGCTATCCTGCCCGAGAAGGAACACCGCTACGAGGGTCTAGAGCGGGCGGATTCGGTCACGCTCGACCCGCACAAGTGGCTCTCGGTCCCCTACTCCTGCGGGAGCGTCCTGTTTCGTGATCCCGACGTGCAGGCCCGGGCGTTCTCGATGCACGCCTCGTACCTCGACATGATCGACGAGGAGGCCTACCACGGGACGAACTTCGCGTTCCTCGGACCGGAGATGTCCCGCCCCTTCCGGGCGCTGAAGCTCTGGATGAGCCTCAAACACCGCGGCGTCGAGGGGTATCGGCAGCTCATGCGGCAGAATTGTCGATGCGCGGAGCACCTCCACGACCGGGTCGTCGCGGCCGACGACTTCGAGGTGCTCCAGGAGCCGAATCTGTTCATCTACTCGTTCCGCTATCTCCCGACCGACCTGCGCGACGCCGTCGGGGACGCCGACCACCGCGAGTCTGTCGACGAGTACCTCGACCGGCTCAACCAGCGCATCGCCGACGAACTCAGGCTCACTGGAGAAGCGTTCGTGACGACGACCGAAGTCCGAGGCCACACTGTGATACGACTCTCCATCTGTAGCCACCGGACGACACCGGCGGACATCGATACGACGTTCGAAGCACTCCGGGAACACGGCGAGCGTATCGACACGGCGGAGCGAGCGTAGACAGTGAACTGCTTCCGTGAATATCGAGTCGAAAACCCCGCAACAGCACGGCGAGCCAGCACTGGAGCCCGCTCAACGAAAGGGGTAGACGTGACTTCCGGAGGGAATCCGTCTTGTCTCAGACTACTCTTCTATCATGTTTGCCAGCAAGGGTTGGTACAAGGCCGAAAGAACAGACGACGAACGAGAAGATCCTTCAACGCGGGTCCGATGCTATCCATCTCAGTGGATACGAAAGCAGTTCAGGACCAACCGTAGCCCCACTCCTCGAGTTTCGCCGCCACGAGTTCTGGATTCTCCTGGGCGACAGCCATCGCTGCTTCGGTCACGTCAGTCTTGTACACATCCTCGCCGAACTCGGCCTCCACGTGATCGACGAGGTCGTCGATTCCAGTCTCGATGTGTTCTCGCAGGAAGACCGGGCGCTGAGTCCGCCCGTCTTTGACGCCGTTCCGTGAATGAATGTACGGGAGTGACTGGCGTTGTACACCTGTCGACGAATCTCTCTCCTGCGGTTCCTCCGTCGGTGCCGACGTCTCGACTACGTCATCTCCGGTAGCTGGAGTATCCTGTTCGGTTTCAGCGGCTTTCTGTCTGGTCGAACTCTCTTCGTCGCTTGCAGTGTCTTGCTCGGTATCGGCGAAGGGGTCGTCTGCGGAACCCTGTTTCATGCTTCCACCACCTGTGTCTCGCGGATTCGCTCGGCGAGATCGTCGAGTTTCTCGAGTGTGTCCATCTCGTGCTCGCGCTCTCGGTCCCGGTGGGCCTCGATATAGCGAAACGCGGTACATTGCTCGGCCCAGCACCCCTCGAGTAGCGACGAGCGCTCGCGTAGTTTGACGGGGATGTCCCAGCCGTCGTCCCGGAGTTCGGCCAGGAACCGGTCCTGGTCGTTCGTGCCTTTGTACCGGTTCGGAACGACTGCGAGTACGCCGACTTCGATACTGAGCTGCTCTTCGAGCCCGCTGACGAGCTGGTCGAGCCCTCGCACGGACTCGTAGCCTTTGCCACTCGGCTCGAACGGGATGACCAGATGCCGCGTCGCGTGGATGGCGTTGTGTAGCTTGACGTCGGCGGACGCTGGCGGGTCGATTATCAGCGTGTCGTACGTTTCGTGGACACCAGCCTCCCGGAGGACCCGTAGCAGCTGTTTGTTCGGGTTCCAAGACTCCCCGAAGTCCGCAGCCTCTTCTTCGCGACGCCGGAGATGCTTGGACGCATACTCGAGGATGTTGTGCGACGGCACGATATCGATCCCCTCGCTCGTTTTGATCAAATCCTGGAACTCGTCGCGTGGACGGTCGATCATATGTCTGAGGAGGCTGTCGGCGTTCTCGTTATCGCGGTCTTCGGCGACGTCGAGCAGGTACGATAGCGACGCCTCCTGCGTATCGAGGTCGACCACGAGCACGTCTCGGCCAGCACGGACCTCCGCCTTCGCGAGGTTCGCTGCGAGCGTCGTCTTTCCGACGCCCCCAGCCTCCGAGTACACCGTGTATGCCAGCATATCTGGTCAGTTGAGCCACTCAGCAATAAAACTCAGTCAGACGATTTAGCTAACTCGGCCAGCTGACTGGCTTAGCTAAGTAGCTTAGCTGGCTAACTCAGCTAACTAACTTATCCGTGTAGGGCGGCCAGTTGGGTCAGCTGGAGGAGTCATTCGACGGGGCAACTGGTTGAGTTGAGTACCTCATCTGTGTTCGGTAGATGGGTCACCCCCACTTCAGACCCCCAGAGAGGGTTGACCGGAGTATCCCCACTGAGGGCCACTACTAGCGATATGAGAATCCCCAATTCGTATCATAGAAACCCCTAAACGACATATTGGGCTACTCGTCGAGGACCTGCTCCAGCCGTTCGCGACGCTCGATGACGTTCTGTTCGCGGTAGGATTCGTGTGTGGTCTCGATCGACTCGTGTCGGAGGGTTTCCTGGGCCAGCTCGGCGTCCTGGGCATAGAGATCGCTACCGAGTCCTCTCCGTCCCCCGTGGGGCTTCAGATACTCGCCGTCGATTTCGACGTCGGCGCTCTCACACAGCCGTTTCATCACCGTACGGGCACCGTTCTTCGAGAGCGCCGGCGGGGGGATTTCGTGCTCTCGGAGGACCCCCATCGAGGTCGTTTCCTCCAGCGCTGATACGACGGCGTCATCGCTCCATCCTTGCTCTGTGAGCCCACTCTCGGCGGCTCGAGCGAGCGACGGGTGATGTCGCGTCGGGAACACCGGCCAGTCCTCTGTCGGGGGGTCGAGGACGGTCCGATACCGCTCCAGACTCTCGACGACTCGGTCAGTCAATGGGAGCGGCTGGTGTTCACGCGTCTTGCCGAAGACCTCGGCGATACCCCGGTTCAGGTCGACGTCTGCCCAGCGAAGCCCGTTGCGGTGGTCGTCGCGAGGGTCGCTGAACAGCTCTGCACCGCGGGCGCCGGTGAGCGCGAGCATCGCTACGATCGCTCGGTCCCGGAACGCACGCTCTCGCTCGCCGACTGATTCGTCGAGTGTAGCGTGTGCGCGTTCGTTCACGAATCTCAGGAGGGCGTCGCGAGCCTCGGCAGACCAGAACTGCCGGTCGTGGTCACCGTGATGTTCCGGGAGTTCCGCTTTCACCCGGTTTGGGCGGGCCGGATTCGCGTCGAGGCGCTCGTCGTCGACACACCAGCCGAGGAAGGCCCGGACGATAGTGAAGTACGGGCCGTTCGCGTGCGCAGACGCTGCCGAGAGTCCGTCCTCGTCGTCGCGGACGCGCTCTCGAAGCCACTGGGCGTACCGGCGACAGTCGAGAACCTCCAGGTCCTCCAGACTCGTCACGTCCCGCTGGTGTGCCAGATACTCTACGAACGCTCTGAGAACTAGTTCGTTGTTCGCGCGGTAGTTCCCCGAGTCGAGGCTGGCGAGTCGCGCGTCGATCGCAGCTTCGATGTCGGTCTCGGCGTCTGAACCCCCGGTCTCGCTACTTGCCATCGGTTCGGATCGGGGGACGGTCGCCACCCACTAATATTTACTGCGCCTTTTCTCTCTAAGACATAGTAATCACTATCATCAGCTATTCGAGTAATATCGGCCATTTGGACCTCTCTAACCTACGGTATCGATAGCATAAACTGTATTTGGCTATATACTTTGCACGTCTTGGAAGTTGAGACTACGGCGGGTATAGCTGGTGGGAGATGCGTGATATCGACAGAACTCGTGCTGGCGGACGAGTGGACCGCGCGTTCTCAGAGGACGTTTCTGTTCGGATTGTAAAAGGATCGCGGCGAGAGTTGCAGTCGGGCTAGTGCTGCCGCTGGCGAAGTGGGCGAATGCAACAGTTGACCCGACTTCTACCCGATTCAAGTCTCCTTCCGGAGCAGGGTGAGCGTGTTCTGGACGGTTACGACTGGCTCCCGAACGTATTCACCCGTCAGCTCGAGTTGGACTAACAGGTTCACAGCCCGCCAGATTGAGTACAGGAGATACGCAAACGCGAAGTAAAAGAACCGCAGCACGAAGTTTTTCGACGTCGTCAGCGAAGACTCCCCGTGAACGCCGTAGTATGGCGCCCGGTCGGCATACAACAGCGTCTACGCGTTGAGCGAACTCGTCACAACGCATTGCTGTTTTGGTCAGTAGCCGGAACAGTTCGCCGAGCCACTACCGGGACCGCTCCGGCCCAGTCGGCGTCACCGGTCGAGACTGGCGACCATCGGCCACTGACGGTGGACTGTTCGACCCGCCGCTCTCACAACTCATGGGTTATGCACGTGTTCACAGTCACGCCATTCAGTCGTTTCGAACTCCGAGTAAGTTCCTCATCGATACTCCGAGATGGTTCGGAAGGGTACGTAGTAGCCGATGTCGTCGATCCACGTCGCCAGCCACCTGTCAGCGGTTGATTCATCGATCTTTCCAGCATCGATTGCAGCCAACAGAATCCCAACCGACCCGACAACAGTCACGCCCTGTTCTTTTGCAAACGACCGGGCATCTCCGTCGTCCGTCAGTAGGCGGCCGTCGTGTGCGTCTGCGAGGGCGAACGCCTGTGCTTCACCGGGGTCGAGGTGGCCACTGACGACCGCTTCTCTGTTTGCGACTGTCTCCGAAATCGGCACAACTGGAATCTCGTCGTCGAGGATATCGAGTGCTGACTGTAGATACGGATGGTCAGCAACACCATGTTCGAGTTCCTCGCGAACGACCGGCACCGTACAGATTCCAGAGAGGCCTGCAACCACCCATGGTTCGTCGATGTAGGCGAAATTCGAGAGAACAGTGGTGTCGAGTACGCTCGGATCCGGTGGAACACCGCTGCATGTCATTCCGAGGGTGTCTCCTCGTCGCCCGATTCCTCGTCACTGAACTCGAGTTTACTCGCTGCCTCTGTCTCGTACGCTGCGTCGTCTTCGTCAGCGAGACCAAGCCGGAGCTCGACGCCGTGTTCGCGGAGGATATCACGCATTGTCCAGCGGTCCACAGCAGCGAGTCTCGCAGCATCCCCGAGCGTGATCCGCTCGCGTTCGTAGAGTGCTACTGCGGCTGCGATTCGCTCGTTTTCGTGGTCCTCGAAGTATTCGCGCACGAACTCGCGCAACGCATCGCTCTTGCCCCCAAACACACCCGCCTCGACAGCACCCTCGATGAGGAGATCGAGGTCGTCTGGATACGAGCCAGTGATTCGTGCCATCGTTCTATCCCAGACTACGTCTTCATACTATTTATGAACTGCGCCAGACGGCCATGCGCATCGAGACGACCGGTCTCAACTTCTGCACGTCCGGTGTCAGTTCAGTACTCGTGATCCGCTTCGGGATGAGGTAGTTGACGTCCAAGTTCGAGAGTGTCTGAAACACGTCCATCGAGTCGAACTCACGATCGGCACCGAAACGCTCACTGCCGTCGCCGAGAGAGTCGCAGAAGACTGGATTGATCTCGAGAAATAACCCCGGCTCTCGGCGTGAGCTGGCCGTCATTCGACATCGAGTTCGACCACATTGACGTTCGAGAAGGTTGCCTCGGACAGCTTGCCGGACTGGTGGCTACAGACGGCGAGACCGACAAAAACGGGGTCCGTGAGGGTAACCGACCGCTGGTCGACGGGGTGAAACTGTTTGCCGTCGGCCGACAATGATGCGGTGACGGTGCCACCGACACGGTCGAGGCGGTACCACGGATACACGTCCGGTGGCTCTTCCAACTGTTCGCTGGCCGCTGGCTGCCCGGGTATCGACCGCTGGATCACCTCCGAACCGTGTTCAATGGTGGTGCCGGTGTGCATGAATGCGGCCTCCTTGTCGAGGCTGTCTCGTACCATGACGCCGGCCTTGCTGTACTCGTGGTGCTCCTCGAGCGATTCCACTTTGGCCTGGATTCGTATCGGACCGCTGGCTTTGGCTGCCACGAAGTGGAACTCGTTCACGTCGCCCCAGATGTCCTTGCCCCCGCCCATGATTCGCCACCGGCCGGTCCCGTCGTCGAAGGTTGCGTCACCGGAGACGGCGACCGCGCCGACGTCCGTCCGTGTCGACAGACCCAGCGACTCGCTCTCGGTCGCATCGATCGGCACCACCACCGGACAGGCGGAGACGACGACCGTTCTCTCGGGCACGTCCATCTCGAGCGTGGCGTCCGAGGGCGACATGATTCGCCAGGTCTTCTCGACGAGCGCGCCAAGTCTCGTCGATTCGACCGTCGTGTCGGCCGCCTCCAGAACCTCCGGAGACTCCACCTGGACGTCCTCGTCGGCGAGTCGGCGGAGGTCGGCGATACGGTCGTGGGCGTTCTCAAGTTTGTCGAGTGCCTCCTCGTCGCCAGCGCGAGCACGGTCAAGCGCCCCGACCGCGATCTGGAGTGGCGTCCGCAGGTCGTGGGAGACGTAACTCGCGAACTGGTCGAATCTGCGGTTCTGTTCAGCGAGTTTCTGCTTGAGTTTCACCTCGCTGGTGACGTGTTGTGCGATTCCGACCAGCCCGAGGGTCTCGCCGTCGGCCCGCCACGGCACCTTGGTCACCTCGGACCAGTGTTCGTTGCCGAACTTCTCGCGCTTGTTCTCGATGGGTTCGCCCGTCTCCACCACGGCGAGGTCGTCCCGATACGCCGCTTGCGCCATCCGGGGGTTCAGCCCCCCGAACACCTCGCGGTCGGTCTGTCCGATGACGTCGGAGTGGTCTGGTTCGGCCACTGACTGGTTCGTCTTGAGGTATCTGCCCCGGTCGTCTTTCGCGAACAGCGTCATGTCGGCGGTCTCGAACAGTAGCTCGAGAATATCGCTGTCGGCGGCCTCCCAGCGCCGCCTGCCGTACGTCGCGAGTGCGTCCGTCACCGCCGTCCGGAACGTGCCCTCCCCCGCCGACCGCGGCAGGTACCGACATCCCTCACGCGTTGCGGCGGCGGCCGCCACTTCCGTGTCCGGGTCGACGTACGTAACGACGGGCAAACGCCCACCGTAGTCAGCGTCCCGAACCGTCTCGAGAGCTTCTTCGAGCGACCCACCGTCCAGGAGGACGACACAGCTCACGTCGTCGCGCTTTGTGAGCGCTGCCGAGGCGGCAGCGACCGAGTCGACCGCCACGACAGTAGGGACAGCGTCGCGCAATGTGGCCGCCGGAGTCTCGCGCTCCGACGCGTTCCCCCCGATCACAAGTACGGCGTCAGGTTCGCTCAACAGGTAACTCATCCAGCGTCGGGAATCGAATCGATTCCCCATTAGATACGTTCTCCGTCCCCGGGTCTATTCGACGGGGCCTTGTTTCATTTCCCAAGAGATTGCGGGCGATGCCGTGCAAGCCGAATTGGTGGTGGTTGAGTACTGGATTGACGCCTTTAGCAGGCAATCATTGGCGGAGCGGCCACCAGTCCTAGCTACTGTCTGCGGTGAGCACGTTCAGTCTGTCTCGGTTCCGTTTGACCATCTGCCAGCCAATCTCTGACTGGTGCATTTGTTCCATCTGACTATGTATATCAAAAGTCAAATAATTCTTGCAATCACTGAGGAGCGTCGTTTTCACCCCTCGAACGTGCGGTTCGTCCGCTTTGCGTATTGTTGGCCGGCAGCTATCCAGTCCATACCGGTTGTGTCGATGGCCTGAACGTCGTCGAGATCGGCCAGCTCTGCCGACAACCCCAGCAAACGCGCCAACTTCGTATTCTCAGATCCTGCTTGCGCGTACACACGGTCGTAAAATCAGGCAGATCACCCACCGCCAGGTCGAGTTTGGCGACAATCCCGTGCATCTCGCGAAGCACGTCCAGCAACCGCCGATACGTGTGACCGAGATAGCCGCGAGGGCCGTCGATCGCCACGATCACCCGATCTGCGTAGCATCTTCTCCTCCTTGGAACGCTGGGTCCGGTTCGCCGACGACGGCTTTTGTGGCAAGCGATACAACCCGATCGGTGAAGCGGGCCAGCTTGGACGGCAGAACCGACTTCCCCGCTCCAGTTCTAGTATACCAAATATTTAGACGATATTACTAGAATCTAGATATACTACTCGACGGTGAATTCTCCGACCGAACGTCGGCGAACGTGCCGCGTCGGTTTACAACGAAAGGTGGACGACAGAGACGCGTATTTTCGCGGTTCAGTACCCGACCGGCGCGCCCGTCCAGGTAGGGGTATGCTGGTGTGAAACTCCGCTGTAGAAATTGCTCGTATTCACCCGGTCCGTTCAGATCTGTGTCACGCGCTGGTAGTCGTCGTCGAGTGCCTGTGCGTCCTCTTCGAGCAGCGCGACGACCAGATACTCGGCGTGCTGGTCGAAATACTCGACGAGGTCCGCGATTCGGGGGGCATCGATAGCCTCCACGGAGTCGAGGAGCATGAACGGGACTGTCTCGTGGACGTCGTGGACGAGATATCCCGCGAGCGCGAAGACGAGACCGGTCACTTCGCGTTCGCTTTCTGAGAGGTGGTCGACGGTGTCCTCGTAGACTGACCCCGACTCCGTACTGCGTACGACGTGGAGGTCGAACCGACCTTCCGTAACAGTCTGGCGTCCCTTGCGTACTTGCTCTTCGGTGCGTTCGATCCAGATGCGCTCGAGGTTCTCGTACGTAAGAACCTCGAGCACTGACTCCATGTGGTCGTTGAACTGGGTAACCGCGTTCTGTTCGAGTCGTTCGACGCGAGTCCGGAGTTCCTCGATCTCGGCCTGTACGTCTTCGCGGCGAGCCTGGAGACCGTCGCGGTCGTCGGCACGGCCCTCTATCTGTTCGATTTCGTTCTCGAGGGATTCGAGATCAGATTCGAGACGTTCGATCTCGACTTCGAGGCGGTTGGCCTCCTTGTGCAGGTCCAACAGTTCGTTCTGGTCGTCGTCAGTCTGGAGGTTTTCGACCTCAGCTTCGAGCGTTTCTACCTCCTCGGTGAGTTGGGCCCGTCGATCGACGAGGTCGTCGATTCGCGCTTCGCGGTCGTCGATCTCTTCTTCGATCGTTTCGAGACGGGACTCGATCTGTGACCGCTGGCGCCGCTTTTCTTCTAGCGTATGGCGTTCCTGTGTGAGTTCGTCGATGTCGTCTTCGAGATCGCCGCGGTCGTCCATATACTGATTGCGTAACGCTCTGAGATCGTCGAGCATCGACTCGATCTGCGAGGTATCGGTCTCGCTTCCACAGGTCCAGCAAACGAGGTCGTTCCCGTCTTCGAGCAACTGGTCGGTCACATCCTGGTCGTCCTCGTGGAGATCGCTGAAGATATCGAGATTACCGTCTAGCAGGTTCTGGTTGAACTGGACGACGGTCTGCAGTTCGTCGACAGTGCTGTCGAGTTCGGATTTCTCGTTCCGGAGTCGCTGGGTTTCGGCTTTGATCCCGTCGACTCTGCCGTCGGGAATCTCCTCGTAGTCCTCGCGTTCGGATTCGAGCTGGTCGCGCTCGTCGTGAAGTGCGTCGAGACTTTCTCGCTGCGTATCGATCTGACGCCGAACCGATTCGCGCTCGCTTCTGACATCGTTGAGCTCGTCGATCGTTTGCTCGAATACTTTCTTCTGTTCCTTCTTGTCGTCTATGTCCTGGTCTATTTCGTCTAGTTGACTCTCTACGTCCGATAGTTCGTCTTTTTTACTCGAGATTTCTTCCGCTAAATCGGCTCTCTCTCCCTCGAGTTCGGGTAACCGCTGTTTTATATCTCTAATTTCCTCAAGTTGAGAGTCGATACTGTCCCTCTGTGTCTTTAGTCGGTCTATTTCTCGTTCGATCTCGTCGGTATCGACAGGCCGCATGATGATATCCCGGAGGTCTTCGCCACGAGAGACAGCCTGTCTGGCGTCGTTTGCTTCTAACAGAAACGCGAAAAGATCAGCGAGCGTCGCATCTTCGAGGTATGGCTCACCACCAGTCGTGATAGTCCCGTTGTTGCGCTGCAACGTTCGGGTGTACGTCGTGTCCCCGATCGTGAGCTCGACGCGACCTTCGTCCGCATCCCCTCTCAGGGAAGCGTGGTCACTGCCGATGACAGCCATTATCGCCTGGATGAGTGACGTCCGGTTCGTCGCGTTTCGTCCGGTGAGGACGGTGACGCCGGGTGTTATCTCGACAGTTGTCTCGGTGATGCCGCCGATATTCTCCACGTAGAACTGGACCGACTCGTCCGTGCTAACGTGTCGTGCCATTACCTGGGATCCACTGAGACACGTCTTAAATCATGTGGTTCTGCTCGTGGAATAACAGCGATATGGGTGTTATTAATGGCGGTCCTGGTAGTTCCAATACACCCGCGAACCACTGGTCATGCGTCTCCGCTTGTCGTGTGTCACACCCGGACCAGTGGCCACGTGTGGGACGAAGACGGAACAGTGGCCACGTGTGGGACGAAGACGGGAAGACCGTGTGACCTCGCGAGCGGTGTCCGAGGTCCAGTCAGGGCCTCTCCCGTACCCTCGAGGGGGTGTCGAAGAATGAACTGGTCTCCCTGCGGACGAACGTTCGACTGGCCTAACACACATATGTTTGTTATAGGAAATTGGTCCGGGTTCGAAAATGTCGTGAACGACGTCCGAATAACTTCAATATTATCGAACCCGACGTGAGGCGGGTAGCCGATAGCCCCCTGCTGGTCGGTTTCGCTCCCGCCAGCTGTGGTGGTGGACAATTCAATATTGTAGAATCCGTCTGTACGAGCTCTCGACTGTCGAATCGGTCGCGAGTGGTCTCCTCGTATCGTCGACCGACGCTATCGAAGGACGGTATCGAGCGTGTTCACGCGCTGTTGTGCCCGGTGTTGCTCACTTTCGAGTGCCTCTACCATCCACCCGGCGACCGTCTCGAAGTCGACGTCCTCGTCCCCATGGACTTCGTCGAGGAACTCGGCATTCGCCTCCTCACACGTTTCGACCCATTCGTCACGGAGGCCGTCTGTCCCGTGTAACGCACCGACGAAGTTGCCGGTGAGCGAAGCGATCGTGTCACAGTCTCGGCCGAAACTGGCCGACTCTACGAGGGACTGGTCGACGTCATCACCACAGAGAGACAGTATCCCGACCACAGCGGGGAGAAACTCGATGCTGTCCGCACTGAACACTCGCCCTTCACGGTAGAGGTCCAGATCCCACTCGACGGCGGGCCAGCTCCAGTCGAGTAGTTCCTCGTAGAATCGTTCGACGAACTCGTCGACCGTACTGCTCTCCTCGGCCAGGTCAAGGGCGAGGTCGAGTGCGCGAAAGACCGTGTCTGACGAGTGCGATAGCATCACCTCGATCACGCTCTCGACCGTTGCGTCCGGGGACAGAGCCTCGGCGATTCCGGCGGCCACGGTCGCCGCCGTATCACGGTTTACTCTATCCTGGTTGACCGAGGCGATATTGAACCCGTCCTGGTATGCCTGTCGCGGATTCGCGGCGTTGACGATACCGACAGGGGCGATCGACATCGCCGCAGTTCCGGTCGGAATGTTCCCCCGTCCCGCCTCCCACGGATTGATTCCGGCCGCTAACTTCCGCACGACGACCTCTTCGGTCACCCAGACCCGGTCGGTGTTGAGATGCTGTTGGAGGACGTCTGCGTACTCGTCCGGTGTGATGCGTCCGTTTCGCTCGTTGATGGCCACACAGAGGTAGTGACGCATGACTGTATCGTCGGTAACTGATCCCGGCTTTCCCCTGGAGTGTGGGTTGTCGTACGTGCGGAACGTCTCGACTTTGCCGTATTCCGCCCGGATCTGCCTGTAGGACCACCCCTCGACAGGGGCCCCGAGCGCGTCGCCTATCGCCCCGCCGATGAGACACCCGTATACTCTCTCCGCGATGGAACGTGTCATGACTCGGGTATCGGGTCGCCATCGCAAGAATGTTGTCCTGAAATCGGCTCGCAGGTCCGGGAGATCAACTCGCAGCCCCTCGAATCTCCGGTTTCTACGTGACCTTGTTTCGAAGGATCTGAGCGTGTCGTTTCACTATCGTCACTGGATTTTCGGCGAAACGCTGTGCTTTGATGTGAGCTCCCGGGTCGGCGATCGCTTCGTCTCGACCGACGATTCCGATCGCACCCACCAGTACCTCGTCCCGATTTCGGACGATAGGGACGGCGATGCTGCGAACTCCTTCCTCTCCCGCTACTGTTCCGTGTGCAAACCCTTGCTCCCGGATCGCCTGCAACTCTTCAGAGAGTATCTCACGGTCTGGCGTCGACTCGGAGTCCGACAGCGATACCCCGTGTTCTTCGACGATGGCGTCCAGTGCCCCTTCGGGCAAATGGGCCAGTAGCGCTTTCCCGAACGGTGTCCGGTGGAGTCGTCGTTCGGCTCCCAGATAGTGCTCCGTGTCAGCCGTATCCCCCGGAGACGACTGGTGTAGAAAGACGCTCCTGCCCTGCTGCTGGATGGCGAAAAGCGCAGTCATCTCCGTCTCCCGGGCCAGCGACTCCACCTCCGGCTCGACGACTCCCGTCAGTTCGTGGTTCCTGATCGCAACGTTGCCGTAGTGAAGAAACCGGAACCCGATCCGGTATCCGTTCTCGCCCCGCGTGAGAAAGCGGTGTTTCTCCAGGGTCGTCAGGTAGTAGTGGATCGTGCTCCGCGAGTAGTCGAGTGTCTCCGCGAGCTCGCCGGGGTCTACTTCGCCTCTCTCCGCCACGATTTCTATAATATCGAACGCTGTTTCCACTGCACCGATGGTTTTGTCCCCTCCTGGCGTGTCTTTCTTTGTCATGGTCTGGCGTTTGCCGGACTCTCACTAAAAACTACGCATGGATTTCGATAGTATCTATTTCGGCGAGTTGCAGGCAGTAACGCCGACACTCACGCGTCCGACGCTCGTTCCGTGTACGGGATCCCGGCCGACTCGAACTGTGAACAATATTGAAACAGACGCTATCTGGGTGGCTCGCTGGACTCGCCAGGTCTCCACCGGGGTGACGGCCAGTCGGACCCACGGGACAGTCGTTTCGGGCCACGACGTTCTTCGAGAGAGACTATCGGTATCTGCAGACACCGATACGCTTATATCGCATCCGGAGGGGCTTCGGATATGGCCGATCTGAGTTACGACTTCACGGACGAGACAGTCGTCGTCACCGGTGCGAGTAGCGGCATCGGACGTGCGGTTGCCACCCGGTTCGGTGAATCCGGGGCGACAGTCCTCGTCGGCGACGTCCGTGAGGAACCGAAAGGTGCGGACGACCTGCCGACACACGAACTGATCCGGGATGCCGGCGGCAGAGCGGAGTTCGTTCGGACGGACGTGAGTGACCCGGAAGCCGTCAGGACGCTCGTCGACGCCGCCCGGGAGTTCGGTGGCGTCGACGTGATGGTCAACAACGCCGGCGTCTTCCGCGGGGACTATCTGCTAGAGGCCGACCCCGCGGACCTGGATACGCTGTGGGCGGTCAACGTAAAGGGGACGTTCGTGGGCTGTCAGGCCGCAGCCAGACAGATGCGTGACCTGAACATCGAGGGCAGGATAGTCAACACTGCGTCGATCAGTTCCGACCTGGCCCAGGTCACACAGTCCATGTACGACGCAACGAAAGGCGCTGTGAAGATGCTCACCCGGACGGGCGCGCTCGAGTGTGCCGAACACGGCATCCGTGTCAATGCCGTCGCCCCCGGCGCGGTCGACACCTCGATCATTCCGGAAGACGACCCGAAAGCGACCGCAACCGACACTGGCGTGGACAAACCGATCCCACTCGGCCGGGCAGCAGCCCCCACCGAAGTGGCCGGTCCCTACCTGTTTCTGGCGAGCGACGACGCACGATACGTTACCGGCGAGATGCTCTACGTCGACGGTGGCTATCAGGTGATGTGAGGGCAACTCGTCCGGGGAGAGACCCGCACGGGCGCCATACCGTCCGTTCGTTTCGTCTTCCGGTCGACGACACCACACCTGCGCCTCGCGTTCTATACTGTACTCGACGGCACATCTGGCGCATGATTTATGATGCGTTCGTCCCAGTGGGTGAACGCAACATGATTCACTCTACGTGGGACGACTGGTTTGTGTCCGACGAGATAGAGGCGGCCGAACCCGAGGGGCTGTCGATATGGTACCTGGGCTGTAACGCGTTCGTCCTCCGGACCAGTGAAACGACGGTGTACGTCGATCCGTACTTCGGGAGTGGCAAGCCACCGTGGACCATCCGGATGATTCCCGTCCCGATGGATCCGGCTGACGCGACGATGTGCGACGCAGTCCTCGTCACGCACGAACACATCGACCACATGCACGAACCGTCCTACAGACCGTTCGTGGATAACTGCGATGCGACGGTGTGTGCTCCCGAGGCGTCGTTCGAGAACCCGGACTACGAGCCGGAACGCGAAATACCGGAAGACCAGACGGAAGTCCTCCAGCCAGGGGACACCCTGGAGATAGGAGACCTGACCGTCCACGTTCGCGGTGGCAACGACCCCGACGCGCTCGAAGAAGTGTCGTACGTGGTCGAACACGACTCGGGGACTTACTTCAACAGCGGCGATAGCCGACCGACCGAGACGTTCTACGACATCGGTGCGGAGTTCGACATCGACGTCGGTTCGCTGACGTTCGGCACCGTCGGGCGGATCCACCACCAGAGCGAGGGTGAGACTCGCGTCGAGCGGTGGTACAGTAACGAAAACGACGTCATCGAGATGGCGAACGCCCTCCAGTTAGACCGACTCCTGCCCTGTCACTACGACATGTGGAAAGGGGTCGGCGGCGATCCGACGTCACTTCACGAACACGCCACGTCGTTTACGTACCCGAGATCTATCGAACCGGTCCGGATCGGGGACCGCGTCGACGTCGGGTCTCCCGGGATCGTCCCACTCCAGTCACTCGAGGACGGCTGGGACGGGCCACGAGGGTGAATCGAGTGACCGTGCCGGCCGTTTCCGACGCCCGGCGGCGGGAACTCACTGGCGGACGTCCGGTCTCGGCGGAGCGAGTAACCAGTCGACGAGCGACCGCTCCACGCGGAGACGGCCCTGCTCACTCGTCGACTGATGCAGTCGTCCGCTCGAGCACGAGTACCCAGTCTTCGCCGCCGGGTGTCGTAAACTGTCGCCGGCCGCCCTCGACGACGTCGCGGAACGTCCACTTCGCGGTCTGTGGGTCGTACCAGCGCAGGGTAAACTCGCCGGGCGGGAGGTCGAGCACCGTCGTCTGGGCCGTCTCTTGGGCCCCCGCTGTCTCCGGGTCGTCGCTGTCGGGGTTGGCGAAGTACCCCAGGTAGACGTGGGTGTCGTGGCAACACACGACCTCGCTGGGGTCTGCACCGACGATGCCGGTGTCGGGGACGAGGCCGGCGAGCGAGAGGCCAGTCACCTCGAAGAAGTGGTGAATTCGGTTGCAGTCGTCCATCCCGACGAGGTCGGAGTTCTCGTACGCCCGGACTCCCTGTTCGTCACCATCGCAGGGTTCGTACGTCCGGTTGCCTCCGTACGTCGGATGGCCACCGGACAGCAGGTTTACCCACAGTAGCCGTCGGAAAAAGTAGCGGGGGTTTTCGGGTTCACGGTAGTGCTCGTAGCGGTCCTCGTCGAAGACCACCGGGTCGGCGGCGAGTTCGTAGTATTCCCGGACTCGTCGACCGTCTCCCTGGTCGAGGTCGTGCAGTGTGACGAGGTCAGACCACTCCGCATCGACGAAGTCGTATCCCGACGTGCGCTGCTGGTGGGAGGTCAGAAGCGACCCCCAGGGTTCGCGGTCGGCGAAGTCCCGCCCGATCGCGTCGATCGTCGACGCGGAGACGCCGTCGAGCGTCTTCGTCTGTCTGTCTTCCGGTGCCGGGCCGGGTTCGCCATCAGTCACCGCGACGTCGTTCGCCAGGCACCAGTAGACGGTCGGGAACGCCGAGAAGCGGGCCTGTGCGTACCGGCCGACGAGTCGCGCCGTCGGGTCGTCGCCGTACGCCCGGAGCACTGCCCCGTCCTCGCCGTACGGGACGATCTGAAACTGGACGTGTGGGTACTCCTCCAGCGCGTAGCGATAGCGGCGGTCCATCTCCTGCCAGTAGGGCAGGTTGAGCTCGCCGCTCGCACGGTCCTCGTCGGCGAATACCGCTTCGATCCCGTACCGTGACCGGGCGAACCAGGTCCGTATCTTCGTGGCCCCGGCACCGACCGCGCCGTCGACGTATTCACGCCAGTGTTGCTCCGTGTCGACGGGATAGCGATAGCCGGTGTCACCGACGTGGAGGAACGCCTCACCGTCGTCGTACTCCAGCCGACGCGGATCCTCGGGGTGCTGTCGGAGTTTTCCGGGCAGGTTCGAGGGCACGACCTCGAACGACCCGGAGTCGGACAGTTCCGGGTCCTCGACGTCGGATTCCCACTGCCAGGTACCGATCGTGTCGCAGTAGGCTCTGGCTCTGTACTCGCCGTCGCCGTCGTAGAATCCGTCGACGGGTACCGCCGACCCGTCGGGCCGTTCGAACGTGACCTCGAAGTCGACGTCGAAATACGGGTTTCCCGAGGGGGTGTCTGTCTCCAGCGAGATCTCGTAGACACCCCGGTGCGCAGCGGTCTCTTCGTCAGTCGTCAGACACTGCATAGACCACCGCAATTACCGAGGGGTGAAAAGTGTATCCCCGACACGACGGCCCCGTGCGAACTGGCCTGACCGTCGACGAGCACGACGGCATCGAGGAGAGCGGACCGGACTCGCTGTCGGACCGACTGGTCGACGCGTGGCGCGACGCCGAGACGGCGTTCGTCGAGGCAGCCGGTGATTGAACTGGCTGGACGAGATATCCGCCGACGTCGACGCCTGTTCGAGCAGGGGTTCCCACTCCTGTCGCCCAAAACACCTCGATACCCCCGGTGTTTATTCTGTTCCAGCCTGTTGAGCCAGTGTGATGGCCCGAGTGCAACCCTGCGACGAGAACGGCTGGTACTGGTCGTACGACGACGAACCGATACTCCTCCTCGGGGGCACCGACAAGGACAACCTCTTCCAGTGGACGGGAGAGCAGCTCCGGGATCACCTCGACCGGCTCGTCGACGCGGGCGGGAACTTCGTGCGGAACACGATGTCCGACCGGAAGGGGGAGGACGTTTCGCCGTTCGAACGAACCGGCGACGGGACCTACGACCTCCAGCGGTGGAACGAGGAGTACTGGGACCGACTCTCCGCGTTCCTGGACGAGACTGCCGAACGCGACGTCGTCGTGGAACTCACACTCTGGGACCAGCACGACTTCACCCACTCGCGGTGGGAGGAACACGTCTGGAACCCGGTCAACAACGAGACGCTCCCCGCGGACTCGCTGCCCGAGACCGGCGGTGACCACTGGCAGGACCGGATCGCCTTCTTCCGAACCGTCGAGGAGGACAACGAACCCGTCCTCACCCACCAGGAACGGTTCGTCGACCGGGTCCTCGACCACACCCTGGAGTACGGCAACGTCATCTACAACGTCACGAACGAGGGCTGGGCGGGCATCGACTGGGAGTTGCACTGGGCCGAACGTATCCTTGATCGGGCCCGGGAACGGGACGTCCACGTCGAGGTCGCCAACATGAACCTGGAACCCGAAGATTCCGTACGGAAAGCCATCGAACACCCCGAGACGTTCTCCTACGTCGAAGTGTCACAGCACAACCAGCACTTCGCGGGAGCGAGCGGGCAGGACCACTGGGACAACCTCCGGGAGTGGCGCGCAGACGTCGCAGAGGCCATCGGGCCGAGGCCGTTCAACAACGTGAAGATATACGGCGGGTTCGACGGCGGGAACGACGCCGCCGGCGAGGCCGACGAGGCGGTCGAGTGGTTCTGGCGAAACGTGTTCGCCGGCTGTGCTGCCTGCAGGTTCCACAGACAGGTCGCTGGCGGCGACGAGGGCTGGGGGATCGGCGGGAGCGACCGTGCTCTCACACACGTCCGGTCCGTTCGCATGCTCGAAGACCACCTCGATCTGTGGGGCCTGCGTCCCCGACAGGATCTGCTCGAAGACGTCGGCCCGAACGAAGCCTACTGTCTGGCCGCTCCGGGTGAGTCCTACGCCGTGTACGTCCCGGCGGGATGTGACGTCACTCTCGCCATCGAATCGGGGTCGTACCGGCGTCGATACCTCGACACCGAGACGGCGACCTGGACGGACGCCGGGACGGTCGAAGATTCGACGGAAGTCCGACTGCGTCCACCGGACGGGAAGAACTGGGTGGCCGTGTTCACCGCTACCTCGTGAGAGGGGGGTCAGGGACGGTTTTGCCGTCTACTTCCCGTCGGAGGGATCGGTCGTGCTGGATGACTCCGGGTCGTCGTGTGCTCGCTGCTGATATGACGAGAACGGATGGCGAAAGTACTATTTCATTCGGTAGTGAACCAGGTATTCGTGAATCAATGACGACGTCAGTTACACTTATGGGCGCCGGCGGAAAGATGGGGTGTCGCATCACCGATCAGCTCAAAGACAACGGCCGATACGACATGCGATACGTCGAACCGGGCGAAGAAGGACGCGACCGCCTCGCCGAGCGCGGCGTCGCCGCACAGTCGGAAGACGAGGCTCTCGACGGGTCCGATATCGTGATCCTGGCTGTTCCCGACGAGTTGATAGGGCCGATCACGGACGACGTCGTCCCGAAAGTCGATAGCGGAACGATGATCGTTTTGCTGGACCCGGCCGCTGCCTACGCGGGCGTCCTGCGCGACAGGGGCGACGTCACCTACTTCCTCACGCACCCGTGTCATCCGTCGTTTTTCACGGCCGAGACAGACATGGACGACGACGACACGGACTGGTTCGGCGGACAGGGTCGCGACCCGCAGGACATCGTCTGTGCGCTCCACCAGGGACCGGAGAGCGACTACGCGAAAGGTGAGGCCATAGCCCGAGACCTGTACGGTCCCGTCCGAAACGCCCACCGGGTGACGACGGAGCAGATGGCTCTCCTCGAACCGGCGCTGGTCGAAACCCTCCTCGCGACCTGCCTCTACGTCGTTCGCGACGGGTACGAGCGTGTCGTCGAGATGGGTGTCCCGGAGGAGGCCGCACGCGCGTTCCTCTTCGGCCACCTGCGGATCGAATTCGGCATCGTCTTCGGCTACACTGATTTCCCGTTTTCCGACGCCGCCCAGCAGGCCGTCGAGGAAGCAAGAGAGGAGATATTCCGCCCCGACTGGGAAGACCGGGTCTTCGACATCCCGAGCGTGCAGGATAGCGCCGAACGGATCTCCGGCGCGGAGTAGACCACTCCTGGAAACCAGGGCTGCGGGAAACGCCCGATACCGCGAACGGGTTTTCGAGCGTGGTTGAGTGGGTCGTTTCCGGGAGTGGATTGTCGCGTACGGGCCCGGCCGAAGGTGGGTACTCCCGAGTTGAAACCTGGCAAGCACCGTCTACCGGTCGGAACAGCAAAAACGGAACTGGCTGCGACGGTCCGCCTACTCCCGGGCGTCGAGGATTACCCGCCGATAGCGGCTGAGATTCGGGTCGCCGTCGTCGGTTACCGTGAGGATCACGTGGTGTTCCCGTGTTGCCTCCTCGACGGGCACTTCGATCGCGGTGCGTTCACTCCAGGGGGAGTGGATGTCGACGCCAGGGGCGTCGCCCCACAGTCCCTCCGCACCCCGGTAGTTCCACCAGTGGTACTCGAGGTCGTCACCGTCGGGGTCCGAGCTCCCCGCCGCGTCCACCTCGACGGTTTCCCCGGGTTGGACCTCGATTCTGACGACGTCCAGCCCGGATTCGCCGTTCACGACGACCTCCGGGGGATGATTCGCCTCCTCGTAGGACTGCACACACCAGTCGGCGCGTGCTGCCCAGTCGCGTTGCATATCGGGGATCCAGCGCCAGATCGGCTTGTAGAGGTCGCCGTCGTCCTCGGCGCCGATCCAGACGTTCTTGCTTCCCGGTTCCCGTTCGAATCGGCCGCCCCACCCGCCGTAGCTCGGGTGCTCGAGGCTTCCGAGACCGACCCGGATCTGGTGAAGGTACGACGGCGTATCCCCCTCCGAGAGGAAGTACTGTCCTTGCTCCCAGAATCCCTCGACGCTCTCCCACAGGTCCGCTTTCGATTCGAGCTCTACCGTCGGATACTCAGACGCGAGCGGGCCGTGACCGGTGATGATGTTCTCCTCCAGCCAGTCGGATTCGAAGAACCGTCGATGCTCGTCCTCCGCGATGAGCTCCTTCCAGTTGTACGCGAAGACGGCGAACTGCTTGAAGCTGTTCAGCACCTGTAGGTCCGGCCAGTTCGGCTGGATGTACTCCCGCAGCGTCCGGTCCTGATTGAGAATGATGTAGATGACCGCCTTCTCGGAGACCGTCTCCATCTGGTCGGGGTGTTCGTGCTGAATCTTCCAGAGCGCCCGCGCGATGGTGTTCGTTCCGCCCCACGCCTGGAGATACACTGGCCCCGGCTTGTCGTCGAGCAACACGTCCACGATCCGGTCCGACCCGGGCGTGTCTTCGTCCATCGCGCCGACGTCGTCGATGTTGCCGACGTAGACGAGATCCCGCAGTTCGTCCGGTGACGGATACGCCGGGTCGTGTTCTTTCAGGTTCTCGTACACCTCTTCGTACGTATCGATCTGGGCTTCGATCCAGTCGGTGCCGGCCCAGTCGTGGCCCTGCCAGTGGAATCTCGAACTGCAGTAGACCAGGCCCTCGATGTCGAACTCGTTGCCGTACATGAGGAACCGGATCATCGAACATCGGTCGTCGATCTCTCCATCGGTCGTGGCGATAATTCTGGGTCTGGAGTCACTTGCAGATACCATGTGAACGTACCCTCCGTATCTTGTATACTAAACTTTTCCCTGGGAGGATGTCGCGGGACGTGACGTCGGGTCCCCGGTTACGACGCCGATACCCGGGTGTCCGTGGTGACGAACAATCGATACCGAACGGTCGATCGGACAGGCGCCACCCCGCATACGGTCCCGGACCGGCGGTGTCAGGCCGTCGACGGCCGTCCCCGGACCATCCGCTCGACCAGTGTATCCCGGGTGACCTCGTCCGACTCGAAAGCACCCGCGACTTCCCCGTGGTGGAGCACCACGACCCGGTCGACGATGTCGTGGATCCACTCGAGATTGTGGCTGATCAGGATGATCGATACGCCCTGGTCTTGCATCCGGTTGATCAGGGCCGTCACTTTGTCGGCGCCTTCGACCGACAGCGCGCTGGTCGGCTCGTCCATGATGATGACCTCCGGCTCGGTCAACATCGTCCGGGAGATCGCGACGAGTTGCTGTTCGCCACCGGAGAGGTTCCCGACCTCGGCAGTCGGATCGACGTCGATCCCCAGCTGGTCCAGCAGTTCCTGCGTTCGGTTACGCATTTCGCGCTTTCGCAGGAAACCGAGGGGGCCCCAGCCAGTCACCGACTCACGGGTCAAGAAGATGTTCTCGGTGACGGTGAGGTTCGGAGCGAGCGCGAGATGCTGGAACGTCGTCTGGATGCCCAGCTGCTTTGCATCCCTTGTATTCTGGAGGTCGACGGGTTCGCCGTCGAACAGGATCGTGCCGCCGTCCGGCTGGATCGCTCCGTTGATTATCTTTATCAGCGTCGACTTCCCGGCGCCGTTGTCACCCGCGAGACCCAGGATTTCGCCCTGGTGCAGGTCGAGGTTCACGTTCTGGAGCGCCACGACCTCTCCGAATCGTTTGTCCACGTTTTCGACGGAAAGAATTTGCTCTCGTTCAGTCATGATCGTCGGTGTGGGGAAACTCGGTTATAATTGTACCGCACGTTCGACGGCGAACGCGTCCAGTGGATGGCGCTCATTCTCTCCCCACCACGTTCGCCAGTACGGCGATCATCAGTACGACCCCTTGCGCCACGAGCTGTCCGGGTGCGTTCACTCCCATCAGGTTCAGTCCGTTCGCCAGCACGCCCAGGATCAGGACGCCGATGAGTGTGCCCAGCATGTGTCCCCGCCCCCCGAAGAGGTCGGCCCCCCCGAGGATGACGGCCGCAATGGGTGGAAGCAGAAGTCCTGTCCCCATGACGGGCGTGGCACTGGAGAGGCGACCGATCATGGCGATGCCCGCCGTCACGCTGAACATCGCCGAGATCATGAGGACGCCGAGTCGAACCCGGCGGACGTTGACTCCCGTCAGTTCCGCAGCGTCACGGTCACCGCCCGTGGCGTAGATATAGAGGCCGAATCGAGTGTAACTCAGGAAAAACTGGGCAGCGATCAGCAACGCCAGGAACAGCAACACGATGTTCGGAAGTCCCGCCGTCTTGCCGCCCGCTATCAGGATCAGTCCCTCCGGGACGTTGACGACCGGGCGGTTGCCGGAGACCATGAGCCCCAGTCCGTCCGCCAGGAACAGGATCGCCAGCGTGGTCATGAACGACGGCACGTCGAAACGGCTGGTGATAAACCCCGCAACGCCTCCGAAACCGATACCGACGACGTAACCGACGAGAATTGCGAGGGGAATCGCGAGCTGTGGCACCTCGAGCCCCAGGGGGATCGACTTCCCGACGGCGAGCACAGCGATGAGAAGCCCGGTAAACTCCATCAGTTGGGCGATACTCAGGTCGATCTCGGCGGCCAGTATCGCGAAGGTGAGCCCGATAGCCATGATCCCGATGACCGAAACCTGCTGTAGCACGTTTACCTGATTTCTCACTGTCAGGAACACGTCCGACTGGATCGAGAAAAAGACGTACAGGAGGACCAATCCAGCCACTGGGCCATACTTTGCGATCTGATCGAGATCCGGTACCGCGTCAAACCGGTCTGTTCCGACCGATCCCGACAACGACATGGCCACGGGTACAAATCAGCCACATTTATAGTTAATTAAGGATAAATAACACAATGGCGACCCCACGCGACATTTGGCTACTCGACAGTCGAGGTCCGTGGTCGAAGCGAATCTCGGACGACCCGCTACACCTGGTCACCGCCGGACTGGCCGTGAAGAGAGAGGATTACACTGCCGACCGTTCGAATCGGCGAAGAAAATTCCGGGACCGACCTCGTGGTAGACCCAGTGTCGGTCGAATTCTCTAACACGAAGTGTACTGGAAGTGATTGTCCAGGAACTCCTGTGCGTTGTCCATGGTGACTTCCACGCCACCCGTGTGGTCGACGTTCGGGACGTCTTCACCGTTTGCGGCTGCGATCCCGTACTGTACTGACAGGTTCACCATTTCGACCGGTTGCTGGGCCAGGGTTCCGTAGTACTCGTTTTCTGTGATCATACTCACCCACTCCTGGCCCCCGTCGACCCCGGATATGGGCATGTCGGCCATGTCTTCGTCCGATAGCACCTGCACCGCGCCGCGGGCCATGGGGTCGTTCTGGGCGAAGATCCCGTCTATCTCGTCGCCGTGCCTCGTGACGGCGTCCTCGGTCGGGCCCACGGCGCCCGACACGGAGAAGTCACCCACCAGCGTATCGAGCACGTTGATCTTGCCGGACGATTCCACCGCGGCTTCGAACCCCTGCGTCCGGCCGGTTGCGGCACTCGTCCCCGGGATACCCTGGAGTTGCACGACGTTGTACTGGTCTTTCTCCCCGTGTTTGCTCTCCATCAGGTCGAGCAATAGCTTCGTCGACCGTCGACCCAGGTCGAAGTTGTTGGACCCGACGTACGTGGTTATCTCTTCCAGGTTGACGTAGTGCCTGTCGATGTTGATCATCGGGACGTTCTGCTCGTTTGCCTGCTCTACGACCGACCGGATGCCCGTCGACGAGACGGGGTTGACGATCAGGAAGTCAGCGCCCCTCGTGAGAGCGTTCTCGAGGTCGCTCAACTGCTGTGAATTGTTACCCTGAGCGTCGAAGATACCCACACTCTCGAGGTCGTCTCGTTCCTCGGCCATCCCGGCGAATCGACACCGCATCCTGTTGAAAAACGGGAGTTGCAGCGTCGACATACTCATCGCAGCACTGTACACTCTCGATCCGGTGGTCGTTTCCGTCCCACTGTCAGCGTCCGTCGGGGTCGAGCCTGCAGGGGTTGGAGTGGAGTCTGCCGGAGTTGGCGTTGGGTCCGCCTCGCCGTCCTCGCCCTCTCCACCGTCTCCACCGTCACCACTACAGCCCGCGAGACCGACTGTACTGCTCGCTCCGATGACTTTCAGGACGTCTCTACGTTCGATACTCTCGCCTTGGTCGTCTGTCATACACAATGCCGGTGCACACCATACTATATAAATCTATGGCTAGTGTTACCACAGACTGAAAGAGTCTTTGACACCATGTAGTGACACGTGGATTCGGGTTAGAGAAGGACTCGGGCTGAGGTGGCGGTGTTTCGTAGGGAGACCGGTACCAGCGGCGTCCGGTTCGTCGATCCGGTCAGTGGACCCGTTCAGTCGAGGGCTCCGCCGTCGCGGACGGCACCGAAGAAGTCGTCGGCAGTGGCGGTCGTCTGGACCTGGCCGCCTTTCAGCGCGATCTCCAGGCCGTCGAACGCAGGGTCGCGCGAGCGGGCGAGACAGAGCGGACTCCCCGGCCCGACCGGCGCGAGAAACTCGAGCGCGTAGACGTCGAGTTGCGGAGCGACGTAGCCACTCGTGTCGCCGCCGGCGATACAGGCACGGCGGATGCCGGTCTCTTCGAGGAGCGTGCGCGTGAGCTTCGCCTGCTCGGTTCCGAGACGCTCGCCGACCGCGGTGTCGTCGAGTCCGAGAGCGTCTGCGCGTTCCCGCGTCGCCTGGATGGCGGGGTCCTCGGGGCCCCGTGCGGAGTAGACGATCACACTATCGCCGGATTCGAGCGCATCGAGCGCGTCGGCGACCGCATCACCCCGGGCCTCCTCGGCCGTCTCCGGGTCGAGGAGACGCTCGGTGTCCAGCCGGACGCCGGCGAACCCGTGTGAGAGGCCCCACTCGATCTGGGCCTCGTTGACCGGCGAGGCGCTGCCGGAGGTCACGACTATCCGGTCGACTGCCTCGGCACCGTCCGGCGAGCCGGGGTCATCGACCACCCCAGCGTCGTGCCAGTGGCTCGCGAGTGCGTAGTTCAACCCCGAGGAAGACGCCGAAAACAGGGGTGCGCTCGCAGCGGTCGCCCGTTTCCATATCGCGCGACCGATCTTCCGCTGGTGGCCGTGGTTCAACCCGTCGACGACGACAACATCGTTCGAGTCGGCCACCGAATCGAGGTCGGCAGTCACCGCCTCCCCTCGCTTCCCGTCGATACTCCGGATATCGAGGAGACCGATCTCCCGGTCAGTCTGCTCGCCGAGGTGTCGACGGAGGTCGGCCTCCGTCATCGGTGTCACCGGATGGTCGCTCATCGTCGGGTGGCGGTCGAGTCGGTAGGTCGTCCCCTCGACGGTGGCAAAGAGGTTCCCGAACAGGACGTATCGGCCCCGCGGTTGCAGCGACGGTGCGGCGACCACGACGGGCACGAACGGGGAGTCGAACGTCTCCTGGGCGAGGTCGATCGCGTGCCCGATGCTCCCGACCTCGCTCGACGAATCGAACGTCGAACAGACCTTGTAGTGGACCAGTTCCGGGTCGAGTTCGCCGAGTGCCTCGAACACCGGCGGGAGGTGGTCGTCCATCTCCCCGGGAGACATCGTCCGGCTCTGTCCGGCGACGCCGACCGCCTGGATGCCCTCGAACGCCGCCAGGTCGTCGGACGACGGGGGGTCGAGAAACAGGACTGTCTCGACCCCGTTCAGCGAGAGCGACTCCAGGACGTCGGTCGACCCGGTGAAGTCGTCGCCGTAGAACGCGAGCAAGAGCCCGTCGTCGGTCTCGCCCGGTGGGGCCGCGTTCTCCGTGGTCTCGGACGTCATCGCAGTCTCACCGCCCGCTCCCGACCGGGCCGTAGTGTTCGATCGCGCGTCTGAGTTCCTCGTGGTCCTCGGCGTACTCCTCGAGTGGAACCCCTTCCATGGCGGCCTCCCATCCCTGTTTGAGGTGCCTGACCCCAGCCTCCGGTCCGTCCGGGTGTCCGAGGATCCCGCCGCCTGCGAGGTACATGAGGTCGGCGTTCCCGAGCGCCTCGTAGGTCTCGGGCGCCTGCCCGGCCCACTGCCCCGACGAGAACACCGGCATGACGACGTCGTCCTCGCTGGCGATGGGCGTCTGGCAGGCCCGCGCCGACCGAATGACCGACGCGTCGGACTCGCAGAACTTGTTGCGGAGCCCGTTGACGTGCATGTGGTCGACCCCGGCCAGTCGCCAGAACTGCTGGAACGCAGCGTAGTCGAATCCCAACAGTGGGTGGCGCGAGAGCGCTCCCCAGCCGTTGCGGTGGGCGTGGATCGGCAGGTCGGCCTCCTTCCGGAGCGCGAGCAGTCCCGAGATACCGACGTCGTTGATGCTCACCATCACGCAGTTCCCGCCCGCGTCTTTGACGACGTCGTGGAGTTCGAGCATCGTCTCGACGTCGCCGGTGATGTTGCAGGCGTACATCACCGTCTCGCCTGTGCGGTCCTCGTGGCGGTGGATGGCGTCCATCACGGCCTCGACACGGTCCTCGACGCGTGAGTACGGCGGGTTCGCGATGAGTTCGTCGTCCTTGACGAAGTCGAGTCCCGACTCGACGAGGTCGGCGACGAGGTCTCCCGTATCCTCCGGCGAGAGACCGACGCTCGGTTTGACGATCGTCCCGACGACGGGACGGTCGTCCACGTCGAGGATTTCGCGGGTCCCCTCGATCCCGAACTGAGGCCCCGGAAACGCCGACGCGTACGACGCCGGGAGGTCGAGATCCTTCAGTCGAAGTCCCGAGAACTGGCGCAGTTCGAAGAGGTTGCCCGCGACCATCGTCCGGAGGTTCGGCAGGTCGGTGCCGATGTTTTCGACCGGGAACGAGAGCCTCACTTCCCCCCGGGTGTACTCGCGGGCCGGTTCGCCGTCCGGCGGGGTCGTTCCGGGAAGCGTCGGTTCGTCTGTCACGTCGAGTTCGACGACGTCCTCGACGCGGCCAGCGTGACGTTCACGGAGTTCCTCGCTCTCGCCCGGTACGTCGACGAACGTCCCCGACGACTGCTCACCGGCCATCGACTCGGCGGCCTCCAGCAGCGGATAGGCCGTCTCGATCTGGTACGTCGCGTAGATCCGTTCGCTCATGAACTCGCCGGAATCATGCCGCGGTACCGATTTATACTTTCCGCCGTCGCGGGCCACTGTGAAAAGCTATGCCCTCGAAGCCGTGACCCCTCAAAAGCTCCTCCCTCGACGTCTTGGACCCGGGGACCTCGATACCGTGACCCGGAGACTTCGAGCGACCGGCGAAGGTCCGCCCGGATATTCGGAATCTCCCGCCTGTCGCTTCCCTTCGCGACTGGTACCCAGTGACGCAGTTTCGGGTTCCCCCAGACCAGGAGTTCCTGATTCGGCGGACTAGTCACGGCCGCCAGAGCGTGATTCGACGACCGATCTGATGAGGAAAATGCCCACAACGGTCTCCGGCTCCACCGGTCACGTCGGTCGAAGCACACCGAGTGCGTCACAGAACCATCGCTATTCTAGAGAAAGGTTTATATATTAGCGACTGAACGACCGAACTGGGACATATGATTGACAAGAACTCCGTGCAACGTGCACAGGAAGACCCCTATGTGGAAGAATGGCTGAATCGACGACGGTTCCTGGCAGCGACCGGGGGTTTGGCATCGACCGCGTTTGCTGGCTGTATTGGAGACAGTAGCGGCGGGAGCGACGGTGGGGATGGCGGAGACGGTGGGGATGGCGGTAGCGGGATGAACATTCCCGACGACCCCGACGAAGCCGTCGATGGCACGACGATCACCGTCTCGGTCGACGCCAGCCCCGACGTCAGACCGTTCCGCTGGTTGCGCGACGACATCCAGGAAAAAACCGGAATCGAACTCACGAGCGACGGCATCAATACGTACTCGTTCGGAAAACTCTTCGAGCAGTACCAGAACGACTTCGTCACACAGACAGCACCCGCCAACGCGACGGTGTTCTATCCGGCACTCCTGGGAACGTTCGCCGAGAACGGGCACCTCCAGGCGCTCGACGACATGGCCGAGGTGTGGGACCCGGAGATGGACGACGTGATGAAGCGATACCGCATCATGTATTCGGAGTGGGACGGCACCCAGTACGCCATGCCGATCGACGGCGACGTTCACATGATGCTGTACCGGGAAGACCTCTTCGAGAAGTACGACCGGGAGGTGCCCACGACGTGGGAGGAGTACAACCGCGAGGCGAAGTTCTTCCACGAGAACGCCGACGAGGTCGAGGCCGGGACGGCGACCTACGGCCATCCGAGCTTCGGGTACGCGTGGTGGGCGAACCGATTCGGCAGCGCAGGCGGGAAGTACTTCGACGAGGACATGAACCCGCAGTTCGACACCGAAGCCGGGCGGAAAGCCTGTGAACACTGGAAGGAGACGGCGAAGTACAGCCCGGACGAGACGATAAACTACGCCTACATGGACGTCCGGAAGGCCTTCACGCAGGGCCGGGTCGCGCTGAGCATCCAGTGGAACGACATCCCGAAGAAGTGTTACCTCGAGGGTAACATCGGGGACAAGTGGGGTGGCACGACGGTGCCCGGATGGGAGGACAGCGATCACGAAGCCGTCAGCGGGATGCCGGCAGGGCGGGTGATCGCGGTGCCGAGCTACTCCAGTGACGAGAAGAAGCTGGCCGCCTACCGGTGGTCACAGGTGAAGCAATCCCCCGAGTTCAGCAAACACTACGTGTCGGACCTCCACGCCGGGCAGGACCCGTTCCGGGAGAGCCACATGGATCCCAAACTCTACCAGGAATCGAACCCCCACCGCGATTACGAGGACGCAACTTCGGAGTCGTCGATTCCGTTCGACTCGAGAACGAAGGCCCAGCAGTACGTGACGCTCACGCGGAACAACCTCAAACAGGGTTACCCCGAACCGAACTGGCCGGGTGCGCCCCGCTACACCGAGGCCATGGGCAACGAACTCTCGAAGTTCATCGCGGGCGAACAGGACACCGACACGACGCTGAAGAACATGGACGAGAAGTTCAACCAGATCGTGGACGACCTCGGCAGGGAGCAACAGGAGGAGTACTACAGCACCGTCGTCGACCAGTGGAAGCGTGCCGGTCTCTGGGACTGATTCCCCGGAACGCCCGACCCACCAGCGCGTGAGTAACACCAACCGAAATCTCCCCAAGTGATGGAAATTCAAATGGCTTCAGCAATACGGGACCACCTCCCCAGGAGGCTGGGACGACTGAAACGAAACGACACGCTCGAATACTGGTTTGCACTCCCTGCGATTCTGGTGCTGCTGGCACTCGTCATCGGGCCGATGCTCTGGTCGCTGTACACCAGTTTCACCCAGTTTAGCCTCGTTACGAGTGGTGGTCAGACGTGGGTTGGACTGGAGAACTACGCGCAGTTACTCTCGAACGACCGGTTCATCGGCGCGCTCGGGAACACGGCAGTCTACGTGGTCCTCGGCGTCGGCGTCCAGTTCGTTCTCGGGTTGACCGTCGCGTTGGTCATGGCCAACTACACCAGCGGAATAGTCACCACAGTGTTATTTACTGCACTCCTGTTGCCGATGATGATGGCGCCGATCGTCGCGGGGTACGTCTGGAAACTCATGTTGAACCCCTCTTTCGGGGTCGTCAATTACGTACTGGAGACGGTCGGTATCGGGGCCCAGGGCTGGACCGGGTCGACGGCGCAATCGCTCATGAGCGTCATGCTCGCGGACGTCTGGCAGTGGACGCCGTTCATGGTGTTACTGCTGTACACCGGCCGTATCACCATCCCCGGCCACCTCTACGAGGCTGCTCGCATGGACGGCGCGAGTCGGTGGTTCGCGTTCCGGCACGTCACGCTTCCACAGATGAAAGGCGTCATCGCGGTGGCGATCCTCCTGCGGGCGATGGACGCGTTCAAGTTCTTCGATAAGATGTTCGTCATGACCAGAGGCGGTCCGGGGTCGTCCTCGGAACTGGCCACCTACACGAACTACCTCGCCGGGTTCAATTCCTACTCGATGGGAGAAGCCACGGCGATGAGCTGGGTGCTCGTCATCATCGCGGTCGTGCTGGCGACGCTGTTCCTCTTCGCGCTCCAGCGGACGGAGGGGGGTGAGGACATCGTATGAGTGCCGTCGACGACGCCTTCGCTCGCGTGGAGAACGCGTTCGGCCGGGATTTCACGCCGAGGACGCCCAGGGAGGCAGTGACTGCTATCGGCGTCACCGCATTCGTGACCGTCGTCCTGGTCGTGACGCTGATCCCGATCGTCTGGATCGTCCTGACATCGTTCAAAGAGCAACCGTCGGTCCTGCGGTACCCGCCACAGTTCGTCCCGGACTTCACGCTCGGGGCATACGCAAAACTGTTCGGCCAGACCTCGTCGATGCAGTACTCTGGTGTCGACGCGTCGATGGCGTTCACCAGCAGTATCGTCGTTAGCCTGGCCTCGACGGCGATCGCTCTCGCTCTCGGCGTGCCTGCTGGCTACGCCTACGCGCGGAACGCGGGCAAGATCGGTGGTCACCACGCCGCGTTCTGGATCCTCTCGGTCCGCATGTTCCCGCCGATCGCCCCGATCCTCCCCCTGTTTTTCATCTTCCAGAACATCGGGCTCGTCGGCACACGGACAGGGTTGATCCTCCTGTACCTGACGTTCAACGTGCCACTCGTCGTGTGGCTCATGCGAAGCTTCTTCCGGGACGTCCCCAAGGCACTGGAGGAGGCAGCCATGATGGACGGCTACTCCCGGTTCCAGGCGTTCTACAAGGTGTCGCTCCCGATGGTGATGCCAGGTCTGGTCGCGACTGCGTTGCTGACGTGGATCTTCGCCTGGAACGAATTCCAGTTCGCGCTGGTGTTCGGGAAAGACACGTCGATGACGTTCCCGGTGATGTTCATCCAGCTCCACTCGGCACAGAACGTCCTCTGGAACCAGATGGCTGCGCTGTCGACGCTTGGGATGCTTCCGATCATCGTCATCTCGGTCTTCCTCCAGAAGCGACTCGTCCGTGGTCTGAGTCTGGGGGCGGTCAAGGGATGACTGCGAACGAACAATGGAGGGAAGTACGTATGTGGTTGCTTGACAAGCTATCCAGCAGGATCGAACACACGAGGAGGTCACTATGGCAAAGATAGAACTAGACGACGTATCGAAAGTGTACGGCGAGGGCGTACAGGCAGTCGACGACATCTCGCTGACCGTAGAGGACGGAGAACTCCTCGTCCTGGTCGGGCCGTCCGGGTCGGGGAAGTCGACGACGCTCCGGATGATCGCCGGTCTCGAGGACGTGACGGACGGCGAGATCAGGATCGACGGCGAGGTCGTCAACGAGGTACAGCCACAGAACCGAGACATCGCGATGGTGTTTCAGTCGTTCGCGCTCTACCCCCACCGGTCGGTTCGCGAGAACATGTCGTTCCCGCTCGAAGCACGGGGACGTGTCCAGGACGAGATCGATCGGACAATCGAGGAAACAGCGGAGGTCCTGGGTATCTCGGAGCTCCTCGACCGGAAGCCCACCGAACTCTCCGGTGGCCAGCAACAACGTGTCGCCCTCGGTCGTGCCATCGTGCGCGATCCCCGGGCGTTCCTGCTCGACGAGCCGCTTGCCAGCCTCGACGCGAAGCTCCGAAAGGAGATGCGTGCCGAGGTCGGCCGACTCCAGAACGACCTCGACGCGACCATGGTCCACGTCACACACAACCAGGAGGAAGCGATGACGCTGGGCGACCGGATCGCCGTCATGAACAACGGCGAGATCCAGCAACTCGCTCCGCCCGAAGTCGCGTACACCGAGCCGACCAACCGGTTCGTCGCCGGGTTCATCGGGGAGCCGAGCATGAATTTCATCGTCGGGCGTATCGAAGGTGACCGGTTCGTGAGCGGGGACGATTCGATAGAACTCACTCTATCGCCCCAGTTCGCGTCAGCCGACCTCGACGGAGACCTCACTCTCGGGATCCGTCCCGAACACGTGAGCATCGCGGAAGAACCGGGGGATCACACGATCACTGGGTCGGCCGTGGTCACAGAGTTGCTAGGTGACGCCAAAGTCGTCCACGTCGATATCGGTGGCAACGAGTACATGGCGAAGGTCTCCCCGGACTACGATGTCGAAGCCGGTGAAACAGTGCACCTTCATCTGGACCCAGCGGAACATCACCTCTTCGACGGCGTCGGTGAGACAGCCGAACGGGTGACGCCACCCGATGCGACGGCTCCGGAGGCCTGACGACACGGACACCCGGTTTCGTTGGTGAGCGTGTTTCTACAATCGCTCCAGGTACCCAACCGGAACGATCCTATCACTTACATCGTGATTCTCGAAAACGACTTCAGAAGTGGTCCAACACTTCCTCGGCCATCATCTCGACGAACGAGTGCTGGTCCGGGCTCGCCGAGTGAATTTCGACCTCGTCGAATCCCGCCTCGTCGCAAGCCTCCAGTTCCGCCCGGACGTCTTCCGGGTCCGTCGTTACCAGCCAGGTGTCGGTCATCTCTTCGAGCGGCATCTTCTGTCCTTCCGCTTCGATGTCCCGCGGGTCGGGGATCTCCTGATCGAATCCGACTGCGGGAACCCCCCGCCAGAACCCGACTGACTCCAGCGCCTCGTCGTACTCGTCGGCGTACGAGACGAGGATCTGGCGGGTACGAGTGATCTCGTCGGGGTCCCGGCCGGCAGATTCGGCACCGTCTTCGAGCGCCGGCACGAGCCGTTCGGTGTACTTCTCTGTGTCTGTGATCGTGAGGAACCCGTCCGCGTATCGTCCGGCGACGTGCGTCGTTCTCGGGCCGTTTCCGGCGACGAAAAGGGGAACTCGTTGTTCGGGCAGTGTGTACAGTTTGAGTGCGTTCGTCTCCCAGTAGTGCCCGTCGTAGTCGAGTCGCTCGCCGTCCCACAGTCGGGTGATGATCTCGCACGCGTCGACGAGGCGTTTCCGGCGTTCCTCGTACTCGGGCCACTCGTAGCCCAGCGGCACCTCGTTCATCGACTCGCCGGTACCGATGGAGACGAAGGGTCGCCCCGGGTACATCGCGCCCAGCGTCGCGAAGACCTGCGCAATCGCCCCTGGATGGTACCGGGCGATAGGCGGCGTCACGCCGGTCCCGATTCGCACGGTGTCCGTTCGTTCGAGCGCCGACCCGAGCCAGGGCCATGCCGCCCCACACTCCGCGCCGGTATGCCACCAGGGGTGGACGTGGTCGCTCGTCCAGACCGTGTCGAACCCTGCGTTCTCGGCCATCTCGGCGTGCTCCAGCAGCGTCGTGGGGCCGTACTCCTCGTGAGCTGCGAACAGGCCGATATCCACCGGGATCACCTCCCTCCGTGCCCGGTACGGCCCGGCGACTCGAACTGCACAATCCCGGTCCGACTGACGCCGCGGTCACCGACTCGAGAGACGGCGCCGGGTTGGGAGCGGTCGAACGAAGTCGAGCGGTAGCGAGCGGGGGCTTCCCGTCCGCGTTCCGGTGCGTTCGTCGACCGGATCTCGCCGGTCTGTTCTCTCGACGTGGCGTTCGTTTCGGTCACCATGGTGGCCCCGTATTCGGAACTACCACTTAATTGTTCCCTCGAACCAGCAGCGGTACCGCGAGGAACGCCGCGGGTCGGCGACGGGTCCGCTAGCGGACAGGGCCTGGCGACGGGTCCGCTAGCGGACAGGACCTGGCGACGGGTCGGTTTCCGTGATGGAGACCGGCAACGCCACCGGGACGAGCGACGGACGTTCCCGGCAACGCCACCGGGAGGGGCGCCGAAGGTTCGGGTATCGACGTCGCTCTGCCGCCGGAATAACGCCGGTATCACAGTATTTATATTTGATGTCGCCACCCATTTGAACAATGGCAATCGATCGGTTCGAGAGCGAGCGTGAACGGCAGGACTCTCCAGAAATCGACCGTTCCGGCGGGGATACGTACTCCCCACCGGTCGCGAAACCCGACGGGAACATGGCTGAGTTCGAGACGTTTCGGGGAGAACTGGGTCCCGATCCACCCGACGACGAGGCGTTCAGTGACCTCGCCGCGGATCTCCGGGACGCTATCCAGGGGGACGTCCGCTTCGACGAGTACGCACAGGTCCTCTACGCGACAGACGGGAGTATCTACCAGGCGCGCCCCGCGGGAGTAGTGCACCCGAAACACGCGGCGGACGTCCAGACCGCCGTTCGGATCGCCGCGGACCACGAAGTCCCCGTGATGGCCCGTGGCGCCGGTTCCTCGCTGGGGGGACAGACGGTGGGGCCCGGGTGTGTCGTCATCGATACGACGACGTACATGGACGACATTCTCGACGTCCGTCCGGAGGAAAAGCGTGCACGGGTACAGCCCGGCGTCGTTCAGGACCACCTCGACGAACACGTCGGTCAGTGGGGACTGAAATTCGCGCCGGACCCTGCGTCCTCGAACCGTGCGACCATCGGGGGAGGTATCGGCAACAATTCGACGGGCGCTCACTCGGTACGCTACGGGATTACGGACGCGTACACGGAGGAGTTGAAGGTCGTACTGGCGGACGGGAGCCTGATACACACGCGCGAAGTCGTCCTCGACTCCGAGGAATGGAACGAGATCGTTTCGAAAGACGACCGCGAGGCCGACCTCTACCGGACCGTCCGGACGGTCGTCGAAGACAACGCCGACGAGATCGAATCGCAGTATCCAGACCTCAAGCGCAACGTCTCGGGATACAACCTCGACCGCGTGATCTACGAGAACGAGGCGGGCGACCGGGTCATCAACCTCTCCCGGCTCGTCGTCGGTTCGGAGTCGACCCTCGGCGTCGTCGTCGAGGCGTCGCTCGCTCTCGTCACAGTCCCCGAAGAGACCTCGCTGGCGCTGTACTGTTTCTCGGACCTCATCGACGCGTTGCGCGCGGTTCCGGAGGCCCTGCAGTTCGAGACCAGCGCCGTCGAACTGATGGACAGCGAAGTGTTCCGCCTGGCGCGGGAGTCCGAACAGTACGCACAGTACGAGGAACCGATCCCGGACGGGGCCGCTGCGGCGCTGATGCTCGAGTTCGACTCCGAACTCCACGACGACCTCTCTGAACCGATCGAACGGACGAACGACCACTTCGTCCGGGACGGGGACGCGTTCGACGTCCTCGAAGCGTACTCCCAGTCCGACCAGGACGCCCTCTGGAAGCTCCGGAAAGCCGCGATCCCGCTGTTGATGAGTCTCGACGGCGACCCGAAGCCGTATCCGTTCATCGAGGACGCGACGGTCCCACCGGAAGAGCTCGCGGAGTACGTCCAGGAGTTCCAGGAGATCCTGGAAAACAACGGGACGTCGGCGGCCTACTTCGCACACGCGGGGAGCGGCACGCTCCACATCCGTCCCATCCTCAACCTGAAAGAGGACGACGGGATACAGACGATGCTGTCGATCGCCGAGGACGTGACGGACCTGGTGAAGGCGCGTCACGGGTCGTTCTCCGGGGAACACGGGGACGGACTCGCCCGGACGCAGTTCAACCGCAAGATGTACGGCGAACAGCTCTGGGACGCCTTTCTGGAGGTCAAGCAGGTGTTCGATCCGGACTGGCAACTGAACCCGGGGAAAGTCGTCTACCCGGAGGGCGAACCGACCGATATGCGCGACTACCTCCGCTATGGGTCCGGCTACCAGTCAATCGAACCCCAGACGACGCTCGATTTCTCCGACGAAGGCGGGTTCTCCCAGCTCGTCGAACTGTGCAACGGCTGTGGGACCTGTCGACAGACGGACGACGTCATGTGTCCCACCTATCGGGGCATGAAAGACGAAGTCGCGACGACCCGGGGTCGTGCCAACATGCTCCGTGCGGCGATCTCGGGCGAGCTCCCCGAAGAGGAACTGTACTCCGAGCGGTTCCAGAAGGAGGTTCTCGACCTCTGTGTCGGGTGCAAGGGCTGCAAGAGCGACTGTCCGACGGGCGTCGACCTGGCGAAACTGAAGACGGAAGTGAAACACCAGTACCACGAGCGCGAGGGTACCAGTATCCGGACCAGACTGTTCGCGCACATCGACCGGCTGTCGTCACTCGGGAGCGCGTTTGCCCCGCTCTCGAACGCCGGACGGAAGCTACCCGGTGTCCGGACCCTCATGGAGAAGACCGTCGGCATCGCTGCGGACCGACAGCTCCCACCGTTCGAACGGGAATCGCTCCAGGACTGGTTCGACGACCGCGAGCCGGCCGTCCCGGAAGCAGCGGCCGATTACAAGGTGATTCTGTTTCCGGACACCTACACCAACTACAGCTATCCCGAACCCGGGAAAGCAGCCGTTCGGGTGCTCGAAGCCGCAGGTGTTCACGTTCACATCCCCGACGAGTGCGGACCGAGTGGGCGAGCGGCGTACTCGGTCGGGAAACTGGACCTCGCAGCCGAGCGCGCGGCCCACAACCTCGACGTGCTCGGCGGGTACGTCGAGGATGGCTGGGACGTCGTCGCCATCGAACCGTCGGATGCCGTGGTCTTCCAGGACGAGTATCGCGACTTGCTCCCGGACCGTGCGACGGATCGACTGGCCGCCAGCAGCTACGGGGTGATGGAGTATCTCGATGCACATCGGCTGGTGGACGCCATCGCCGACGACGGTGGGTTTAGAGAACCCGCGGAGTCGCTGGCGTACCACGGTCACTGTCACCAGAAGTCCGTCGGGAAGGACCACCACGCTGTCGGCGTACTCCGTCGGGCGGGCTACGAGGTCGACCCGCTCGATTCGGGTTGCTGTGGCATGGCCGGGAGCTTCGGTTACGAGGCCGAACACTACGACCTCTCGAAAGCGATCGGACGGCTCCTCTTCGAAAAGATCGAGGCGAGCGAGGCGGAGACCGTCGTCGCCCCCGGTGGGTCGTGCCGGAGCCAGATCGGGGACCGCGGGGACGGACACGAGAACCCACCACATCCGGTCGAGAAACTCGACGGCGTTCTCGGTCGGTGAAACGAGACGATTGACCTCATCTCCGGGTGGTCACTCCGAGTCCCGATCTCAGTAGGACCGTTTTGAAGGCGCTGTGTCCACGAGCCGGAGGCTCGATACCGTTCGATGTGGTCTGAGACAGGTGTGGGTGCGGAACTGTCGAATGGCGGGCTATCCGACGTTCAGCGCGCGCTCGACGACGGATTCGCCGTACATCTCCTCCAGTTCTCCACGCTGGTCCGGGCGGTGTTCGTAGACCTCCTGAAACAGGTGGACCGGGGTCTGTGCCGCCTGGTACGTCGCTTCGTCCCACATCCTGTCACGGGTCACCTCGACTTCGACCCCGTCGACGACGACTGTCGCCGTTCGTTCCATGGAGATCGCACCCCTGCCGGCCTCTTTCGCCGCTTCGAACTCCTCCATCGAATCGACGATGTCGTTCATGCTGGGGACGTAATCGAGCCGGGCCTTGAATTCCTCGCGGAGTTCGTCGGCGTCGAGTTCCCGCTCGCCGTTGCCGGTGTGGAGCCTGTATCGACCACCGTCGAGTTCTTCGACCTGGAGGTCGTCGCCTGCGTACACCTGGGTCCCATCTTCGCGGGGGGAGAGGGTGACGTCCTCTCCGCCGACGTCGAGCAGGTACGAACCACGCTCCGGCGGTAACGGTGCCGTGTTCGCTATTTCGACCTGACCGGGCGTCAACGACCAGATGCCGAGCATCCCTTTCGCCCGGTTCTCGGTCATCCGCTCGCGGTACCCCTCGACGTCTCGGATGTCGTCGTACGGGCCGTCGACAGCGATCAGTCCATTGGCACTTGCGCCCCGGGACGTGTTGTGCCGGAGCTCGGGCCAGGGAGGTAACCCGCCGGTCGGGGTCATCGCTCGCATATCCTTGGTGTAGTCGACTTCGCCATCCACGAGGAGGAACATCCGTTCGAGGTTGTTCGACGGTTTCCCCATCTCCTCTCGGAGGTCAGCGAGCGCCAGCTCGGCGACGCCGCTCTCGACGATCACCGACATGGCCAGGCTCCCCTCTTCGAGCCCGTGTTCGGTTTCGACGATAGTGATGAACTCGTCGGCTTTCTTCCAGTCGTCTATCGCACCGACCTCCGGGACGACGAACCCGTCGATGTGCTGGACGGCCCCCGCTTCGGGGTCGGCGAGGCGCATCATGTGGTCGAATCCCTGGTGTCTCGTGGTGGGGTCGTCCCTGTGCCAGACGATCCTGGGATGGATTTCACCGGGGAACTCACCTCCGTGCTCGGAGACGACGTCGATGATATTCTCGACGCCCTCGTCTCGCATCGAAGGTGCAGTCGCGTCTTCGTTGTCCGGCACCCAGACGTCTGCCGCCTGCATGCCTCGAAGTTGACCTGCTTTTCGCAACATCTTGGCTGAATCGTCCCCCTCTACCGCAGTCGGTGACGTGAAGAACGTTCGTACGAACTCCCGCTCGTGACGGTACATTGCACTCATAATCGCACTCTATCCCAGAGTACGAACAATATTAAATCTATTCGTTCCGAACTGAGAGAACGCCAATGAGTTCACGAGTCATACGACGATTATATTTCTATCACCACTCAGAGATCCGGTGGAGTAGCCGGCTGACTACGGAGCGAACGTGCCTGGTGGATATACGAACTATGCCCCCGAGAGTCCAATAATTCCACCACTCAACTCGGGGAACAGGAGTTGCTGACTCCCGTATCTATCATCGGGGATTAAAAGGGCAGTTTGTCGAGCAGAATCCGGTGTCCCACACGGGTCCTGTCCGGTAGATCCCGGCCGAATTATGCTACTTGGACGAGAAAAGTCACGACACTAGAAACACGCTCCCAGTCTCGTGGTGTAGTGTCAGACACAGGCCGATTCAGGCCTCACAACAGGAACTATCAGTGGTACCCTGGCAGGAGAAGACAGTACCGTCACAGGCGTTTGGTTCTCCATTCCGGTAGCTACCCGTCCAGTTTGCGGAATCGTGTTTCGTCCGGGCGGGTCGGCAATCAATTATCTCGACAGGCAAAACGGACAAAAAGCCACGATTCTTGAATAGTGTACGTCAAATTTGTTTCATCTAGTAATGTGTGGGGAAATTAGTGGCCGGATTATTACCACTGGCCCAGGTAACCTAGGTATCCATAATGGAAACACTTGTTTTATAGAGTGAAACAAGCACACTCTCGAATGACAAACTTCTCGCCGAATCAGAAACTTACTGGGGTATTTGGAGCGGAATAAATCGTTCTGTGACAAAGATGTTTTACTGTGTGAAACACCATTCCAGCCGAGAAGATTAATAATATTGCAGAGTAAAATTCAATCATGGAACGATCAGATGCACCGTCCGTTGCGGCGACGGAGACGAGTTTCGAAATCATCGAGGCCCTCATCGAACTGGATGGGGCAGGCACAACTGAAGTAGCCGAACACGTCGACACGACGAAAAGCACGGTCTACAATCACCTCCAGACCTTGCTGAACAAAGACTACGTCGTGAAAGAGAACGGTATCTACAGCGTCGGATTGAAATTCCTTCGAATGGGCGAGTATGCACGGAACTGTCACGACGTCGCCCAGGTTGGCCCCGACGAGGTCGACAAGCTCGCCGACAAAACGAGCGAGATGGCCAACCTGGTAGTCGAAGAACACGGGCAAGGAGTGTTTCTCTACCGGGCGAAAGGAACTGACGCCGTCCATATGGACACGCACACCGGCAAGCGATTGCCGCTTCATGCAACTGCGTTTGGCAAGGCAATTCTCGCCGAACTCCCCCGAGAGAGGGTCGACGAAGTAATCGAAACGCATGGCCTCACTCAACACACAGAGAAAACAATTACCGAAAGAGAAGAGTTGTACGACGAACTTGAGTCGATCCGTGATCAGGGACATGCGTTCGACCGGGAAGAGCGACTGGAGGGGCTCCGATGTGTCGCCGCGCCGCTCCTCGACAGTAACGACCGGGCGATCGGTGCAGTAAGCATCTCTGGTCCCAAAGATCGCCTTCGGGGAGAGAAGTTCACTGACGAGTTTCCAAACCTCGTCCGTGCGTCAGCGAATGCGATCGAGATTAACATGACTTTCGGCTGACCGACTAGCACGGACCACACGAGTCACCACGGAACGAGGGATACCAAGACGAGCTGGAAAGGCCATTTTCCTTCGCGGGGAGGGGTGCTGACCGTAACATGGGGATGCGGATCGGGGAGGAAGGAATCGATGCTTCCACAGACGCTCGACCGCACGACCAAGCAAACACGCGAGTGAATATGATATTTCGAATACCAATGCACTAAATGACACGTCCTGCCCCCGATCCTAACACCGATATGTGTGTTATGGTCGTTGCCAACAGACCGTCAGCCTTCGCAGGCACAGCCACCATTTGCCAGCAGGTCTGTCACTGGTTGTTGCGTATCACACTCGGAACAGTGGACACGAACAGAAACGATGACCGAGAATTCGCCGAGTGTAATGCGCGAGGCGTTCGCCAGTTCAGTGAGAGACTGTTCGGTAACTTGAACGAGACGGTTCACGAGACGTTGAATAGTAGCCCGTTTTCGCTCGAGTTGCGTTTCGGGTTCGTCTTGTTCTTTGGGGGGCTCGGCGTCCCGGACCTGTTTGAGATAGGTTCGGATCGACTGGTAGGAAACAAAATCACTTTCGAGTGTGTTGACATCGACTCCACGATCTTCGAGTCGATTCCTGGCCTGCTGTCGCACACCGCTTGTGATTTCATCGTCAGTGAGTAACCGATACAGATTATCGACTTCGCCCTCGAGTGGTGTTTCTCCCGCAGATTCGAGTGCAGATTTCAGAAGCTGTTTATTAAAATAGTCAGCGAGGTCACGAAGACTCGAACGATTCTCGACACGCGTCCAACGACGTTCGAGTTCGTCACCGGTACCTGTCATACCGTACGACTCTATGATTCTTGCCACCTTCGACCGCCCTGCCGAGGACATACACGGAGAACCACTGCTGTGGTTTTATATTTCCCGGCTCGAACTCCAGGACCCCACTGCTGTGGCCTTCACAGTATCCTACCAGAAAATAAAATTAACCGACACTAATACTAATTTGAGTTGTATGAGACAAATACTGACAAGAGAGATATATCGGTCGGACACTAAACCGTGTGTTTGGCGACGCGACGAAAACCCGGGAGGCAAAGCGGTTACTTGTAACGATGATCTACAAGCGAGGGCATCTGCACTGATGATCACAGAGTAGCCTGATACGTGCGAGCAAACGATATTTCGACGGTTTGACCGTCTCGAAGAAGAACCGATCAGCCTGGGAATTCAGGAACGGGGCGGTCGTGACGGTCGACGATTGCCGAGTGTTAACACATCAAATCTTTTGTTTCTCAAAATTTGATGTGTTTTCGACATTCAAAGGGTGTAACGCCACTCGGTGTAGTCTCTGACGAACCGGAATTCTTCGCAATCGAAGTCATAGACCGCTTGACCAGCGACGTGACGACCAGATCTGTTCGAGCGCAGTAGCACGGGATCGAGAGAAAATCCACGTAATGCTGAATACCGTATCGTATTTCGAGGCACAGCGTGTACACGACTTCGTCGAAGAGACACAGTTCGAAGTGGTGGATTTCCCGTGTGGATCGACAGATCTCACCTCCGTCGAGGAGTAGAGGTGTCATTTGAAGCAATTCCTGGAAGCGCTTCTTCGGCTCGATCGACGATCTCAGACCAGCTGTGACAACCACGCTCCGCAAAATCAGGCTGCTACAGATAACCGATTACTTACGTCGTTCAGTGAAACAGACGTCTGGTTCCGATGGAGGTTCAGATACAGAACGAAAGGTAAGCGATACGTTTCCGAGTGCTCTGTCCCTGAAAACGCACGCCTCGGTCGAGTCCAGGAGATGTACTGGCTGAATCGCTTGTTCTCACGACCACACACGTCTACCGGCACGAGCTGTAGAAACGCCGCAACTCGAATACGTACGCGGCGGCGGGCCGTGAACAGATCTGGAACGAGACATAGGCGAAAGCTACCCCCGAGTAAGTTTCGGCGGTGACGTGAACCGGCAATGCCGAACGTGATATATAACAAATGTGTATGTTGGAGTGGACACCCTGCCCCCGATCCATGGGGACAATCTCAGGTTATTGCCACCGACTATCACGACTACGCTTTGACCACGTTGTGCCTTCTCCATGCGAAAATAGACGAGCACTCGACCTGGATTCCGGGTAGAGGGAGCGTATTACAACCCACTCCGATCGAACGACGTTTTTCGCCGATGGGAACGTATCGAAATTCTGTGTGGAACCGGGCCTAAATCGTGACGTCACCGATAGTTCTGGGTTTCAAATCGAGAAGATATTATTAACAAAACCCGCTGGATGCCACCACCAGGACGCGATGGAAACGAACATCACACGGCGGCGAGCAGTACAGGGAATCGGTGCGATCGGCGTCGCGGGCATCGTCGGGAACACGGTCGTCTCGACGAGTGAAGGCGTCGGTGCCGTACAGGAAGACCAGGCCGCGCTGCGAGTAGCGCACACGTCGCCCGATGCGCCCACCGTCGAGGTTCGTGCCGATCCGGTCGAGACTGCCGATACCGAGACAGGCACCGAGACTGACACAGGGACAGGTACCGAAACTGACACCGGCACAGGCACCGAGACTGACACCGGCACAGGCACCGAAACTGGAACACAGACCGGGACCGAAGACGGCGAAGACGGGCCGCTGATCGAGGACCTCGGATTCGGCGAGGTGAGCGACTATCAGGCGGTCGACCCGGGTACCTATCAGGTGCAGGTCGTGGCGACCGAGCAGACCGGGCTCATCGAGGAGATATTCGGGCCTGGCGGAGACCAAGAGCAGGTCGTCTACGACGACGAACTTGCACTGGAAGCAGGGACGACCTACACCGCCGTTGTCTTCGGTGAACTCGCCCAGACTGACGGCGTCGGTGGTGGTGAAACACCGGCCGGCGAGACTCCCACAGACGGCACCACTCCAACGGACGGCGAGGGGACTCCCGTGGGCGGGGAGACGCCGACAGATGATGAAGGAACTCCTGGCGGGGAGACGCCCACAGAGGGTGAAGAAACCCCTGGCGAGGAGACACCCACAGACGGCGAAACTCCGACCGACAGCGACGAGGTGCTCGTCGACCAGCTGGCCTACGGCGACTCCGACTCCTTCGAGGTCGAAGCTGGCGAGTACACTCTGGAGTTCCGCGAATCGGAAGCTGCAGTGACCGGCATGAGCGACGAGAGCGAGCGAGGGTTCAGGGTCGAGATCCTCGAAGACGACCTCTCGGCGCCCGGTGAGGGGACGACCGCGGGTGAAGACGGCACGCCGACCCCTGGGTCGCCCACGGACGAGGCGGACACGCCGACGGGCGAAGAGACTCCGGCAGACGAAGGGACGCCCACCGACGGGACGGAGACCCCGGTAGGCGGAGGGACGCCAACAGACGAAGGGACGCCCATGGGCGAAGGCACGCCCGAAGCCGGGGAGACGCCGGGCGGGACGGAACTGTCGAGGATGCGCGTCTTCCACGCAGTCCCCGACGTCGGCGCGATTACCATCGTCGCGGTGGAAGACGAAGGCGGCCCCTTCGGTGGCGAGGACGGAGCCGAGAACAACCAGACCGAGACCACTGCCCAGGACGGTACCGTCGTAGAGACCACCGCCCAAGACGGTACCGTCGTAGAGACCACCGCCCAAGACGGTACCGTCGTAGAGACCACCGCCCAGGACGGTACCGACGACGGCGAGGGCGAGAACGGCGTCGAAGCAGCCGACGTCTCTCTCGAAGGTGGAACAGTCTACAGCGGGTTCGCGATCGGGTACTTCGACCCCGAGGCCGCGGCCGGCGGTGAGGAGACCCCAGCCGGAGAGACCCCGACCGAAGAGACTCCGACAGCGGAGGGAACTGCCACTGACGGCGGCGCCACTCCCGCCGGTTCCCCGACGACCGCAGGAGAAGACGGCGGAGTGACCAGTGGCGGCCGGGCCGAGGAGTTCCAGCTCGTCACCGTCGAGACTTCGACCGACGGCGAGCGCGCCGACGGCGGTACCGACGGCGGGATCCTCCCGAACGCGTCCGCTCTCCAGAAACAGTCGGACTAGCCAACTCCACTCGCACCACTCGCGGGTCCGCTGTCTCGGTTTTCGCCGCTTGTCGGCCCGGCGCTGATACTTCTCGACGGGATACTTCTCGACGGGAGGTGTCGTTCGACCGCGAGCGTCGCGACCCCGAACCCACTGTTTATCCATCGCGAGGAAGTACTGTCAGACCATGGCACGCGACCCGTTGCACACTGACAGTTATCGGCCGAGAGGGCAACGTGACCGTCGGTACGAGTCCCCGGTGCGGGGGTAGTCATGCGTCGAGATACCGGTCTGCTTCTCGTGATGGTGCTGTTTCTCGTGGTACTGTTTTTCGTCGTACTGGCGAGTGACACAGTCGCGTAAGGTTTGCCCACGACGGCCGTGAGGACCGCGATAGCTGCGGGGATCGCGACGCCCGCGGCGACGCTTCGACGTACTGGCTGTCGATCTCGTGATCGCGCGCCGAGAACGGCAGTGTCGGCCCTGCCATGGGCCTGTTCTACGCGGCGTTCGTCAGTGCACTCGGCTCCGGTTTCGCCGCCGGGTTCGTCGGTGACCGGCCATGGATTTTTGCCTCGGAATCTCCTATCGTCGACATGGCTCCGCTCGATACACTCCTCCACGACGAACGAGTGAACGGCGTACTCGGGTGGGGATTCACGGGGGGCATCGTCGCTGTCGCAGTCGTCAACGCTCTCCGGGGAGACCTCGTCTGGGCGATTCTCTCGTTGCTCGTCGCCATAGTGGTCGCGGTCCCTGCGCTCTCGACCCGGCGGTGGACCGTGATGGTCCCGTGGCCGTTGCCGTCGGTGGCGGCCCTCGCGGTCGCGAGTCACACGGTGGGGTGGTATCCGGAGTTCGCGGGCTTTCTCGCGCTCGCCGCGTTCGCGCTCGTCGCCGTGGTCGACCTGGACGTGTTCACGTCCGTCGAACTCAGTCGACGTTTCGCCGTCGCCTTCGCCGTGATGACGACGATGGCCGCGCAGGGCCTGTGGACGGTCGCACAGTTCTACTCGGACCGCTGGCTGGGGACCGACTATCTCACCAGTCAGGTCGAACTCCAGTGGGACCTCGTCGCCGTCACCGTCGTCGCGCTCGTCTTCGGGGCCCTCTTCGAACTGTACGTCGCACGGTTCGAACACGTCGGGTCGCACAGACACCCGCCGGCGGACCTCGGGATAGCATGACACTCGGTGACGCCCTCGGTCTGTCGGATCTACAGGAACGGTTCCTCACGCGGACGTTACAGGCCATTCTGGGTGGGCTGATCGTCTACGGGCTGTTCACCGCCCAGTGGGGGATGGCACTGAACGGGATGTTCGCGCTCGCAGTCACGCTCCTGCCGGCGCTGCTACGCCGCGAGTACGGATACGCGATGGACTCCGGCCTGGTTCTCTGGATCACCGTCGCCCTCTTTCTGAACGCGCTCGGGCTGATGGGGCTGTACTCCCGGTACCAGTGGTACGACGAGATAACGCACACGGTGTCGGCCACGATCATCGCGGGACTCGGGTACGCCGCGTTCCGGGCCTTCGAGGTGCACTCCGACGAGATCGACGTCCCGTCCGCGTTTCGGTCGGTGTTCGTCGTCGTCTTCGTCCTCGCTGCCGCCGTCGTCTGGGAACTGCTGGAGTTCGCCTCCGAACTACTCGCCGAGCACGTCGGCGGTATCGCTCCCCTCACTGTCTACGGGATCGACGATATCGTGACCGATATGATATTCAACGCCGTCGGGGCGGTCCTGGTGGCGCTCTGGGGCGGGGGATACGTTGGCGGGGTCGTCTCCTTTTTCAGGGAGCGCCTCCGGGCACGAGACGACGGTTAGACCCAGTCCTCGACTCGACGGCTCGGCCCGTCACTGGTCTTTCGGTGGGATGAACGGACCGACGGAGACGGTCCGGCGCGCGATCATCGCCGCCCGCAGGATGTAGGCACTGAACACGGTGAACGGGAAGAGGATGACACCGATCCCGACGCTCATGACCGGGGGCAGGAGCGTCGGGTCGATCGTCACAGACCCCTGCTGGTAGACGAGCGTGAGCGAGACGACGACGACGATGGCGACGAACCCGGAGAAGACGACGATGCGGGCGAGCCGGCCGAAGTCCTGCTGGAGGAACAGCGTCTTCAGGAACTGTCGGGTGACGGCGATCGATTCGAGGAGGTCGTCGATCACGTCGAGGTGGCGCTTGGCCCCCTGGGGCAGCGAGTCGGCATGGACGTTGCGCAGGCGCTCGACCGCGGCCATGTTCTCGGCGTACTCCGTTCCGAGGATGGCGTTCAGGGTGTCCACGATGGTCCCGTGGTCCTCGAGTTGCGCCTCGATGTTCTCGCCGTATTCTTCGAGGTCCTCGACGGCAGTCTCGATGTCTTCGGGCGGGTCCCACTCCGACTGGGCGACCGCCCTGTCGAGTGCGGCGGCGCGCTCACACAGCGTGCGCCCGATGAGCGACATGAACGCTGCCGGGTCGTTCGGCGTCGCGGGTTCGCCGGCGGCCTCCTGTACCGTTCGGCGGAGGTCTCGCGTCCCGTCGAGCCGCGACGAGAGGTCGTCGGGTGAACCGAACACCCGCGAGAGGATGAGCTGGTTGATCGACAGTGCGATCGTGATGAGCGTCGCGACGCCCGACGTGAGCCCGCTCCCGAACACGGTGGCCACGCCACTGTTGGGTCCGACGTCGATGACACCGCCCGCGACGAGGGCCGCGATCACGAGGACGACCAGGCTGACCGCCCCGAGTGAGACGGCGATCCGGTCGCCGCCGAGGAGCACCCAGTACCTGAACCGCCCGAGTGTTCCCTCGGCCGCGTTCCGGACGGAACTCGCCGTCGAGATCTCTGTCTCCATACCCACAGGGTGGGACGCAAGTCGGAATAAGCTACCGTCAACGGGGATGGTGTGCCGAATCGGAACCCTGTCCGAGCGATATCCTCCCCACTCGGGGACGTCCACACCGGGAATATTCTCTTCCACTCGCGGCCGTTGACACCGGAGATTTCCCTCGCCCGGGGACGCTCGCTCCGGGGTCGGTCGGCGTGGTCCCTACCTAATCAGTTCTAGCCAAGGCTTAGGGCTGTCTCGGGCCTCGAGTGAGATACGCCTTCCAGCAACTCTGGGGGCAGAACGGAGTTCACCATGTCCGAAACGACCCTCCCCCTCGAAACGGCGGCAGAGGCCACAGACCTCGACGACAGCGACGTGCATCGATTGCTCGCGGACAGACAGCGCAGAACGGTGGTCACGGTATTGCGGGACTCGACGGCCGTGACCCGTTCAGAACTGGCGACGGCGGTCGCCGACCGGGAACGTGGCGACGGAGATGCGACCACCGAACGCGTCGAAACCCGCCTCCACCACGTCCACTTGCCCGTGCTGGACGAGGCTGGTGTCGTCAACTACGACCCGGAGGCGGAACTCGTCGAACCGCTTCCGTCGCTCCAAACACTACGCCGATAACGGTCGTCAGAGGAGTCGGGACCGCCCAGCCCGCGGAACAGACGATTTCTCACCTATCAGTCTGGATCTCCCGTGGTTGCATGTGCAAGCCCAACGCTATCAACGCTGCCTCGTTATAACACGGTCGCATGGAGTCACCAGCGAACAGCAGTTCGACTCTCGAGAGCGCCAGGCTCGTCACCACGTATCTGTTGCGCGAACCCGTAAAAGACGCCGTCAAAGAGGCGCTTCGCGAGGAGGGTGTCAGTATCGAACGCATCGACACGGAGACGACCTCCGATTCGGGCGGCGGGTCCGGTGTCTCGAAACTCGGCGTCGTACTCGGACTCGTCACGCTCGCCGGAGTCGCCTACGCGGTCCGTCAGAAACAGGACACCGACGTCGGCTGGTCGTCCGACTCCGGCTCGGACCGGCTGGGGGAACACCACCACGAGGAGTCCGAGAGCCGGTCGACGACAGAGGAGACCGCCGAACACGGGTCGGCCGCCGAATCAGGGTCGGTCGGCGAATCGGGGTCGACTGCCGTCTCGGACGAACTCTGAAGCGCCCGTCCGGGATAGCCACGCACCTGAACTGTCGGTTGCGGGTGAATCGACACCGGACAACTGCCGCTTTCTCGCGTTCGTGACCACTGCTTCACGACGATGTCGTCGATACGTGATCGACCAGCGGAGACGCTGGCGGCGTTCGTCCAATTCGCCGCGACGGAACTGCGAGGAGAATCGCCGCTCAGTCGGTCGTCGCGGTTCGCTGTGCGCTGCAGGCAGCGAGGAGGGGTTTCGACGGTTCGACGTCGGCACTGGTGGTGTCGCCGAGTTCCGCGACGGTGCCGTTGTCGACGTGGTTGTAGATGCGCAGGTGGTCGGCGCCGACCTGTTCGAAGCTGTTGGCGCGTCGGTACTGGCGCATGACGTCGGCGAGGCGACGGCGCTGCGCGTCGTCTTCCAGGAGCGTCCTGACGCGGTCGACAACTGCGTCGACGTCCTCGATATCGACCGTCTCGGGTGCGCCCCACTTGGCCTCGATGCGGGTGAAGTAGTCGGCATCGCTGGCCAGGACGGGGAGTTGCTGGGACGCACAGGAGTTGAACGTCCCGCTCTGGGTCACGACGCGGTAGGGCAACAGGGCCAGATCGGGCGCCGCCAGCGCTATCCAGTAGTCCTCGTCGTCGAGCATCCCCGTGACCGTGACGTTCTCCGGCGCCTCTGACTGGATCCGCTCGGCGAACTCGAAGTCGTCACCTTTCGGGCGGGCGCCGCCGGCGATCAGGAACTCGTACTCCGGGAGCCGCCGAGCGACCTCGATGAAGATGTCGTGACCCTTCGGGGGGCGCATGAACCCGGGGATCGCGACCACGAGGTCGTCAGGATCGTACCCGAACCGCCGCTTGGCCGCGGCCTGGGGCACGCGAGGGACGTCGGTCTTGACCCCGTGAGAGAGGACGCTGTACTCCTCGGGCGCGAGGTCGATGTCCGCCCGGAACGTCTCCGCACAGTCGGGCGAGAGAAAGACCAGGTGCGAGGACCCGGCAGCAAGCAGTTTGTGCATCAGGAGGAGGGACAGCCGTACTGAAAACGTGGATCCCTCCGGTTGCGGTTTGAGCACGGAGTGCATCGTGACGACCACACGCTGCGAGCGCAGCGACGATAGCAAGAACAGGAGCGGGAAGAAGACGAACCCCATCACGCCGGGATACGCGCTGCCTTCCCGTCTGAACAGTCCGTACTCGTGTTGCACGTGGATCACGTCACCGTCGGCGCGGACCGCGCGGACTGCGAGCCCGAGGAAGCGTCGCAACGAGCGGTCGTCCTGCGGGATGGGGACCGTCTGCGCGTCGACGTCCTCGGTTCCGTCGAGGAGGTCGCGTGCGTACGTCCCGATCCCACACGACCCGTCTCCAGGAGTCGTGACCATGGTGACGTTCGCGTGGTCGCTGTGGTCTGTCTCCGATGTTGTCCGTCTCTCGGCGGGAGATACAAATTCTGTGATCATGGATATGGAGCTGTCCGGAACGGGTCGGAGTCGGGATCGTTCGCGTTTCCGCCATCGGTCGACCGTCGCCTGTCACGGCATCTCGGCTCGTCGCCAGCGTGTCGGTCCACGCACGTTTCACAGCGCTTCTCACTCCACGTTTCTCGCCCAGCGCCCCTCGCCAGCTCTCGGCGTGGACGGCGCCTCGGTTGACCCGACGTCGGTTCCGATCTCCGGTTCCCTCCTGGGACGCTCAGGCTCCGCCGGCGTTCCGCGCGGGCGCGCGTTGGCCGGGATACTCGGACGACCTGACAGGGTGTGCGGAGAGTTGGACTGGAACGTCAGTTCGCCGGCTGATCCGGTGACGTACGGGTCCAGCCGGCGCCAGACGTCGAGTCGTGTTCGACAGCGATACCGCTGGAGACGGCCCTCGACGGCGTATTCGGAGGACGTCCTGTCCGACGGTTCCGGTACTCACTTCGACGAGGGGATCACTTAATGACGTTCCTATAGTTCATCCCGTTTTCTCGCGTTACTCGCGGGGGGAGCCCCGTCACCAGGTGCTTACCGACGGCCGTTCACACGGAGCCGATTCGAGCGCCGTCGTGGACGTCGAATCCAGCGGTTTCGGCGCGATACGTCGGTGTCGAATAAGTCGCTGTTACCGCCGACAGGGACGTTGTACGGCCGTGAACTCTCCGCGGATTTCCCGGGCACACTAGCAGCTGGGGCAGTACCGACTGACCTCGGTTGACGGGGTGGGACCCGTGGCACCGCTCCGAGCACACTGTCTCGACACCTCCGCTCCGTTGTCCGCGGCTGGTTCCCGGCCGAACCGTTCGCTGTGCCAGTGGCCGCGTCGAGCCGCTGTGCCAGTCGTCGCGTCGAGCCGACCGGTCGGGTGCAGCAGTCCGCCCTGTTCGACGTGATCGGCCGGCCGTGCTCCGTCAAATCCCGACCGTTGACTGTCCGAAGATATCACCGCTCAACCCTGAAACCGCTGTTTTCGGTGCCCTTACCGCGTGAACGCAAGAATGTTTTTTATGCGTGTGTGGCCAAGTCTGGGGTGGCGAGTACCGATGAGTGACAGTAACACCTACGACCGACAGGAACAGCGCGAGGACTACGACCACGAACCGGAAATGGACACGAATCCGGGCGAGCGCGGGAAGTGGATTTCGGCGCTCGTCGCACTGTTGGGGCTGTGGCTGGTGGTCGAAGCGTTCGTGTTGAATCCGATAGCGGGGAACTTCTGGAGTGACATCATCGTCGGAGTGGCGCTGATCGCGCTGGGGGGGTACAACTTCTATCGGCGTGCCAACGAGCGTCTCGGGAGCGTCGGCGTCGGCGTCTTCGTCGCGTTGCTGGGCCTGTGGCTGGTCGCGACACCGTTCATCCTGGGTTCGACCGAAGGGACTGCGGCGGTCGAATTCGACATCGAGTTCTGGAACGACGTCCTCGTCGGCTTGCTGGTGTTCCTGTTAGGGGCCTACAGCGCCTACGAAGCCCGGGACACCGACGTCGCCACTCCCGCCGCCCGCACGTAGCACCGTTCGTCGACGCGTTCTGTGCGGAGACGACGACCGCCGCTGTGGCTCCGGGGTGGCGCCTCGACGGGGTGAAGATTGTGTCCGGGGTGACCCCTCTCGCGATAACTTAACAGTGAAACTGATGTTAGACACGCCAGCAACCAGCGGTTCGCCGGTGGCCTGGTAGGTCACGGTCGACGGTCGCGGAGCCATCGGAAGAGTCCACGAGCGCGGACGCCACGCGCCGTCGATGCGACGGGTACGGTCCGTCAGGACTCGATCGTTTCGACGATCTCGTTCGCCAGTCGCTCGGCCTCACTCTCGCTGGTGTCGTCAGTGGGGACCAGAACGCTCTGGATCTCCCAGTCGTCACCGTCGGGGCGTTTTCCCGTGCGCACCTCGCTGCCCGCTACGACCGAACCGGCCGCCTCGGCCGCCCAGTCCGGGGTCCGGATGGTCGAGAACGCGTCGGGGTCGCGGTATCGGACGTGGTAGTAGTCGTCGGTCTCTTCGACTGTCTCTCCGCCGGAAGCGCTGGCCATACCGCTCGTAGGATACGGACCGACAACTGCGTTGGGCCAGCTATCGCAAGCTAGCTGCTCGTCTCGGCAGGCGTCGCGTCGAACGCTGGCAGTCTACGACTTGTGCGGTGACAGCGTCGGTTCCTCGTCGTTGTAGAGGTAGACCGAGAGGGCGGCGAAGACGGCGTTCAGGACGACGCCAGCCAGAACGAGCGGCCGCCGCCAGGCACCGACCCAGAGCCACATGAGCGTGACGGCGACGAGCACTCCGGCGACGCCGACCGCGACCCAGTCGAGGACGTGTCGCTCCTGGTTCTTCGAGTCCGCGGCGGATTCCTCCATACCGGTCATACGGGCCGGACGACCGTGAATCTGGGGTGACACACCCATCATCGCCGTACGTCGAGCATCCGGTATCCGTCGACCCAGTGGCCTCGTCGTACGTCCACGGTTTCTACCGGACAGTCGACCGTTCTCGGCCCGGGGGTGGCCCTGGCCCCACCGGACGGTCGCCAGTCCGTGCCAGCGTCGTGGGCGATGTCCGGTCGGGCGCTACTGCTCGTCGAGGTGTGCACACAGCGGGTCGAAGTGACCTGCACCGACGACGGCGACGACGTCGCCCCGCGTTCGGACGGCCTCGAGACGGTCGGCCATGTGGCGCTCGCGGGACTCCGACCGGTAACGTGAGGTGGGACTCGTCTCGAAGGCGTCCATGACCGCCCTGGCAGTCCGGATCTGTCGGCGCTCGTCGGCGGCCTGTTCCGCCGCGGGATCTGCCCGCGTCGTCTCGTGGGGGGTCGCCGAGCCCACAGCCACTGTCAGCGGCGTGTATCGGGTTACCGTCGCAGCGGCCCGACAGGCGACCGCGGTTTTCGTTATCGAGGCCAGTGACCGGAGCGACCGCGAGACTGTCGTCCGGGAAGCACGTTCCCGGGCGAGTCGGCCCGCGAGTTGGCGGACGAACCCCATCGAAGGCCCGTCGATACCGACGACGTCGTCCGTCTCGGCGGCCCGGACGGCCGCGCTCAGTTCACCGCCGTGAGCAGGTGGCGACGCCGCCTCGGCCGCGTAAGCCTCGTACAGGGGGACTGCGAGCGGGGGGAGTTCCAGCGCCAGGACGTCGGGATCGACTCGCTCGACGACCCGTCGGACGCGGTAGACGCTGGCCGGGTGGTCGTGAACGACGCCCAGGAGCGTCACCGCCCCGCCGTCCCCGGTGTCTTCGAACCGCTCGACGTAGCGTGTCTCGAACCGCGGATCGTCCTCGTGTCCTGCACTCATATCTGACATATTCTCCGAGTAGTACAGTCGTACTCAGACAAAGGCGTACTTAATCGTGTCCTTTTCGACCGGGGCTGTGGACCCGGGGCCGTTCCGCCGGTAACGAATGCTTTCTCGGGCGAGAACTGGTGCGGAAGTGGGGTACTACTGGGGGAACGGATGCTCTGAGAGCAAGTGGTCTAGGGGCGCAAGGACAGTGACGACGACCGAAACGTGCAGGGGACGGTAGACAGAGAGCAGCGAGCGTGCCCCGTGCGTGCCGGGCGACCGACTACAGGCGGTCGATCTGGGCCTGGATGGTCTCGGCGACGTTCCCGAGTTCGGTCCCGAGGAGGACGATGGCGTCGTCGAGAGTGACGATACCCTGGAGTTTGCCGTCCTCGTCGACGATGGGAACGCGTCTGATACCGTTGTCACCCATGAGTCCGACCACGTCGAAGACACTCATCGACGAGTCGGCGGTGACGAGTTCGTCGCTGACCAGTTCTCCGACCGTCCGCTGTGCGATGTCGGGCGACTCTTCCAGCGCGAGGGCCACGGTGCGGTCGGTGAGCAACCCGACGGGCTCGCCGTCTTCGATGACGACGACGGAGCCGACGTCGCGTTCGGCCATGCTCGCGACGGCGGTTCGAATGGGTGTGTCTCGCTGTGCGGTCACGACGTCCTCGGCGACGACCTCGTCGATCGTGACTGGCTGGAGGAGCGCCCGCCGGGGTCGCTGTGGGAACTGCTGTTGCTGTGGCGGAGTCTGGGCCTGCATCCCGCCCCTCATCTGGGGAGTCCCTGCTGCAGGCGGTGGACTCTGGCTGCCGGGCGGCATCGCTCCCTGGCTGGGTTGTCTGGGCTGGCTGGGCTGGCTGGGCTGGCTGGGCTGGCTGGGCTGTCCTGGCTGACCGGGCTGTCCCGGTTGTCGGTACTGTGTTCCGGGGCGTTGCTGTGCCATCCCCTGGTGGCCCGACTGCGGCGGTTGTCCGTGGGGTCCGGACATCGGCTGCTGGGGCTGTCCCCCGCTGACACCGGCTGGCGGCTGGGGCGGCGGTCGCTGGCCGGGCTGGCCCTGCTGGCCCGGTGACTGTTGCTGTGCGCGGGGATCGTTCGGGTCGTATCCGTGATTGGGTGTCATACTGAATCTGTCGGCGCTCACGCCACGCTGGCGGCCGACGGTCGAACGGTTCGCCCCACTCACAGATAAAACCTCGTCGCACTGCCGTGTGTCCCGTCCCGGCGGGGTACCAACGAGTGTGGACCGCAGACGGACCGCCGTTTGCAAGGCCCGTAAGCCGACAGCGCTCCGACCGTCTGCGCTGGTGCCACACGCCACGACTCACGGGCGAGGGCCGTCGACGACGGTCGATCGACCGAGTCCCGGACGAAAGCGTTCCTTATCCGAGTAGGGGCACCGAAGAGTGACGAATGATCGTGCGAATTTATCAGTATCGGCGGGGAACAGCCCGCGTACCGGCGCTTCCATCATGACTCCAGACGACAACGACACCGATAGTGAAACGAGCGACGCTGACGGCGGGGAGATGGACGACCCGGAGGCATCCGAGGGGCCGCCACGCGACCCCGAGACGGGACAGTTCCTCCCGAAAGACGACACCGAACGCGGGCACGAGGGGGCGACAGACGAGGACGTCGACGACCGGGCATCTGACGAGGTGGACGTGGCGTCGCCTGCCAGTGAGAGTCACGAGAGTGCGACACGGCAGAGCGTGGACACGCACCGGGAGCGCGCCGGCAGTCCGTCACAGCGAGGGAGACAGACCCCCAACCGGCCCGAGCGAGCGGGCGGTCACGGGCAACCACCGGGAAGCGAGACGGCACGACCACCGGGCGGGCAGTCGAGACGACCGCCGAGGAGGCAGCCGTCAGAACCGCGGAGTGGACAGGCACTGGGGGCGAGCGGGTTCGAACGTCCGCAGGGCGGGCAGCCTCCGAAGGAGGGTGGTCCGGGGGCCCGACCCGGGTTCACACCGGGCACCAGTCCGTCCCAGTCGAGAGCGGACCTGCAACGCCAGGTTCAGCCGGGGGGGTCGGGCGCGCCCGGTCAGCCCGCAACCAGGGACGCCCGTCAGAACCAGGCCGTTGTCACTGGGTCTACACCGTCGAATCCGGCCAGAGGCGGATCCTCGTGGTCGGTGGTACCGAACCAGCCCCCGTCCGGGGTGTCACAGCCCGCTTCCGGGTGGCCGAGTCGGCCGCCGACCGGGGGCCAGGGCTCCGGACCGCAACCCCCGATGGAGCGCGTCCAACCGCACCAACAGCCCGAACCGGGACAGCCCTGGACTGGACAACCCCACCACGAGCGACCGCAGTCCGAACCGTCTCAGTCCGGAGCCCCGCAACATAGACAACCACAACCCACGGGGCAACCCCAGCAACAGCGGTCGTTCCCCGGTCAGTGGCGGCAGCCAGCCCGGCAGCCTCGACAGACCGAGCACGACCAGGGGCCCCAAAACCAGGCAGCCGGTCCGCCACCGTCGACGGGGCAGGCGCCCCAACGTGCGGTCACACAGCCGGTCACCGACCGGCCCGCCCCTGTGCAGTCTGCACCGCCGGCACAACCGCCCACAGCCCCCGAACAGCCGCCTCTGTCCGGATCGCAGGTTCGGCCAGCGGACTCGACTCCAGTACGTGTACCCGGCGCAAACGAGCAGTCACAGCCGCGACAGCCACGGCAGGACCCACGACAGTCATAGCGAGGTCCACGAACCCGGACTGAGGGAGGTCGCGGCAACACCGGTGGTCGCTTGGGGTCGGCGATACCGACTGTGTTCGGCGACGATTACCGTTCGCGCTCGACACCGAGGACGACCTGGTCGTCTTCGATCCGTGCGACGTTCTCGCGCTCGACGGGGTAGGTGTCCTCGCCGTGCTCTTCCCACCCGAGCGCGGTCCGGATGCGGTCGGTGATCGAAGGGTCGGGGTCGACGTACATGGTGTCGCCCTCGACGTCGACGACCATCCCGATCTCGTCGCCGGCCGCGTTGACGACGGTCTTGCCCTCGTCGTCCTCGCTCGGTGCCACCATCTCGTCGGTCTCCTCGGCTGCGTCGACGCTGGCGGTGCCCTCGGCGTGGGTGTCGGCCGTCTCGGAGACGTCGCTCGTCTCTCCGGCCGTGCGTTCGGTACCGACCGCAGAGAGGTCGATGCCGTACTCGTCTTCCTCGACGATCTCGCTCTCGACGACCGTGTGGGTGATCGCGTCCGTCGTGAGCGTCTCGGCCTCGGACACCTGGCCGGTGATCTCCTTGGCGACGCTCAACTGCTCGTCGATGGTCTGGCGCCTGACGAGGTGGGTCTCGACGACGTCGTCCTCCCGGAAGCGAGTCTCGACGTGCTCCTGTTCGACCGCTCGCTGGGCGGTCTCCGGCGAGGCGACGAGTTCGCCCTCGAGAACTGTCTGGGTCACGCCCTCGACGTCTATCTCCTCGCGGATCGTGTCGCTCTCGACCGTCTCGATCTCCTCGTGGTCGGTGTCGACGATCCGGCTCTCGATAGTGATGCGCTCGACGACCTCCCGGGTGAGGTCCCACAGTTCCTCGACGCCGACCTCGACGTCGTAGGGCTCCTCGGTCGTGGTGCCGGCCCGGAATCGCTCGACCATGTCGGGCGTCTCCTCGGGTGCCTCGGCCCGTGTCACCGAGCAGTGCTCGACTTCCGTGCTCACCAGATCGGCGCTCACGATGCCCGACTCGACGACCTCACGGTCAGTGATCTCGCTCTGGACGGTCGCCTCCTCGACGATGGTGTGTTCGACGACGGTCGTCTCCGTGACTTCGGCTTCGACCGTCTCGCCCTCGAGGAGCGCCGACTCGACGCTGTCGCCCTCGACGGTCACGCGACCGACGGCCTCCGAGCGGTCGAGTACCTGGACCTCTTCGCCCCCGCCGTGGCGGACGGCGACTTTCTCCTGGCGGTCGAGTTCCCTGTCGAACTCCTCCCAGGAGAGTTCCTCCATGCTGGACCGTTCCTCGGACTCGGGGACGACGTCGAGTCGCTGTTCGCCCTGGTGCTCGTAGCGGACGGGCACCAGCTGGTGTGTCTCGCCCCACGACCGGACGGTGTCTGGGTCGGTGCTGATCTGACTCTCCGTGGACGGGTCTCTCTCTCCGGACATCACCCCGATTTGCAGTCCAGACCCCTTAACAACGCGGGGCTTAACCGATCTGATACGATGGTAAGCGCCGGGTCCGGGGCGCACTCGCCCGTCACCGTGTCGCTCACTCCCAATCGCGGGCGCTCGTCCGCCGGAACGCGTCGAGGTTGTCGCGTGCGGTCTCGATGTGTTCCCCCGCGAGTCCGTCGGCGTCGTTCCCGAGTTCGACCAGTTGACGTTCGACCGCTTCGAGGCGGTCACCCTCCTCGGCGTCGTCGTCGAGCGTCTCGGGGCCCGACAGGCCCTCCAGAGCGTCGTCGATCGACTGCAGCTGGTCGTGGATAGTCGAGTCGTCGGTCAACTCGATAGCGGATCGGACGGACTCACGGGCGCGTCTGAGTCTCGGCTGCATGGGACGACGTAGTCGGTTCGGACGGAAAGGTATCGGGGTGGTGCCCGGGCGAGTGAGACTCCGTCGGCGGTGGCGTCACTCGAGTGTCGGTATCGCCCGGGCTTTCGCCCCCGGACGTGAACACTCACAAACGCGACCGTCTTCAGACGCTGCAATCCCTGGACGTCGGCGTCGTTCGCGCCTCGTCCCACCCGGATACTGTCACCCGTCGTCTCACACACTGCCGAAAACACTGGATAGGGGCTCTGTCGAGTGCGTTTCATCCAGTCGGGCCTATCTCTTTAGCCATACCTCTCATGCGAACGGGGTCTGAAATGGCAGTCATGATTCGCTGGTCCCGCGGCACGGGGATGACCGACAGCCAGACCGCCGACCCGCAGCCGAACGACGGACAGACGCCCGGTTCGGAGAGCGACGACGAGGCTCTCGTCGACCTCCTCTCGGACCCGCACTGCAGGTACCTGCTGCGGTACCTCCGGGAGAACGCCAGCCCCGTCTCGATAGATGAGGTCACCCGGTACGTCGTCGCCGAACTCACCGACACCACGCCCGAAGACGTACCCGAAGACGTCCGGCGCCGGGTCCAGACGTGGTTCCACCACGGCCAGCTCCCGACGCTGGACGACCACGGGATCGTCGAGTTCGACCCCGAATCCGGCACCGTAACCCTGGTCACGGACCCGTCGGTCCCACCGTGAACGGTTCCCGGGGCTCTCCTCCCCGTTGGACAGCAATCACGGCCGCCTGCGTCAGGCCTATCCAGGCATCCATCGTCGGGTCGTGGGCCCTGCTCTGACACCGATATCACGGCAGTAACGCACAGTTATCCCCGGTACGCTGCTGTATCGTGGGGGTCGGCGAGTAGCAAGAAAATAACTATCCAGCAGCCGTTGGAAGTCAGAACCGAGCCGGGGCGACCGCCAGATAGCGGTGGCATCGGTACCGATTTTCCGATGAACCGACACCATTCACGGCAGTTCGACGACAGGCGAGGCGAACAGTCCGGCGAGCGGCGGTCCGACTCTGACCGAGGGCGCCAGTCGCTGGGTGACGACCAACCGCTGTACCCGCAGGGACGACACGGGGGGTGGCAAGCAACACACCAGGGAGCGACCCGCCACCAGCACGACCGGACCCGGCAAGGCCAGCAGACTCGGCAGGGACAGACTCACCAGCGGCAAGCCCACCAGGGTCAGACTGGCCAGGACCGCCAGAGTCAGGGTCAGCACGGCCAACCTCGCGGCGGGCGGGCCGTGGGATACGGCCAGCCCCAGCGCGAGGAGTTCGGTTCCCGGGGTGGCCCCACCGACCAGCACGAAGAGCACTCCGGGGGGAGAGAACGGGGCCCCGGCGAGTTCGGCGATCCCGACCGGATGTACCAGGTCGACCAGCGGGGCCAACAGGGTCGAGGCGAGCAACAGGACCAGTACCTGGAACAACACCAGTCGGGACAGGGTCGGGAAAGGCGATCTCAGCAGGGACAGCACCACCAGGGGCGACAGCAACAACAGCATCAACACGGGCAGCAACAGCAGACTTACCAGCAAGGGCAGCAGGAGCGCGGGCAACGCCACCACGTGGGCCAGCAGAACCAGAGCATCTCCGACCAGCGGGGTCACCAGCAGAGTCGCTACCAGCGCCGGCGGAACGACGAGGAGAACCTGGGCGAACACACCCACGGGACCTCTCGACGAGGGTAACCGTCCCCAACTGGTGGTAGTTTCTCGTCTTTGCTTAACAGTGATATCGCTGTTAACCAACTGGTAGGGAAGTCTTATTGTGGGGTGCGACAGTCGTACCCGGTGGCGGCCGGTGGAGACAGAAGCACGTCCTGTCGAGGAGTAGGAGGTGACCCTGTTCAGGGGTCGGGGCTACCGAGGACGATGTCGGGGTCACCGTCGACGCCGCAGTGGTCGTCAGCTGGCCGAGCGAGTCGGCTTTTCCGGGCTCGACGACCCGCTCTCTGTGGTCGGACTGCCACTCGTCTCTCCCGTCCATCCACGAATGAGAGGCCCTGTCCGTAACTGATATCCATCTCACTCTGGTAGTAACCATACCGCAGCGAAGACAGAGTTACGTATGAACCGACAGGAAATCGTCGCACTCGGAGTGGGGGTCTTTCTCATACTCGGTGTGGTCGGTATCGCGAACAGCACCGATATGGTATCGATAGTGGGTTCGCCGTACGAGGAGCCCTCGCCCGAATCACCCGGTGGTGAAGCAGGTATGGCTACCAACGAAAATAGCACGGGCAACGCCACGGTATCGGCTGTCCAGGCTATGCAAACCGCACAAAACGAAACGCGCGGGACTGCGGTCGGAATTCAACTCGAGCGAGCAGGGAACGCGACCGGCCTCGAACGGCCCGTTCAGACGTACGAAGTCGACGTACTGCTGGCAAACCGCACCCACCTCCTGGTCGACATCTACGCGTCGAACGGTACCGTTCGGGGTGTCGAGGCCGAACGAAACGAAACCGAGGACCTCGGGAGCCTGTTCGAAGACGAAACGCAAGTCCCAGACGAAGGGGCGAATCCTGCGGCAATTCGCTCCGGCATCGAAGCCGTACAGCTCGCGTGGAACGAGACAGACTCGAATCGAACAGTGACGGAAGTCGGGCTCCTGCTCCGGAACGAGACCCTCGTCTACGAGGTGGATCTACTGACAACCGAAGGTGCACGGACGACCGTCTTCGTCGCTGCCTACCCGAACGAGGGCGGCGTTCTCTCGGTCGACGCCGGCGACGAAGACCCCGAAACGGCGACGGACGAAGCACTGCGAGCAGGTCCCGCCCCGCATCGCTAGTCCATCTCCGTGTGGCGCTGGGGGTCGAAGTCCGCCCTGTTCTCTTCTCGCCACTGGTCGACCGCTTCCATTACCGGCGTCGCGGTAATCCCGTGGAGGACACTCGACGTTAGCACGATGAAACCGACGAGCGCCCACACCCGGTCGGCCGCGATCAGCAACTCCATCTGCTGAAACGACGCCTGGTTGAGCGCGTAGGCGAGATAGTAAAACGACCCGATCCCGCGAATTCCGAACGCGGAGATGACGGCACGCTCGCGCCACGTCGCGGGGAAACCGATCAGAGAGACGAGTCCGGAGAGGGGGCGGACGACGAGGACGACCACGACACCGACGGCGACCAGCTCTAGGGTCAGCGGCGCCAGCAGCCCGCCGGCGATCGCGCCACCAAACAGTAACAGGACGACAGCCATGAGGAGTCGTTCGACGATCACTGCGAAGTCGTGTAGCTCCTCGTAGTAGGGATGGTCCCACTCGTGATGACGTAACACGAGAGCGGTGACGAACACTGCGATGAACCCGTACCCGTGGAAGAGTTCGGTCACGCCGTAGGCGAGCAAGGTAGCCGCGAGCGCTTCCGCACCCGCCATGAGTTGCGCCAGTTGTGTCGTCCCGTAGCGGCCGAAGACGAAGCGGGCCAGTACCTTCCCGAGCACGTACCCCACGACGCCGCCCATCGCGATCTTGTAGACGACGTCCACCAGAAACCAATCTACTATCCACACGTTTGTCTCGAGCCCGACCGCCGTCGCGAGAGCGATCGCGAGGTACGTGAACGGAAAGGCCAGTCCGTCGTTGAGTCCCGCCTCTGACGTGAGCGTGAACCGGATCGTACCCTCCTGTTCGGTCGGGTCGATCTCTTCGTCGTTCGCTTCTGTCGGTGGCCCGGTCTGAACGTCTGCGGCCAGCACTGGATCCGTCGGCGCGATAACCGCACCCATCAGGACGGCAATCGCGATGTGGGCACCGAGGTACTGCCACGCGAGGATGGCGGTGAGGGCGATTGTGAGTGGCATCGCGATCCCGAGTAGTCGCCACGTCGGCGCCCACGCTCGCCAGTCGAACGGGCGGTCGAGCTTGAGGCCGGCGCCCATGAGCGCGATAATCACGACCAACTCTGTCAACCGCTCGGTCTGCTGTGGATTTTCGAGCGGTTGCGGCGGAGTGAGGCCGACGGGGAGCGTAAAGACGAGTGCGCCGGCACCGATGAAGATCAACGGGAACGAGATCGGTCTATCGGACAGCAGACGTGGTAAGACGACTGCCCCGAGAATTGCGAGTCCGAACACTGTGAGGGCGACATAGTAGGATGCCATGAGTCGATGATTAGCGGAGAGAGTCCCGGGACGGCTCTGTGGTCCGCTCTCTCGTGAGTGAGACAGGCAGTCGCCCGATCGGTCCAGTCGTTCCAGGAGCGGCGAACTCGCCGACGATCATGGTACCCGTTGGGCCTGCCGACGAATGGAAGTTACGGGCGACGACAGCGCCCCACCGACCGATCAGCCGTTCCGATTGCTATCGGCGTCCCGCCGACGGTCCTCGTCTTCGCTTCGGTCGTCGACTTCGCTGTCGCCTGCCCCCCCGTCGTCGATCCCGGTCTCCCACTCGGTGGGGTCGGTGTCCATGCTCAGTTCGACGATGTCGCGGTGGTCGCGCTGCTGGACGATGAAGGGGCCAGCAGCCAGCGTCTGCATCGTTATCGCCGCGATCCGGAGGACGTAGGCCGTCAGGACGACGTATGGTGCCAGCGAGACGGTGTAGGCAAAGAGGATGAACACCGACAGCAGCGAGAGCGCACCGATCCGGCCGCTGGGAAAGATGTCGCCGTCGAGCGCCAGGAGGAGATACGAGATGAAGACGATGACCGGGAGCGAGACGTACAGGAGCGTGCTCGACAGGCGGGCGACCTCCCGCTTGTAGTACAGCGACTGGAAGTACTCCCGGCCCGTGGCGAAGAACTTCAGCGTGTCGACGAGGTCCGCCAGGACCTGTCGTTCCTCCTCGTCGAGTCGGTCGCCGTACCGGTTCTGGATGCGGCGAGCGGTGTTGAGCTGCCAGGAGTAGTCGTAGTTCAGCCCGGCCGACAGGACGGTGAATGTCCCGAATCGGGCCCCGTCGAGCGTTGTGGCGGCGTTCTTGGCCTCCGAGAGGACTTCCCTGGCGAAGGACTCGACCTGGTCGCGGAACTCCTCGTCGTCGCTCCGTGCTGCCACGGCCCCCAGGTCCCTTGTCTGTTCGTAGATGGTGTAGAGGATCACTTCGAGGAAGGCGGCAGGCTGGCCGGGGCTCCCCTCGGCCTGCGCGAGGGTCTCGGCACGGCGCCGGAAGTCGATGGAGGCGTCGATGCGCTCCTGTTCGGTCTCGATGTCCGTTATCTCCTGAGAGAGCACGATCGAACTGATCGAGGAGACGATCGAGACGATCAGGATCGCCCCACTCAACAGCGCCCCGAACAGCGACCGGAGCGTCGTGGTCTCCGAGAGGAGTCGTTCCATGTCTACCGGACGGACGAGCGCGAGCGCGAGAAAGACCGCGAACACACCCGTCAGCAGCGCGAGCGTCACTAGCGACCGCTCGCCGCGCAACAGGACCCACTGGACGAGGGCGTTCTCTTTGATCCGGTCGACCAGCCGCGAGACGGGCTGGACGGGATTTTCGAGGAAGTCGGCCGGGTCCCTCGCGACGTCGGCCGACGCCGGGTCTCCGCCGTTCGTGACTCGCTCGGCGTCGTCTCCCTCACTCATGACGGCTCACCCTGCCGGTCGGTCGCCGTCTGGGAGTTCGTCGGACGGTCGTCGTCGCTCAGACATCGGTCGATGTGGTGTCGGGAGAGGGACTCGTCATCGAACGCTCACGTCCAGCCAGGACGACGTTTGTCGCACCACCGAGGAGGATCACGACGGCACCGAAGTACAGCCAGGTCAGGAAGACGATGATACCGCCGATGACACCGTACACCTGACTGGCCGAGGACAGGGAGACGTACACCTGGAAAGCGCTCTGCAACAGCGTCCAGCCGACGGCGGCCAGGGCCGCGCCCGGCAGCACCTCCCGGAAGCTCACGTCCACGTCGGGGAAGACGTAGTACATGGGGAGGAAGGCGACGGTCAGGCCGACGATCAGGGCGAGGAAGCTCGCGACGCGCACGAGCGGCAGCCGCGACTCGATTCCGCCAAACAGGTTCGGAGCCAGCGCGGCGACCGCACCGAGAGCGACCATCGTCAGGATAGCCGCGGTCATCGCCCCGAAGACGACGATCCCGTCCCTGATCTGTTCGAGGATCCCGGCGTGGAGTGTCGCCTGGTACAGCTCCGAGAAGGCTGTATCGAGCGTTCGAAATACCTTGAGCACGGACCACAGCAACACCACGAACCCGAGGATCGAGAAGCCGACCTGGTTGGCCGCCTGGGTGATGGATTCCTCGACGACGCCGGTAGCGTCGGGCGTGAGATACTGGCTGGTGAGGTCGAGGACGTACTGGCGGAACGCCTCGCCGCCGAACACCGACGCGGCGATGAGCAACAACAGGACGAGCGGGATCACGGACACGAACGCCGCGTAGGCGACGCTCCCGGCGAGAAACGGGATGTCCCGGTCGCGATAGAGCGACACGATGGAGCGGACGACTGTGAAGACACGACTCACTGGTGAGACTCACCTCTGGCGGACGTGCGAGCCCCTGTGCGGGACATATTCGACAGTGGGGCGCGACACACTTATTCTCAGCGGCGGTGTCTGGCCGTTCCGGATTTCGGGTGGTCTGACCTGAAGGCACCGGCGAGTCAGGATTGGCCGGTCGTCACGTCGACGTCCTCGAACTCGACCTCGACCGCTTCGGCGTAGCGGTCACCGTTCTCGCGGTCGTGTCGCCGGAACGTCGGCGCTTCGACGCGGACCCGCAGCGTATAGGTACCTTCTTCGGGAACGTGAACGTTCGCGCCGTAGTGATACAGTCCGGGATGCCACAGGAACGAAGGCTCGACGGGCCCGACTTCGTTGCCATCGCCCGACGTGAAGTGCGCACTCACGTCCAGGTGGGGGACGAAGCGGCCATCCGCCGCGTCCGCGACGGCCACCTCCAGGTGACAGTTCTCCTCGTCGGGTTCGACCCACTCCAGTTCGCCGTCGCCGGCGTACTCGTAGAGCCCCTCGGCCTCCTCGATGGCGAACCCGACGACGTAGTCGCCGATCACCTTCGATCCGCCGGTGTCGGCGACTGTCTCGATCATGTGTCGGAGCGACAGCTGGTAGACCTCGCCCTCCTCGGCGGCGAGCTGTTTCTGTCGCTCGTCGAGTTCCTCGCTCACGGTCTTGTCTGGACTCCTCATGTCGGCTGTCCGTCCCGGCGGTGAATAATCGTTCGCCCTGCGAATGCCGGGTGAACGTTGAACGGTCAGCCTCGCGATGCAGTGGTGGTCACACGACCCCTGATTCACATGGACGCCGAGGATTCCGACTCCGACTCCCACTCCGACTCCGACCCCGGCACTGAGGCTGCCGTCGACTCCGACTCGCCCGCGGGGAGACACGAACCGATCTGGATCGACACGTCGCCTGGAACCGACTACGGACCGCTCGAACACGGGTTGCGCGTCGACACAGCGGTCGTCGGCGGCGGGATCGCCGGCGTCACGACGGCCGCGCGACTCGACCGGGCCGGACACACCGTCGCGCTCGTCGAGCGCGAGCGCATCCTGAACGGCGTCACCGGCCACACGACGGCGAAGGTGACGTCGCTGCACGGTCTCGTCTACGACCATCTCCTCGAACACTTCGGCCCGGAGCGCGCCCGGCAGTACGCCGACGCCAACCAGACGGCCATCGAGACGATCGCCGACACCGTCGAGCGCCGCGGGATCGACTGCGAGTTCCGCCGGACGCCGGCCTACACGTACCTCCGGCCGGGCGACGGGGCGGCCGACGTCCGCGACGAGGTCGAGGCCGCCCAGCGACTCGACCTCCCGGCGTCGTACGTCGAGGAGACGGACCTCCCCTTCGAGGTGAGCGGCGCCGTCAGGTTCGACGACCAGGCCTCGTTTCACCCGCGGAAGTACCTGCTCGAACTCGCTCGCGGCGTGGCCGATGGCGACGGGCACGTCTTCGAGGAGACGACGGTCACGGACGTCGAAGACGGCGACCCCTGTCACCTCACGACCGACCGCGGCGAACTCAAGGCCGGCGCCGTCGTCCTCGCGACGCACTTCCCGGTCGAGGACGACGCGCTCTACTTCTCGCGGCTGTCGCCCAAGCGCTCGTACGTCCTCGCCGCGCGCCTCGCCGGCGACGCGCCCGAGGGCATGTACTACTACCCTCGCGACCCCTACTTCTCGGTGCGACCCCACGCGGGCGAAGACGACCTCGTCCTCGTCGGGGGACAGAACCATCGGACCGGTCACGGAGACGGGACGACCGAGCGCTACCGGACGCTGGAGCGACAGGCCCGGGAGCGCTTCGACGTCGACGCGATCGAGTACCGCTGGGCGACCCAGGACTACGTCTCGCTCGACCGCGTCCCCTTCGTCGGGACAGCGGCCCCCCACGTCGACAGCGTCTACGTCGCGACGGGCTTTGGCGGATGGGGCATGACCAACGCCACCGCCGCGGCGGACGTGCTCGTCGACCTGATCCGGGGAACGGACTCACCGTGGGCGGACGTCTACCGGCCGACACGCTTCGAGTTCGGCGCCTCGAAGTCGGACCTGGTCTCGCACAACAGACACGCGATGGGACACTTTCTGGAAGACCGCGTCGGGAGCCGACCACCCCTCGACGTGGCCAGTCTGGACCCCGGGGAGGGCCGGGTCTTCGACGGGCCCGACGACCCCGTCGCCGTCGCCCGCGATGAGGACGGCACTCTCCGGGCCGTCTCTGCCGTCTGCCCCCACATGGGCTGTCTCGTCACCTGGAACGACGGCGACAGTTCGTGGGACTGTCCCTGTCACGGGTCCCGGTTCGACGCCGACGGGGCGGTCCTCGACACGCCGGCCGTCGCGGACCTCGAACCGGTCGACCTCCCGGACACGACGGACTCGCCTGGGTCGTGACCGTCGAGAGAACGCGCTGTCTCGCTCTCCGGACGTCGAAACTGAAAAAATACGCGTCGAATCGAGGGGGACGACGGGGGGACGGGGGGCCGCGAGAGCGGCCTGCGACAGGCGCGTGACGAGCGACTTCGAGTGTCAGCCAGGGACAGTCAGTACTGCTGGGACTGGCCGGTCTGCTCCTGGGGGCGCTGCTGGAGCTGGAGACCGCCCTGCTGTCCTTGCTGGCCGCCCTGCTGGGACTGGCCGAACTGCTCCTGCTGACCGGTCTGTTGGCCCTGGCCCAGCTGTCCCTGCTGGGACTGACCGAACTGTCCCTGGCCTGCCTGGCCTCGCTGACTCTGACCCTGACCTTGCTGGGGGAGGAACTGGCCGGTCTGGGGGTCGCGCGGGCGCTGCTGGGCCATTTGGCTCATCCGCTGGCGGAACTCGGGGGAGTGGCGCTGGTCGGCCGCCCCCTGGCCGGCGCCGCGGCCCTGCTTGCCCGGCCAGCCGGATTCGTTACTGGCCGGTTCCTGCTGTGCGGGGATGAACCCCTGTTGCTGCTGGGGCTGCTGGCCCATCTGGGCCTGCTGGCCCTGACCGAACTGTCCCTGGCCCTGCTGTCCCATCTGACCTTGCTGGCCGGTCTGTTGCCTGTATTGGCCCGGCTGGGGCTGCTGGCCGATCTGCCCTTGCTGACCAGTCTGTCGACCGTACTGACCCTGCTGTGGTTGCTGCCCCATCTGCCCTTGCTGGCCGGTCTGTTGACTGTACTGTCCCTGCTGGGACTGGCCTTGCTGGGGCTGCTGACTCATCTGCCCCTGCTGGCCCTGGCCCTGCTGGGGGAGGAACTGGCCGGTCTGGGGGTCACGCGGGCGCTGCTGGGCCATTTGTCTCATCTGTCGGCGGAACTCGGGGGAGTGGCGCTGGTCGGCCGCCCCCTGGTCGGCGCCGCGGCCCTGCTTGCCCGGCCTGCCGGGTTCGTTACTGGCCGGTTCCTGCTGTGCGGGGATGAACCCCTGTTGCTGCTGGGGCTGTTGTGTTCCTTGCTGGCCGAACTGGCCCTGCTGTGTGCCTTGCTGGCTATACTGGCCCTGCTGTCTCTGACCTTGCTGTTGGTTTCCTTGGTAGCTCATAGGTAGTCTCTGCCGTACGGGGACCCACCGTCTGCTGTCTCTGGTGCCCGAACGCAGTCGGACTCCGGTTCGGCCGCGACTGAACCGTGCCGGGTGCGTCGCCGGCGGGAACAGCGGCGTCTCCTGACAGTGGGGACCCGTCTGGGTGGTCGGACCTGGGTGATAAAGTTATGACCGGGTTTGCCGTTCTACCTGGCGATTACCGCGGGTACGAGCGCCTTACTCGGCTATCGAGGGGTCGACCGATCCGACGGTCGACAGGATCCGTCGACGTCGCTTCACCCCGTCGAACGGTGTCCGAAGGGCGGGAACTGAACGGCCAAGAGACGATAGCTCACGGCCACGACAGTTCGGCCCCGCTGATTTATCCGGTCGACGGCCCAACGTGGTTACCGAGTTCGACATGCTCGACGATTCGACCGAGGACGGCCAGCTATCGCCGAGAGAGCGACGACCGACGGCGGAACGGACGGCCCAGTCGGGCGCGAGCGAAACGACGCAGTCGACGTGGCGCCGCCTCCGGCGCGGAGCCGAGGGCGGCGCGCTCGCGACGGTCGTGATGACGGTGTATCGCCTCCCAGTCACGCGGTCGCTGCCCCCGAGCGCGGAGTTCTGGGCCAGATACGTCGCTGGCGGGGATCCCAAGGACCACTCCGTCGCCGCGCTCGTCTTGCACCTCGCGTACGGCGTCGCCGCGGGCGTTCTCTTCGCGGCGCTGCTCCCCGAGCGTGAGTCGGTCATCCCCGCTCCCGGGAGTCGCGGGCCGCCGTCACCTGCCCAGGAGGTGTCGACGACCGTGTCCGGACTGGGATACGGACTCGCTCTCTCGGTCTTCGGCGAACGGGTCGTCCTCGGCGCGCTGTTGGACGTCGACCCCGACGACCGCTTCGCGTTCCACGTCGGACACGCCCTGTACGGGATCACCCTCGGTGCCTGGCTCGGGACCCGAACAAGAGACGAGTAACGCGTAGCTGACTCTTCCGGAGAGCGGGACGTGACTCGACGGATCTGACTCGACGGATGTAGACTGGTGAAAGAAAGCGGAAGGGGAACGGGTATCGTTCTCACGCCGGGTGCGGGAGTCCGCTGGCCGCTGAGTGAGAGCGTTACCCGGCGAACGGGGAGTCTCGTCCGGTTACTGGGAGAACTGTTGCCCGCCCTGCTGTCCTCCCTGGCCCTGCATCGAGAGCTGCTGGGCCGACTGTGCGGCCTGCGGGAGGATCGACGCACACTCCTGGCAGTGTGACTGGCTGTGCTGGCCACACTCCTGGGCGCACGCCTGGGCCGCCTGTGCGAACGTGCGGGCGAGGTCGGACGTGTACCACGAGGACCGCGGAGCGACGGCGAGCAGCGCCTCACCGAGTTCGACGACGTCCTCGCACATCCGGATGCACTCGATCATGTTGGGGTCGGCCGACTTGATGCACTGGTCGGCACACCAGCCACAGACGGCGACCGACTGGGCCACGATGTCCAGTACCTGCCGGTGTTGCTGGGGGAGTGTCCCCGCGTCCTGTCGTGTCCCGCCGGACTGGCCGACACTCTGTGTGAACTGCTGTCCTGAGGTAGGTCCGTATTGCTGTGCCATGGGATTCACGGGCGCGAGCCCGTCGGCGCTTCACCGAGACTCCGTATATACCCGAGAGATTGTTTCGGGCTCTACAAGCAGTCTACTGGGCGTTCATCGACCGGTACCGGGAGACAGGTCCGGATTTACCGGGCTTGCGGAGTCGATGCGCTTCGATCGGGACACTTCGACCGGGATCCGTGGTCCACTGGCCTGCGCTCGCTACCGGATGTCACCTCGGTCACTGGCGCTCCAACCCTAAGATATGAGAGGGGAAGTTTACGTGGACGGGAAGTGGTGGATCACGTACGGCGTCGTGGACCGACGCGACACCGGCGCAACTATGATCGAAGGGTACCAGCTCCCGGCCGAGCTCTCCGACGACGAACGGTATCGACTCCTCGCCGACCGGCGCAGGCGCGTCCTCCTCACGGTCGTGACGGCCTACGGCGAAACGACGGACACGGTCTCGCTCGGCGAACTCGCCAGTGACGTCGATCGGCGCGAGCGGGACCGCGAGGACGCCGACTGGGAGACCAGAAAGGACCTGCTCGTCCGACTCCACCACGTGCATCTGCCCGTGTTAGACCGGGCTGGCGTCGTCGACTACGACCCCGCTACCAAGCGCGTGGTACTTCAGGGTCCCGACGTCGAAGCGCCGCTGGTCACCCGCGAGACGAGTTATAGCGACTGACTCCCGGCACAGTTCTCTCGGCCGTGTTCCGATGCATCGAAACAGACGACCAGTGCTGACGCCAGTCGCCTGTGACTGTTCGCAGTGTCGCCGACACAGGGGGTCGTCTCCGACAGTTGGGGTCGCAGACGTCAGTCGTCGTCGGTCGTCTCGCTGGTCGTCCCGCCGTCTGTCTGGGTGCCGCCATCGGCCTGGGTTCGGTCGGGCGGCGAGGGCGTCGCCGACGACGCCGACCCCATCCAGGAGTCGATGTTCTCGGCGACGTAGCTGTGGCCGCCCCAGCCGATGGCGATCCCGGCGCCGATCGCGATGGCGGCGGCGACGCCCCACGCGGTGGCCTGTGCGAACACGTAGAGGATCGAGACGTCGATCCCCATCGTGTCGAGGCCGATGACGATCGCGGTGAAATAGAGGAACATCCGGGTGCCGGCGGCGAACCACGTCGTGTAGTTCGTCTCCGTGGCGGCTCTGGTCCGCATGATGGCGTCGCCGATGAAGTCGGCGACGACGAACCCGAGGACGATCACCACGAGGCCGGCGATGAACGCAGGCAGGTACGAGACCGCCGTCCCGACCCACTCCGAGAGCAGGTCGATCGCGAGGACGTTGGCCGCCGCGAGGACGGCGAGGCTGATCACGAACCACTTCGCGAACGCGCCGAAGGTCTTCGTCACAGCGTCTCTCGACCCGCCCATGAGTCTCCCCAGGGGTGTGTCGAGCACCATCCGGTCCAGCTGCACAGAGTCGGTCAACCGCCTGACGACCCCTGCGGCGGCGACGCCGATCGCCCACCCGATGACCAGGATGACCAATGCGGCCAGCAGGCGCGGGAGGAACGTGACGAACTCGGCGACCGACTCCTGGAGGAACTCTGGGATCTCGATCTGGAGCACTGTGGCTGGTGGAGTGGAAAGCATCGTCGTTCGCCCCGTACTTGACCACAAAGCGACTAAATGGCCACCGTTGCATTTGCAAGTAGACACGGCCGTTCCGGAGTGAAACCACACGATAGCGGACGTATCAGCGGTCCGAAGGGGGAGCGAGTTAAGTCAGTCGAGCCCCGACCGATAGACGGGACGGCCGCCCCGTCACGCACGGTGTGAACGGCGGCGTCTGGACCGCGTGGGAACGAGAAAAATGAGCACCCACACCAACGAACCGACGTCGACAGCACCAACGTACCCGGACGCGGATCCGGTGGGACCACACCTCGTCGTCGACAAGACGGAGTGGGTCCCGGGACCACACCCCGAACGGCACCTGCGATACGACGGGCAGCGCGCCTACAGGGACGTTTTCTACCACTGTGTGAAGTGCGGGGAAGAGCGCCAGGCGAAAGGGGACTTCCCCGACCGCTGCGCCGCTGACCACGGGTGACGGTCGACTGGCAGCCTCCGTCACCAGGCCACGGACCGGCGGTCGAGCGAGCCTGGACGCAGTGTGGTGTCTCCGGAGCCGACGGCGGAAATCCGACAGTCCGCACCAATCCTTTTTGACCTCCGGACGTAACGCGAGGCGTGTACCTGGAGCACCTCGAGCGGTTGCACGATACCCTCGAAACGCCCGACGGCGACGAGCTCCACGTCTGGTGGATCTACGCAGCTCCGAGAGCGGACTACGAGGAGCGTCCGCCCACCGACGCCGAGTACGCCCCCTTCCCGGCGAGCGACGAGGGGATCGCCTGTGTCGACGACGTCGCCCGGATCGCGGTCGCGTACCTGAACCACTACGACTCGCACGGCGACGACCACAGTCGGAAACGGGCGCGACAGGCGCTGGAATTCGTCCGGTACATGCAACAACCCGACGGGACGTTCCTCAACTTCGTCACCGACCCGGAGACGAACGAGGCGGTGTTCGGCGAGCCCGACCCGGAGGTCGTCGACGGGGTCAGGGTCGACGGGACGATGACGAGCAAACCGATACTCGAGTTCTGGTCCTCGCGGGCGTGCTGGGCACTCGGACAGGGATACGCGACCTTCGCCGACGGGAGCGACGGCTTCGGCGAGGAAATCGCCGACGCACTTCGGTCGTACGTGGGTGCGCTGGAGTCGGGACCGCTCTCGGCGTACGGCGAGTACGACCGGGCCCACGGCACGAAACAGCCCTCGTGGCTCCAGAACGGGGAAACCTACACCACCGCGCCCTCGGTCCTCGGCCTGGCGGCCTACTGTCGCGCGGCCGACGACGACCGTGCGAGGTCGGCACTGAGGAAACTCGCCGAGGGTGTCGCCGAGACCGGGTCGGGAGACGCCGTCACCTACCCCTTCGGCGCTCACGTCGCGACACCGCCGGGTCAGCCCTGGCACACCTGGGGACTCAGACAGGCCGCGGCGCTCGCCCGGGCCGGTGACGTCCTCGGCGAACCCGAGTACGTGGACGCCGCCCGCCGCGAGGTGTCGGCACTCCACCCCCTCCACTGCAGTTCGGACGCCCAGATCGCGAGCTTCGGGCCGGCCCCGTTGCCCTACCACCAGCTCTCCTACGGCACGGACGCGCTCGTCCACGGCTGTACGGAGCTCTGGCGGGCGACGGACGACCCGTCCTGGGCGCGTCTGGGCAGCCAGCTCGCGGCGTGGTACCACGGCAGCAACGTCGAGCGCGCCCGGATGTGGGACGCAGACGCCGGGCGCGGCTACGACGGCGTCTACGAGGACACTATCGACTGGAAGGCCGGCGCCGAGTCGACCGTCGCGGCCGTGCGGACGATGCTCGACGTCGAGCAGTACCCGGCGTCGGCGCGACTCGACGGTCCTATTACCGACGTCACCGACCGTTCCTACGGGGTCGTCGACGCCAGCGAGGGGGAGACCAGCGACTGGGCCACCCGGTTCGACCCCGAGGGGACCGATGCAGTCCTGACCGGCGGGCGGGTCGTCAAAGTGTTCGAACCGGGGCGCGTGACGCTCGACACCGGGGTCGGGTCCGGCGAGTACCGGCCATACGTCGTCGTCGAGCGGACCATCGCTCCGGAGTCGACAGTCGTCGTGGACGTCGGCGACCAGCGCCGGACGCTGTCCGTCGGCGACGCCGAGGACTTCTACTACGAGTGTCGCGCGCTCGACCCGGTCGAGGTCACCGGGGACGACCAGGTGACCGTGACCTACCAGGGCGCCCGTGACCGGAGCGCCCACGTCGACGCGCTCGTGTTCCACCCGGCGGTCGCCTGGCGGGCCGTCACGACCGACGGGAACGGCGCCGTCGCCGGAATCGCGCGGAGTGTCGTCGGTGACCGACGCACGGCCGGGATAGCGGTCCCACGACTCGACCCTGCGACGCTCTCGGTACGTGTCCTCGACGAGTCGGGTGGACTCACTCGGGTCGCCGACGGCCGAAACGGCGGCCCTGTCACCTACCGGGACGACGTCGATCCGTCCGGACGCGACGCCGACAGGCCACGGACCGACCACGGTTCCGAGGGCGAGGCGGGCGAGGCCGTCGTCGAGGTTCCCGTCGAGCCGCGCGGGTTCACGCTGGTCCGGGGAACGGTGGCGGGGTCGACCGAGGAGTAGCGGTAGTATTCCCTGAAGTGGGCGGGTGACCGTCGAATCTGACTGTCCGAGTGGCCGTCACCGGAGCGCGTCGCGGACAGCTTCGGTCGCTCGCTCGACGGCCGGTGTCGGGTCGTCGGGGTCGGCCTCGTACTCGACGACGAGCGGTTGCGAGAGCGAGGTTTCGGCCGTGAGCGTCTCGATCAGGGCGGGTACGTCGAGCTGGCCCTCCCCGGGGACTGCCTCGGTATCCGCGTCGAGGAAGTCCTTGAGGTGGAGCGCGAGCACGCGGTCGCCGAGTCTGGACAGGACCGCGTCGGGGTCTTCCCCGGACCGGAAGTAGTGCCCGGTGTCGACACAGGCACCGAGGCGCGGGTCTCCCGCCGCGTCGAGGACGGCCACGACGTCGTCGACCGTCTCGTAGGTCGCACCGGGGCCGTGGTTGTGGACCGCGAGTTGCAGGTCGAACTCGGCCGCCACCGAGAGCAAGCGGTCGCGAGTCGCCGTGTCGTCCGGCGGGAACTCCAGCGAGCAGTAGTCGCCGCCCAGGCGGTCGACCAGCGCGAGCGTCTCCCGGACGGGCGGTCCGTCCTCGCCGAACGCGACGACGCCGTAGCCACAGACGTCGAGGCCTGCTTCGGCGAGGGTCTCGCGGACCGCGTCCACGTCGTCCTCGCTGTCTGCCGGTCGCACGTGCTCGTGGCAGAGTTCGACGGCCGAGACGCCCGTTCCAGCGATCGCTTCGCACATCTCGGGGACGTCGAACTCGCGGTAGGTGAAACTCTGGACGCCGACGTCGTAGTCGCGTCGCTCCGGCGACTGCGCGGTCATCGCTGTCTCCCGCTCGATACGGCTCCGCAGGTCGGGGCGTCGTCTACAGGATGGGGCATCGTCGGGAAATGGGCATCGCGTCGGGTAAGTATTCGGGCCGTATTCCAGCAGATTGCCGGCAGTACCGTCCGCGACGGCCGATAGCTTGCCGATGCAGGCAATACGGGCATCACCAGCGCCCCGGAAAGGGTGGCTGCATGGACCGACGCAAGTTCCTCCAGACGGTTAGCGCAGTTGCAGTCGGAACGACCGCCCTCGCAGGCTGTGGGTCCCCAGGCCCCGGCGCGGAGAACGGGACAGACGGGGTCGACGAGCCACTGGTCGACACCGAACCAGAAGCCGGCGACGGCATCGATGCCGGCACCGAGACAGAAGCCGGAATGGGAGCAGAGACTGAGACGGAAGCGGGGATGGGAGCAGAAACAGAGACGGAGGCCGGAATGGGAGCGGAAACCGAGACAGAAGCGGGGATGGCAGGTACCACGACGGCCGGCGTCCCCGACCTCGACGAGATGCTCGGCGAGACTCCGGAGGGGATCGAGGTCTCCAACACGGAGTTGACCCGGGACTTCGAGCAGATCCAGGTGACCGGTACCGTCGAGAACACCGGCGACCAGACCTTCGACGAGGTCGAGGTCGCGGTGACGCTGCTCGACGACAACGACGAGCTCATCGGACAGTTCTTCCACGACACCGAGGAGGCCGAGGTCGAGTCGCTCGAACCCGGCGCACAGTGGGACTTCACGGTCGATTTCCCCGCAGAGGACGCCGAGGACGCCGCCAGGTACCGCATCGACGTGGACACGACAATCGACGAGGTCATCGACATAGATCTCGGGGACGACACCGCGACGGGGACCGACACCACTGCCGGGTGAGCGGCCGGACTGGGGAACGAAACGGACGCGAACGCGCGGCGAGTCTCTTATCGGCGCGGTCTGGGAACCGGACTCCGATCGTCTCACTCGCCGACGCGATCCGACCGTTTCACCCGCCGGCGCGTTACGGTTTTATCGCTCGCACTCGACGGTGTGTCTGTATGCAAGACAAGCGTGTTCTCGTTACCGGCGGTGCCGGCTTCATCGGATCGAACCTCGCGAATCACCTCGCCGAGGACAACGAGGTGACAGTCGTCGACGACGGGTATCTCGGAACCCCCGACAACCTGAACGACGCCGTCGACTACCGGGATCGGAGCGTCCTGGACGCGGACCTCCCGACCGACGTCGATGTCCTCTATCACCTGGCCGCGCTCTCGTCGCTGACGATGCACGAGGAGAGCGTCGAGAACCTCCGGACGGGGCTCCGGGTGAACGTCGAGGGGTTCGCCAACACGGTCGAACAGGCACGCCGGGACGGCTGTGACACCGTCGTCTACGCGTCGACATCGTCGATCTACGGGAGTCGACAGACCCCCTCCCCCGAGGATATGGACGTCGAGGCGTCGACGGGATACGAGGCCTCGAAACTCGCCCGCGAGCGCTACGCCGAGTACTTCACCAACGCCCACAACATGCACGTCGCCGGGATGCGATTTTTCTCCGTGTACCAGGGCTACGGCGGTTCGGAGGGCCACAAGGGGGAGTACGCCAACATCATCGCGCAGTTCGCCGACGACATCGCTCACGGCGAGTCGCCGACCGTCTACGGCGACGGGACCCACACGCGGGATTTCACCCACGTCTCCGATATCGTCCGCGGCCTCGAACTCGCGGGCGACCACCAGCTCACCGGGGTCTACAACCTCGGGACGGGAACGTCGTACAGCGCCAACGAGGTCGTCGGGTTGCTCACCGAGGAACTCGGCGTCGACGTCGACCCGACGTACGTCGAGAACCCGATCCCCGAGGACATGTTCGTCCAGCACACGATGGCCGACCCCTCGAAGATGCGCGAGGCGACCGGCTGGGAGCCACAGATCGACTTCGAGGAAGGCATCCATCGGGTCTGTGCGCAGTATACGTGACCACCGCGGGTGGCGACACCCGAAGTAGATAGACCGCGGGCTTTTCCGGCCGGGCCTCGTAGACGCGAGAACGATGGTCGACGTACTCGGCCACCTCGGCATGGCCCTCCTGTGGGCACTACCGGTGTGGTTGTTCTACCAGCGCCGAGTCAGCCTCGTGTTCATCGGACTGGTCGTCACGACGGCACACCTCCCGGACGTCGACTTGTTGTTGTTGGGCGTCCTCCCCATCGTCCACCACGGCATCACACATACGGTCCTGTTCGTCACGGCGGTGTCCCTGGTGGCAGGGGCAATCGCAGAGTTCAAACTGGGCACGTGGATCGAACAGCAGTGGCTGGAAGGGGAACACGAACTGCTCTCGAAGTGGGGGCTGTACGCCTTCACGACCGGGGCCTTCCTCCTCGGGGGGTTCAGTCACCTGTTCGCAGACATGCTGTCGGCGCCGGACATCGCCAAGCCGGTCGAGCCGTTCTGGCCGCTGGTCGCCAAGCCGTGGTCGGTCGATATCGCGTGGTACTCCTCGCCGTGGTGGAACTCCGGACTCCTCCTCGTCGCCATCACGGCCCATCTGGTGCTCGGCTATCTCGTCGTGCGAGCAGGGCGACCGATCGTCGCGTCGCTCCGCGGGCAAGAGAGCCCCCGGTAATATCCGTTCCGAGGCGTTCCCTGGCTGTCATCGCGGTTCGCGGTCACCCTCGCGACTGGTTCGTCGTCAGTTGTCTTCGGTGCCACGGAGGCGTCGCGAGAGGAGTGCGGTGATCCCGCGGAAATACTCCGTGCCCCAGACCGCCACGACGGCGCCGGCGAGCGTGTTGAACGTGAGGTCGGAGACGATGTCCTCGATGCCGTACTGGACGAGGGTTTCGCCGGCGCCGGCCATACGCCCCAGCTGGCCGGCGCTGAACTCGATGATCTCCCAGGCGACGCCGAACGCGAGCACGAAGTACAGGGTGAAGACGAAGCGGAACACCTCGGGGAAGCGTATCCCCGCCGAGGTGCGGTCCAGCGCCTGGACCAGCGCGTAGCCGACGCCGGCGACCAGCGACGCCGAGATGACGTGGGCGATCTGGTCGTACCAGGCCAGGAGGCCGGTGCTGTGACCGTACCCCCAGAGGAAGCCGCCCAGGTGGACGACCGCCGCGACCGCGATCCACAGCGCGAGTCGCGGGTCGACCCGATGGTCGTATCGCCACTCCAGAACCGCAGGCACGAACGTGACTGCGAGTGCGACGACGCCGTTGAGCGCAGTGGTGTACTGGCCACGGACGAGCGCGTAGCCGACCAGGAGGGCAGTCAGCACCTGGACCCCCCGCGCGGCCCAGCGGAGCCAGGACGCCGACGACTCGCGGGCGTCGTCAGGACGAGTCATCGACACCTCGCGGTCGCGGTCCGCGGACGAGAGCGTGCCCGCGTCGGACCCGTCGGAAGTACAGCTCGAAGACGCCGCCAGCCAGCACGCCGATGCCCGACGCGACGACGATGTCCCACATCAGCGCCGTCTGGTTGGTGAGCAGCGACGTCCCGAGATACTGGTCGGAGACGAAGCGGGCGATCGTCCACAGTCCGGCCGTCCCCATCGTCACGACCACGACGAACAGGACCGCGAACCCGGTCGTCATCTCGACGTCGGTGAACGCGTCGAGTTCCACCGCGACGAACAGCGCCAGCGCAGCGGTCGAGACGTACGCGACGGTCGCGCCGAAGGCGTCGAACCGGTGGAGCAACAGTGGAAGCGCCGCCAGCGCTGCAGCCTCCCAGGGAGGCGTCGCCGTCGGGTCCCTCGTGAAAAACGCCGGAACGACCGCGATGGCGACTATCGAGGCCGCGAGCACCGCCCAGAGGTAGTCGCCGCCGACCGTCTGCTCGACCGCGACGAACAGGACCGCGAGCAAGACGACCCAGGTGAGCACGGCGTTGACGCGGTCGTCTTCGAGGGCCGCAGGACCGATAGGCATGACCCATCTAGCCCGCGAGGCTCATTGAATGTTACCCCACGCACGGTGGCGCGAGGACTCCTGCTCTCACGAGGGCAGGCTTCCTGTTTCGAGGACGTGACTTGCAGACACACGCTGGAACGCAGCCGTGTCCGTAGCGGTCACAGTCTCCACAGGCGTTGCTGCGGGCCATCCAGCCCTAGTGCAGCAAAGCCGTGCTTGAGTACGTTCATCGCCGCGTTCGCGTCCCTGTCCGTTTCGAATCCACACGCCGGACAGGCGTGGTCTCGCACCCAGATGGGCTTTCGAGTCGCCACACCGCACGAGGCACACTCTTTGGTCGTCCCAGCGGCTTCGACCTGCACGACGTGCGTCCCGTACAGGTCACCCTTGTATTCGAGGAGTTGGATGAACTGTCGCCACGCCGCGTCTTGCTTGGTCCGGGCGTTCCCCTCGCCCTGAAGCATGCTCTGGACG